>Ga0163144_10002001_pt1 | contig 47614 bp, 55 predicted proteins | sample OliLak19BULKMAT1_FD_123175 | JGI IMG/M metagenome (GOLD analysis project Ga0163144, IMG submission 123175) | Freshwater microbial mat bacterial communities from Lake Vanda, McMurdo Dry Valleys, Antarctica - Oligotrophic Lake LV.19.BULKMAT1 | ecosystem: Environmental > Aquatic > Freshwater >... | reverse complement strand
GGGGGGGGAGGGGGGGGAGGGGGGGGGGGGGGGGGGGGGGGGGGAGGGTGGGGAAGGGGGGGAAGGTGGGGAAGGAGGGGAAGGATCTGTGGTAGTCTGTGCTGGATGGTGGCCGTCGTCGACATGCGCATGCCCAGCGACTACTTCCGGTGCCTCGGCGTCGAAGACGATCAATCTTCGATGTACGAGCGGTGGTTTCCGGAGGGGGCGAGGCTCAATCCGGAGTTCGTCGACCTAGCGGTGCGCATCGGACTCGATCTGGACGGGGTCGCCCGCCGCGCCCTCAAGGGTCACCCGCTGTCCAGATACGCAGACATGTACGGCCGACTTCGGGTCAACTTCAAGCGCTCGCTGCAGGAGCTTCGGCGTCTCGGAGAGGTCGAGAAGGAGGAGGCGAAGATGCGGAAGCTCTGCGGCCTCCAGCTTGTCGTCGCGGTCCGCTCGATGGGCGGAGTCGGGGCAACCTTATACAGTCGTTCGCAGAGGAGTCCAGTCTTGAAGACGTACGAACTTTCGCCGGAGGTTCACGAGTTCCTCGAGCGAGCTAAGGCCGGACGGGTCATCCTCGGGGGGCGTCCACCGGCGGTCCCCTCGGGTTCGATGTCTATCCGTTTTCGAGGCAGGTCCATGTCGCCGTGGCTCCCGACCTTCTCTCCGTCCCCCCATCGAGACATCGACAAGGGCGCCCTGGCCTCGTTCTGGGCGATCCCGGGTCCGAGGCCCAACTCCTGGGTTCGCATCGCCTACGACCAGGCGGGGCCTGACGGTCCGCTGGCGGACTGGTTCGTTCACTCGGCGTGCACCCTCGAAGATGGCTCGGTCGTCGACAAGGGCTTCGTTCACACGGTTCCGGGCCCGTGGGCGGGGCCGCACCCCATCTCCGGGATGGCGGAGGTCGATCGGGTCTCGGTGCAACTCGGGCTCCTGTGTCGGGGAATTCGTCCCGGAGGTGCGGTCGAGGTGTTCGGGCTCCTATCGGGATAGGCTCGGTCGCAGAGGGGTCCCCGCATGTTCCATCCGCTCTTGGCCGTCGCCGCCGTCGCCGTAGGCCTGCTGGTCGGCCTGCGAATCAAGAACGGTGACGATGAGGAGTTCGGCTCCGACGGAACCGATGCGAAGGGTTTCCGCCACATCTCCACCGCCGGAGACTGGGAGGTGTACGAGTACGTCGGCGACAAGGGTGTCCTCATCGTCGCCTTGTTCGCAGGCCCGGACGGCGCCCATCCCTCGCCGCGACGGAGCAACGTCGACTACTCGTACCCCGACGGGGTCGAGGCTCGGGTAGTCCGAGCGGAGGGGCCGTCGGGCCTGAAGTGGGCCGACCTCGACGTGCCGGGCCCCCGTTCCGCGGACCTCTTCGTGTACCACCCCTCCCGGCATCCGGGCGACTTCCCGACCTCCTTGAGCTACGGGGCGGTCGGTCGGTGGATGGGCGGGCGCGGTCCTGGCGCCGGCACGGGCCTCTCCTCTGGCGGAGGCGGCAGGCAGGTGGGGACCCCCTACGACTGGTCCGGGCCCCTCAATAGCGGAGGCTTCCATCGCTTCCGCCATTCGGACGAGGACCTGCATGTTCCGGGACAGGAAGGAGCTTCCGAAGATGATGAGGTGTGGTCCTACGGGGCGGACGGAGTCATCGAGAACGACAATACCGGCCAGGTGTGGGCCGGCGAGCACGGCTGGGTCTCGCCCGCTGCGGCCGAGGCGTACGGCATCAACATCCTAGGCATGAACATCTCCCTGTCGAAGAACCAGCGCCTCGAGTCGCTCGACGGCAAGATCGAGCGTACTGAGGAGAAGATCTCCCAACTCGAGGAGGACGCGAAGGCCGAAGGGGCGGACCTCGAGAAGCTCGCGAAGCAGATCGCGTCGCTGCAAACCCAGAAGGAGAGGTGGGAGGAGAAGAAGAACAAGATCGAGGTCCGCATGGCGGGCGAGGACTCGTTCGGCGCGGACGACGAGGACGACGAGGACGACGAGGACGACGAGGACGACGAGGACGACGAGTTCGGCCGCCACCTCGACGAGTCTGCCGGATGGGAGTGGTGACCCGCGACAGGTCGCACCCGAAGATCACCCTGTACTCCGCCCAGCTGTTCCGCGTGGTCCCTGGGTCTCCGTCGGCAAGTTCCATGCCGTACGACCACTACGTGTGACACCCGGCCCACAGGCCGTCGTCGTTGTCGTTGATGGTCGAGGAAGACGACCCGCCGATGCTGTCGACGCGGTCTCCGTGAAGATGGTCGAGGACAGACCTGTCGTGGCCGACTCTGACGCGGACGCCGACGCGGACACCGACGCAGACGCGGACGCCGACGCAGACGCGGACGCGGACACCTCCGACACCAGCCTCGAGCCGGCGTGCGGAGACCCTTCGCAGGACCGGCTGGTGGTCTCGACCTACCCGGGTGAGGTCCTGGTCCGGCAGTACACGATGGACTGGTGCGTCGAGGGAGACGAGATCACGGGATGGTACTCGCAGGTGTACCTCCACGACTACTCCGACCTCGTCTGCATGTGGGGATGGCCCGTGACGGGAGCGGTCCCGACGGACGGCCCCGACGCCGACGCCGCGTGGACGCTCACGTTCGGGGTGGCCCAGGTGCTCGAGGGGGACTGTACGTCCATCGGGTGGGAGGCTCCGGATCCGGCGGCGACTTTCGACGTGTCCTTCGAAGTGGCGTCCGACGACGTGTGGACGCGAGGCTTCGGAGCGTCTTACTGGTTCAGATGGAACGGCGACGAGGCTGGGGTGCTGGTACGACTTTACGGTCCAGTAGCTGCTTACTAGAGCCCGAGAAGCTTCTTTTTCACGGTCTTCGGCATCCAGAAGTTGCCGAAGATCGGTCGCCATCGGCGCCGAACTCGCCTCCAGGTTGGGCGTCCCGTCGGGACGGAGGTTAGTTCTGGTCGATGGACCCGTTCACAGGTGGACCCGCTCTCCGTCTTCTTGGTGTCCGCCGCCGCGGTCGTAGCGGATGCGACGGGTCACGCGGGCCTCGTGTTCGGTCCACTCGTGGAGGAGGCTTGGCGAGGTCAGGACGGAGACGCTCGACCTAGTCCCGCAGATCTTGGAGTCTACCGGACATGAACGCCGCCGACGCCATCTACCTCAGCCGCTACGGATACGAGCTGCCGGTGCTGGGGCAGATCGGATCTCCCTTCACGAGGAGGAGAGCGACGCCTCCGTCGCTCACGGACTCTATGGGAACGACGCCGCAGATCGCGGTGAGTCCTGTGGATCGCCTCGTGAAGATCGCGGGACCCTTCTCCTCGCGGCCCGCGGTGGCCAGCGGGCGCTCCGGCGTCATGCTCTACCTCGAGGGGTCCTTCTTCGCGGCGGTCACCGCACACGCATCGCGCATCGCCGCCGAGACTGGCTACGTGCTCGAGGTGACCATCCCCGCGGGAGTCATCCTCGCCGTCGGCGAAGGTACTTCGTCGCCGACGATGTTCACGTTCAAGATGGGCACGGTCTGATGCGGAAAGGGTCGGAGCTAGTTCGGAGAAGCCGCCTTGGCGAAGGCCGTCGCCGGGCTCGATCGTGATGTAGTGAGCAGCTACTGGACCGTAAAGTCGTACCAGCCCCGCTCCCAGTCCACGTCGACCAGGCCCCCGCCCAGGTCGGAGATCTGAATGCCTGTCCCGCCTCAGGGACCAGCGTCCGGACGGCAAGATCGGCGAGATGTACGGCGGGCGCTGGAGCTGTGCTCCTCCGCGCGTCCCGCCGCCGGACAGCCATCGCTGGGGACCAGATCTACATCCACATCCACATCCACACGCTCGTCGTCGGAGGTCGCGATGCCGAAGTCATCCGGTCGTGAGGCGTTCGCGGACAACGTGCTCCGGCGGGCCTGGCGTCGGCAGCTCGGCGTCTGCGCCCGCTGCGCGAAGCTCCTTTCTCGCGTGAAGTGGAACGCCTACCATGCGAACGGCGACTCCTCCGATGTTCGCCTCAGGAACTGCGTTCTCGTCTGCCGAACGCCGTGTCATCTCATCGCGCACGCGGGGCGGTGGAACGGGAAGTACGTGCTCCGGCACGAGGCGTACCCCTACCGGAACATGGAGAGCACGGAGATGGGTCGGGCCTTCCTCAAGGAGCTGGCCGCGATCGACAGAGCCCGTCGCCGGTGAGTCAGGTGGGGAAGTTCCTTCCTCGACTCACGCGAGAAGCTGGTGGACCTACCAGAGGTCCTTCTTGTCGAAGAACACGTAGGTCTCGGCGTTGAAGTCGGGGTTCGGCGCCATGACCACCTGGACCCCGAACTGATGGGCCGTGCTCCTGGCGAACGTGAGGCGGTCGATCGAGCTGCCCTGGTCCAGCGGGAAGGACACCGCTGCGCCGGTCGGATGAGCGCTCCGGGTTCGGTCGAGAAGCTCCTTCTCGACCCTACCGGAGGTCCTTCTTGTCGAAGAACACGTAGGTCACAACGTTGAAGTCGGCGTTCTGCGCCATGATTACCTGCGCCCTGAAGTACTCGGCGATGCTCTTGGCAAGGGGGAGACGCTCGAGGGAGCTGCCCGGTGAATCCAGCGGGAAGGAGACGGTGAACCCCGTCGGATGAGCGTTGCGGATGCGCAGCTGCTCGCCGTAGGCACGCGCGAAGAGGCTGGCCGCCCCGAGCGCCATTCCTCGGAGTCGGGGAGCAGCGGCCGGCCGCTCATCCGCTGCCTGGATGGCCTTGCTCCCGGTCGGGACGGCGCCGCCGAACTGATCTCCGCGGCTTCTCGTCTCGCGCCGGATGCCGATGACCTCCTCGCCGATGGACTTCAGGAACTCGGAGGGTGACATCCCGAGATTGAGCTTCCTGAACTCCTCCTGCGCCTTCTGGAGGGCCTCCTGGAGCTTCTCGATCTGCTTGTCGACGTCGACCTTCTTCTTCTTGTCGATCAGGCTCAGCGGGCCCTTCCGCTTCTTGTAGACGTCCCCTTCGCCGCTCGAGGCTCGCTTCAGCGCCTGGATTCGACGAGCCGCCTCCCCCCACTTCCTTGCCCACTTCTTCCCCTTCGCCTTCTTCGACAGGGCGATGCCGAGGACACCGTATTCCTCGTATTCCTCGTCGTCCCCGTAGTCGTCGTCATCGTCGTCGTCGTAGCCGAACATCTCGCCCGAGACCTTCTCGGCGATCTGGTCCGAGTCCTTCTTCCGACGCAGCAGGGACGACAGCCCAGCGCCAGCGAGAGCCCCTCCGAGGCCGGCGGCGACCGGAGCGAACCAGCCCTGGCGGTAGAACGGCTGCTGGTTCGCCTGCCAACCCACCGGGGCGCTCCCAGGAGCCATCAGAACCTCGTCCGCTCCTTCGGGCACGTCGAAGGAGACCGACTCCTCCCCGGGCTCGAGGGCGTCGTACTCGTCGCCGAACACGTCGAGGTCCATCTCGGCGGGCCTCGCGCCGTACCGATGCCTCATCATGGCAGCTACTGCCGTCATCGATGTCTCCCTCTACTTCCGAAGGATAACTGCGCGAGGTCGAGTTGACTACCGAGAGAGAGCTGGGAGCGGGGCGCTGGTACGACTTTTTTTACGGTCCAGTAGCTGCTCACCAGAAACCGAGAAGCTCCTTTTTCACGGTTTTCGGCATCCAGAAGTTGCCGAAGATCGACTCTTTCCCACACTTATCGCAGTAGAACGCGTCTAGGCGGCCTAAGTCGAAATTTTCCTGCTTGTTGAACCGGTTGTCATCCGGCACCACGGTCCCGTCGCTTTCGACGACGAGGCGGGTATTTCCGTAGACGTAGAAGTGAGAGAAGGCCCCGAGGTGTCCCTCTGGGCACGTCACGATGCTGAGGAGGAATGAGAGGTCCTGGCCCTCGGTCCAGCGCCTCACCTTTTCACCGAGGAGGCCCCACGCGAGGATATCCCTGTCCTCGTCGGACAGCTCGAGGACGAGTCGCTCGACCTCTTCCAAACGCATCTACAAGCCCATCTCGGCGAGGACCGCGTCTGACGCGTCGGTCAGCTCGTCGCTGCCGGCGCCGCCGTTGCCGGGCCAGGGGGCCCTGGTCCACGCTGCGGAGATGGGGCCGGACCTGCTGCTCGCGATGCCTGGTCTGGCCGCGCGCAGCACCGCGTAGTCCGCCTCGCTCTCGTTGCCGGCGACCCGGCGGGACCAGGCGTCCTTCGCTCCCGCAGCCAGCACGTTCCGCTCGGTCCAAGAACCGGGTTGGGCGAGCCCTGCGGAGCGCAGGACGTTCGTGCTGGTCGACGGACCCGGGAAGACCCCGTAGGTCTCGGAGAACATCTTGTCCTCGACCTCGTCCCCGATGTTGGAGATCTCGAACTCGAGGTCGATCTGGTTCATCACAGTCTGTAGCGGATCTTCGTCAGATCCGCCGGCATCCTCGCCGGCCGGCTGATCGTCCTCGGGCTCGTTGCTGTCGAACCGCTCGCGCCTGCGACCGCGCCGAGACTGCAGCCTCGACCGACCTCCGGCCCCGCCGAACTCCTCGTTCCTGCTTGCTCCGTTGCCCATGGCGGCGGCGAGGGTCGCTGCACCGAAGAAAAGGAGGGCGAACATGGTACCTCGCTCTTCTGGTATCCTGTACCTCGTGGAATCTCTCGTCCCGGTCCAGCGTGGTGATCCAGGCGCGATCCTCGTCGGCGTCAGCGGCTTCGGCTCGGCTCGCCTCGAGGGCTCGAGGTGGACAGATACGGCGTCCCTGACCGGCAGGACGACCTACTACCTGCGGTACGACGCCCAGGAGTTTCCCTGGAAGGAGAGCGAGCACGTCGGGTTCGTCGACCTGGCTTCCTCGGTACGCTTCCTCCGCAGGCTGTGGGACGCGGCGAGGGTTGGTGCGAGGGTGGCGTCCGAACACCTCCGCTCGTGGATCCTCCGCTGGTGCCGGGCGGGACAAAGGGTCATGCTGGTCGGCTTCTCCCTCGGAGCCCAGGTGGTCTGCGACGCTGTCCGCCGGCTGCCGAAGGAGTTGGCGCATCTCGTGGACGTGGTCCTCGTGTGCGGCGCCGTCGCAGATACTGACGAGCAGTGGAAGGATCTCGAGGGCGTCTCCACCCTAGTCAACGTCTGGTCCTCCTCGGATGCGGTGCTCCGCTGGCTCTACCCCGCCGCGGTGGGCTCGGGCGAGACCCCGGCGGCCGGCCTCGGGCCCCTGCGCTGCCGCTGGTCGAGGAGCCTCGATCTGACGGACCTCGTGGGATCTGACCACCTCTGGGCGGGGAGGAACCTTCCCCGCATCCTCCGGATCGTGCTCGGGACCGAGTGGTCCGACTTGGACCTGCCGTCGGTGGCGGGCGAGCTCGACGCCTGCGCGGTGGAGCGGCTGTGCGGGTGGACCCTGGCCGTGCCGGAACTCTGGTCGGGGCTCGGGGCGGCTCTGTCCGGGGACCTCTCGCAGGCCTCGTTCCTAGTCGGGAGCGACCGGTGGTCGACGGAGGTCGGGGACCGCCTGCCGACCCTCCTGAACGCGGGCTCGTCCGCCGCACGCCTAGCCTCCGGGATTAGGAGGCAGGACGTGGCCGATAGAGGCAGGCTCCAGCTTGAGGGGCTCACTCGTCGCTGGATGGCTCGAGGTCGATGTCCCACCCGTCCGACCGGCCGAGCGGAGAATCCTCCTTCTGATCTGGAGGTTCGACCTCCGGCGGTGCCGGAGCCACCGACTGAGGAGCTTCCCGAGCCACGACCGAGATCGGAGGACGGTGAACGGCGGACCCGTCCACGAACTGGAATCGGGACCTCGTCTCCCTCGGTAGCCAACTCATCCGGAAGAGACAGAGCACCGACAGGGTCCTGATCTCCGTCCCGACTGGGCCTCTCTCCCTCTTCAGCCAGGGGTCCATGGTCTTTCCCCAGGGCCCCTTCTTCCACCAGCTGGTCCCCTCGAACTCGAGTACCTGGCAGGGACCGATGGTGGGGGCCTCGAATTCGAGGGCGGGCCAGTGGATGGTCTCCCGGGTGGAGGTCCACTGGTCGAGCTGGGTCCCCCGGATCTTGCCGGTCTCCGACCCGCACACCACCCTCTTGATGGTGGCGGCGGTCCGAGGGGGGAACGGGTGGTCGAGGTAGAGGAGGACAGGATCGAACCGGATGGACCGGCGATCGTAGCCCATCGGGCACGCGAACTTCTCGGCGTCGCGCAGGTCTGGGGTTCTCACGAACCAGCGGAAGGCGTTCTTCCTCTCCTTCGGACCAACGATCGCGGACGCGGGACCGTTGGTCTTGCTGTCGGAGAGGGGGAGCACGATCGTCATGTCGCTGCCGACCGTGCCGAGTTGTCCGAAGCCGATCATCACACCCACCGTTCTTGAAAGGAGAGGACCGGCCGGTGGTCTTGCGAGTAGAAACGGATCCGGACGACGCACTCCTGCGACGGCTTCTCCGGCATTATCATCTGGAGGACCTCTCGAAGCGTGCGAAGGAGCTTCCTCACGTCGTCGGTCCGGTCGTCCTCGATGACGTGACGGATCACGCGGTCGATCTTCGTCCTGTAGAATTTCTTGTCCCGGTGCCGGAGTCGTTCGACCCGGATGGTCATGACGGGGGAGGGCTCGAGCCTGTTCCGCTCGTCGTGGGCCCGGTTCCTCCGGATGGCCTCGAGGTACGCGAGCTCCGGCCTCCGGAAGATGAAGAGGTCCGGCTGCGTCTCTGCGGTGAGGCGAGGCCACACCTCTGGACCGGAGTATCGGTAGTCGTCGGCTTGGATCTGGAACATGGCCCTACCGGAGTACCCTGCTCGCGAGCCGGGCACCCATCGTCTGAAGCGTGCCCTTGTCCTGCCCGTCCATCCACTTCCCGACCATCGCCTCGACATCTTCGGGCTTGAGGCCCTCGAGGGGGTTCCCCCTAGCCCTCTTCTTGGGGCCGGGCTTCTTGGAGCGCGAGCGGGGCCGGTCCTCCTCGTCCTCCTCGTTCTCCTCGTCCTCCTCGTTCTCCTCGTCCTCCTCGTCCTCCCAGTCCGACCCGTCGTCGTCCCCGAAGTCCTCTTCGAACCCGTCGTCGAGGAGATCGTCCTCCACCACGTGGAACCCGTCGTACTCCCCGTCCTCGAGGAACTGGTCGGAGCCGTAGCTCGGGCTTGAGCTCCCGCCGTTGTCCGGCAGGAGGTTCTGGCCGGCCGGGCCATGCTGTCCGGGTAGGCCGCCGGCCCCGCCGAGCATCGGGTGAACGGGATCGGTCATCATTGCCTTGATCTGTTCGCGGGGGTTCTTGCCGGTCAGGACCGAGCCTCCAATCTGGAGGGCTCCCTGGATGAGCGCCATCCACAGAGGGTTCCCGTTGTCCCCGTCCTGCATCCAGGGCGGAGCCGCGTTCACTCCTCGGGTCGCGTTCACGACGGCGGCCGAGGCGGCGATCACGTTCGACGAGTGGGAGAACATGCGCTGCATGTCGGCCCTCGTCTCCTTGTCCCTCTCGAGCAGGAACTCGGTGAGTGCGTCGCTCTGCTCCCCGCCCGCCCCGACCCCTTTCTTCTTTTTCGGCTTGACGCCGATGAACAGCTCGTTCTTGCGGAATCCGCCGAGGATCGACTTGTCGGTCGCCCTCATGATTCGGATCTCGATGTCTCCCGAGAACTCTTCTCCGAACCGCTCGAGGGACTGGACCACCTGGTTCACGAAGGAGTTCAGCCCGAGGGTCCCGTTGTTCGGGTCGATGGGAGGAGGGTTCGAGGTGTCGGAGGTCTCGCCGGAGGGGGTCACCCTCACCTTCAGGAGAATCCGCTCGATCTTGTCGGCCCACCAGGGAAGGAGCTTCTTGTTGGCGGCGTCGTGGAAGACCTGGACGGGGTCGTCGACGTCCGGGGCAGTCACGGTGTCGGCCCTGCTCGACTCGAAGTGCTGGACGATGGCCAGCTGGACGATGGCCTTGGCCCAGACGGCCGAGAGGCCACCCTCCTCGTTCTCGGCGAACGACTTCCAGGTCCGGAACGCATCGATCTTCTCTGCCATGGTCACACTCCTTCTTCCGACTTCTCTTCGATCATTTTCCAGGCCGTTGGCGGGTCGATCCACGAGAGCCCGTGGTCCTCCGCGAACCTCTTCCGCCAGAACACGTCGTCGGGCTCTACGAAGCCCATGTCGTACAGGGATGACGCGACCGCGGCGCACGCGACGGCGCTTATCTTATGCCCGGCATTTTCGAGCGCCTCGAGGATGCCGGTGAACTTTGCCCCGCCCATCGGGTACAGGTGGAGTGAATAGCGACCAGGCGGCCCTTCCACGCTGTACGCCCAGCGGAATTCCTGCGGGAGCACGCCGTGCTCTCCGAGCGAGAAGTAGGTCGAGAAGAGGTTCCCGAACCGGTTCTTCGAGACGGACAGCCGGCGGAGTCCGGTGGGGTCGTCCGGGATCGAGGAGACGACGTCGACGAGGTGGCGGAGCTCGTTTGGACCGAGCATGTCGCCGTCCTTCGTGTACTGGGCAATGAAGACGGCCATGGCTCCGACGGCCCGGATCCGGTGGACCGCCCGCCGCAGGATGTACGCTGTCCCCGGTCCGGACGCGAGCTGTGAGATGGAGTCCACCACGCCGATGTCGCCCGGACCGAGCTCGTTTAGCTCCTCCTCGAGTTCCTGCCAGGAGGTGCAGGAGGACATCACGGGGACCTTGCCGCGGTCCTGGTTCACCCGGAACCAGATCGAAGCCACCTCCTCGACCTCCTGTTCCGAGGACATGATGCGGGCCGGTCCGATGGCCATGCAGATGGTCGACTTGCCAGATCCGGGGCCGCCACTCAAGAGAACGGTCCCACCCCTGCGCAGGGTGAGCCGGTCCCAGGGGTGAGGGAGTTGGACGCTCTCCCGGTGGTAGGGGCGCTCCGGACGAGCCCTTCGCTGGTCGATGTCCTGACCCCCGCACCTGGGGCAGATGGCCGTCGCCTCGTCGTGGATGGGCAGGGCGCAGCTGTAGCAGACGCGGCTGTTCCGGACGGCCCTCGTCTCCGTGCCTGGGATGGAGATTCCGGCCGGTTTTTCCCCGATCGTCTTCACCCTCTTCGTCGATGGTCCGCTCGCAGCCATTCCGGTGGCATCCCTCCGGTCGTCGTCGAAAACGCGACCACGCGTACAATTATCACGACTCAGGCGATTTCAGCGAAGGGTGTTTTTTCGTACTCGAACCGACGCCGGTCCGCCGGCTTGTCTGACGTATTCCGCTGAAGAGTATCGAAAAACCCGCGCTTCTTATGAACAGCAAAAAGAGCTCTGCCACCGCCTCTTATTTTTGACCGCCCCTTGCGGAGACGTTGGCTAGGCGTGAATCTCAACATCGAAGGGTCCCCGCCCCGGGGCACACCGACAGGAGAAGCACCATGTACGGATTCGACGCCTGGGCGCTGGGTGGAGTCGGAGGCGCCGCGGCGCTGACCTACATCGCCGCCGGCAGCAAGATGAAGGGCAACGAGCGCGAGACCCCGCTGCGCCTGTCTCTGCCGGGTACCGGCAACAGCCTCCTCGGCGACGTGCGCGTCCTCGGCGGCGCCGCCGCGTGGTTCGCCAGCCAGTTCACCTCGGGCGACACGAAGAAGGCTCTCCAGACGATCGCCTGGGCGTCCGGCATCTCGGTCCTCGTGACCGAGGTCGTCCGCTTCCAGATGTCGCGTCGGGAAACCGTCGTGGCGAAGGCGCTGCCGATCTTCCCGACCGTGTTCAACGGCCAGGCGGGGGCGGGCCGCACGTTCAATCCCACGGGGAACTGGGCGAACCGCTGATCCGAAGGGCCCCCTCGGGGGTTCATCCGATCCACGACGGCCTCCTCGGGGGTCACCGATCCACAAGGGGCCCCCGCGGGCCCGGTTAGCACCTGAACCTCGGCCTTCGGGCCGCGGTCCGGCTTTCCTCATCTGGGGCGGGCAGGGCCGAACCAAACCTCTCTCGACCCCGGGATGACCGGGACTTACCGACCGACTGGAGAAACTCCCATGGCATTCCTGCAGCGCGATTCCGGCCTCCGCCTCGCGAAGGTCGAGGGCAAGATCGAGGACCTCGTGAACTCCGGCGTGAACACCCCTCGCGCCAAGAAGCGCCTCTCCCACCTGATGTCCATCCAGCAGCGGCTCATCGCCCGGACGGCGGCCCGGAAGGGTGCGGCCCTCGCCGCGGCGTCGATCCCGGGCGTCGGCGGCGGTCTCGCCAGCTCCGGCATCCGGGGCATGGACGTGATCGAGCATGAGTTCTCGCCCGAGGTCATCCGGAACCACAACCTCGAGGGCGCGGCCCAGGGCATCCGCCAGCAGTCGATCGCCCCCCCGGGCTCCGGTCGCCTGGTCGGCATCCCGTTCGTGGTCTCCGGCTCCGTGGTGCCGATCGTCGCGATCGTCGGCGGCGCCGGCACCCTCGGCGCGAGCACGGCGCTCGTGACGAAGTCGATCAACTGGGCCGTGCTGCGCATCGTCGCGCTCACCACCCAGACGATCGCCGCGGCGACCGGCGTGGTCGGGGCGATGGAGGACTTCAAGATCGGCGGCTCGCCGAACCTGCTCCTCGACGAGACCTGGTGTCTGATGGACGACTACGACACGGACAAGGAGCAGTTCGCCGGTCTCCGCGCCTACCCGGTGCTGATCGCCCCGAACACCGCCCAGGTCAGCGTGTCGGCGTTCGCCCCGGCGGGCCAGACGCTCTACACCGCGGTCACCCTCGTGACCGAGGTGCTGCGCGACGACGCGTTCGGCCCCGGCCTCCCCGGCGCCTACGCCCGCTGATCGTCTCCAGGAAGGAGCTTCCCCGGACCCTCGGGGGAGGCTACATATCCTGAACTAGGCTTCACCGCCTGAACACCAGGGGCGGGGTCGGTCCAACCGCCCCGCCCCTCGTCGTCTTTGGGAGCCCATCATGGGAGACGGTCCGTTCCTTCCTCATCCGCGGTTCGGCTTCTCCGAGCAGCAGATGATCGACACTTTGCTGTCCAACGCCACGCTCGCCTCGGCGTTGACGGAGCGGGTGGCGGGGACGCGCTTCGCCGCCATGATCGGCGTCTTCGTCCTCACGGGTGGCGCTGGCATCGTCCGACTGTTCCTCGAGGGGTCGAACGACGACGTGAACTGGGAGACGATCAGCTTCGTCAACTTCGTCACCACGGCCAAGAAGGTCGTGAACTCGGGCGGCAACTCGCTCGTCGACATGCAGCGGTTCAAGTCGATCCGGACGCGTGCGGCCATCACCGGCGGGGCACCGGTCTTCACCCTGCAGACGATCGTCACCGCCATCTCGAGGGACGCCGAGTCCTTCCTGCTGACCGAGACGTTCGGGCGTTCCGCTGCCTTGCCGATCTCCCAGTACGGGGCCTTGTTCCCCCGGCCGGCCGGGACCCTGCTCGCCACGCTCCAGGTCGTCGCTGCGGGCGTCGTCCTCAACGGGGCCGCGAGCTTCAACGCGGTCCTCCAGGGCTCTCCCGACGACGGCACGACCTGGGTGACGATCGCCACGGCGGCGGTCACGGGGAACGGCTCCGAGCTTGCCCTCGCCTCCAGCGAGTCGCTGTTCTCGCTCGGACAGTACGCCAACCTCCGGTTCGGCGTTGAGGACAACGGCGTCGCCGGGGCCGCCGCGGCGTTCAGCATCGAGCTGCTCCTCGGGATCGACAGCTCGGACTGGATCGTCGACGGGGACGGGACCTCCGGCTCGGCGTTCGACCCGAACGAGGTCTTCTGCTCGGTCACGTTCGATGTCCCGACCGCGGAGGCCCTCAACACCCGGACGGTCAGTTTCCAGATCGTGGACTCCGACGGCGCCCCGATCGCCGAGGCCCGGAAGGTCGAGCTGATCCTGTACGACACGTCGAATGCCGGCGACGCGGACCTCGCGAACAACGCCACGTTCTCGGTCGTCAACACGGGTGCCGGCATCACGCCGGTCGGCACGAACCGGTTCGTCATGACGACCGACGCGACCGGGGCCGGAGACGTCTCGGTCCTCGACGCTTCCGCCGAGACCGTGTACCTCACCGCGGTGAACAACCGGGGTCCGTCGACCATCCCGCAGGTCATCGTCAAGTCCGAGCAGGCCATCCTCATCTTCGCCTGATCTCACGCCTGACGGCGGGGCTAGTCGCCCCGCCGTCGAGAGGAACACCACATGGGCGCTCCCGATCGCAGCCACCGGCCCCAGTACGGCTGGGACCGAGTCACGCTCCTGCAGGGCGAGTCGCTGGGAGAGCCCGGCGGCGTGCTGCCCACTACCTCCACCGTCGTCGAGCGGCCGAACGGCGTCTACCGCGTCACCGTCGCGGGCCGGTGCGATGTGGGGGACAGCTCCGGTACGGGGCAGTTCGGCTACGCTCTCGAGGGCAGCAACACGGGCGGGGTGGCCGACGCCGAGTGGGTGAATCTCGGCGAGACGAACCTGGCCGAGTCCTACGTCGCCGGACTCGGCACTCTGCAGGGACGGGTCCTCGGATTCGCGAACGACAACGTGGCCGGGGAGGGTTTCAACGGCGAGGCTCAGATCTCGGTCGACCGGTGGAAGTACCTCCGGATCCGCACCTTCGTCTCGTTCGAGGACGCGGGAGATCTAGTCACGTTCGAGATCACGTTCCGGATGACGGCGATCGGCGCCGACGGCCAGGCGACGCTGACTACGGACACCCTGGTGAGGACCTCGGGCGACGCGACCGAGCCGGACTCGGAACCTATCAAGAAGCCGGCGGGCGTCCGCTTCATCTCCGCCCAGGCGATCGTCGACGCGATGATCCTCGACCCGGACCCGTCGGACGGGTTCGAGATCCTCCTGCAGGTCGCGCAGACCAAGGTGGCGGTCGACAACGACCAGTGGATCGACTTCGACATCCTCGGTCCGTTCATCGCCGCCGGTGAGGCCGGCACCTTCGCAAACGGCCAGACCCGGCTCATCGACCTTGGGGCCTTCCAGTTCTACCGTTTCAAGGGACGGAAGATCACGGACGGCGGCGCCTCGACCGACGTCTCGAGCTACACCATCCGGTGCATCTCGACCTACGACGACGCGGACTGGATCGACGGAGATCAGGGCATCCCGAAGCTCCACGAGAACCTCCGGAAGACCTTCGTCGTGATCGTGTTCGACCCGGTCGACGTGACCGCGGCGCCGAACGTCGAGATCCGGATGCAGATCTGCGACATGAACCAGATGCCGATCCGGGCTCGCCGGAAGGTCGGACTCCTCCTCGCCGCCACGGAGGACGGGTTCACCGACGACCTGTCGCCCACCGGAACTTTCACCTCGGTCTCTGCCCCGGCGACCCTGGCCTACGGGGCGGGGAATAATGTGGCGGTGGTCGAGACCGACGTGGACGGGACCGCCACCATCCAGATCGACGTGAACGCGGAGCCGAACTGCTTCATCGCGGCCTGGAACCAGTGGGTACCGAACAACCCCTCCCTCGAGACGTTCGGACCCGGCCAGATCGTCATCGCGACCCAGCGGGGAGATCTCGTACCCTGACGGAGGACCCGTGATCAGTCCGCTTTTCCGCATGACCGGTGACGAGGCCAGGGGCCTCCTCTTTGGCCTTCTCGAGGCCGACAAGGTGCAGCTGCGGAAGCACCAGGATCTGCCATCCATGCGCGAGCTGATCGGTGAGGGAAAGGTCAAGTACGACGCGAAGGACCCGCAGGAGCACTGGAAGACGTACCGGGAGATCGTGGAGGAGTCGCAGAGGAGCGGCGTCTCCTACGCGGACTGTGAGGATCTCGCCGTGGCCGTCGCGGCCGAGGACCAGATCTTCTACGGGATCCAGAGCCTTCCGTTCGCCTACAGCCCGCGCGAGGGCCTCTTCCACGTCGTCACCGCCGTCCCGAGCGGGGCCATCAAGCCGGGCAGCGAGGTCGTCTCCGGACAGGCCGGCCAACTCCCGTGCAGGTTCGGTGAGTGGCCGCTGGCGATGGGGTCCCACTCGGTCCCCGGCTACGTCCTTCAGGATCCCTCGCGCGCAGCTGGGATGGGGTCCTTCGGCTATGCTCCCAGCGTGGAGAACGTCATGCCTCGGTATGCTTACGGTGAGGAAGATCGTGCGGCTCGTTCGCGGGGCCGGGGGATCGGCGGGGCCTTCCGGAAGCTCCAAGAGAGTGTCCTCGGGGGCGGCACCGGTTCGACCCTGAACGAGCTCCGCTCCGGCGTCTTGAAGGGTGCAGGGATGGACCAGGGCTGGGCCGGCCGGCTCGGGGAGAAGATCCCCTCCGCCCTCGGCATCGGTCGGCAGATCCAGCCGAAGGAGCAGAGCGCCGTCAAGGCCCTCCGCAAGGGGATGGACTCGGACCAGGGTGGAGAAGCTCCTTCCCAGGGCGAGGACGACGCGTCGGACTTCGACGACGAGGACCTTGACAGCGACGACGAGGAGTTCGGGGGCCTTGGCGACGCGGTCGTCAGCGAGATGTTCGGCGACGACGAGTTCGGCGACGATCTCGAGTTCGACGACGACTTCGAGGATGACCTCGACGAGTTCGGCGACGACGACCTCGAGGACGAGTTCGGAGGAGAGGCGGAGTCCTTCGCCGGCATCGGCACCCTCCGGCGGGGCGACCTGTTCGCGGGCGAGTTCCGTCTCCACGACATCTTCGACAAGGAATAGGTCGTGGATTTCCGGCACCGCAATGGTCGAGGCTCCTACGGCGTAGATCTGACCGAGGATTCGGCGCCGGTACGCAGGAAGCGATGGCTCTCCGAGGCGGAGCGGGCATCGCTGCGTTCGACGATGCGGACCGTAGGATCGCCCGTCCGTGAGGCGGGGCAGGGCCTCCGAGAGATCTTTCGGATGCCCCGGAGGGGTCCGCAGCCATCCCAGTTCCTGTCCGACGAGGACATCGCGGCCGGCCTCATGTTTGCCGATCCGACCTCGGTTCGGCCCATGACGGAGGAGGAGATCGCCGAGTCGATCTCCTTTGGTCCTCCAGAAGGAGCTTCCCAACGGCCCCTCGGGGACACCTACGGGGTCGTCGACGCGGCCGTCGACCGGATCGACCGGGAGTTGTTCTGGATCGAGCGCGAGCCCGAGCGTTTTGGAGGCAAGGAGAAGCGACTCGAGAAGCTCGAGGACCGGCTCCTCTCGCTCGAGGAGAGCGCCGAGGCTGGGGTCGATGGGCACGCAAAAAAGAAGCTCGACCGGAAGATCGCTAGGACGAAGAAGAAGATCGCGAGGCTCCAGGGGAAGCTCGGCGTCGAGTCGGACGAGTCGGACGAGGAGTTCGGCTCCGACGACGTCTCGGTCGAGCTCGACGTCCTGTCTTCCGACTTGGACTTGCTCGATCGGGAGATCTTCGGGGACTTCGGCATAACGGCCCTCCTGACCGGACTGTCCATCGCCGCCCCCGCCATTGTCATGGCGATGAAGGGGAAGATGAAGAGGCTCGAGGCGCTCAAGAAGCGGCTCGAAAAGCTCGATGGGAAGGCTGCGATGGCCTCGGGGAAGAAGAAGGACAAGCTCGATCGCAAGATCTCGAAGCTGTCGGACCGCATCGAGCGTCTCGCGGCCAAGATCGGGGAGAAGGAGTCGATGGGGCTGTACAGCCGGCAGTTCTTCGTCCCCGTCGAGCTGGACGACCACGAGACCGAGGTCCGCAGGCCCGGCGTGTTCGGCCTCGACATTCGTACTACCTCGGCGATCCGCATCCTCGCCGACCGCTGGCTCGGCCGGGCCGGCGTGGTCGGCATCCGCGACGACATGTGGCGAGAGGGGCCGGTCATCATCGTCTCGACGATGACCGGCCTGCGGCCCGCGGGCATGCCCAAGAGGTTCGAGGGACACCGCATCGTGGTGGTCCGCGGTGCCGAAGATGCCCCCCAGTACGGCGGCGTACTGAAGGACATCGGCAAGGGCCTCTCCAACATCGGAAGGGGCGTCGGCAAGGCGGCCAAGGCGGTGGGCCAGGGCGCCTCCTCCGCGGCGAAGGCCGTGGGTCACGGGGCCTCGTCGGCGGCGCAGTGGACCTCGGCCCAGGCGAAGAAGGTCGGGCAGGGCATCGGCAACAGATCTGACGAGAGCCTAGCTTCGTCCTTCACGTTCGCACCTCCGTCCTCCGTCCCGGCGTTCTCCGCGGCCCAGGCGCAGCCCCCCGCACCGGTCGGCTCGGCGTACCTTTCGACGGGTGCCCAGCCGAGGAAGGTCGTCATCAAGTACGGAGCCATCGCGGAAGCGGTCGTCGAGGAGATGTTCGGCTCGATGCCGGCCGATCCTGACGAGGGTCCGTGGCAGCTGCAGTCGGCGGACGCGGCGACCGCCGACGGCGGCACCATCGTGGCCGTGCCGGCCGTTCCGGACGCCCGCCTCGACCCGTCTGCAGATCGCGGGGTGTTCGAGGGCGTCGACGATTTCCTCCGGCATCGTCGGAGGCTCGCCTTTCCCCGTTGACAGGGCCAGGCGTGCGGGACAGGTTCACGAAGAGCGGAGGCTTCCCCTATGTACGGTCGGTCCGACAGCTTTGGTTCCCCCATGAACGTGGACGATGAGGAGTTCGGCGGTGACCTGTCCGACATCGACGATGAGCTCGCCGCCGACGACGAGGAGTTCGGCGCCCTGCTCGGCATCGGCGAGGGTGGAGCCATCGCCATCGGGAAGAAGGCGCAGGAGAAGAAGATCTCCCGCATCCTCGGCAAGCTCAAGAAGTTCTTCGAGGAGGACAATCTCGAGAAGGCCGCGCGCTACGCGAAGTCCCTGTCGGAGGTCAACCTGATCAAGAAGAAGGGCTACACAACGCCCGAGATCGCGGCCTGGGTCGACTTCGCGTCCAGCGATGACGAGGATGCCCTGCGCGAGGCGCTCGAGGCGATCAACTGGGCCGGCAACGAGTCCGACGAGTCCGACGACGACGACGACGCCGAGGTCGAGGGCGAGGTCTACACCTCGGACGGCGGCGCCGGACGGCCGCACCGCGGTCGTGGCCGGAAGCTTCCCCCCGGTTTCCGTCCCCGAGGCTACTCCAGCTGGGCGCCGCGCCGGAAGGCCCGGTGGCTCGCGAAGCACGCGCGCGCCGCGTCGGTCCGCCTCCCGGTCGACCCCGGTCCGATGCCGGGCCGCGGCGGTGACCGCGGTCTCCCCGGCCGGCCGGGCCGCGGTGACCGCGGTCTCCCCGGCCGGCCGGGCCGCGGCGGTTACCGCGTTCGCCCCGTTCGGCCGAGCCGCGTCGGTCACCTCGTTCGTCCCGTTCGGCCGGGCCGCGGCGGTGACCGCGGTCTCCCCGGCCTGCCGGACCGCGGTCTCCCCGGCCGGCCGGCACCCTCCCCGTTCTCCGCGGCCATCCGGCCGACCTTGACGAGTGCGGCCATCCGGCCGACCTTGATGAGTGCGGCCAGCCCGCGGTTCCGCGGGATCGAGGACGCGATCAAGGAGGGCTTCGAGGAGTTCGGCTCGGCCCTGATTGGGGCCAGCGCCTTCCGGAATCTCCAGGGCCGCGACGCCCTCAGCCACAGCGAGCTGTTCCTCGACGGCCTCGACGACGACCTCGACGACGAGGACGACGACGAGGACGGCGACGACGAGTTCGGCGCCTACATCGCGGAGTTCGGCGAGGACGACGACGAGGACGGCGACGACGAGTTCGGCGCCTACATCGCGGAGTTCGGCGAGGACGACGACGAGTTCGGCGACGACGGCGACGACGAGTTCGGGGCCCACATCCCGCAGTTCGGCGCGGTGTTCCGCCGGGACATCGACGAGCGGCTCGAGCTTGCCCGCCGTCGGTACGAGCGCCTCCGGGGCAAGGAGACGGACCTGGCGAAGGTGCAGGAGGCGTACCAGGACTACCAGCGCCTCGTGAAGGCGCTGAAGCAGGCCTCCGAGTTGCCCACCGCCCAGCGGGCCGGGCCGTCCCTGGCCGGTGCGTGGGGCAGGCAGCGCCCCATCGGCGAGGACGCTGACTACGCCCCGCCTGAGAACCGGGTCTTCCGCCTGGGTGGACGGGTCGCGGCGGATGACGACGACGAGGACGACTTTGACCTCGACCTCGAAGCGGCGGTCTGAACCCATGCCGGCGACCATGCTCCCTCCGGACCTGGTCGCCTCGGCCGGAACCCGCGGACCGGTCCCGCCCGCTACCGCGGGCGTCCGGGACCGGTCTGGCCGCGGCGTCCCGTACGTCGACGACCCGGTCCGGGTGCCGTCGGCGCGTTTTATTCCGAATGGCTACCTCCGCGGCGGATATGACACCGGCCGGGTGTGGTGATGCGCCTGTCCGGCCACGATCTAGACCGAGGACCAGACGAAGCCCTGCTACTAGGCGCAGTTGAAGCCTACGCCGACGAGCTCCTCCTACACTTCGGCGAGGACGATGTGGACGACCTCGACGACCTCATCGACGAGGAGTTCGGCCTCTACGACGAAGACGACGGCGACGACGATCACGAGGGAGAAGGCTTCGGAGGCGAGCCCGCGTGGCCGTCGAGGGTGCTGCAGGCGGAGGCCCTCCGCGAGAGCTTCGGCGGTAAGTTCTCCCCGATCGCGGGAATCGGCAAGTCCCTCACCTCGACCGTGACCGGAGTGACGGGCTTCGCTGCGAGCGCCGTCCAGGGCCTCCTCACCTCGGGGTTCAACCCGTTTGCGCCGCAGCCCGAGACCCGCCTCGAGCCGCAGCCTGCTCCGGCGGCGGCTCCGGTGTCCGATCGCCAGAGCCTGCCGCCCGTGTACGTGGTCGACCCTACTCTGGCGGCCCAGGCTAGGACCGCACCGGCGGTCGGCAGCCCCGCCGAGATGGTCCCCACCACGACGTTCGGCGCCTCCTTCCAGGAGGGCTCGGTGCGTCCCAGGAGGGGTGCAGATCGGGAGGCGATGATCCGGGCCCGTCTCGAGGGCGGGAAGGAGCTTCGCGATGCCGGCACGGCGTCCCCGGCTCCCCTCGTCGAAGATCCGACGGCGTCGCCCGTGCTGATGTCCGACGGCCAGGTGGTGGAGCCGGTCCACGGCAAGCTCACCGTGCTGTCGTGCTTCTCCTGCAGCCGCCTCCCCAAGGAGAGGTACGGCCGGACCGGCAACGGCTGCGTCGTGTGTGACGACTACGGCGCCATCCTCGTCCCGTCGTCGGACCTGCCGTCCGTCGCGGGGGCCGAGAGCTACGGGTTCATCGGCGCCCTCCTCGGAGCCCTCGCCCCGCTCGCGGGTCCGGCGCTCCAGCTCGGCGGCTCCGCGGTGATGGCGAACAAGCAGAGCCATGCCCAGGAGTCCACCTCGAGGGCCTCGACGGTCTACGCCCGCCTCAAGGCGCAGCTCGAGGCGAAGAACGCTCCGGTGGTGAAGCCGGCGGCGGAGACGACCGAGAAGGTCTCCGGGATCGGCGGCGCCCTGGGCGACCTCGACGACCTCGAAGATCTCGACATCCCCGACGATTTCGGCGGCGAAGGGGACGAGGAAGACGACCTGTCCTTCCTCGACGACGACGATCTGTTGCTCGACGACGAGGACGACGAGGACGACGAGGACGACGAGGACGACGAGGACGACGAGGACGACGAGGACGATTTCTCGTCCGACGGCCGCATCGTACGCGTCCTCTTTCCGCTTCCGCGGGGTAGGATCCGGTGAACCCGAACCACGACCCGTCCGGTGTGATCGGTCCCCGTCTCGGCCTCGGCCGCGACTCGGGATGGTCCCACCTCTCCGGTCAGAACTACACGAACGACCGAGGGAACGCCGCCATGGGCCTCAACTTCGACGAGATCGCAGAGGAGGCCGTGGACGAAGTCTTCGGCTTCCGAGGTCGGCCCGGCCCGGTGCGCCGGGCCGTCCGCAGGACCGTCGCCCGCCGTGCCGCGACGCGAGACTACAACCGCGGCGGCTGGGGCTCGCCCGGCTGGCAGGCGTCCCAGGGCGGCGGCTACCCTGAGTCCGGCTTCGAGGAGGAGTCGTTCCTCGAGGAGGAGCCCGAGGAGCTCGAGGACGAGGAGGAGTACGGCCTCGACTTCGGGGCCGACGACGAGGAAGACGACGAGTTCGGCCGTCGTGGCGGCGGACAGGGTCGGCCGGTCCGCCGAGCAGTCAGCCGGACAATCCGGCGTCGCCGGAACCGCCGGCAGCAGCGGCAGAGCCAGTCCGCCGCCCAGCCGATGGACGCGTACCGGACGCCGCTCCAGTTCAACTCCGGTTCCGAGGATGAGCCGTACCCCGAGGAGGAGCCGTACCCCTACGAGGAGGAGGAGTACGGCGGTCCGCAGTTCATGTCCGCGGCCCGTTACGGCGGTCCGCAGTTCATGTCCGCGGCCCGTTTCGGCAACGACTTCCAGGCGCCGGTCGTCGTTCGCGCCCCGCAGCAGACGACCTTCCGCTCGTCGCTCGACACAGGACTCGGCTTCGGCTTGGGCTTTCTGGGCGTCGCCATCGGCCTCAACATCCTCGCCTCGGCCCTCTCTGGGCGTCGCTGACCAACTACTTCTGAATCCTCGATCTCAAGGTCGCGGATTCCCGTTCGGGACGGGATAGCCTCCCGAAGACTGGAGAAAACATTATGTCGCTGCTCCGCACGGATCTGTTCGGTTTCACTCCAGGGGGCCCCGTCCTCGACGCCGAGGAGGCGTACGGGGATGACTGGGATCCGCGTCGGGGCGGTCAGGTCCTCGGATCCGAGGAGGACTACTCGTTCTCGCTCTCCTCGGACGAGGACGACGACGACCTCGACGACGACGACCTCTCGGAGTCCTTCGGCGACGACTCCGACGACCAGCTCGACCAGATCTTGACCGATATGGAGTCGGAGGAGTCGGAGGAGGACTACGGCCAGGACAACCTGGATCTCGCCCCCGACGTCGAGCAGTGCCGAGAGGAGCTGGCCACGGTCATCCGCGACGGCGTCCGGAACGCCTTCCTGGGCGAGTCGGACGGCATCCAGAAGATGTTCCGGAATTCAGCCGAGTGGGTCAGTGACAAGTTCGAGCAGATGATGGCGCCCGGCGACATGGAGGAGATCGCCCAGGCCCTCCTCAATCCTGACCACGAAGGAACGTTCGAGGCCTCGTTCTGTGACTGGAACAACCTGACGGACGCGGACCGGCAGTTCATCGTCCACAAGGCCATCTGGAGCACGGCGTGGCCCGGAATCAACATCTCGGTCGACGACAAGCTCTGGGAAGCGTGGTCGGCCGGCGTCTCGAATCTCCCCTCGTCGGCGTTCGAGATCGCCAAGGCGGCTCTGACCGCCGATCTGCCGCGGCTCGTCCACGCGGCGTTCGCCGAGAACCTGTTCATCGGCAACCTGATGCAGGCCGCCGGCTGGGACCCGCAGAACGCTGACCAGCTGAGGAACGAGCGGGCCATGACGATGTGGCTGCTCGGGAAGTTCGGCGTCCCGATCGACGCGTACGTGGCCCAGGCGATTTCGGAGGAGGGCCAGGCCGTCATCGCGGCGTGCCAGCCGCAGGGCAGGCTGACGGAAACGCCGACCGACGTGGCCTGGGGGCCGACCGACGTGGCCAGGGAGCGGATGGCCGACGAGTTCGTCGCCTCGCCCGTCCAGGAGATCTCGGACGTCGGCACCTCGATGCCGGCGCCGGAGCAGATCCTCGCGTTCGGCTACGGCTTCACCGTCCTCGGCTCGCTCGCCGGTTTCTTCCGGTAGGAGGGTCCGGTGGGGTCTCTCCCCCTTCGCGACGAAGATCTCGATAACGAGGCGGCGATGCGCAACGCGCTCGCAGAGGAGTCGGCGGAGGTACTCCGTCACCAGCTCCGGAGCGAGCGGGACGCGTCCGTGAGGTTGGGGAGGGGAGATCTTATGGCCGCGTTCTTCCTCGCCGGCATCGGGCTAGGGGTGGGGTTCGCCGGTGCGAGGGGGTCCGGCAGGAGGCCTCCAGGAAAGAAGCTTAGATCCGGGAGGAGCAGATGAGCCGCCACGACCTCTTCGGTCAGTCGTCCCACGCCGGTGGCTACTCGGCCGGCATCGGCGCCGGCCCGTACGACGACCATCTGATCGAGCCCACCACGGACTGGTCCGGCAGTCGTGGCGCACGGCCGACGTTCGGCCGGCTCTACGTCCACGAGGGGGATCGCCTGCACTCCTCCAGCCCGGCGGATCCGGCGGTGCTCCTCGGTCGTTCCGGCGGCCCCGGCCACCGCGGCGGCCGTCCTTTCTTCGGGGCGGAGGAGGACCGCCTCCGCTTCAAGGCCGCCGGGGTCGAGTACGACGGCCCCCAGATCGGCGGCATCGTCCTTGGCCTGGCCGGAATCGCCCTCCTCTTCCGGATGGCCTCGAGCTCGAGCCGCTGAACCCGGGCCCGCCGGGATAGGGTTCACTATGCCCCGCCTGCTCCCCGCCCGCCTTTCGGACATGGCCCTCCTCGAGGAGCGCTTCGGCGCCGGACGGGGTGCGAGCGTGATGCCCTCGGCAGGCCTCACAGACCCGCGCTTCTCGGCCAGCACCGGAACTCCGGTCTCGAGCGCCCTCACCCGCACCCTGGGCGGCGCGCCGACGTCCGCCGCCCGCCGGCACGGGATCATGACGGGAGATCCCTACGAGCAGGTGGCCCGCCAGCAGGAGGAGATGGGCCGGCGGATGCCGTCCAGCTTCGACACTCCGTCCGCCCAGCAGGGTCGCCGCTCGCTTACGGGCAAGCTGCCGGGCGGCGACCGGATCCACCAGGACCTCGGCAACGGTCGGTCCGTCTACAACTCCGGATCTATCGCTGGCAGGCACGAGACCTACTCGGGCTCGTTCGGCTCGGAGGCGGACCCGTACCAGTGGGACGCCCGCCACCGTTTCGGCTACGGGCAGACCGGATCCCGGGGGGCAGGCTTCTCCGACCGCTGGGACATGGCCCAGGCGAAGGAGCGCACTGCCGGCCGGATGACGAAGAAGGGCAGGTTCGACCAGGCGGTCCGCAACGACCGTCCGTACTTGCAGCTGCGGGCCAGGGCGACGAACCAGAACGGACCCGTCGTGGAGGCCGAGGGCTCGTACGAGGGCAACGCCGTCGTTCGGCTGACCGCGGGAAACTTCGAGGACGGGCAGGGAATCCAGGAGCGGACGTTCTGGATCGGCGGAGGCCTCGTCGCGGTGTTCGACCTCGGCGGATGGAACAACGTCAACCTGAATATCACGGAGCTGCTCGAGGGGACCTTCGTGGAGTTCGCGTGGACTCGGGAGGGGCTCGCGGGCGGCAACCGCGACCTGTACTTCCCCGAGACCTACACGTCCGAGCTGACCTCGAGCCCGGTGCCGGAGGGGGCGCACTCGATCCTCGTAGAGAACCCGTCTCCGGCGGTCTCCGGCACGACGATCCTCATCCAGTGGATCGGCCAGGTGGGTGGATCGGTGTTCACCTTTACCGAGTGGATCTCCGACAACTCGGCGGTCGCCTTCCCCAGGCCGTACACCTTCTTCGGCGATCCGATCACGGTGAAGGCGCCCACGTATCGCATCGCGGCCGTCGGCGGCGCCCCGGCGACCATGGGCGACACCGTCGACGTCGTCTGGGTCCTCCGGCCGATCTAGGTCGATCCGCTCTGCCCTCTGCTCTCTGCTCTGCTCTGCCTCTGGCTCGGGCTCGAGTCTTCCTGCGCGACCGCCCACTCTCTGAACTGGGGGTCCGGCCACAGCAGCGGCAGCCGCTCTCCGAGCAGGGCGAAGATCTCGACCTCTTCTTGGTCGAGAAGGAGCTTCGGCGCCAGGACGTTCTTCCTCGCCCACTCGTCCCATTTTTCGGGCCGGTACGCCACGCCGTGGTTCTCGAGGTTCTTCAGCATGGACAGGAACGTCGGTCCGCCGATGCTCCTTCCCTGCAAGATCGCCGACCACCTCGGCTGGAAGCTGGAGTGGGTCAGGGGGAGGACGTCTCCTCCTCCGAGGAAGGGCTCGAGCGAAAAGAAGGTAGCTGGCGACGAGCGGCACCGGTCGCCCATCGGCTCGGTGGGTCGGCCGAGCAGGCGGCCCAGGACCTCGGCCTTCCGTTCGTCGGGGACGTGGACGGAGGGCAGCTCCCGGTCGACTTGGTCCGCGGCGTCGAACAGCGCCTGGTCGATCCGGAGGGGCAGGAAGAGCCAGTTGAACCACCCTCCCTTCCGGTTCGTGAAGATCCAGCGCGCCGACCTGTCTCCCTCGGTGTGGAAGGCGTCGACTAGGGGGACCGTCGGTTCGAGGACCTGGGCGATGCCGAGCATCCGGTCCCGCAGCTCGACCGGCCGACTGCCGCCGCGGGCCTCGCAGATCTCATCCCACCGCTCGGTCAGGAACCACTCCCGGTGGCCGGCCCTCCGGGACGGGTCCGGCTGGTCGACCCACTCGAGCCAGATGGGGGAGACGTCGAGCGGGTTGCTCCGGTCGAGGAGGTGGCTCTGACACTCCTCGTCGACGAGCTCGAAGACCGGGCTCCGGTCCTGGATGACTGTGGACAGGACGCGGTCGAGGCGCCAGGGTAGCCGGTCGTCGTCCAGATCTTCCCAGACGGCGACCGTCCAGCGGAGCTCTCCCTGCCTCACGGGGTGCATGCCATGGTCCTACCGTTGCTCCAAGCGGTAGTAAACAGGCAAAGCTGCTCCACCGCCGTAGATTCACGTTTCATCGAGGCGTGCGCCAGAGCCCGAAGGCTCGGACGGCTGACCACCTCTCCCGCGCTGCTGTTGTCATCCCCTTGAGCGGATCGGCGGCCCGATGGGACGTGCGGCCTGGCCCGGCGTCGGGGGTTTCACAGGCTTGCCGAGTACGCGCGACATGATTTCGCGCTTCGCCCCGATGCTCATTCCTGTCTTCGGATCGACCTTGCCGTCGTAGGGGGCGGCCGGGGCGGCCTCGACGTTCTCGGCGTCGATCACGTCTTCCTCCGCGCCGAGGTCCATGTCCTCGAACCCGGGAAGCTCGGTCAGGGAGGAGTCGTCGATGGCCTGGGGCGCGCTCTTGGCGGCGATGACCTTCTTGTCGACCGTCCGGTGGGGGCCGATCCTCTGCCCGGTGGCCGGGCCAGTCATCCCCTTGCCGTACTTCACGCCCTTGCGCTCGACGCGGTCGAACATCCCGCCGAGCTTGCGGTGGTATTCGGCCTCCATCTCGGCCTGGGACGGGACGGAGGGCCTCTGTCCCGGCTCGTCCTCTTCCTCCTCGGCCACTTCGCCGCCGAACTCGTCCATCAGATCCTCGAGGAGGCCGGGGTCCACCTCCTCCTCGTCGTCGATCGGGACCGGCAGGGCGAGCCGGGGTCCGGCGGGGGCGGCGACTGGGCGGCCCGGCTGGGCAGGCCTCGCGACCGTGGCGGCCGGGACGGGACCCGCGGCCAGGCGGCGCATGGCATCCTGGGGCGGCCGATGGGCGCCGGCAGCGGGGCCGATCTGGCCGACGGGCCGACCGCCGGATACCGCGGCGGCGTGGTTCTGGAGGAGTTGCTCGAAGAGCTCGGGGAGCTGCCACGCGAAGTCGATCCTCAACCCGTACTGCGAGGCCATCGCCGCCAGCCGGTCGAACGTCTCCGTGTTCTCCGCGCTCTGACGCTGGAACCTCTTTAGTTTTCGTCTCGACGCCGCCAACAAGACCTCCAGTCTCCCCAGTCTACCTCGGTAGCCGCTGCTGTGCTACAGTGGGTGACAACGTCCGCGGCGGGAGCACAACGGTGTCGGGAACCGGCAGGATGTCTCGTAGGGAGTTTTCTGCGGTTCTCGAGGGTCTCTGCTTGGACGCGGTCGGCGAGGTGCGCGACGCCGCCCACCGGGTCTCCCGCTCCGTGAGGAAGGACGAGGCCCCGACCCGGTCGGACCTCGCGATCGTCCTCCTCCACGTCGTCGAGGCCGCTGCGGCTGGCCGGTCGACCAAGATCTCCGCGACGGAGCCGGCCGTCCAGCAGCTGCCGTCCGTCGGAGAGACCCGTCCCGTTCGCCGGCACGAGCCGATCGGCAGGCCCAGCCGGAGTCCGTTCGCCGACCGCATCCGGGAGCAGGAGGGCAGGCACGCCGCGGCGGCGGAGGGGACCGAGGATCTGGACGTGCGCAGGCGCTTCGGGGTCGCGTCGGACGAACACGGGCGACGACGTCGTCAGGAGGATGAGTGATGGCGAAGAAGCGCAGTGCGAAGGCTGACGGGAGCGTGCTCGATTGGATCGACGCCTCGGACCCGGAGGACATCGCGGACGCCCTCCTGTCCGTCGACGAGGCGAAGGCCGCCCTCGTCGTGAAGGCCCTGATCGAGCGGGCCGAGGGGGAGGGCCGGCGGATGCTCGACGCCGTCGGCAAGGAGTTCCAGTTAGATCCGGTCGGGACCCTTCTCCGGGGCGTCGTCGGCACGTTGTCGAGGACCTCTCGGGGAGGTTGACCGGAGGGGCCTGACGAGCTACCGCATCTGCGCCTTGGCCGCCATCGCCGCCACCGCCACCGCCGCGACGGCGGCCCTCTTCTTCGATCTGGCTCTCGAGGAGCGCTTCTTGCGGCCCGCGGCGCCCAGCTTCTCCGACTTCGGCTTGGCCTTCCTCTCCGGAGTAGCTATCGGGGGGAGGCTCGGACGAATCGATGGGTCCGCCGGGGGAAGCTCCTCCCCCGCCCACCACTTCCGGATCCGTTCGACTTCGGGGTCGGTCAGCAGTAGCTTCGTCTGGATTATGTTCAGTTGCTCGACCGTCAGCTGCCGGGCCCGGCACTCCCACGACGACCACATCGGACGCGATACGCCGACGAGGAGTGCCGCCGACATCTGCGACAGCTTGCGCGACTCGCGCACGATGCGGAGTTCGTTGGGTCCGTCCTCGATTCGCTTCCTCGGCATGGTCCATCCTATCTGCTGACACTGCTTGTGCCAACGTACCGACGTTGCCGTCGTCGTCCAAGGTTGCTACTATCAGTGTCATGAGTGAACGTCCACTTAGACCCCCGGAAGACGGCCCGATATCGGGTCGCTTCCTGGTTTGTGGAAGGATTGAGTTCGATCTCGATGGTTGTCCAGGCCTCGCCCCGGAGCCGGATCCGGAGACGGAGATCTCGCATGAACCATGCACGGACACGCCTCCATTCGGGACGGACCTCTCCGAATGCAGGCATAGGCTCGCCTATGCCTCCTTCCCGAGTCCTAGCATCCTCTTCGTGAAGGAGACGGACAGGACCCCGACCCGCGTCCAGGTCGACCAGGCGTTGCGCGCACTTCTTCCGTGGCCCATCGACGCGGTGCCGAGGGAGGAGAGGGCCGTATGGAAGGAGAAGGCGAGGCGGGCGGCATCCCAGCGCGTCGAGCCGAGGACGAGGATCCTGCAGGTCCTCGTGTTCTCCGACCGCCTCCTCGTCTCGTGCCGAACGGTCGGAGCTGAGCTGTCCTCCTTCCTGTCCTCGTGGCTCGGGGCAGAGTTTGTCCCAGATCCGGTCCTGTGGAGGTCGACGGAGTCCCACGGCGCCATGCTCCTCGCCGCGCTCTCCGAGCAGATCCGACTGGAGTCGGAGGGCAGGGCGTCGATCGATCTTCCATTCAAAGTGGAGGAGGCGTCCCTCTCTTGTGGGAAGTCGAGGGTCAGGGGGCCGATTCACGAAGCGTCCGACACGCTCGGATCCTTCCTTGAGAGCCGCGCCGACGAGGAGGTGGTCGTCGAACAGATGGTGGTCCGGATCCGCGTCCCGAACGGCAGGTGCAGGCTGCACGTCGATCCCGACGGCCTGTTCCGGGCGGAGGTGCCGGAGAGCCGGGGAGGGATGCCCGTCGACCGCATCGGCAGGAGGTTTAGGGATCTGGACCGGTCGGTCGCGGAGGCGAGGAAGGAGCTTCTCGCGTCCTTGACGAGGGCGATGAAGGCAGACGGTTAGGAGTCGGTCATGCCCCTGCTCCTCCCGTTCGCCATCTCCGTAGTCCTGTCCGCCATCGGCGCTTCGAGGACGCGTCCGGCATCGTCGGCTGACCGCTACGGCTCGGATCTGGCCGGCCGTCGCGGTCCGGCGCTGTGTGATGGTCCCGGATCTGACCGACCTTCTCTCGAGGACGAGGCCCGGCAGGGGCACGTCTTCACATCGGCGTCACCGGCGTGACCTGCTCCCGGTGCTCGAACGAGATCTTCCAGCTGGGACCCCTGCCGATCGCGGCCATGCCCGGATCGTAACGGACGACGGGGGTGACCCTGTTCAGCTCGGAGATCCAGGTCACTTGGGTCCGGAGCTCCGGCGACAGTTCCCCACCCTCGACCACTAGGGTTGCCCTGCGGTGCTCGGGGGCGCTGACGACGACCTCTAGCCTGCCTTCTTCCGTCCGAATCGGGCGGAGATCATACCTAGCCTTCGCCGCGACCTGGGCCATGAGGCGGGCCGCCTTCTCCTCGGGAAACTCCTCCCGGCCCATCTCCTCGTTGATTCGGATGCGGACGGGGTGACCGTCGATCTCTCCCGGCAGCCCGGCCGGCACGGCGGTGCATTCCACGCAGATCCGGTGGCACTCGAGGTCGATCCTCTCCGCCCACACCCGGGTGACGCCGTCCTCGACGAGCCACAGCGCCGCCGAGTTCGCCATACACAGCTCGATGGACCTCCGCCTCCGTTCGGATGGCCTGTCCTCGGCCATCTTCGCCACGATCGCGAAGCCCACCGCCATCAGCCACGGCACGAGCGCCATCATTTCGGCCTCCCCCAGGAGTCTATCCGTCGCCGTCCTGGGTGGCGGCCGACAGGGCGTGGATCTCCGGCCGACCGCCGACCGGCTTGTCGAAGCCGAACCGGCGGATGAGGTACCCGTCGACCTCCTCCACGGTTCGGATCGAGCCCTCGTCCCACAGCTTCGGACTCGGCCGTCCCGAGGGCCTGACGCCGCGCCAGGAGAATTCGGCCGGCGTCTCGTTCACCGGGGATGACTTCTGGAGGAAGCCGATGGTCTCCGCGGCCTTCGGACCGTTCACGGCCTCGAGTACCCGGGCGAGCCCGACCTCCACCGTCGCCACGTCGATCGCCACGTCGATGGACCAGGGAAGCTCGTTGTCGTCCCCGAGCTGGCCGGCGAGGCCGTCGGTCGCCTCGATCGGATCCTCGCAGAACGTGGAGATGATGTACCAGGACCACAGCCCGATCCCGGCTCGGTCGATCGTCCTGCCGATGCGCGGGTCCACGGCGTTCGCGGCTCCCGAGAGCTTCGGCGCGACGATCGTGGCCTGGCCCTTCGGCCGGGTCATCATGTCGAGAGCCTTCTGGAAGTTCGCCTGGTTGCCGACCAATTCGGCGAGCGGTCCGGTGAGGTTTCCCGTCTTGTGGTTCCGGTAGGAGGCGTAGAGGCTCACGTACCAGGACCAGGGATCTCGGACGGTGCCGACCACGATCCTGTTCTCTCGAAGCCTCGCCGGTACGCGGCGGACGCCGTCGTGCACGGACAGCCCCTCCACGTTCCTGGTGCCGATTCCGGTCCTCTCGAGGACGTTGGTCACGAACGTTCCCGCGGTCCGGGGAACGTGCAGGTACAGGAGGCCGGGCGCGATGTACATGTTGTCACAGATAGCATCAACGAAACCCGCGGTCCACCTCGGGATAGACGGAGTCATGCACGGACGCTTCGTCGACGCCGCGTACCGATCTGCCAAGGCATGGGCCGGGGACTGGAATAGCCCGAGTCCGGAGGTCTGGGACGAGCAGATCTGGGCGCGGATGCAGGCGGAAGATCCGGTCATCCAGGACGACGAGGCGGTCCTCGTCCACCAGGCCGGATCTTTCGACGTGTTCGAGGTCGACTTTACCTTGACCCGTTCCTTCGATGACGAATGGTCCAGGACCCGTTCTCTCGAGGACTGGTGCATGCGGAACTTCCTCGATGGATTCGACCCGAAGAGTGTCTACCCGTCGATCGACTCGAGGAGGTTCCGTCGGACGGCGCACCTCTTCGTGTGCACGTGGGTCGACCGGGAGGAGGCCGATCTGCTGTCCGCCCTCGGCCAGCCCCACTGCGATGGGTTCCTCGCGGCCCTATCGGTCCTGTGCGACACCGACCGCCTGCTGCCCCTCAAGATCCAGTGGGTGGGGAGGAACATCGACGAGCTCGAACTTTCTCGCCGGGTGGAGCAGTTCCTCGCCTGGTCGCAGACGGTCCAGGCGCGCCCCCCGAAGGTCCCATGCCCGGTCCTGCCGCCGGACGTCCTCGACCTGATAGAGGTCTCCCGGTCTGGCGCGGCGACCCTTTCGGAGAAGGAGAGGCTCGTCGAACGGATGATGCAGCTCGACAGGGTCTCGTTCCTTGAGACGGTCGATCGGCTCTGGCCGTGGGTAGTGTGGCACAACGCGCCAGCCGCGTGGGTCGACAAGAACGATCAGATCTGCGACCGGCTCTGGCAGATCATCACCGAGCTCGACGAGCTTTCCCGGCCCGGTGTGCTCCGCCTCGCGCCCTGGAAGACCGGCCTCGGCCAGCCGAAGGACATCGAGTTCCAGGTGGGTTCCGCTACCCGGCTCCGGGGGAACTATCGGGTCGTGGTCAGGCGGACGTTCTCGGGGACGTACCGCGTAAATCACTGAAGCCGCGCTGCACCAGCCGCTCTAGAACGGCACTTCCTCCGCCACCGGTCCCCTGTCCCAGATCGAGACGACCTGCGACCGCACCGGCTCCTCGAGGGACCGAGACGGGTCGACTACCGACCACTCCCCCTTGAGTCGGATCCGGACGACCTCGTCGATCCTCTTCGGCGGGATGAGCACGGCTCTGCCCAGCTCCCGAGCCTCTGGCCGGTGCACCATCGTCCACGACTCGAAGGCCCACTGCCAGCGCTCGAGTTCGACGAGGGCCCGACCGAGCTCGGGAGCCCGGGCGATGAGTCCGGACTTCTCCACGTGGACCGAAGGTCCGTCGAGGCAGCGGAGGAACGTCCGGAGCGAGTACAGGTCGACGGCCCGTCCGTAGCGGGTCTCGAACAGGCCTGTCACGTCGGAGGCCTTGCAGGTCTCGCAGTCGGCCGAGGAGCAGGTCGGGGCCCCGGGGTAGAGCAGGCGACCCACCGGTCCCACGGCCCGTCGGCACATGACGCACGACGGCTTTCCCTTGGGAGCGATTTCCCGACCCGACGCCGGGACGGCCCTGATGCGGGCCTCGGCGAGTGCGATCCTTTCTTTCAGAGCTTCTTCCTTGGTCATACCGCAGTGTAACACAAAATCCGTTTTTGGTGGTTGACTCGCCTGGGGCTGCGCCTTACCCTCCATACCTACAACGTCACCGCAGGGTGACGCTCCGGCAGACCGGTCGACCCCACGACCGGCTCCCGGCGGAGACGCATGCAGCGATCATTGCCGCTCGAAGAGCCAGATGGCAGTCTGTCCGGCAGCCGGTTCGACTACCGCCGCGGGCCGGTCCAGCCGAAAGGTCGGGTCGGTGGACTGTTCGAGCGGGCCGACGACCGAATCCGGGCCGGAGAGGAGACCGTCGATGGGAAGCTCCTTCGTAAGACCCGTCTCGACCGCTGGGTCTCGCCCTACGTGAGCCTGTTCCGGATCCAGGCAGGTTGTCCGGCGGCCCATCGTGACGCGACCTCCTTCGTCGATCGCGCGCACACTCGGCGTCCACATCCACTACGTCGCGGAGCTGCTCGACGGACGGGAGCCGTCGGCCGGCATGATGGGCTTTCCGTGGTTGGATCGCCGCCTGGCGAGGGAGGCGGTCCTGCGCGGGGTTGAGCTACTCGTCGCCGATCCGGTGCTTCGATCGGTTTATTCCTCTGTCGGCCTCCCCGTCTACGACGGTGGGGATCTCGACGAGTCCAGCCCGCTCGGGTCGTGCAGGTTCGTGGTGCTGCCCGGTGGTTGGTACCGTTCGGACGTGGACGTCCGCCTCGAGCGAGCGGGCTGGCTCCGCCGGGACACCTCGACCGCGTTCGTCCGGTCGCTCCACCAGCTGGGCTCGCCGTTCGTAGATCTGCGGACGTTCGGGGTCCCCGCCGGCAGCCGGCCGATCGACCTGGCGTACGGTCCGGGCACCGATCGTCAGCTCCTCCCGGTGGCCACCTTCTCCGGCAAGGGCGTGGAGATCCACCGCGACGATCCGCAGGTCGCGGGCATCTTCTGGCGCATCGCCTACCAGGGCGTCGGCCCCCTCGGCTGGATTCGGCCCGGCTTTCCGGCGGTCGCCCACCTCGCGGAGTGGAACATCGACGGTCGGACTGTCACGGGCGCCCTCTGCTCCTCGATCGATAGGCCGGGCGGCTTCGTCATCCTCGAGGCGGAAGATCTGGTTGAGATACTGGGCTACGACCGCTCGGTCGACCCCGGCCTCCTGCAGGACCTCGTCCCGCGGGAGTGCCTCGAACGCGTGCTCGACTGGGCGGAGGGCCTTCCTCCCGCGTCCGGAAGGGCTTCCCACAGTTCCGCCGGTTGACCGGCGGCAGCACCGACGCCGAGAAGCGTCAGAACCCCAGACAGGAGAGACCAAAATGTCGGAACAGAACATCACCTCGGAGCAGGACTTCGAGGACAGCTTCCTCGGCGCATCCATCGAGGTCGAGGACCGCGCCTTCGGGCCGCAGTACCCGATCGTGCAGTGGGTGAACGGGAACCCGAAGAACAAGAAGCAGGGCGGGATCGCGTACACCGGCGGCTTCTTCATCTCGGCAGAGCAGGGCATCAGCACCGACGTGCTCGCGAGGGTCGGCTTCGAGCCGTACTCGCTCGTGACGAACGACGGCACCGAGATCTCGGGCTTCGCCGCGGAGACGATCACCGGCTCGCCCATCCGCTACCGCCGCTGCTGGCAGGTCCAGCCGGAGGGCCAGCTGGCCCGCCGGTTCGGCTGGGACGAGTACGACGCGGCGCAGGAGGAGGGCCGTCCGCGGGGCGTCGCCCACATCCTGTTCGCGATCAACGGCCTCGAGGAGCCCGTGCTCGTGAGCTTCCGCGGCTTCACCGCGAAGGCCGTCATGGGCCAGGGCAAGGAGAGGGGCATCATCCCGGTCTACGGCGCGAAGATCGTCGGCCGGGCGAAGAAGCTCGCGAAGGCCGCGGACAAGAGCAACAACTACCCGCTCTGCGCGTTCCGCCTGAAGATCGGCCCGGCGAAGGCTGAGGGCGGGAAGACCCCTGCCTTCACCGAGGTCGGCAAGGGCGACAAGAAGAACCTCGTCACGATGCCCGTCTGGGTCGACGAGCCGGCGGACGAGATCGACATGCGCATGCTGAACCTGCTCTTCGTCGGCAGCAAGAACTTCGCCCTGTACCAGGACTGGCACAAGACGGCCGACGAGTGGGTCGGGGCGTGGGACACCGAGTCGCTCCAGGGCTTCCGCAACCGTCGCGGGAAGAAGGCGGACGGCACGGCCGAGGGCGCCGACGGCGTCCCGGGCGAGACCCAGGTCCTGTTCTGATTCGACACGGTCGGGACGGACAGAAGAAGCAGCTTTTCTAGTCCGTTCCGGCCAGCGTCGCGGAGGCCGCGGGGAGCATACCTGCGGCTTCTTTCGTTAGAGGCGCCCCTTTCACGGATGCCCGTTGTGGGACCCTCCTCCCTGGGGTAGCTTCTCCAAGCTGATCCCCTTCGGTCGTGGTTTGCTCCTCATGGTCGTATCCGCACGCGCACGTCTGCCTCTAGACGTGTGTCAGGGCACTGCTGTTCCTGCTTCGGACGCCGTTCCCGGACACCGTTTGCCGAGACATCACCACATCCACGACTGACCGGTCAGGCACGCCTGGGCCGACGAGCGGTCCGGTGCCCAGGTACCCCCCACCGATACCCGACGAGGCCCCCCATGAGCGACGCTCCCTTCTCCTCCCCCGAGATCTCCCTCTCCGTCTCCGTCTCCGCCGACCCGCTGGTCTCGAGGCACTTCGTCTCCGCGGGCTCCGACCCGCTGTCCGGCCTCGAGTTCGAGTCGAGGAACAGCGTCCTCAAGGGCGTGGACGGCGTCGGTACGGACAAGGGGGAGGTCGTCGCGCCCGTGGGCTGGTCGGCGAACGCGTCGGACATGCTGTGTCAGAAGTACCTGCGCCGCCGGGGCGTTCCGGACCAGTTCTCCTCGGTCGACGAGGGCTACGGCGCGTTCGACCGGCGTGTCCCGGCGGCCGGCGCCACGATGGGACGGGAGATGGACCTGCGGCAGTGCGTCCACCGGATGGCGGGCGGCTGGGCGTACTGGGGTCTCCGGTCGGGCCTCCTTTCGGCCGAGGAGGCCGCGGCGCTGTACGACGAGTCCTCCTGGCTCCTTTCCCGGCAGGCGTTCGCCCCGAACAGCCCCCAGTGGTTCAACACGGGGCTGCACTGGGCGTACGGCATCGGCGGACCCTCGGAGGGTCACTACCACGTCGATCCGGCCACGAATGAGGTGGTCGAGACGGAGATCGCGTACGAGCGCCCGCAGCCGCAGGCCTGTTTCATCCAGTCGGTCTCGGACGACCTCGTCAACCCTGGCGGGATCATGGACCTGTTCGTCCGGGAAGCCCGCCTGTTCAAGTACGGCTCTGGCACCGGCACGAATTACTCGAACGTCCGGGCGAAGGACGAGCCCCTTACGGGCGGCGGCGGCTCGTCCGGCCTGATGAGCTGGCTTCGGATCGGCGACCGGTCGGCCGCGGGGATCCAGTCCGGCGGCACCACCCGCCGTGCGGCGAAGATGGTGGTGCTCGACGTGGACCACCCCGAGATCGAGGACTACGTCATCTGGAAGGCGGTCGAGGAGAGGAAGGTCGCGGCGCTCGTGACCGGCAGCCGGGTCAACCGTCGGGTCTGCGACCGCATCGCCAAGGCGGTCAATAGCTTCCAGTCCGCGAACTGCGTCGACCGGGACGACCGTTACCTTCCTGGAAAGAACGCCGAGCTGCGCAAGGCCCTGAAGGAGGGCCGGAGCCTTGGGGTGCCGGACCGCATGATGGTCCGGGCCATCGAGAGCATCCGGAACGGCCTCGTCTTCGAGCCCGAGGTGTACGATCTGGACTGGCAGGGCGGCGCCTACGAAACCGTCGCCGGGCAGCAGTCGAACAACTCCGTGTCCGTGCCGCACGCCTTCATGGAGGCGGTCATCGGGGACAAGGATTGGTCCCTCATCGAGCGCACGACGGGCAAGGTCAGGAAGACCGTCTCGGCCGCCGGCCTGTACGGGAGCATCTGCGAGTCGGCCTGGGCGTGCGCAGATCCGGGGCTGCAGTTCGTCGACACGATGAACGACTGGCACACCTGCCTCGCCGACGGCCTCATCCGTTCGACGAACCCGTGCGCCGAGTACGTCTTCCTCGACGACACGGCGTGCAACCTCGGCTCGCTGAACCTCGTCTCGTTCCTCCGGCCGGACGGCACCTTCGACCTCGTCGGGTTCGAGGCCGCGGTCCGCTGCACCACGACGGTGCTCGAGATCTCCGTCGCGATGGCCACCCTGCCCTCGAAGAAGATCGCCCGGGGGACCTTCGACTACCGGACGCTCGGGCTCGGCTACGCGAACCTCGGCGCCCTGCTCATGCGGATGGGGATCCCCTACGACTCGGACGAGGGCCGTCGGATCGGCGCCGCCCTGACCTCGTTCATGACGGCGACCGCCTACGATCAGTCCGGCCGGATGGCGGCCCGTGTGGGGTCTTTCGCCCGCTGGTCGGCGAACCAGGGCCCGATGACCCGGGTCCTCGAGAACCACCGCAAGCTCGCCCACGGCCTCGAGGCCGACGTGAAGATCCAGCCGCCTCGGATCGATCTGTCCGTGCAGGACCGGGCCGCCCCCCTCCTCGATGCCGCGGCCCTCATGTGGGACCAGGCCGTCTCGCACGGTCGCAGCGGAGTTGGCTACCGCAACGCCCAGGTCACGGTCATCGCCCCGACCGGCACCATTGCCATCGTGATGGACTGCGACACGACCGGTCCCGAGCCCGACTTCGCGCTCGTCAAGTACAAGACGCTCGCGGGCGGCGGGTACATGAAGATGACGAACCAGTCGGTCTCTCCGGCGCTGCGGTCGCTCGGATACACCGAGGAGCAGATCCTCCTCGTCGACCGGTGGGTCGGTGGCCACGGCCGGCTCCGAGATCAGGACCGGGCGATGCTGCTCGAGGGGGGCCTCTCGGAGGCCGCCGTCGGCCGGATCGAGGTGTCGCTGTCGTCGGCGCTGCACCTCCGCATGGCGCTCCTGCCGGACGTGATCGGCCGCGACGAGCTCGGTCGGCTCGGCATCGACCCGAAGGACGACGTGGCCCGCTCGCTCGGCTTCGACGACGCCCGGCTGGCGGAGGCGACCGACTGGTCGTGCGGTCGCCAGACGGTCGAGGGGTGCCCGGTCATCCGGCCCGAAGACCTCGCGGTCTTCGACTGCGCGAACCGCTGCGGCCCGCACAGCACCCGGTTCATCCGTCCCGAGGGTCATCTGCTGATGCTCGCGGCCCTGCAGCCGTTCCTGTCCGGCGCCTCGAGCAAGACCGTGAACCTCCCCTCGACGGCGACCGTGGAGGACGTTCGCCGGACGTACACCGAGGGCTGGAAGCTCGGGGTGAAGTGCCTTGCCCTGTACGTCGACGCGAGCAAGTTCAGCCAGCCGCTATCGTCGATGCTCGCGGAGAAGGTGTTCGGAGACCTCGCCGAGGTGGACGCCCCGGTCGACTCCGCGGAGCACGCCCGTGTCGTGGAGACGATCGTCGAGCGGGTGGTCGAGAAGCGTCGGGTCGTGATCCGCTACCTGTCCGAGCGTCGGCGCCTGCCGGACCTCCGCCTGGGGTACACCCAGCGCGTGACCATCGGGAACCACAAGATGTTCCTTCGGACGGGGGAGTACCCGGACGGGACGCTCGGGGAGATTTTCATCGACAGCCACCGGGACGGCACCTCGTTCAAGAGCATGATGGGAGCGTTCGCCATCGCCGTCTCGATCGGGCTGCAGCACGGCGTCCCGCTCGAGCGGTTCGTCGACCTGTTCACCCTCACGAAGTTCGAGCCGAACGGCATCGTGAGCGGCGACGGCCGGATCTTCATGTGCACGTCGATGCTCGACTGGATCTTCCGCCACCTGGCGGTGAGCTACCTCGGCCGGGACGATCTCGCGATGGCTCCCGCCGAGTCCTCCTACGACCCGTCCACCATCGGGGCGGGGGAGCCGAGTTGGGACAGCGAGCGGATGCTCCTGGCCTCGACCTCGGTCGTCGACGCGACGCCTCCGGACCTCACGACGGACGAGGTCCTCATTGCCCAGTCCGAGATCCGTTTCCGTCAGATCGACGAGTCCCTCCCCCACAGGCGGCCCGCCGCCGCGGCCCCCCCGATCTACGTCCACGGCGGTGGTACCTTCAGCGGGGAGATGTGCGACAGCTGCGGGAACTACAGCCTCCGGCTCACCGGCCGCTGCACCCAGTGCATGACGCCGGGCTGCCCGGCGGCGGTGTCGAGCGCTTGCGGGTAGGGGGATAGGCTCCGTCCGGGGGATCGGAAGATGCGCCTCGACGAGGCCGAGCGGATCCTCGGCCTCCTCCGGCCGTACGATGCCGGGGCGGTGAGCAGGGCCTTCCGGACCGCGGCGAAGAGGCTGCATCCGGACCGAGGAGGCGAGGAGGAGGAGTTCAAGCGGGCCGGCGAGGCGAAGGAGCTTCTCCTCCGGCACCTGCAGGAACTGGAGAAGGCCCGCGTCCAGGCCTCCTCCGCTGCTTCCAGCCATCCTCCTCCCGGCCGTCCCGCACCCGGAGGATGGCCTTGGCCACCGACGGGGACAGGGTCCCGGACCCGGGCCAGGCCGGTCGAAGATCTGGGCGACGACCCGTTCGGCCTCGGCGAGGTCGTGGGCGAGAAGCTGTCGGTCCTGCACCTGGAGATCGACGGCCGGACCCACCCCTATCCCCGAGGATTCCGGGGGTGGGTGACGGCCGGCGGCCGGGACCGCAGCCACCTCGTGGTAACGCTCGAGCCCCCGTCGCCCATCCGGGTCGTCGGGGCGGTCGAGATCGTCGTCGTCTTCGACGGCGACGAGGTCGGGGACGCCCTCTTCCTCGGGGGAAAGGTCGTCGGCCGGAGCCTCGACGTGGACAACATGGTCACCCGATTCCGCGTGGACGCGTTCGGTCGGTGACGGAGAACTCGGGGAGGCCTCTTCGCCTTCCGCCGCCGGCCGGCCTGCCGGAGCGTGGATCAGGTCTGGAGTGCCCCGACGAGGCGGCTGGCCAGCGGCCGGACCGAACGCGAGCATCACGGTCGACGGCGCGCCTCGTCTGCGGCGGCCTGGCGCGCGGTCTCCTCGCGGGCCGCGTGCTCCACGTGCGCGGTCTCCTCCGGCGTCAGGTGGTTCAGCCTCCAGTGCTCGCGCAGGTACGCGCGGACCTCGTCGAGGTTCTTTGCCTCGAGCAGCGGATGAGATCCGGTGTGGATCTCGTCCGGATGCCCATTCGGAACGTGGACGATGCCGTGGACCGCGTAGAGCCCGCGGCGGCGGTACCCCTTCGGACGCCTCTCGACCACGAGATCGTCGCTGTACGGAATCCAGTGTGCCCCGCCGTTTGGCTCCGGCGTCCACTTGATCCGGCCGTTCCACGGCGCCGCCGGATCGTCGTCGGGCCAGCCGGTGGTCTTACCCATCGCGGATTACACGAGCCCTGAGCTCCTCCGCCGGCCAGGTGACGCGGTTGCCGCTGGGGAATGTGCACTGATGGTCCTCTGCGTGGCCAGCGAGGCGGTCACAGACGTACGCGCTGTGCTGGTTGGCGCAGGGCGCGGGCTGGCGGCTGGCCTCGTCCACCTTGGACGCGGGGACGCGGGCGTCCAGCAGCGCGCGGATGTGCTCGATGTCCGAGAGGGAGACAAGGCCCCCCGAGACGAGTTCGGCGAGGATGTTCTCGTGCTCGAAAGCAAGCATGTCGGCGGCGGCGGCGTACTCCCGGTACGTGCGGACCGGGACAGGTTCTAACGCCGCCGCGACGGCGGCGTAGAGCCTGTCTCCGGGTTCACACCAGCAGCGCTGGTGTGCCACGAATGTCATCGTCGCGTGGGATAGGCGAACGAGCTCGCCTGCCCCGAACACCCCAATGGACCTCTCGCCGCTCCGCGAGCGGCGGTCGTGGATCGGGTTCTTTACGTCTCGTGTGATACGATAGAGGCCGGTGTCCAAGGTCACACCTCCCAGGCTTCGGGCGGGGTCCATCCCCGCCGCTCATGTTCTATACATACCCCGCGGCCCGCGAAGGCGCCACAAAGTATTTTAGAAGGGGCCGCGAGAAATCCGGTCACGCGTGCGCCGCTGGCGCGGTCCTCCTGGCGGAGGTGCGTGTGGACGACGACATCCGCCGGGCGATCGGCCGCCTCGAGGCCGCGACTCTCGTCCTCGGGACGCTGCGCGGCTGGCGCGAGCGCGAGGGCGTCGATCTCACTGACCAGGAGATCGAGGACGGGATCACTACCGCCACCGAGCTGCGCGTGGTCGCGCGGATCGATCTCCTCGTGCTGCTCGGGGCCGACCCTGCGGCGACGGTACTACTCCAAGGGCCACCACCCATACGGATGCTGTGACGCGGGCGCCGGCTCGTCAGTCGTCGTTCGACAGCACGACGGGGTTTCGGGCGGGGTGCGCCCGGAGCCGAAGCATGGACAGGTACTGCCGCACCGAGGACTCTCGGTACCCCGTCTCAACTACGATCTCGGCCACCGTGAGGCGCCGTCGGTGGGCCTCGCGGATCGGCGCCTCCCACCTCGGGGGTCCGGTTCGCTTGCGCGACGGGGGCGCGATGCCGGCGCGGGCTCGGATCCTGCGGACGGTCCGAGCGGCGACGCCCGCGACCGCGGAGATCTGATCCGGCGTCCTGCCGGCGCGGAGCAGGGCCACGACCTGGTCCTCCACGTCCGGCGGGATGGAGTTCTGCCCACCCCGACCCGAGCGCCGGGGGCTGGCTGTGCGCTCGGCCGTGGGCCGGGCACGGTCCACGGCGTCGAGGACGTGCTCGAGCAGTTCGAGCACGTCCTCGAGGGTCACCCCCTCCTCCAGGGCGACAAGTTGGGCCTGCCGTCCTGCCTGCCCGGTGAGACGGGCGGCCGTGCCGAGGGAACGGACGAGTTGGGCTGGGATCACGTGGTCTCCTTGTGGGGGTCTACGGACCGTTGCTCTAATCGGTAGTGATCAGACAAGCTGACCTCTACCTTCAGATTCACGTTTAACCGAGGCGTGCGCCTGAGCCCGAAGGCTCGGACGACTGACCGCCTCTCCACGCGAGGAAGAGGCGGTCACTACTCCCAGTCCCACCCCGGTGGGAGGGTGGCGATGAGGTGCCGCGGCACGCGGCACTTCACGAAGCTGTAGCATTCCCAGTCCCCACACTCGGGGTCACTACAATCCCCGCCGTCGGTGGGGGTGATCTGGTGGGCCTCGGCCCACCGGAGCAGTGCCGCGCACTGCTCCGTCCCCTTGAACACGGTGACGTCGACGAGGGGATCCGCGGCTGTCGTCATGGTGCTCTCCTGGTGCCGCGTGGACCCTGCGGCGGAGGGGTGAGGCGGGGTGCCTCTACCGCCTCGGGCGGCCGGTCAGTCGGCGTCGCGCTCGGCGGCCGCGTCGCGGATCTGCGCGAGCACTCGCGCGGTCGCAACGGTGAGCCGGTCAGTGGACCCTTCGGTCAGACATGGTCCGCGATGGCGGTTTCGAGGGCCGCCGCCGCGGCCTCGAAGTCCGAGGCCGTCATCACCCGGCCCCGCGGGGACCCCGCGATCCCCGCGTGCCCACCGGCCTCCGTCCCCCAGAGGGCCTGGACCAGGTCCCGGCAGGACACGCCGGGGATCGGGTCCGCGAGGGACACGGTCACGGACCCCGTCTCCACGTTGTGGGCTACGACGGCGGGGAAGTACTCCCCGCCCGGCGTCGTGTACAGGTGATTGCAGAAGGGGCCGTCGGACGACCGACGGAGCACGTGCCGGTACCCCGCGATCGGCGCGCACGTCCGCGCGTTCAACGCGGCTTCGGCGGCGCCGAACGCCTCCCCCTCGGCGAGGAGCTGCGCATCCCCGGCCAGGATGCGCAGCAGAGCGCCCCCAGCGGCGATGACGGTCTCCGTCACGTCCGTGACGGAGTCCCGGGGGAACCTGGGGACTCCCTTGCTCCACGCCCAGAAGGCGCGGAGCATGGAGACGTCGGCAGCGACGGCCCCCGACTGCGGGAGCTTGTGCGCCCCCCGCACGTCGATGGTCTCGGCAAGGTCCCAGAACCCCTGGCCCTCCGGTCCGAACAGGCCGTCGAAGCCGGGGAGTGCCCGCAGGCACCCCCCGAACGTATCGAGGTCCACGTGGGAGACCAGGATTGCGCCCTCCCCGTGGTGGGGGATGTCCCCGTCGTTACAGGGGCTCGGACGGCCCCCTGCGACGACGTGCCGGCCCGCGTACGGGCTGCCGGCGGCCTGATGGTGGGCCGCCGTGTACAGGCAGCCCTCCGCGACGTGAAGGCCGTACTCGGCCTCCACGGTCAGGAACACGTACTCGGAGCCGAGCACGTGCTCGGCGAGCTCCAAGGTGGGCGCGAGCAGGATCTTGATCTTGTTGTTCATTGTGATCTCCTTGGGGTCTACGGACCCCGTGTTGGTTGGTGTCTACGAGGCGGCTGAGGACGCGGTCACTCCTCCCAGTCCCACCCGGAGGGGAGGGTGGCGACGAGGTCACGCGGCACGCGGCACCTCATCGTAATGAACCCGCAGCATGCGGGGTCTCCGCACTCACCGCCGTCGGTGACGGTGATCTTGTGGGCCGAGGCCCACAAGAGCAGTGCGCGGCACTGCTCCGTTCCCTCGTAGGCGACCGCGGTGGTGGTGGCCGCGAGGAGCTGCGCATCGTGGGACGTGTCGGCGGTGGTCATGGTGTGCTCCGAGTTCGAGCGGTGACGGGGTCCATCCCCGCCGCCGCCGCTCATGTTTATACATACCTCGCGGCCAGCGGAGGCGCCACAAAGTATTTGTGAGAATCGTGCGCCACGGCCTTGCGGGCGGGTCTGCGATACCGGGGGAGCCGCCTCCCGTGGTGGTGAGGCGGGGTGCCTCTGGTGATGCGGGCGCCGCCCGCAGATTGGCCCTACCGCGCGAGGGCATCGCGCCCCCGTCGCGCAAGCGAACCGGACCCCCGAGGTGGGAGGCGCCGATCCGCGAGGCCCACCGACGGCGCCTCACGGTGGCCGAGATCGTAGTGCTCGAGGACGGCGACGGCCTGTTCGTCCGGGTCGTCCGGGTCGCCCGCGCCCACGAACCCCTCCTGGCACCACGTCCACTCGGCATCCATGGCATCCTCGTTGATACTAATGGTATCAACGTCGGGTGTCAACCGCCCGCCTCACCGCTGAGGGAAGAACCACGCGACGGATCCGATGCCGAGGGCGCCGACGATGGCCGCGATCGTGTTCTCGACGATGTCCGCGCCGACCTGCTGGCCCGACCGCTGGAGCGCCTCCCGCTGCTCGTCGAGGAGCACCTCGAGGAACAGAGCGTGGTGCCGTCCGACGACCTGCTTGTCGACCGGACCGTCGGTCGACACCCCGCTGATGCCCTGCTGGGCGGCGAGGATGCGCAGGTAGGACTCCAGGAACATGGCGAAGGCGTCCTCGACCGGGACGCCGGACGAGCGGTGGATCACCTCCGCCAGGGCCCTCATCGGACCGTCTTCCGAGGAACTCTGGGCCCCGTCCGACGAGAAGGCGTGGTCGAGCGCCTGGCCAATGCTCCGCACCACCTCCCACGGCTCGGCGTCAACCGCCAGCAGGACGACCAAGGGCCGGACGAAGGAGCTTCCCTTGGCCTGGAGACCGAAGCAGAGCCGGCGCTGGAACCGCACCGCGTACGGTCGCTGCAGGAGGCGGATGAAAAGGAAGATGGAGAACACGACGAGGCGGCGGAACCGGATCCGGTCGTCCCTCGAGAGGCCCTCGTCCTCGAGGCGGACGATCTCGCCGAGGCGATCCGTCTGGGCCTCCGAGAGTTCGAGTTCCCTCGGGAGAGGCGTCCGGAGCGGAATGTGGTGCCCCGAGTCGGCTCCGAATGAATCCTGACGACCAGCGGGTCTTTCCGCGAACTTCGCCAGGGCGGCCGTCGCATAGGACCGGTGCCAGGCGTCGAGCCTCTGCTCCGTGACCCCCAACTCGGCGACGGTGAGATCGGTGTCCGAGATCTTCGCCCGGTCCTCGGAGGCGGCGACGGCGCCCGTCCCCCGGCGCCGGATCCCGAGGAGGAACAGTCCTACCTTCTTGAGCCCGCGCAGCGGGAACCGCTCCTCCGGCAGCGTCCCGAAGGCCGCGACCGCCTCGTCGGGACCCTCCCCGAGGAAGCGCTCCACCGCGTCCGCCGCCGTACGGTACGACCGCGGATCCCGCAGCCGGCGCCGCAGGTCCTGCCCGGCCGGCCCCGACTCGGACAGGATGTCCCAGAGAACCCGCCCAGTCGCCGACGGCATGCGCTCCGCGACCCGGACGACCGCCTCGCACAGGTCTGCCGACAGCCGGTGCAGCTCCTCCATCCGGTCGACCGAAGCGGCCTTTCCCACGCTGCGAAGCGCCACGGCGAGAGACAGGAGCGCCGTCTTCCCCGCCTCCAGATCGGGGATCGGGGGTCCCGCCTCCGGCGGCGGGACGACGACCTCCTGCTCCTGCTTCTGCTCCTGATCGGTCATCGCTCCCACGTCCCGAAGATAGCTTCCTGCATGCCGAGAAAGAGTACCCCGTGAGGTTCTTCGTCCATCGGGAGGCCTGCCCCTGGGTCCCGACCGACCAGGACGTGTCGGTCCTGAAGGGGTTCTTCGGACCCCGTCTGCCGAACGGGCGACTGTGGATCTGGCCCCGGAGGCTGGCTTCTCAGATCTTGGGCCGGCCCGCCGGGCCGACCGACTTCCGGGCCTTCACGCGCGGAGACGAGAGCCACGTCTTCGTCGACCCGTCGGAAACGCGGCCGTCCGTCTCGTTCATCATCGCTCACGAGCTGACGCACCAACTCGTCGACACCTCGCCGACGCTCTCCTCCGCCTTCGCGGATTCCAGCCCCCGCCGGACGGACCGGGCCGGCGACCGGTTCCACGAGATCGACGCCGAGGAGCGGTTCTGCGACGGCATCGCCAACCGGCTGCTCGGGACCCGGTACGACCGGTCCTGGTGGCGCCGCCGAGTCGGGTAGCCGCTTCAGACGTCGTCCACGATCTGGATGACGGCCCCGCTCCGCAGCGAGCACCGCCAGAAGATGACGAAGAGGCGGAGATCTCGCTACGTGTCGAGGCCGGACATGTCGTCGTCGATGTCGAGGTCCCCGCCTCCGCCTTCTCCGTCGTCGGGGGCGATGGAGAGCTGCGGTGTGTTGGCCAGCGCCTCCTCGAGCGACTTCGCCGGGGGCTCCGCCTCGGCGGGCGCGACCTCGGCGGCGCTGGGCGAAGCCGGGTCGGCGGCCTGCAGGTCGGGCATGTCCTTCTTCCAGGTGCACGTGTGGTTGAGGAGGTTCACCTCGTACTTCGCCTCGTGCAGGAGCAGCTCGATCGCCAGCACGACGAGCTCGGCCGGGAGCTGCGTCTTCAGGTTCGGAGGATACCCGCCGTGGAGCCGCTGGCCGATCTTCGCGAGGTTCAGCTGCACCTCGACGGTCTTCTGGCCGGTGCCGAGCGCCAGCTGGATGGCCCTCGCCATCTCGCGCGAAAGCACCTGGTTGAGGTACCCCTCGATACTCTTCTTGATCTTCTCGTGGGCGAGCACCCCCCGAGCCTGCTCGAAGAGCTTCTCGCGGGCCTTGACGTAGTTGCGCTCCACGATTCGGCTGAAATGGTCTCGGGTGACGACGGGCAAGGCTGTCTCCAGGGTCTGCTCCGAGGTCTACCCCGTGCAACTGGGTTGGTCAACCCTCTTGCAATAGCCTTCCTGGTCGCGGATCGAGGATGCAAGCTGATTAGCCAATCCTATTGCAGATACTGGCGGACTCGGCTGGGCGGAGATCGGAACCACGGTCGCCACCATCGAGGACGCGGCCGTCAAGGACGCGAAGGCTAAGGCGAAGACCTGACGCTGACGCCTGGCCTGGCCTGGGATAGGCTCGGACGGGAGGGTGTTCATTGTCGTCCCACGTCCTGCCGATCCTAGGCATCGCCATCGGACTTACCGCCCTCACCCTGTTCTCCCGGCCGTCAGCGCCGGCACCGGATGGTCCGGTAGAGCCTCGGACGGACGCGGCCGACCCGACTTACGATCCGCCGGCAGACCCCTCCGTCGTGGCCAAGGCCATCGTCGACGAGTTTTTGTCGCAGGTTCAGCCGTCAAACCGCGGACGCTTCGAGAAGCTCCTTCGCGAACGACTGGTGCGCCAGGTCGCGTCCGACGGGTGGCAGATCTTGCTGCCGGTCGACGTGTACGGGGCGCCGCCGTTCGACCGCGTCCGACACATCGCCTCGGCGCTCGGCGAGTCCTACGTGGTGCCGGTCGACGTGTCGATGATAGTGTTGCGCCGCAGGTGGCCGTTCGCGATCGTGACCGTGGGGCCGGTTTCGGCGGAGCCCGACCTGTCCGGCCTCTCCGAGGACGGCTTCAACGGGACGGCCGAACGCTACGGAGGGCTCGTCGACCTCATCGTGAACACCGTCGTCGCCTCGGCCGTGGGTACCGTCACGTCGATGGGGGTGCAGGACCTCGTCCGGTCGATGGGCGGAGAGCGACGCCTGGCCCGCATCATGCGGCACTACCGGAGGGCCGAGCAGCGGGGCGACGAGCGGACCATGGCGAAGGTCCGCCGGAAGGTGACTCGGACGGCCTCCCGCATCAAGGGCCGGCTGGTCGACTGGTCCGAGGTCGAGGCGCTCGTCGGGGACGGCAGCCGGTAGGCGGGTGGACGAGTACAGGCCCATACCCGTGATACGGTTCGCGGACGGCACGACGGCCGATCGTGTGCCCTACGTGCCGTGGCTCTACAGGCGGCATGCAGACCTCGAGATCGTCTTCCGCCTGTCCG
>Ga0163144_10002000_pt1 | contig 47622 bp, 46 predicted proteins | sample OliLak19BULKMAT1_FD_123175 | JGI IMG/M metagenome (GOLD analysis project Ga0163144, IMG submission 123175) | Freshwater microbial mat bacterial communities from Lake Vanda, McMurdo Dry Valleys, Antarctica - Oligotrophic Lake LV.19.BULKMAT1 | ecosystem: Environmental > Aquatic > Freshwater >... | reverse complement strand
GACATGCGCACGCTGTTCTCCGGCATTCCGCTCGACCAGATGTCGGTTTCGATGACGATGAACGGCGCGGTGCTGCCGATCCTAGCGCTCTATATTGTCGCCGCCGAGGAGCAGGGCGTGCCGCCGGAGCAGCTCGCCGGGACTATTCAGAACGACATCCTGAAAGAGTTCATGGTGCGCAACACCTATATCTATCCGCCGAAACCCAGCATGCGGATCATTTCGGACATCTTCGCCTACACCTCGCATAAGATGCCGAAGTTCAACTCGATCTCGATTTCCGGATATCACATGCAGGAAGCGGGCGCGACGGCGGACCTCGAACTCGCCTACACGCTGGCGGACGGCATCGAGTATATCCGCGCAGGTGTGGCCGCCGGCCTTGATGTCGATGCGTTTGCGCCCCGGCTCTCGTTCTTCTGGGCCATCGGCATGAACACGTTCATGGAAGTCGCCAAGATGCGCGCCGCGCGACTGATCTGGGCGAATCTGGTGCAGGAAAACTTTGCGCCGAAGTCCACCAAATCCCTCAGCCTGCGGACGCATTCGCAAACCTCGGGCTGGAGCCTCACGGCGCAGGATGTCTACAACAACGTCATCCGCACCTGCCTCGAAGCCATCGCGGCGGCGGGCGGGCAGACACAGAGCCTGCATACCAACAGCTTCGACGAGGCCCTCGCCCTGCCCACGGACTTCTCGGCGCGGATTGCACGCAACACGCAGATCCTGCTGCAACAGGAGGCCGGCGCCTGCCAGTCCATCGACCTGTTCGGCGGCAGCTATTATGTCGAGCGCCTGACGCATGACCTTGCCGAAAAGGCGATGAAACATATCGCCGAAGTCGAGGCGATCGGCGGCATGGCGAAAGCCATCGAGGAAGGCCTGCCGAAACTGCGCATCGAGGAAGCCGCCGCCAACACCCAGGCGCGGATCGATTCCGGCACGCAGACGGTTGTGGGCGTCAACAAGTTCCTGCTGGACGAAGACGAAGATGTCCCGGTACTGAAGGTCGACAATGCCGCCGTGCGCCGGATGCAGCTGGAAAAGCTCGCGCGGCTGAAAGCGGAGCGCAATGGCGCCGAGGTCGAAGCAAAGCTCAACGCGATTGCCGAAGCGGCGGCGAGCGGCAAAGGCAACCTGCTGGCGCTCGCCGTGGACGCGGCGCGCGCCAAGGCGACTGTGGGCGAGATTTCGGAAGCCGTGGAGCGCAGCCAGGGGCGGCACAGCGCGGTTATCCGCTCGATCAAGGGCGTCTACGGCGGCGGCGTCAAGGGCAACGTGAAGGCCGAGCATGCGCAGGCGCTCGCCGCCAAGTTCGAGAAGGCGCATGGCCGCCGGCCGAAAATCTACATCGCCAAGATGGGTCAGGACGGCCACGACCGGGGGCAGAAGGTTGTCGCCTCCGCGCTGATGGATCTTGGCTGGGATGTCGAGATCGGGCCGCTGTTTCAGACGCCGGAAGAAGCCGCGCGGGATGCGCGGGCGGCGGGCGTGGACATTGTCGCGGCCTCGTCGCTCGCGGCGGGCCACCTGACGCTGGTGCCGGAACTGAAACGCGCGCTCGGAAACGAAGGCGCGGCGAGAGCATGGATAATCGTGGGCGGGGTCATCCCGCCGCAGGACTTCGACGCCTTGCGCACAGCCGGCGCCGCCGCCATCTTCCCGCCGGGCACCGTGATTGCCGACAGCGCGATTCGTATGCTCGAATTGCTGGATGGCGGGACGGATCCGGCCCTGACGGCAGCCGAATAGGGAATTACGCATGATCATCACCACCACCTCCTCCATCGATGGGCGCAAGATCCTGGCGTACAAGGGCATCGCCTGCGGCGAGGTCGTGTTCGGCGCGCATCTCGGCAAGGACATCCTCGCGAGCTTTACCAACCTCGTCGGCGGGCGGTCGGAATCTTACGAGAGCTCGCTGCGCGAGACGCGTGACGGGGCGATCAGCGAGATGCTGGAAGAAGCGCGGCGGCTTGGCGCGAATGCCGTCGTCGGGGTGAAGTTCGATTATGGCGTCGTCGGCCAGCAGGGCTCGATGATGATGGTCGCTGTCTCCGGCACGGCGGTCGTGCTCGAGTGAGTGCGTTCGCGCTGACGGCGCCTGGCGTCGAGGAAATGCTCGCCTGCGCGGAAGAGTGTTTCGCCGAGTTGCCGGAGTTCATGCGCAAGGCGGCGGGCGATGTCCGCATCCTCGTGATGGACTATGCCGAGGACGAGATCCTCGACGAGATGGAAATCGATGACGCACTGGACCTGACCGGGCTCTATTCCGGCGTGCCGCTCACCATCGAGAGCGTTACTCAGCCCACCATCGACCGGCCGCTGATCTATCTTTTCCGCATGCCGATCCTCTTCGAATGGGCGCAGCGCGGCGACGCGACCCTCGAAGAACTCGTCACCCACGTGTTCATCCACGAACTCGGCCATCATTTTGGCTGGTCGGACGAGGAAATCGACGCAAAGCTGGCAGAAGACGACGAAGGCTGATCGCCTGTTTTCAGGCCCGCCGAATTGTGCGACCCCTTCTTCGCCAGATGCCTGAGGGGACGCTTGATGAGACCGTATGCATTGATCGCCGCCGCAATGCTGCTTGGCGCCTGTTCGCAGGACGCCGCCACTCCGGCGGCGCCGGACGCTTCAGGGCTCGCGAATGTGCCCGGCGCGGCGGAAACGGTAAACCAGGTCGCGGAGACTTTGGCAGGGACGCCTCCCGCACCGGCGGACGCCCCGCCTCCCCCCATGCAGCCTGCTCCTGCGAGCCCCATCCCTGCGCAGCCGGTTCAGCAACCGGCAGCAGAGCAGCGGGATGCAAGACTGGTAGGCATCTGGGTAAACGAGAACATCATCAACAGCGGCGGCGCAAGCTTTGCCTCATACACGACCGTGATGACGATGGAGCTGCACACGGGTGGACGCGTTGTGCAGTACACGGAATCCATCGGCGGCGGGGGCGAATGGTCCTATGACGGGGGCCGGACCATCGATTTCGACGGAAAGTGGCGGGCGGATGGTCAGACCCTGTACATCTACGCAGCGCCGCTGCCCGATTTTACACCTGCCGCGACCTATGCTTTTTCCGGCGAATACCTTGTCACGCAATCAGACATGGGCCGCCTGATCTGGCAGCGCCGGGGATAACAGATCAAAATCAATCCAGGAGGACAACCGATGACGGAACCTGATGGCCTCGGCCTCGCACAGCTAGTGCGGGACAAGAAAGTGTCGGCGCTGGAGCTGCTGGAAGCCGCCCTTGAGCGTGCAGAGAAGGCGCAGGCGAGGGTGAATTGTTTCGCAGCGCTTTTTCCTGATCTTGCGCGCGAGCAGATCGCCAGGGGCGGCTTGAAGGGTCCGTATGCCGGAGTGCCGTTCGTCACCAAGGACCTTGCCGCAGGCATCAAGGGCGCGCCGCTGACGGGCGGCAGCCGCGCCTGCAAGGATGTGGTGAGTACGGACGATACGACGCTGGTCAAACGTTACCGGGAGGCGGGCCTTGTTTTCTTCGGCTCGACCACGACGCCGGAATTCGGCCTCACGCTGACAACCGAGTCATCGCTCTACGGCCAGACGCGCAATCCCTGGGATTGCACCCGGATTGCGGGCGGATCATCCGGCGGCGCCGCGGCGGCGGTCGCCTCGGGCGTGCTGCCGGTCGCGCAGGCGAGCGATGGCGGCGGATCAATCCGTATTCCGGCGGCATGCTGCGGCATCTTTGGTCTGAAGCCCTCGCGCGGGCGCATACCCATGGGTCCGTCGCGCACTGAAGGCTGGAATGGTCTGTCTACGGTACATGTCGTCAGCCGGACCGTGCGCGACACCGCAGCGTTGCTTGATCTGACGCATGGGGCGGAGACCGGCAGCCGCTACACTGCGGCACCGCCTGATCGGCCCTACCTCTCCGAACTGGACCGCGATCCCGGGCGGCTGCGCATCGCGCTCTGGCGCACCGCGCCGAATGGCACGAAGCCGGATGCCGACGCCGCGGCCGGCCTGGACGCCACAGCTAAGCTGCTTGAACGCCTCGGGCATATCGTCGTCGAAGCCGGACCGATGCTGAACGGCGAGGCGCTTGGCAAGGCGGGCCTGTTCACGATTTCCGCAAACATTGCAGCTCAACTCGACGAGCACGGCGCTGCGCGCGGCCGTCCGGTCACGGATGATGAAATCGAGCCCGTGACCGCCGGAATGGTGCGCCTCGGGCGGACCGTGCCGATGGTGGAACTCGCCAAAGCGAACAACGTATTCATCACAGCGGCGATCCAGTACGAACATTTCCTCGATGCAGGCGGGTTTGACCTGACCCTGTCACCCACCCTTCACCGCGCACCGGACCTTCTGGGCACGATGGCACTGACGGCAGATCCCCAGAAGATGAGCGAGGCGGTTGCCGGCTTTGCGCCGCATTGCGCCGTCTTCAACCACACGGGCGCACCGGCCATGTCGGTGCCTCTCCACTGGACGGCGCCGACGGCGACTGCGCCGGGCGGGTTGCCGATCGGCATGATGTTCGGTGCGCGCTATGGCCAGGAAGGACTGTTGCTGGCGCTGGCCGGACAGCTGGAGCGAGCTGCGCCCTGGGCGCAACGCAAGCCGCCGGAATGGGTGGGCTGAGCCTTGCAGACGAGGAAATGGCTCGCGGGCGGTTGCCATTGCGGCGCGGTGCGGTTCGAAGCTGAGCTGTCGCATACCTTCGAAGTGGAAGACTGCAACTGCTCGATCTGCGCGCTGAGCGGCAATATCCACGTCATCGTGGCGTCCAGCCGTTTCCGGCTTGTTCAGGGGGCGGATAATCTCTCGGAATACACATTCAACACACTGCGGGCGCGGCATCTGTTCTGCAAGACTTGCGGCATTAAGAGTTTCTATATCCCGCGATCAAATCCGGACGGGTTTGCCGTCACCTGGCGGTGCCTGGATGACTGGAATGGCCTGGACGTGACCGTCACGCCCTTCGACGGCCAGAACTGGGAATCCAATGCGGGTCGCCTTGCCCACAAGTCCAAGGACTAGGGATTTCCGGAATCCGGACCATCTTCGCGGCGCTCCATCCGGCGCTCGCGGAATTTCTCGAGGTGCTCGCCGGCCCTGCCGCGCCGCTCCATGTTGCCGGACATGATCTTGGCGACCATGGCCCGCTGGTCCGGGTTAAGCTCGTCCAGCCCGTCAATCATCTGGTCCGCGACCTTGTTCCGGGCGATCCGGTCCGCCTCGCGCAGCGCGGCGAGCGCCTGACGAATACCGGCTTCGTCGTAAGGCTCTGCGCGAAAGGCGTCAGCAAGATTGCGTTCGGCAACCCGGCGGATCACCAGCGCCTCGCGGCCGGCTTCAAAACTCGACCGCATCAGGCGGCGGACACCGGCGCGATCCCCGTCGCTCAATTCGATGGCCGCCGGCGCGCCGGGTCCTGCCCGGCTCCAGTCGGACTTCGCAGGCGCGTTGAGAAAGATGCCGGCCACCAGCCCGACCAGCACGAGATTGCCAAGTAGGGACAATGTCAGCCAGAATGGAAAGCGCCGGGCCTTTGGATCGCTCATTCGCCCAGCTCCTCGGTGAATGCTGCAGGATCATAGCCGAGTGCATGCTCGATCACGGATTCGACTTCTTCCAGGTCACTTGATGCACTGGCGCCGGGCGCGACCATGACACCCATGAACAATCCGGCGGCGAGCGCGGCGAAGCCGCTGGCCGGCGCCCAGGGCGCAAACTTCGGCAGGCGGAGGCCGCCCGCTGCGGCCTTGCGTTTTGGCGCGGAGGCAACAAGCGCTTCGGTCAGAGCCGGAGACGGGAGGGTTTCCGGGATCCGCGCCAGCGCTGCGTCCAGCGCCCGCGCGCCGGCGATGGCTGCAGCAAAGCGTTCCGGGCGCGCTGCAAGCAGCGCCTTTGCAGCGTTGCGTTCGGCTTCCGGGAAGCCTGACAGGTCAGCGCCCCAGACTTCGATAAGTTCAATCAGCCGGTCTTCGGTCATGAGCTGGTTCTCCCTTCCAGAAATTGTGCGCGCAAGGTCCGCCGCGCGCGGGCAAGAAGGCTTTCGACGGCTTCGACGCTGATTTCCAGAATCTCGGCCGCCTCCGCCTGCGAGTGTCCTTGCAGGGCGCAAAGCGTCAAGGCAGCGCTCTGGCGTTCCGGCAAGGCGGCGATGGCGCCCTCTATGGCCGAAACGCGCTGCGCCTGGTCGAGCGCATCGTGCGGGGCCAGACGCGTGTCGGCCATGTCCGGCAATTGGCCCGGGAGCACTTCCTTGCGCTTGCGCAGGCGGTCGTAGCATAGGTTCAGCGCGACGCGGTGCAGCCATGTCGAAAATTTCGCACGCGGCTCCCAGCCGGGCAGCGCTTTCCAAGCGCGGAGGAAGGTTTCCTGTGTCACGTCCTCGGCCTCTGCGCGGTCGGCCAGCATCCGGGTCGCAAGACTGAGGACGCCGGGGCTGTAGCGGCTGACAAGCGCGCGTACCGCAGCCGGATCGCCCGCTGCGGCACGCGTGATCTGGTCGAGGTCAGATGTGAAAGCCACTCAGCAGCATTTAGCCGATTCCGGACCGTAAGCCCGGGAAACAATTGCAGGGGGGCGCCATTGTCTCTGCCTGGCTCCGGTCCGGTCCCGGTGGCGCTTACTGTAGGGCATGCTTGTCCCGCCATTTTCCGCGGCGCTCCTTCATCCTGGCCTTGGCAGCATCCTGCTCGTCAGCGGAAATGTTGCCATCGCCGTCCGCATCAAACTTGGTGAAGTACTCAAGGCGATGCGCCGTGAACTCGGCCGTGCTCCAGCGGGCGTCACTGTCGGCATCGACAGCGGCAAAACGCTCGGCCGCTTTGGCATCCATGTTCGCGCCGCGCTCTGCCTTCCTGGCGTCTCGAGCGTCCGCCCTGGCGGGATCGGCGGCAGCTTTCGGCTCGCGCGGCGCATTGCCTTCGCGTTTTCCGGCCCGTTCCGCCTTCATTTCGGCGCGGTGGGCTTCGCGGCCGGCTTGCAGTTCCGACTGCGTCAGGAACCCATCGGTATCGATATCCATCTTGCCGAACATCGCGGCTGCGGATGCTTCGGCTTCGGCGCGGGCAATCGTGGCGTCGCCGTTGGTGTCCAGCAGCTCGAGGTGGTTTCCGCCGCCCTTGTGGCCGCCGGCTTGCGCAATCATCGGCACGGCCAGCGCGAGCGTCAGCGCCGAAGCCGCAGCGAGGGTGAATTTCTTCATCAATGATCTCCTTGTTGAACCCAGCGTAGATAAAACGAAGGGACCTCAGGATTCCGTCGCAGGCAGATGCAGTTTTTCCCTCGCAAGCTGGTGGACCCGGGTTTTCACCGCGGAAATGCGCGCCTCAAGGCCGTCAAAATCCTCTTCACCTGCGGCCCGGCACAGGCGCGCCTTCAGGCCTTCGGGCAGCGTGCCTTCCTGCGGGCCGCTGCCGAGGGCAAGCCGTTGCAGCTGCTGCATCGCCGACAGCAGGTTCAGCGCAGCCCGCAGGAAACACCAGTCTTCACTTTCCTCACCGTCCGCGTCGGCCAGCCTGGAAAGCGCCATGCCGGTGTTCGGGCGCACAAGGTCCGGGCGGGCGCGCAGCAGTATTTCCTGCTGCGCCATGAACTCGATATCGATGAGGCCGCCTTCAGCCGTCTTGAAGTCCCATAATCCGTGTCCGGCCTTTTCGCGGTAAAGCGTCTGGCGCATGTCAGACACATCGGCCGGGATCTGCTTGCGCCGCGGACTGCGTGCGCGGGCACATATGGCATCGGCCGCGATCTGGTGCACCTCCTGACCCAGCGTTGCGTCTCCGCAGATGAACCGCAAGCGGGTCAGCGCCATGTGTTCCCAGGTCCAGGCTTCTTCGTTCTGGTAGTGGCGAAATGCATCGAGTCTCACTGCGACAGGGCCAGCCCGGCCCGAGGGTCGCAACCGCATGTCGACCTCATAAAGCTCGCCCTCCGCTGTCGGCGCGGTGAGGCCGGTGATCAGGCGCTGCGTCAGCCGCGTGGACCAGTTCTGGGCGTTGTCCGAACCCGAATCGTAGATGACGATCAGGTCGAGATCGGAGCCGGCGGTCATTTCCCCGCCGCCGAGCTTGCCCATGCCGAACACCGCCCAGCGACCGGGCACCTCGCCATACCGGCGCGTGGTTTCGATCTCCGCGGCGGCCGCCATGTAGCGGATGGTGTCATCAGCGAGCAGCGTCCAGACCTGCGCGGCTTCATCCGAAGCGATGAGGCCGTGCAGCAATCGGTGGCCGGTCAGGAAGCTCTGCTCGCGATGATAACGGCGCCAGTTGTCGAGTGCCGCATCGAACGACACTGCAGCGGAAGCGTCCGGAACCTTTGGAATGGCATTCGAGACGAGCGCTTCCAGAAGATCCGGCCGCCGCGCAAGTATCCGCGCAAGGCGCGGCGCGAGGGCAAGGGTCGCGACGAGATCGGACAGGAGGTCCGGTCGGGCGAGCAGCATGGACAATGTCTGCACACCGGAGGAAAGACCTTCAAAGAAGCGCGAATACCAGAGGAAAGCCTGGTCAGGTTCGCCGGTCTCGCCCATCGCCTGCAGCATCCCGGGCAGGATTGCCGTCAGCAGCTCGCGCCCGCGCGCGGTGCGCGTCGCAGGCACCCGCCCCCGGTGCCAGTTGCGGATCGTGTCTATCGCCGATGACGGATCGGAGAACCCGAGACCCGAAAGTGTTTTGACCGTATCCGGATCATCATCGACGCCGGTAAAGACAAGGTTTCCGAGGTCGTGCGTTTGGGCAGCGCGGTCCTCCTTGGCGAACAAGGCATCATACGCCGCCTGTACCTGCCGGCGGGTGTCCAGAAGATCCCGGTCGAAATCAGAAAGGGCGGCGTAGCCGCAGAGATAGGCGAGGCTTTCACGCTCGGCCGTATCGGCAGGGACGGTATGCGTCTGCTCGTCATGGCGCATCTGGATCCGATGCTCGACATTGCGCAGCGCCTTGTAGGCAGCGGAAAGAGTCTCTGCGGTAGTGCTGGACACAACCCCTGCGCCCACAAGCGCCGACAGGGCGCCGAGCGTGGTGTTGTCTCGCAGGGCAGTGTCACGCCCACCCAGGATGAGTTGCTGCGTCTGCACGAAGAACTCGATCTCGCGGATGCCGCCTGGCGCAAGCTTCACATCTGGAGACCGCGCATCGAAATCATTTGCGCCGACCTTCGTGTTGATCATCCGCTTGATCGCCTGGATGTCGCCGATGGCCCAGTAGTCGAGATTGCGGCGCCAGACGTACGGCTCCAGGTGCGAGAGGAACTTCTCAGCCGCCGCACGGTCACCGGCGCAAGGGCGGCCCTTGATCCAGACCATCCGCTCCCAGTTCTGGCCGACGCTCTCGTAATAGAGTTCCGCCATCTCGGTGGAAACGGCGAGCGGGGTTGAGCTTGGGTCCGGGCGCAGGCGGAGGTCGGTGCGGAACACATATCCGCCTTCCGTGATCTCATCCATGATTCGAACGACATCGCGCACGACGCGCTGCGCCGCTTCCCCGGGGTCGCGGTCCCCGCCATCAAAACGGTCGCGCTCGTAGAAGGCTGCGATGTCGATGTCGCTCGAATAATTGAGTTCGAAGGCTCCCATCTTGCCGAGCGCAATGGCAAACAGGCCATCCCCTTTCAGGCTGCGGCTGGACAAGGCCACGCGGAACGCCGCCTCCAGGCAGTCGACCGCGAACCCGGTCAGGCAATGCGTCACGTCCATCACGCCGCGCTGGCCCGAGAGGTCATCGCCGGCGAGTGAAAGGTGAGCAGCCAGCTTGGCCGCCCTCAACGCCGCCATGGTCGCGGCGATGGATGTCTCCGCCGGCAGGTTGCAGACCGCTGATTGGGCTTCGGGGAAGCTTGTGGCCACGCCGCGTTCGCGAAGCCGGCGGAGATACGGCGCATGGGGCTCGGCGGCTGCCAGGGCAGCGCCGGGACCGGGACCAATGGGACGAATACTGAGCATGCAGAACGCTTAGCCGACACCGCCGCGCTGGACAAACCCTGCCCTTCGAAACCAGCCTGAGGCGCCAAGGACGGTTTCAGGCGCCCGCAGGATTTGCTATCTGACGGACATGAAAACACTGTTTGCCGCCGCCATCATCGCCCTGCTCGCAGAAACGCCGCTGGCGGATCCGGATTCTGAAGCCCGCGCCCAGAACCTGATGCGCGAGATCCGGTGCGTCGCCTGCGAGAACGAACCGGTGTCCCAGTCGTCGGCCGCGATCGCCGAGGACATGCGTATCCAGATACGCGAAATGGTGGACGAAGGCGCCTCGGATACTGAGGTACGCGACTGGTTTGTCAGCCGTTACGGGGATTTTGTCCTGTTCCGCCCTCCGTTGCGAGACGCAGCAGGCTGGCTGCTCTGGGGCCTTCCCTTTGTCCTGCTCGTCGCCGGGGTGACAGCCGGCCTGCTGCTTGCGCGCAAAGCCAGGACCAGGGCGCCCGAGATTCAGGCAGAAGACGTCTGAACCCGAACGTCCCGGACTGCAGAGAGCCGTTCACATCCGGCTGAAATCACCTAACTGTCTTTTAATGACCACATTACCTGTGGCATGTTTATGTTCTGTCTCGTCGCCGGAAATGGCGGCCTTTTCAATTCTCTGGAGAGATTGATGAACAAATTTGGCGTTTCGGCCCAGACGCTTGTAGCGGCTGCCTTCGGTGCTGCGATCATGGGATCCGCGTTCGCCGTTCCAAAGCTGCTCGCCCCCGAAGCCGGGGCCCAGCCGATTGCCATCCAGGCACCGCCCGGGGCACCGCTCAGCTTTGCTGACCTGATCGAAAAGGTCGAACCGGCTGTCGTGTCGGTCAACGTCGTCTCGACGCAGGACCTGAGCGAACTGGGCGACATGGACCAGTTCTTCGAACAGTTCCGAGGCATGCCGGGCCTTGACGACTTCTTCGAGCAGCGCCGCGAGCAGCAGGAACAGGAAAGCCCGCGCACCCGCGAGGCGCGCTCCCTCGGGTCCGGGTTCTTCATTTCGCAGGACGGCCTCGTGGTCACCAACAACCACGTCATCGAACGCGCCACGCAGATCCAGATCGTGATGAGCGACGGCCGCGAGATCGACGCCGAACTCGTGGGGACTGATCCGCTGACGGACCTCGCGGTTGTCCGCGTCAAGGAACCGGGTCCCTATCCATATGTGAAGTTCGGCACCTCGAAAGACATCAGGAAGGGAGACTGGGTCGTGGCGCTCGGCAACCCGTTCGGTCTCGGCGGCTCTGCGAGCGCCGGCATACTTTCGGCAGATGGCCGCGAACTCGGCGCCGGAAGCCCCTACACGGATTTCCTCCAGATCGACGCGCCGATCAACCGGGGTAACTCGGGCGGCCCGACCTTCGACCTCAAAGGCAACGTGATCGGCGTCAACTCGCAGATCCTTTCGCCATCCGGCGGCTCGGTCGGCATTGGCTTCGCCATTCCAGCCGAACTCGCGAAGGAAGTCACCGATACCCTGATCCGGACAGGCCGCGTCTCACGCGGCTGGCTCGGCGTCCAGATCGGTGACCTGACCCCGGAATTTGCAGAAGCCCTCGGTATCGAAGATGTGAAAGGCGCGCTGATCGCCGATGTGACGTCCGGAAGCCCGGCCGAGCGCGCCGGCCTGAAGCGCAATGACATCATCCTTTCGGTCAATGGCCAGAAGGTGACCGATTCAACTTCGACGACGCGCCTCGTCGCCAAGCTGATCGCGAATACCAAGAACGAGTTCAACATCCTTCGGGACGGCAAGCGGCAAGCCGTCAGTGTCACTGTGGGTGAACGCCCTGCAGACCCAAATGCGGCCGGCCCCGTTCCGGGCGGCAGCGATCCAGCCGATCCGGCCTCGCCTTCGGCGGTCCCGGGCAAGCTGTTGCCGGACTTCGGGGTCCGCCTGGCGCCGATGGACGACGCCATGCGCGCCGCGCTCGGCCTTCGCGCCGGCGATACCGGCCTCTCGATTACCGAAGTGTCGAAAGGCGGCGCATTCGAGGAGGCTGGCTTTGAACCCGGCATCATAATCCTTGAAGCGAATGGTCGGCCCGTGCCGTCGGTGGACGCCTTCGAGCGCGCCGTCGCGGAGGCTAAGGCTGCCAATCGCTCGAAGGTCCTGCTCGCCCTCCGGGTCGGACAGATTACAAGCTACCGCACGATCGATATTCCCAAGTAACCCCAGCGTTTATGGAGCCCAGGATGGCGGATCCACTTCACCATCGTTCCCTCAAGGTCCTCGTGATCGAGGACGACAACGAGATGGCGAACTTCATCGAGAAGGTTCTCGAAGACGCCGGACATGACGTGGAATGCGCCCGCGACGGCGCTGCGGGGCTTGCCCGGGCACGTGCGGCTGACTTCGACGCGCTGGTGGTCGACAGGATGCTGCCGGAAAAAGACGGGCTGACCCTGATCAAGGAATTCCGGGATGCCGGGGGCACCACGCCGGCCCTCTTCCTTTCGGCCCTGGGCGACGTGCAAAACAAGATCCAGGGCCTGAAAGCAGGCGCAGAGGATTATCTCGGCAAACCCTTTGTGCCAGCCGAACTGGCGGCGCGGGTCGAGGCCCTTGGCCGCCGGACCAGCGCCGAGCCACAGATCACCACGCTGAAAGCGGGCGACCTGGAGATGAACCTCCTCACCCGCAAGGTGACGCGCTCGGGCAAGAAGATCGATCTCCAGCCACGCGAATTTCGCCTGCTGGAATACCTGATGCGCCATGCCGGCCAGGTCGTGACCCGGACGATGCTGCTTGAAAAGGTCTGGGACTATAACTTCGACCCCCAGACCAATGTCATCGATGTGCACGTCTCGCGACTGCGCGCCAAGATCGACAAGGAATTTTCAGAGCCGCTGCTGCAGACGGTTCGCGGCGCGGGTTACCGCCTGCAGGGCTAGACGGGGAACAGGGGGGCTGGCACTAGGCGCCCATGAAGCTGCCCTCCCGATGGCCGGCCTGGCTCTCCCGTGAGCGTTTGGCAGAACTGCCCGCGAAAATCGCCGGGCGGTTTCCGCGTTTGCCCGAAGACATCCGCTTGCCGCTACCCGAGCGCGTGCGCAAGGCAATGCCCGTCTTCATGCGGACGACCACGTTCAAGCTGGCATTGCTCTACAGCTTGATGATTGCCGCCTTCTCGGGCGCCCTGCTGGCTTATCTCTATTACTCCACGGTGTATTACATCCGCGTGGAGTCCGAACGCCGGATCACCGTGGAATTCGAGCAGCTCGCAAATGCCTACTATACCGGCGGAATGGAGCGCCTCAGCCAGTCGGTGTTCGAGCGGATGACGCTCTCCGGCTCTCCGTTCTACTACTATCTCGAAGATACATCAGGCCGGAAAATCGCCGGACACTTCCCCCGCTTGCCGGATGACCCGCCGGAAGCCGGAATGAAAACCGTCTACTTCGATTTCGAGTTGCCCCAGCCTGACGGGTCCAAGACGCTGCGCCCTGCAGCCGGGCGGATCGTCCGCCTGCGCGACAATGGCGGCGCCCTCATGGTGGCCTTCGACACCGCGCAGCAGACCGTGATCGTGGACCGGATTCAGAGCGCGATCCTGGTGGCTGCGCCGGTTGCGCTCATTCTCTCGCTGTTTGGCGGTCTACTGATCACCCGCGGCGCAGCACGGCGCGCGGAAGAACTGGCAAAGACCGCGGAAGCCGTCATCGGCGGCGAGCTCAGCCGCCGTGTTCCCGTCCGCGGCACAGGCGATGAATTCGACCGCCTTGCCCAGCGCATAAATGCCATGCTCGACCAGATCGGAAAACTGGTGGAAGCCTCGCAGAACACGGGCAACGCCATTGCCCATGACCTCCGTTCGCCGCTGACCCGCCTGCGTAACCGGCTTGAGATTGCCCTCGCCAAACCGATGACCGAAGAAGCCGCAAGCGCCACGCTCGGCGAAACGGTTGAGGAGGTTGACCGTGTCCTTGACACATTCAACGCCATCCTGCGTCTCGCGCGGCTTGATGCGGGTACGGAGGGATTGCGCGTCAGGATGGACCTCAGCGAAGTGGCGGAGGAGCTTGCCGAGCTTTTCGATCCGGCCTGCGAGGAAGGCGGCCTCAGCTTCCGGAGCCAGATCACCCGCAACCAGCTTGTTCTGGGAGACCGCGAACTGATCGGTCAGGCCATATCCAACCTGATCGACAATGCCATCAAGTATACGCCCCAAGGCGGCTCGATCTCGCTCAGCGTCACACGCGGGCCGGAAACAATGATCGACCTGACGGTCCTCGACACCGGCCCCGGCATTCCGGAAGTCGACCGGCCCAAGGTGATCGAGCGTTTCCACAGGCTCGATTCGGCGCGCACCCAGCCAGGGTCAGGCCTTGGGCTCTCGCTGGTTCAATCCGTTGCCGAACTGCATGGCGGTGCGCTCATCCTGGCAGATGGCAACGGCCCGAAGAACTGTCCAGGACTGCGCGCAACCCTCAGGCTTCCGCGGGCGTGACCCTGCGTTTCGAAGGCCAGAGTCCGACGAGGCCCGCAAGGCCTATCAGCGTGACGCCAACGAACAACACGTCCACGAACGGGTTGAAGTAGATCCGGAACACCCAGCGCGCTTCGCCGTCGACATCCCGCTGCTCGCCCAGCGCGGCATACAGATCGCCGGTGCCGGTCTTGAAAATCGCCGTCTCGGTGGTCGGCATTGCTGCCGCCGGATAGAAGCGCTTCATTGGCGTCAGCGTAGCGGTCTGGTCTTCGCGCTGCGCCGTCAGGACAGCGCGGTCGGCATACCAGTTCGGACCTTCGATCGAGCGGACCTCATCAAGGGTGATCGTCCAGCCGGCCACTTCGCCAGAGCCGCCTTCCGGAAGCGCCAGCGTGGCTTCGTAACGGCCAGTCGTCTCGACGACAGCTCCGATCACGAACAATCCAAGCCCGACATGCGCCAGCGTCATCGCCCAGACGCGCTGCGGCAGCGCGAATACGCGGCTTAGCTTTATCGCCCGGCGCCTGAGTTCCCAGAGCGCTCCGCCCACCAGCCAGACACCGACTGCAAGTCCGAAGGCCGCGCCTGCGGGAATGTCCAGCGGACCAATTCCAAGCAGGACAAAAAGGAGCACGAGCCCCGCTCCGCCCGCTGCCCAGCGGGTCCAGCCCTTGAGGTCAGCCTTGCCCCATGCCCAGGCCTGGACAATTGGCAAAAGGACAAGGATCAGGGTGAGGATCGGTACGAAGGTCAGATTGAAATACGGCTCGCCGACAGAAATTGTCCGGCCGAAGGCTTGCGCCATCAGCGGGAACAGGGTTCCGAGCAAAACCGTCAGCGCCGCCACGATCAGAACCACATTGTTGGCCATCAGCGCGCCTTCGCGGCTGAGCAGGGTCCAGGCCTTGCCGCCTTCCAGTTTCGGTGCCCGCAAGGCAAACAGGCCGAGGGCAAAACCGCCATAGACGAGCAGGCCGATCAGCAACAACGTGCCGCGTTCAGGATCGACGGCAAAGGCATGCACCGAGGTAAGCACGCCCGAGCGCACGAGGAACGCACCGAGGATAGAGAACAGGAAGGCCATCACCGCCAGCAGCGCGGTCCAGGCGGCGAAGCCTTCGCGCTTTTCCGTCACGACAACCGAGTGCAGCAGTGCCGCGCCGACCAGCCATGGCATCAACGATGCGTTCTCGACCGGATCCCAGAACCACCAGCCGCCCCAGCCCAGTTCGTAATAGGCCCAGTAGGAACCCAGCGCGATGCCCAACGTCAGAGGCGCGAAGGCGGCGAGCGACCAGACGCGGGCCTCTTTGGCCCAAACCCGGTCAATGCGCCCTTCCATCAATCCGGCGGCTGCAAGTGCAAAAACAAAGGAATAGCCGACATACCCGAGATAGAGCATCGGCGGGTGGAGCGCGAGCGCAGGATCCTGCAGCAGCGGGTTGAGGCCTGCCCCCTGGAACGGTGCGGGGTCGAGCCGGAGATAGGGCGATGATGCCAGCAGCAGGTAGGCCAGCGTACCGGTCGACAGAAGGCCCTGCACGCCAAGTGCGCGCGCCTCGAAGAGATCACGGCCGGTGCGCATCATCGCTGCGGCAGCGGCGCCGAAGCCGAGCGTCACGAGACACCACATCGCCATGGAGCCTTCATGGTTTCCCCAGGCGCCTGCGATCTTGTAGACCATCGGCTTCAGCGTGTGCGAATTGTTGGCAACAAGTGCGACCGAAAAGTCGGACGTCACGAATGCGTTGATGATCGTCAGGAAAGAGAGCGCCATCAGGCCGAACGCCGATATGGCGATCAGGCCTGCAGCACGCCGCTGGCCCCGCAGACCGAGCACGCCCTGCGCGAGCGACAAGGCGAACGCGAGGAAAGCAGCGAAATGGCCGGCTTCGATCATAAACCGGCCCCCAGAGGCTTCAGTTCACGCGGCTGGTAGTTCTCGTCGTGCTTGGCCAGCAGCTGCCTCGCCGTGAAGGTGCCGCCCTGGTCAAAGGAACCTGTGGCCACAACGCCCTGCCCTTCGCGGAAAAGGTCAGGAGCCACGCCGGTGAAGCGTACGGTGATCGTGCTCGGACTGTTGTCGATCACGGTGAACTGCATGGTCGCGCCGCCATTGTCGTAGGTCAGCGTGCCCGGCTCCACCCAGCCGCCGACTTTAACTTCCCGGCCGAGCTCGGGCAGGCCCTTCTCGGCCAGCACCTCCGGTGTGTAGAACAGATTCGCATTCTCGCGCAGGGCGAAGAAAGCCAATGCGGCAGCGGCCAGCACCAGGATGGCGGCTATTCCTAGAGTGTAAAGGCGTCGGGTACGGGCGCGCATGTCCATGGTATAGGGCGCGCCGGCCGGTTTGGGGAGTGCGGCAATACGGCGGGCTATTGCGGAGGCGCGACCGCCCCATCCTCGCCGATCGCGTCGATCATCGCCCGGAAACGCTCCCGGCGCGGGTCATCCTCGGGAAGGCGTGCATAGATGTAGCGCATGGCCTGTTCGGCTTTCTCCTGATCGCCTGCCTGCGCAGCACCCATCGCTGCGAACATGCCGGCGCGAACCTGCGTTTCGTCGAGTTCATAGGCCCGGGCAAAAAGGCGCGTGGCATCGGGGCCCACAGCGCCGCCGCCGAGTTCCACAAGGACCTCTGCCAGCGCCAGCAGCGCCGGGAGATAATCCTCATCGCGCCGCAGTGACGACTGGTAAGCCCGCAGCGCGTCATTCGGCCGGCCTTCCACGCGCAGCATTTCGCCAATGAAGAAGTGCGGCTCCGGCGCGTCCGGCTGTTCCTTCACGGCCAGTTCGAGGCGCGACAGCAACTCTGCAGGCGAAAGCGATTGAGGGTCGGTCGCCACCTTTTCCGCGAGCGCCGCCTGACGCAGGTTCATCGGCTGGTCATCGAGACCGGGCTTTCCCACCAGCACGTAGCCCGCCACGCCGGTTGCAAGGCAGGCCCCGATGATCAGGAAGTTGATGCGGGATGGCGACAGAACGGTCATGGACGCGGAAACCTGAGTGCGGCGCTGAGGCCGCCCAATGCAGCCACGCCAAGTTCGAGCTGCCCCTTATGCAGTTCCGCGAGTTCCTTGACAATCGACAGGCCCAGCCCCGTTCCAGGGGTCGTCTCGTCGAGGCGCACTCCGCGCTTCATCGCGGCTTCCCGCTCATCCGCGCTCAACCCCTTGCCATCGTCTTCGACGGTTATCGTGACGCACTGGCCGGTATCGGCCACCGTGACGTGCACTTCACTGACCGCCCATTTACAGGCATTCTCCATCAGGTTTCCGATCATTTCCTCGAAATCCTGCTTCTCGCCGCGAAAGATCGCCGAAGTGCTGCCCTCGACCGTGACCTCGATGCCCTTGGCGTCGAACAGGCGGTTTAGCAGGCGAGCCAGGCCTTCGATCACCGGGCGCACTTCGGTTCGTGCCCCGATCGTCTCCGCCCGCGCCGCCATCCGGGCGCGCTTGAGATAATGCTCCACATTCGTCTGCATGGCATCGGCCTGCCGGCGCACAACGTCATCCAGCTGGGACTGGCCGGAAGCTTCATTCTTCAGGACCGCAAGGGGTGTCTTCAGGGCATGCGCAAGGTTGCCCACATGCGTGCGCGCCCGCTCGACCACTTCGCGGTTATGCTCGATCAGCTTGTTGAGCTCTTCCGTGAGCGGACGAACCTCAGAAGGATAGTCTCCGCCCAGCTTCTGCGCGTCGCCTTCGCGAACCCGGGCAATGTCGGCTTGCAACTTGGCAAGCGGGTTCAGCGAATATCGAATGCCAAGCAGCATCGCCGCGAAGACGCCCCCGAACAGGGCGATCATCGTGCCGAGCAGCAGGTTTCGAAACGCGGTTGCCGACGCATCATTCGGCGAGCGGTCGGCTGCGGCAAGAAGGATCAGCGGCGTCGGGCGGTTCTCGATCACGATAGCCTGCGCTGCAACGCGGGAGCGTTGGTCCGCAGGGCCGGCGTAGTTTCCAAACTGGGTGATGCCGGGCGCGGCAACGGCGCGCGTGATGAGTTCCGGCGTGATCGGCACGTCTTCATCCCACAGGCTTTTCGAGCGGAAATCGCCCGCGATGCTGCCATCCGGGTTGATCCCGACGACAGCCCAGTACTGTCCGGAATACTGCGTCTGGAAGCGCACATCGCTGCGGAAGAAATCCCGGTCGGTGTTGGTAATCCGTCCGTCCACAAGAAATGCATCCTCGCGGATCAGTTCCCGCGACAGCGTCACCAGCGTCTCCTGCAGGTCGCGCTCTACCAGCGCGAGCGTCTGCGCCCGGTAGACCGCGGAGAGCGCCACGGCGCCGCCGATCAGCACCAGCAAGCCCCAGACAGCCGCCGCGATGGTGATGCGGCGCGCCAGGGACACATTTGACCAGCGGTCGATCAGGCTCTTCTGTGGGGTCGGATCAGCCTCGCTCATGGAGGCGGTTTAGCCCGTATTCGTGTCAGCCCGCAACGCGGGCGTCTTCGTCCGGCACGATCAGGCGATAGCCGAGGCCACGTTCGGTCTGGATCCGGTCCTGTCCGATCTTGCGGCGCAGGCGGCCGATGAACACCTCGATCGTGTTCGAATCGCGGTCAAAGTCCTGATCGTAGATGTGCTCGACCAGCTCCGTGCGCGGCACGACGCGGCCCTGATGGTGCATCAGGTAGGAGAGCACGCGGTACTCGTGCGCCGTCAGCTTGATCGGCTCGCCGTTCACTGTCGCGCGCGCGGCACGGGTGTCGACCATCAGCTTGCCGCATTCCAGCGTCGCTGCCGAATGGCCCGTCGCCCGGCGAAGCAGGGCGCGCAGGCGCGCCAGAAGCTCTTCGGTGATGAAAGGCTTCGTCAGGTAATCGTCGGCGCCGGCATCAAAGCCTGCCACCTTTTCGCTCCACTGGTCGCGGGCGGTGAGAATCAGGACCGGGAAGGCCTTGCCTTCCTTGCGCCAGCTCTTCAGCACGCTGACACCATCGATCTTCGGCAGCCCGAGATCGAGGATCACCGCATCATAGGGTTCTGTCTCGCCGAGGAACTGGCCGTCTTCGCCGTCGGCCGCAAGGTCGACCGCATAGCCGGCCTGCGAGAGTGCATCCGCCAGCTGGCGGCGCAGGTCTGCATCATCTTCGACGACCAGGATTCTCATCTGATATTGCCTCTTGGAAAAGTGTTTGTGCCGGTCAGCCGCCGCGCCGCGAGACGATCGCACCCGTTTGCGCGTCTACCGTAACTTGGACCTTGCGGCCATCTTCGGTCAGCCAGTCGATTTCGTACACCGCGCCGCCGGACTCCTGCGAGTAGAGATCAGCGCCCAGCTGATAGCCACCGTACTCACCTTTCAGTGTCTGGAATATCTTGCTCAGGGGAACGGTACGCCCCTCCTTGACCGCCTCGCGAGCTTCGCCGGGCGAGAACTGGTTTCCCCAGCCCTGATCTTGCGCAAGCGCAGCGGGCGACAGCATGAGACCGGAGACGGCGAGGAGAGCGAGCGTGCGTTTCATGAAGCTCCATATGCTGGCCAGGCTCTGAACGTTAAGTGAATGGCGCAGTTCAGCTGCAGTCAGCTTGCATACCGCTCTGCCCGGTCGCCTTCGCCTGGCCAATGGGCCGGCCTCGTCGCGATACCGGGTGAGCTTGGTTCCAAGGTGTCAACCTGCCGCGACGTCTTGCGGCAAGGCACGCTTCAGCGCCCCTCGGCCCAGCGTTTCAGGCCATCATCGCGGGGGTCGCTGAGCACGATCTCGAGGCGGACATAGAGGTCGCCCGGCGGGGTCAATTGCACGCCCTTGCCCTTGAGTCTCAGTTGCGCGCCGGTATTGGATCCGGCCGGCACTTTCAGCGAGACCGGGCCGGACGGCGTGCGCACTTCCACCGTGCCGCCCAGCACCGCCGTGCGCAGGTCCACGCTCAGCGCCATCCGCAGATCCTTGCCGTCGCGGGTCCAGACCGGGCTCGCCAGAACGTCCACTTCCAGCAGCGCATCTCCCGGCGCGCCGCCCGACTGGGAGGCCTGCCCCTGGCTCTTCAGACGAAGGGTCTGGCCGCTGGTGATGCCCGCGGGGATGTTCACGTCCAGCGCGCTGCCATCCGCCATCGCCATCCGCCGCCGCGCGCCGGTCATTGCATCCTCGAAGGCAATCTCGACCCGGTAGCGGACATCGCGGCCCTTCTGCGGGCCCGGATTGCGCCGCCTTGCGCTGCTGCCAAACATTCCCGAAAGAATATCCTCGAACGGATCGCCCTGGGCGCCAAACGGCCCGTTGCCGCTTTCCCAGCGGCCGCCGCCGCCCGGTTGGCCACCGGCAAAACCCCTGGGGTTTCCGTCGGCGCCAATCTCGCCCCGATCGAACTTTGCCTTCTTTTCCGCATCCCCCAGAATCTCAAAGGCGCCCGAGAGGCGTTTGAATTCCTCTTCCTTTGCCTTGTCGCCGGGATGCTGGTCGGGGTGCAGCGTCTTGGCCTTGGCCCGGAACGCCTTCTTGATCTCGGCCTCGGAGGCCGAGCGGGGGACGCCCAGAATGGAATATGGATCGAGCGCCAAACGGGGCTCCTCGCCGTCAAAAGGATTTCTAAGTTACAGGTAAGGTGATCCGGGCCCGATTGAAAGCCATGGACCCGTGCGCCCGTCCGGCCCGGTCTCCTGTCCCATTCAACAAGAAGCGAGCGAAGTCGAAGAAATCGGATTGCTCTCCAATTCGCCGCCCTCTCGAATTCGAAACTCAGCGGTGACGTAGCCGCCTTCGCTCAGCAGGGCCAGCGGCCAGCCCGCCCTGGTGTCGCGCGCCGTGTTTCCAAAGGGCCAATTCCAGTTCATCCGGGCTCTGCTCGCTCCAGCTGTCTCGATGGCCTTGAAGCTGACCGGCTGGATACCTCACCGGATTGGCACCGCCTGATTTGGGGCGGGTATTTTGCGATGCTTTGAATCGTCAGAATATTTTTATTGGCTCACCCCCAGAAAATGTAGGCACAAGTAGTTTGCTTGCGCCTGCAAATCTGCCATCACCCGGGGTCAGGAACGGACGAGACCGAAAGAGAGAAACTCCATGGTAGCCCGCGTTATCTCGATTGCCAATTCCAAGGGCGGGGTCGGCAAGACCACAACCTGCGTCAGCCTGTCCGAGGCCTTTGCGGCTGCCGGCATGCGCACGCTGGTGATCGACCTCGACACCCAGGCCAACGCCTCGCTGCTCATCTTCGGCCATGCCGGTGACGAACACCTGTTCCAGGCGATCAATGACTACGCGACGATCTCTGACTGGCTGCTGGAGAACTTCTTCGCCGGCGAGCAGCGCCGCCTGTCGGAATTCATCGTCACCAATGCCAGCGACGTCTCCTTCAAGGGCAAGCCCCTGCCGCTGGACCTGATCCCCTCCTCCCCCCGCCTGCGCAAGACGGAACGTGAGCTGATCTTCGAACTCACCGCCAAGGGCTACGCGATGGAGGCGCTGCAGAACCAGGTGGGCAAGCGCCTGCGCGATGACCTGAACCTCCTCAAAGCCGAGTATGATGTCATCATGTTCGATTGCCCGCCCGGCATCTCGGTGATGACTGAAACCGTCCTCGCCGCCAGCCACCTGATCATCGTTCCCACCATCCCGGATTTCATGTCGACGCTCGGCCTCGACCTGTTCACGGGTGACATCATGAAGAATCTGCGTGACCGGGACATCGTCACCCTGCCCGTCGTGCTCGCCACGCGCTTCGACAACACGCCCCACCAGCAGGTTGTCCTCGGCGCGATGAGGGATGCGTCGAACGCCAAGGAAACCGAGTTCGCGATGTTCAAGACGATCATCCCGCTGAAGTCCGGCTTCGCCTCGAATCCGATCGAACTCGGCCCGGACCCGACCCTGCAGGCCAAATGGCCCGGCGACGCGCTGAACATCATCGAAAGCCTGCTCGTCGAAGTGCGCGAGAAGCTCGCATGAGCTTTGGCGGCGGCGCTTCCGGTTTCCGCGCCATCAGGGCGCTGGTCGACTCCTCGGCGGATTTCCGCGCCGTCGCCGACAAGGACTGGGCGGCCGCGGCCGGCCTCATCGTCAAGAAACTGCTGATTGCCGCCGGCCAGACCGGCGAAAGCCTGGTCGCCCTGCGCGCTGCGGTCGGCGAGGAAATCTTCGAAGCCCAGCTGAAGTCGCTGTCGCATCATCAGGCAAAGCTGCTGGCGAAACGGCTCGACAAGTCCGCTCCGGACATCGAAGTCTCGACCGCCCGCGCCGCCATTGCCCATATCCGCGCTCTTCTGGTCCCCGGCGTCCCGGTCCAAGTGACATCACGGGAACCTGCAGTACGCACCGATGATCCGGCTACGGACGAACCTGAGGCGGTTGCGGACCTGCCGGCCGACGACACACCCCCTTCGCCCCCCGCCGGCCCAAACCCCTATTTTGGCCGCAAATCCTTCCGCACGGGCTGAAACGACCTCCCGCTCTTCCCGCACAGGCGGGGACCGCATCAGGCCATCAAACCCTCGATCACCCGAAAGTCGGCTGAACCCTCAGCGGGCTGACAAAGCTTTTGAACCTGCCACCGGCGCAGCATCGTTCGCCGGTGTCTCGGCGACATTCCACAGCGCGCGAAACGCCATGCCGGACATCTGCGCGAGGTCAGATCCGCTGCCGGTCATCGACAGCCTGCCGTCCTCGAACGCGGCGGAGGCCCACGACTTCATCGGCTTGCCCGTCCACACGGCCACGCGGCCAAAGTTCACCTGCTCGGCAATCTCGCCCTGCTCCGGCACATTCACCACGCGCACGGTCCGGCGCGCCGTCTCGGCGCCGTAAACCTCGGCCACCGCTGCCAGAACATCGGCGCCGCTCAGCTTCGTGAAGATCGCTTCAAAGCCAACGCCCTGCGCCTCGAACTCCGGCAGGCGCGCCAGCATCTCGCGGGCGACTTTCGTGTCCGGACTGCGCGCAATCAGCTGCACTTTCAGCGCATCCGGATGCTGCCCGGTCCCTGCCATGCGACCGATCCGGTCGATCACTTCCGGCACCGAAGGGGTTGCCTCTGCTGCGGCGGGTCTGGGCTGGGTCATCGCGTCTGCCTCGTGTCCTCCGGGCAGCCCGCGCTTTCTGCGTCCGCCATCGGTTCACCTCTGACCTTCGGGAAAATCCGTAAAGAACCTGTTTACGAAGTCGCTACCGGCTCGATGCGCGGCGCGTCCTGCTGATCCTCAGCCCCCGGCATATCCGGCACCATCGCTTGCAGGACCATCTGCTCGAACGCCCCCGGCAGGAAGCGGTAAGCCACGAAATTCGAACGGGATTTCGGGAAGCCCATCGGCAGCGGAGATGCCGCCACCGGTTCGCGGTCTTTCTGGTGCGGCGCGTCCGCCGCGGCGTCCGAATTCTTCAGCCGCCCGATCAACGCACTGCCCGCCGCGAGCAACTGACGCTCGATCGTTTCAGACGACACGCTTGCCCGCTTGACGATCTTGCCGGCCTGCCACGCGATGCGAAGCGTATTCAGGATCTGCGTCGCCTGATCTTGCGCCAGTTCCCCGCTCACCGGCAGGGCCAGATACACTTCGTCAAAATGGGTGAACACATAGGGCCGCAGGAAATTGAAATCAGGGTTTTTCTGAATATCGTGCGCTCCGGTGACCAGCGCCAACGGCCGCTCCTTCTCCCCGCGCAGGTCGCGCATCATCCGCGAGAACGCCGCAAACTTCTCTCCCGGCTGGCTCCACAGCGCCGAGAGAAACAGCAGCGTATCGATCACGATGGCCAGCCCAAGAGGCAGGGCATCCTGCCGGCGCAGCCCCTGTTGCCCCTCGACCAGTTCCTTCACAGCCGTGCTCGAAAGCCCGTTGCTCTCCGTTTCCTGCGTCCGTGTCCCGAGCGCCTCGCGGATTGCATCGCGCCGCACCGCCTCTTCCCGCTCCGTTTCGGTCTGCATCTCCGGGCCGTCGACCAGTCCGCGCACCGGCGTTGCCAGAGTGTACCAGAACCGGTCCAGCGCCTCGCGCGTCGCCTGCGCGCCAGCATAGCTGTCCAGTTCCGAGATCGGCAGCACAGGCAGCGCCGCAAGGTCCACCGCCGCGCCGTTCATCTGGCTGGAAATTGTCGTGTTGTAGCATTTGAACGGCGTCCCGGTGCCAATCTCCACCCGCGTCAGCGAGGGATTTGCATACTCGCCCGCCCAGGTCCGCAGGTCGCCGATATAGTTCTGCACGCTCTGGCTCGTCGCCAGCGCTTCCAGCGTCGCGCCTGCCTTGTTCGCCGCCCCCGCCGCGCTGCGGAAGACCGCTTCGCGCTGCGCCGGCGTCACTTCGCTGGCGCTCTTTGCGCCGATCTCGCGAACATTGTCGATCGACATGCGCACAAGTTCCGCCTCGCCGCGCACGCTCGCAATCTGCGGCGTCAGGGCCATCACCAGCGCGTTGATCTCGCCTGCGCGCGCCGCCAGGTGGCGCGTTCTGGGACCGTCTCCCCCGCCAGAAACCTCGCCGCACTGGTTGCCACTTGACCGCTCCGCCGCCGACAGGGCGGTGAAGTTCGTATTCAATGTCGTCAGTGTCGCCAGTGTTCCGGCCAGCTGGGTATCTGCCACAGTGATTTCGCGGTCGAACACAGTGAGGTAGCGTTCCGCATCGCCCACGGCCTGCGAGCGCGCTTCCAGCTGCGTCCAGTAGAACGCAAAGCCAAAGCTTACCGAGATCAGCAGCGTCACCACATAAGTCAGTACCAGCGACATCCGCGGCCAGAAATTCCTCCCGGAACGGAACATCTCGCTGACCGAGTAGGCCATGATGATCGTCGTTGCGAAGATGAACAGGAAAATACCCAGCACGCCGAAGAGGCCGAAACTGTTGTCGCCGGACTGCAGTACCTGCAGCATGCCCGTGTAGGTGCCGATGAACGAGATCGTCACGAAGACCGCGAGGCAGAACACCGGGACAGACGCGAAGATCGGCAGCGCCTTCGCCGCCGCCGCCATCCGCCCCATCTGCTGCGCGGTCGCGTCGATCGCGGCGCCCGCCTGCGAAGCAGCGCCTGGTCCTCCGCCTGCAGAGGGTTCACGATCCGTATCGCTGCGTGGCCAGGGAAACTTCAAGATGCGTCCTCCAGGAGATCACGTAGCAACACATCAGCGAGCGGCGCCAGCACACCCCCGCCCATATCCCTGGTGAAGGCGCCGCGCGGCGAACCGGCGCCCAGCGAGATCACATAGGAATAGGCGCGCCCATCCGCAAATTCGATTCCGCCCGCGATCCAGAGGTCGGACTCGTCAAACGCGCCCCCCGCCGGCCCCGCAGAAACCGATCCCGTCTTGGCCACGTGCACCGCAACATCCTTGCGCGCCGCCGCGCACCAGCTGCTCAGCCGGCGCAACGTGCCGTCCTCGGTGTCACAGATCGGCTGGCTCAGCACGCTGAGCAGGAACTGCGCCTGCGCCTCGCCGATGCCCTCCTGCAGCGCCAGCGTGGTCCGCGCCGGTGTCTCCAGCCGGAAGGTATGGCCACCGCCCGCCACCGGCTCGATCAACCGGTAGCGCTCGACGAAAAACGGCTGGGTCACCGCCCCCCTCTCACCCCGCGCCGCCTGCAACGTTGCCGCTGCCAGCCAGTGCACGGCGCGCGGCCGCCCGGCAAACCGCCCAAGCGCCAGGTTCGTCGCCATCGGCGTCTGCCGGTGGCGCTCCGGCAGGTAAAACCCCATCGAGTCCATCAGCTCCAGCGTCCGCGCCAGCGTCCCGCCCTCGCCCAGCGCGCGCACCAGCGCCGGGTTCAGCGACGATCCGAATGCGCGGCGCAGCGTCACCCGGGCCGGCGTCGCGCCCACCGCCGAGGTCGCGCACCGCTGCTGCAGTCCGGGCATGCAGGCATTGCTCACCGTCCGTCCGCCATCGCTCGCCCCGCCTTCCGCCAGCAGCAGCGCCGCCGCCAGCTTCGCCACCGAACCGACGGACCGCGTCTCGAAACTGCGATCATATGGCCCGCGCCCGAATCCCCGGATCATCGGCCTGGTATCTCCGTACCCGGAATACACCGTCATCGCGGACGTATTGTAGTAACGCACGATCCGCCCGGTCTCGTCCGCCGCCGCGATCACCAGCGCCGTGTCGCCGTCCTTGATGCTCAGGCTGCCGAGATCGTTGACCACGCGCTGCGGCAGCGCGCCCTTCCGGTAACGCCCTGTCTTCTCGAGGTCTTCGCCCAGCGTCATCGCCGCTTCGCGGGCCCGTGCGCGAAACCCGGAATTCTTCGCCACGTCCAGCGTCACTTCCACTTCGCGCACCTTGCCGCGCCATGGGTGCGTGCCCTGCAGCCGGGTCGGCTGGCGTTTCGCGGGCTCCGCCGCCACAGCCTTCACCGCCTGCGCCGTCTCCAGCGGCGCCAGCAGGTCCGTCAGCTCCGCCACCACTTCGCTCTGGAGGTTCGGCGCCAGCTCCTTCGCCAGGCGCATGGGTGCAATCAGCGGCGCCTGCGCCGTCATGCCCTCGCGCCGCAAAACGTCAAGGAACGCCGCGTCTGTCCGGCCCACATTCGCCGGCGCGCGCAGGTCCGCCAGCCGCTCACGCGTCGCCAGCCGCACGCGCTTGTCCTCGATCACGCGTGTGCCGTCCGCGAGGCGTGCTTCGTCGCTCGCGCACAGCAGCGCCCGGCGCTTGTCTTCTTCCACGCCGATCAGGTCGTACAGGATTTCTGCGCGCCGCTCCTCGCTCGCCGGCCAGGCAATCGGCCGGCGCACCGCCGCGGCCAGCACCAGCTGCTCCGCCGGGTCCAGCTCCTCGGCCCGCTTGCCGAACAGGAACTGCCCCGCCGCATACACGCCGTAGATGCTGCCCTGCTCGTCGCCCCCGCCCTGCACCAGCGGAATGTGCTGCGAGAACCACCGCTCCAGTCCGCGCGTATCGCCGTCCTTCACGAGATACCGGTTCAGCACCGGCGCCTCGCTCAGCTCATGCAGCTTGCGCCATACAGGATTGGAATTGCGCGAATGCATCTTCCACATCGACCGCGCCAGCTGCATCTCGATGGTCGAGCCGCCGCGCTGGCTGACCGGCAGCCGCGCAAGGTGGCCCACATCCACGCCGTAGCGGTTGCGCCATTCGCCCCGGTGGCGATCCTCCGTGTACACTACGCACCGCCAGAAGTAGGGCGGCGCCTCCGCTACCGGCACCGCCTTGTGATCCGGCGACGCCCCGAACGGCGTCAGGTCAGTGCGCTTGAACTCGCCGAGGTGATCGTTCTCGGTCTCCGGATGCACGATCCCGAAATAGCGCCCCTCGCTGTCATACAGCGCCACCGCCTTGGCTCTCAGGTCGGCGAACTGGAACGCATTCCAGCGCGCCTTGCCGTTCAGCAGCAGCACGCCGTTGAGCCAGCCGAACCAGAGCAGCGTCCCGAAGTAGAGGGTAAAAACGATCAGCAGGAACACGCCCAGGCTCCTGCGCTGCCCGCCCTTGACGGCGATCGCCGGCCCCCGCGTCGTCCACCGCGCGAGCCCGATCCCAACATCGCGGGCCGATTCGAGAATCCTCACGAGGAAACGCAACGGCGCCTGATTTCCTTCTGGCTGCAGCCTGAACGAAAACCTTAACGGACATTAACCGGGTGTGAAGGCGCCGGACGCAGGGCCGCGTGCGCTAAGCCTCGATCAGCTTCGCCCGCAGATCCGCCTGCAGAGCCCTATCCACCTTCAGCACGTCCGCCAGGTAGCTGTCCAGCGACCCCGCCTTCGCGTGGATCGCGCCGAATGCCCGGTCGAGATACTTCAGGTGCACGCCCATGAACGGGCGGTAGACTTCCGCCGGCAGGTCCTTGCCGATCATCTGGTTGAAATAGGCCGCCGCCTCCGGCAGCCGCTGGTTCACGCCCACGGCCTCGTTGGTCAGGTCATAGTCCGCCCGGATATCTGCTTCGGACACGCCGAGAATGTGATGCGTCAGCGCACACAGGATGCCCGTGCGGTCCTTGCCCGCCGCGCAGTTCACCAGCCCCGCCGCTTCGCCCGGCGCCTCGGCCAACTGGACGAACCAGTCCCGGAACAGCGCCTGGTGGTGCGCCTTGAACGGGGCCAGCTCGTAATACTCGCCCATCCATTCGTCGGCCGCTGCTGCGTCCACAGTGACCTGCGTCAGGAACCGCATATGCGGCGCTTCGCTCTCGCGCCCGCCATCATGGGTGATCACCACCGGCGGGGCAAAGCGGCTCTTCTGCTTCTCGCGCTCGTCTGGCCGGCGCAGGTCCGCCTGAACATGGATGCCAAGCGCGTCCATCTTGACGAGCTCGTCCTCACTCGCCTCGGCATGGTGCCCGGACCGGTAAAGCCGCCCCGTCCGCACCCGCCCGCCATACCGGCTTTCGTACCCGCCGAAGTCGCGGAAATTGCGGATAGTTTCAAAGGCGAGAAGGCGCGGGCGTGTCGTTGTCATGTCTGCCGAGGTAAATCGCGCGCGCCCCGGCGTCCAGTGACAATGCAGTGTCACGCCGGGGCAAGCGGCACCCGGCAGTTGGCTCGGAAACCGCCCGTTTGCCATCAGGATATGCCAGCGCTGCCCCGGGCCCCGCCAGAAGCCCGTGCCGAAATGCGGCTGGCCGGATCTCGCGCTTTCACGCAGGTGAGATTTCATCTCCCGGGCAGAAACGCAAAAGGGCAACTACGTATCGACACCCGTAGCGCGGCGCCTGGGCTGCCGGAACGCGCCTCTGCCTCTTGCCCTGCCAGCGTGGTCCCGAAGGGTATTGCCAATGATGAATGTCATGAACCGGGTGCGCCTCTATCACGCGCTGCTCGCTTTCCTCGCCATCGCCACCTACCTGACCGGCGAGATCAACCCTTACCATGCCTGGCTCGGCTACGGTGTCGCCGCCGTGATCGTCCTGCGCCTCCTCTGGGCCTTCGGCGGTGAGCGGCAGGCCGGCCTGATGCGCTTCTATTCGAAGTTCGAAGGCCTGAAGCTCAAGGACTTGGCCAGCCACCCCGCCATCAGCCGCGTCCTGATGCTCGGCATAGCCATCAGCCTGATGACGGTTACGGGAACTGGAATAGCCATCGACCAGGGTCGCTCCATCGGCTTGGCACCCGCAGATGTTGAGCGCTCCACCGATGCCAGTCCATCAATTGCGGCGCACCCCGAAGCCTATCGAGGCGAAGACGACGAGGGCGGAGACGATGAGGAGGGAGAAGGCGGTCCGCTTTCCGAGGTCCATGAGCTGGCCGCAAACCTGCTGCTTCTCTTTGTCGGCATGCACGTCGCCTAACTCCTGCTGTTCAAGCGCCCGGTGGCCAGGTTCATGCTCTTCCTGCCGCGCGCGGGCCGGAAGAACGCGGGGCCCACTCCGCCGGCGCCTTCTGCCTGATGGCACGCCGCCGCCGGCACCCATAAGACTTGCGCGCGGGCGGTGTCTGGGCCAGATGCCTGCCATTACCATCCGCTTCGCCTCGCCTGCCCCGATCCTTCCTATGTTCGACGTCGCCAAGGCGCTCGGGTTCTAACGCGACTATCTCGGCTTCGAGGTCGTCCGGGAACACCCCGTTGGCGACAACTTCCCGCTTTACATGGAGATCACCCGAAGCGGCTGCACGATCCACCTGTCCGAACATCACGGAGACTGCACCCCGGTTTCCGCCTTGCGCATACCGGTTACGGACGTCGCTGCTCTGCATACGGAACTCGCCGCCAGGGATTATCGTTACGCCAAGCCGGGCTTTGATCCCGCTGATGCCGAAATCTGTGTCACAGACCGCTTTGGCAACCGCATCATCCTGTTCCAGCCGGATGAAGACTGATCAGTTGCACCCGCTGTCCCTTGGTCTCGGCACCAAACATCACCGGCGTCAGGGAACGGCCACCGTCCGTGAACACCAGCTCGAAGGGCGGCGCCGTCGCGAAGAATTTCATCTCGGACTCGGCAAAGAACTCCATGTCCTCGAACTGATCCGGGATGGTGGCGAGCAACCGGCCTTTCCCGGACTTCAGAACAAACGAAAGTGGCGTCTCGGTCTCGATCACGTAACTGCCCGCGTATTGCTTCAGCACGCTGTCCGCGAAGTCCACGCGCACTTCTACCAGATACTCGCGCTTGGTCCGATCGGTTGTCTGCGCGGCGACCATCTGCCATTGTCCGTCCACAGACTTTCACCAGATCGCGAAATATCGGCTGGATCCCGAACGGGGCAGGCCTCCATACGAGGCCGCGGCGCAATACGTCCGCCTCCAGAACATGACAGCATTCGGCCCCGGAGCAATCGTCTCCTCCTCGCTCGATGCCTCCGAAATCATCTTGCGCGTGTCTTTGGCCCGCCGGGCAAGCATCTGCGCCTTTCCGATCCGGTTGCCCGAGATGTGGATATAGGCATAATCCTCGGCCAGATACTGCGCCAGCGTTCCGGGGTCTCCCGAATTCTGCGCGCGCATCGAGGCAAGATCGGCCACTTCCGCCTCGGCGATCAGCGCAGCCTGATCCGGCGCCGACGGAACGAATGCACACGCCGTCAGTACACAAACGACTATGTCAGACATCCAGATTGCCGGTCTCATTGGCGCCTTCACTTCAATTTGAATCCGGCCGGCAGAAGCTCTGCCAGATTGTAGACCTGCTCTGCGCCCTCCGGCGTGAAACACAGGACATCGAGGTCAGCCCCGAATTCCGCCAGCACCTGACGGCAAATACCGCACGGCGTGCCGGGCTCTGCGCCATTGGTCACGACCGCGATAGCTCGGAATAACCGATGCCCTGCCGCGACTGCCGAAAAGACGGCCGTCTGCTCCGCGCAGCACGTCGCCCCGAAAGTCGCATTCTCGACATTGCAGCCGGTGATGATCTCGCCGCCTGCCGTCAGCAAGGCCGCCCCCACCCGGTAGTACGAGTACGGCGCATAGGCCCGCCCCTGCGCGGCGAGCGCAGCAGCCTTCAGGGCGGGCCAGTCGATACTCACCGGAATGGCGGCTCGTCGAAGGCGCGCAACTTGCGGCTGTGCAGGCTCGCGCCGCCATCAACCGAGAGCCGCTCCAGCGTTTCAATCCCGATACGGATATGTTCTCCAATCGCCCGCTCGTAAAATCGGTTCGCCGCGCCGGGGAGCTTGATCTCGCCATGCAGCGGCTTGTCAGAGACGCACAGCAGCGTGCCGTAAGGCACACGCAGCCGGAATCCGTTCGCCGCGATCGTCGCGCTTTCCATGTCGATCGCCACCGCCCGGCTCTTGTTGAACCGGCGCGCTGAGGCGGAGAAGCGCAGCTCCCAGTTACGATCATCCGTCGTCACAACCGTTCCCGTACGCAGCCGTTTCTTCAGCGCCTCGCCCTGCTCGCCGGTAATCTTCGCCGCCGCCTCAGCAAGCGCCACCTGAACTTCCGCGATCGGAGGAACCGGTATCTCGGGCGGCAGAACCGCGTCCAGAACATGATCCTCACGCAGGTAAGCGTGCGCCAGAACATAGTCACCGATCTGCTGCGAATGGCGTAGCCCCCCGCAATGGCCGACCATCAGCCAGACCTGCGGGCGCAGCACGGCGAGGTGGTCCGTGATCGTCTTCGCGTTCGACGGGCCGACGCCGATATTCACCAGCGTGATCCCGGCCCCGTCCTTTGCGCGCAGGTGATAAGCCGGCATCTGGAAGCGACGCCATGGCGAGGCCTCGATGGCGGCGCGGCTGTCGACTTCGGGCTTCGCAATCTCGAGCCCTCCGGGCACCGAGAGGGACTCGTAACGCGTGTGACCGCCTAACTGGTTCAGCGCCCAGTCGCAGAACGCATCGACATAGCGGTGATAGTTCGTGAACAGAACATAATGCTGGAAATGGTCCACCGGCGTGCCGGTATAGTGCTGCAGGCGCTTCAGCGAGAAATCGACCCGCTGCGCATCGAACAGCGCCAGCGGGCGCTCATCGAAGGGCTCGAACAGATCGCCGTCCGCAATCTCGTCGCCGATCTGCGTCAGCTTCGGTGAGGGGAACCACCGCACCAGTTCCGCCGGCGCGATTTCCTCGAGGCCGGCGGCCTGCGAGGGGTCCCAGACATAGGCGTAGGGAATTTCGGACTTTGACCGTTCGACATATACATCGACGTCATAGTCGCGCATCAGCGGCGTCAGCTGCTCGATCAGGTAGGTGCGGAAAAAATCCGGGCGCGTGACGGTCGTCACGTAGATGCCCGCCTCGCTCATTTTCCCGAAAGCGCGGGAAATCGGCGGCGGCGGACCGTCCGGATCGTACACGAGGCGGATCTGCGGATAGCAGAAGACGCCTCCGGCGCGGGCTTCGCCGTCCGGAGGCGTCCTGTCATGCAGGAACCGGTTGAGAGATTCGGAAAGGGCGGAAACGGCCTCTGTATAGAGCGCCTCAAGCGCGTCCACGATAGCCTTTGGTGAAGTATGTTTCGACATGGCATCCATTGGCGCGGGTTGCGGGCGAAGTCAATTGGCACCCTTTCTTCTCCCCCCTCCCGTTCGCCGCAACGCGCCAGGAAAGAAAAGCACAAAGTCCCCTCGCTCTAAATAATGCAGGGCTGTCCGGGGAAAATGCCCATAAGCAGAATCCAAGGCTGAGCTGAGCGTTTGCGTTGGGGGTTGTTTGGGATCGTTTGTCAGGCGGTTTGGTGATTTTGTAGAGAGGTATTCGAGACAACAGGTGTTCGCCGATGAGTTCGATGAAACAGATGAGCCAGTGTTTTTCGATGTTGTTCTTTGCGGCCGGGATGCGTACGAGGACAAAGGCGATGAGGGCGGCGAGTATCTGATTCTTGACGGCGTTTTCGGAACGCCCGAGGAAATTTCTGATCTTGAGATGCTGCTTAATCCACCGGAAGAAGAGTTCGATTTGCCAGCGCTGGAGGCAGAGGGCAGCGCTCTCATGAGCTGCTCTTTCAAGATCACTGGTGATCCGTTCGATCCTTTTGCCATCATCGCGGCGCAGGCGGATACGCCGCATGGCAAAGCCGAGCCGAATGCGCCGCTTGCCACGAGTGTCGTGGTTGACGCTATGATCGCAGGTGAACCCGGCACTGCGATCTGAGAGCGGCGGTGTAAAATTAGTCCCCGGTAGCGGCGGGGTAGTTACGGGTCAGTAGATTCCGTAAGGAGACGGCGACAATACTTGCGGCCAAGAAGGGGAGAGAACTTCATGCCATGGCGCCGCCCCCAAACCGAAGACAGCCGATGCAATCAGACAGATCCGCTCAACCGGCGCGCACACTCGAAGAGACACGACGCGGTTTGCTCGCCGCTTGGGACGGCGCAGCCTGGGATATCAGGAAATTCAGTTTTTTCCGGCTACACGAGGCCACCGAACATGCTTTAGGCGTCTGGCAACGACGTCGAATTCAACCTCAGACCCGGTGCGCCACCAATTGCGCTTCATTAGTTTGCGAACGTTGTTTCTGCTTCCCGCTTCTTCAAGCGCACTGAACCGCAGCCACCTGTATGAGCCTTTCCTAGGATGTTTCCGCACGCGCACCTCTCGGAAAAAGGCGAGCGTTCGCTGAGAGACGAGCCCCCCTGCGGGAGCATCACCCGGCTTTTTTGCTGGCAGCGCTTCGGCCGGAGCCTCACTGGACGCACCCGCGCCTGCGAAATCGCAACGAGGTCTGATCAGCCGCAACCCTTGGTCAATCATACATCGACCAGGCTGCACGCGGCGCCGTCCACCCCCTGCAATGGTCAAGCGAGGATGAAGCGGGCCCAACGATCTGATGTCACGCATACATGGACCGCAGTTGCGGGGTACCCAGCGGCGCAGGCATTACGCCGCCATGCCTTAGAGGTAGACAAGTCTGGAGACTGCACGGCTTCAAACCTGGAAACCTCAGCACCCGGACGTAAGCCGGGACACTCCGCAGATGGCTGCAGAACATGAGTATTCTGGTCGCCTACATTCTTGCGCCGACGGGTAAGTTCGCAGGCGTTGAGCGCGTGGTGGACGAAATCGCGGACGCCCTCGGCATGGCATACGCTGATCAGATCAGCGTTGATGTGCTGCTCTGCTCTGATTTTCCCGGGATGCCGACCGACAACCGGCAGTACACGCGGATTGTCACGCAAGGCAGCAATCGCATTGCCCTCATGGCGGCCGTCAGAAGGGCAATCAGCCGGAAGAAGTATGACCTCGTTATAGTTCCGCAGGTTGAGCCAACGACAATGTTCTGGTTTTCGTGCCTGGGGCTGGGGCGAAAGTTCGCGCTGTACCTGCACGGAAACCCGAAGTTCGAGAACACGCATTGGAAAGCAAACGTGATGTTCTTCCTGATGCGCGCTGTCGTCTTGCGGCAGCTGTCGGCGGTCTTCAGCATTTCACCGAGGCAACTCGACTACTTCAGGCAATCCTACCCGAGCATCGTGCCGCATTACTGGGTTCCCAATCCCGTGCGCGCCTTTCCGAACGAAACGCTCCCACCTGAGCCCGCAGACCTTGCACGACGAGGCAATCTCGTCACCTTCGTCAATGTCGGTCGGTTTTGCAGGCAGAAGGGACAGGATGTTCTCTTACGCGCATTTGCGCTCGTGCATGAACGCCGGCCCGACACCCGTCTCAAGATCGTCGGCTACGGCCCTGAACAGACCGACATCACGATGAACATATCCGCCCTCGGACTGTCCGGCGCCGTCTCGATCGAGCACCATCCAAACGACCCGTCAGAGGCTTTGCGCACAAGCGACGTGTATGTGTCCGCGTCCCGGTGGGAAGGCTGGTCGCTGGCGATCTGCGAAGCCTTGCGGTTCGGCCTCCCGGTTGTCTCTACCAATTGCGAATTCGGGCCCGCCGACATCCTCGTTGATCCCCGTCTGGGCCGGCTCAGCGCCGACGCGGACGAGGCAGATCTTGCAGATAAAATGCTCTACTACTGCGACAACATCGATGAAGAAAGGGCACACTCGGACTTTCGGCGCACCTATGTGAACCGTTTCGATGCGAGCCGCGTCGTGCCGTTGCATGCGCACGCGCTGATGCAGGCTGCCGGCCAGGTCTGGACGCTCCCGCCGTGAGCATTGAGGCGATCGGCATCGTAGCGTTCGCGGCAGGACTTGCGAGCTTCTTGCTTGGGCAGCGAGCCCTGGCAACTGCGCTGGTATCGATCTCGCTGCTGGGCTCAGCGGCTGCCTTGATTTCCGGAGGCAACAACATCACGCCCGCGCACCTGCTCGTGGGATTTGCCCTTTTGTCGATGGTGACGCGGCCCCAGCAATTGGGGGAGCTGATGGCTGAACTTGCCCCGCCGCGGCCTGCATTCTGGCTCCTGTGTTTCGTTGTCTACGGCGTGCTGAGCAGCTTCCTTGCCCCGCGGCTTCTTGCCGGAACAACCGAGATTATACCGCTCGGGACGTCGGCTTACCGGGCATACGACGGCACCGTTCCCCTGGGGCCGGTCTCGAGCAATCTGACGCAATCTATTTACATGATTTCCAACCTGATCTGCCTGCTGTTATTCTTGGCCGTAGGTTCAACGCGCGACGGGTTCAGATCGTTGACCGCAGCCATCATAACGTTTGGCATACTGAACATCGGTTTTGCGCTGATCGATGTTGCGACGTTCAGCGCCGGCCTGCAGGACATTCTCAGCTTCATCCGGAACGCTGAGTATCAGCTGCATCACGAAGAACGCATCTTCGGCCTCAAACGCATCGTCGGATCGTTCACCGAGGCGGCAGCCTTTGCCCGGGCGACGATGGGCGTCTTCGCCTTTACGGCGACCTTGTGGCTTTGCGGGCGCCAGTCGCTGCTGACGGGCGTGATCGCCGCGGTGTCGTTGCTGTTGTTGCTTTTCTCCACCTCTTCCTCCGGCCTCGCCATTCTGCCCTTCATGCTTGGCCTGCTATTCCTGACCGCGCTGAGGATCGCGGTGTTCAATCACAGCGCGCGCGCCAGCTCGGCGATCGTCGTTGCGGGCGTGCCGGCATTGCTGCTGATTGCAGTTGTCCTGATCGCCTTGAACAAAGAGGCGTCCTCGCTGGTGAGAAGCTATGTTGACCTCCTGCTGCTTACCAAGCTGTCGTCTCTTTCAGGCATCGAGCGCTCTAACTGGAACACGGTGGCGTTTCAGAACGTGCTCGACACGTGGGGCCTTGGTGTCGGTCTCGGCACCAACCGGGCCTCCAGTTTCGCACTCGCCCTCCTGTCCAACCTCGGCGTCGTCGGCGTACTCTTGTACGGTGCTTTCGCGTTCACGGCTTTCCTGCGAATTCGCGAAACACCCGGCTCGTATGTGGCCGATGTAAAGCTTGCCGCCCAGAATGCCTGCCTCGGCCTTATCGCGGTGGACCTGCTGATCAGTCCGGTCGTCGACCAGGGCGTTTTCTTCTACGCCCTCGCAGGCCTCGCTGCGTCCAGGCCGGACGCCCGCGCCATTCCCAAGACAAGGCGGCTCCAGATCTCGCCGGCGGTGCGCGTTGGCCCCGCAATCTGATTTCGCAGTCAACGGGCGCTTTCTCGGCAAACCCGTCACGGGCGTGCAGCGGTATGCCTTGAATACCGTGATGGCTATGAACCGCGCACTCACCCGGCGCGGCGCAAGCGCGCCGATCATCGCGCCGGCGGGCACGCCGGACCCCGGACTGATCGCCATGCCATTGATCGTCGCTGGCGCCCTGTCCGGACACGCCTGGGAACAGGTCACGCTGCCGGTCTCCAGCCGCGTCCCGCTGCTCAGCCTCTGCAATACCGGCCCGGTCGTCCAGGCGAGCCAGGTGGTCTGCCTCCACGACGCCAATGTCTTCGAGGCCAGCGCCAGCTACGACGTCAAGTTCCGGGTATTCTACAAACTTGTTCAGCCTTTGCTGGCACGGCGTGCGTTGAAGATCGCCACGGTTTCGCAACATTCCGCCATGCAGATCTCGCGCTGGATGTCGGTGCGCGCGGCAGATATCATCGTACTTTCGAACGGGCACGAACATGCGCTGGCCTGGCGTGCTGAAAACGCCGGCAGTGCCCCGCAATTGTTCCGCGGGCCAGGCGCGCTGGAACCCGGGCGCTTCGTGCTCGCGATTGGCTCGCGGGCGCGCCACAAGAACATGAGCCTGCTCCTGCAACTCGCTCCAGACCTCGCCAAAAGGAACCTCGAGGTCGTCATCGTCGGTGGCAAGGCGAACATCTTTGCCGGTGATGCTCTGCGTGCTGCACCGAACGTGCATTTCACTGGCAAGATCGCTGACGATGACCTCGCCTATCTACTTGATCGCGCGCTGTGCCTCGTTTTCCCGTCCTGGACCGAAGGCTTCGGCCTTCCCATCCTCGAGGCAATGGCGCGCGGCTGCCCCGTCGTCTCGTCTGACCGCGCGAGCATGCCGGAAGTCTGCGGCGATGCCGGATTGCTGGCGCCGCCGGACCAACCACCAGACTGGCTATCGCACATCGCCCGGCTGGCAGGCTCCGAAGATCTGCGGGCCGATCTGATCGGCCGCGGCAAGGCGCGCCTTCCGGCCTTCGCCTGGGCAACCACCGGCGAGGGCTATCTTGACCTGATGCAAAACCCTGCGTTGCGGAGACATTAGATGGACGCCGAGGCTCGCAGCACAACTATTGCCGTGATCATCGCCACGACCGGCCGGCCTGATGTCGTGAGCGCGGCGGTAAGGCGCCTGGTGCAAACACAGACCTTCGCGCCGTCGCACATCCTCATTTCATGCGTATCCGCGAGCGACGCCGGCGACCTGCACGACTTGGCCGGCGTGAAGATCATCCTCGGCCCGAAGGGCCTTCCCGCCCAGCGAAATACTGCGCTCGGCCATCTGGCGGCTGACACGGATATCGTCGCTTTCTTCGATGACGATTTCATTGCGGACCCAAATTGGCTGGCCGCTGCAGTGCAGGCATTCGCGAGCGACCCCCGCGTGACCGGGTTCACGGGGCGCGTACTTGCGGACGGAATCAAGGGACCGGGGCTGAGTTTTGACGACGCAGTTGCGATCGTGGCGCAGGACGCGTCCGCCCTGTCCTGGAAGATCAGGGAACCCTTCAGCCCTTATGGCTGCAACATGGCCTTCCGGTGCGCTGGCATTGGCGCAAGCCGCTTCGATGAGCGCCTCGTCCTGTATGGCTGGCTGGAAGACCGGGACTTTGCCGCCGGGCTCGCCAAGCGAGGCGGCCGTTTCATAAAATGTGCCGCCGCCAAAGGCGTGCACATGGGGACAAAGCGCGGACGCATCGCCGGAGACCAGCTCGGCTACTCACAGGTGATCAATCCTCTTTACCTGCTGAGCAAAGGCACGATGACACCGCTGCAGGTCGCAGATCACATCCTGCGTAACGTGATCAGCAACATTGTCCTGTCGTTGCGCCCGGAAGCCTTCGTCGATCGCCGCGGCAGGCTCAGGGGAAACCTGATCGCCCTGCAGGATGTGTTGCGTGGAAGGCTGGAGCCGGAGCGTGCGGCTACGCTGAAGCGACAATCAGCGGTCTGAGCATCAGCCCGCCCGGTCTGCAGTCAGGTTCCAGTAAACACTGCACGAGGGAAGCTCGCTACGTAAAAATACCAAGCAACAAATATTTCCTTTTTATTCCGAAGCCTAGAGCAAAATGCGTAGTATACGCAGGTTGCACCCGCTCTGGCCGCATGAGACTAATTAACCATTACTTAAGGTTGATTGATCTGCGGCAGTGCGAGAGCCAGCTTCGGGAGCAGCGAGGACGCGCATGCCTGAAATACCGGCTCAGGGCGAGCATGGCCGCGAAAAGTACCGGAACACGTCCATCGCTGGACCGCCGCCGCTTCTTTCCGCTGGGGATAGATGGAAAGTCGCGAACGGCGAACGCGTGTTCGGCATGAATTTTGGAATGGAGAATACAGGTGGCTTCGCCGAAAAATGACCATCTGCCCGAAACCGGATTTCCCGACTGGCCGCAGGCCGCGCTTGGCGGAGGTGTGAAGCGAGTATTCGACCTACTTTGCGGTTTTTTTATCCTTGTACTGACATTACCGATCTTTGCCTTTGTTGCGCTCACGATCCTGTTCAACCGGTCAGGATCGGTATTCTACAGTCATACCCGGATCGGACTGGGCGGCCGCGAATTCAATTGCTTCAAGTTCAGGTCGATGATTGCAGACGGGGACCGCGTCCTGGCGGGCTTTCTGGCAGCAAACCCTGAAGCTGCAGAAGAATGGGCGCAGACGCGAAAGCTTATGAATGACCCTCGGATCACGCCGTTTGGGCATTTCCTGCGAAAGTCGAGCCTCGACGAACTGCCCCAGATCCTGAACGTCCTGCGCGGCGAGATGAGCCTTGTCGGGCCCCGGCCGGTGGTCCGCGACGAACTCTGCCGGTACGATCTCCAGCTTGTTCACTACCTGAGATCGCGTCCAGGCATCACAGGCCTCTGGCAAGTCTCCGGCCGCTCGAACACGAGCTATGAGCAGCGCGTAAACTTTGACCGGCGCTATGCATTGAAATGGTCTGCGATCGAAGACATATCGATCATGCTGCGGACGATCCCCGCGCTGTTGGAACGACGAGGTGCGTGCTGATGCCGCCCAATATAATCCCTGTCAATTACAATGGCCATCACCCAGACCGCGATCTGACCGGCCTGAAAGTCGCCATTGTCCATTTCTGGCTGGTGAACTACCGCGGCGGCGAGAAAGTGCTCGACGCGCTGCTGGAGATGTTCCCCCAATCAGACATTTTTACGCATGTCTATGACCCGAAGCGCGTATCCAAGACCATCCGTGAAAAGAACGTCCAGACGACGTTTATCCAGAAATTACCCTTCGCCCGGAGCCGTTACCAGCTGTACCTGCCGCTGATGCCGCTGGCGCTCGAGCAGCTGGACCTGTCCGGATATGATCTCGTGATTTCCAGCGAGTCCGGACCGGCCAAGGGGGTGCTCGTTCCGCCTGAGACGCCGCACATCTGCTATTGCCATTCCCCGATGCGCTATGTGTGGGACCAGTATCATGCCTATCGCAAATCAGCCGGCGGCATGAAGCGCCTGGCCATGTACTTCCTGATGAGTTCGCTGCGGCAGTGGGACGTAACCTCGGCCTCGCGAATAGACCGGATCATTGCCAACTCGAATGCGGTTTCAAAACGGATACATCGCTACTGGCGCCGTGACTCGGTGGTCGTGGCGCCGCCGGTGGACGTGGACAGATTCAAGCCCGCCGGCAAGCGAGACGACTTCTACCTGCACGTCGGAGAACTCGTCGGGTACAAACGCGTCGATCTCGCAATCGACGCCTGCAATGCGCTGAAGCGGCGGCTGATCATCATCGGCACCGGTCCGGAAGAGAAGAAGCTCAAGGCCATCGCCGGGCCGACGATAGAGTTCCTCGGGCGCCTTCCGGACGATTTGCTGGCCCAGCATTACAGCCGGTGCCGCGCCCTGCTCTTTCCGGCTGAAGAGGATTTCGGAATGGTACCCATCGAAGCGATGGCGTCCGGAGCGCCGGTGATCGCCTTCGCCCGGGGCGGTGCCCGCGATTACGTCTGTGAAGGCGTGACAGGGCTCTTCTTCGAAGCGCAAACGTCGGAAAGTCTCATCGAAGGAATGGTCAGGTTTGACATGACAGCCCATGCCTTCGATTCGAAAACCATTTCCGAGTTCGCGAAGCAACACTTCAACAAAGATCTCTTCAAGCAGAAGTTTGCAGAGATCGTGAACACGGTGCTCGACGAGTATGATGCGAAATCAAGACGCCTGGAGCTTCGGGTGCCCGCTTACACTGAGATGCGAGACCCGCCGTCACGGGAATATTCCGTGCGGCCGAGCCGGATCAGTCCCGCCAAGTCAGGCTTCGACGAGGGCGCCGACAGGCTCTAGCGCCGCACTTTAGCGCCGGGACAATATCAGGGGGAGGCAAAGACATGAACAAGATGTATACTGACAGTGCGCTCAGCGAAGTCTGGCGCGAGGATCTGGATCGCCGCACCGCCCGGCCGCCGGGTGCATCGATCATTGATCTGTTCGCTGTCTTGTCGAGCCAGCGCTGGCTGATCGCAATTTTGTTCTTCGGCACGCTCGGCGCCGGATTATTCGTCGCTTCCCGTCAGACGGAGTATTTCTATGCACATGCATTGGTTGCTCTGGGCAGCGGCCAGCGCGAGACCATTGTGCAGGACGGCGCCCCAGTAAACGATCTTTCGCGGATCAATACCGAAGTCGAAACCCTTGGCTCGACCGGCATTATGAACCGGATCATTGACTTGCTTGGCCCGGAAACTGTCGCGACCGCCATCGGGTTTGAACGTCCCAGTTACTTCAACGATATCGATGCCCCCTTCACCGCGTCCGCACCTCACGGTTCCGCCCGAAGGGCCTCCTCCGGCGATGCTTCGCCAGCCCTGGCGCCGTCCTCAAGCGCGCCGCCGGCAGACCGCGCTCACGCCCTCAACGCGCCCGGCATCAGTTTTTCACTGGCCGATATCCTGCCCATTGCAGCCGCCGCCCTGAAGCCGGAAACGGGGATGCCGCATTCCCGGCGCGAACATCTTGTGCGGTCGCTGCAAGAGATCGTGACCGTCCGGCGCCGCTCGCAGAGTGATGTCATCGAAGTTGGCTTCACCACTCCGGATCCCGAGGGCGCGGTGCGGCTCAGCTCGGCCATAATCGCGGCCTATCTCGGTTCCAAGGAAGACGAGCGCCGTGACGCAGCTCAACGGGCCGGTGAATGGTTGCAGAAACAAGTCAAGGAACTCGGCGAAGAGGTTAGCTCGAAGGAAGTCGAGATCACCTCCTTCCAGGTCGACAATGAACTCCTTTCCATAGAAGGCTCAACCATGGCCGAAAGCCAGTACCAGAGCCTCCAGGCCGAAGTGGGCCAGGCACGGGCAGACCTCGTCTCGAAGGAGGCCTTGCAGCGACAGATGAACCGGGGCCAGCAGACAGGCGTCGATGCAGACGCATTGCTCCAGATCGTGAACTCTCCCACTGTGCAGCGCCTGCGCGACCGGGAGTCGGAAATCGCAGCGCAGCTTGCCGATGCCAAACTGCGTTACGGCGAGAAACACCCAGAGCTCATCGCAAATGAAAGCGAGCTTGCAGAAGTCCGCAACCAGATCACCGCCGAGATCGGCCGCGTCCGGTCTGGCACCGACAACGAAGCGGAGGTCGCACAGGCCCGGGTCCGCGATCTGGAGGCACAGCTCTGGTCGCTGGAACGCAAAGTCGTTATTGGGAAGCGCGCCAATGTCAGCCTGCAAGCACTGGAACGGGATGCCTCGACCTCATCTGCCGTCTTCCAGAGCCTGATGTTGTCGGCGCGGGAAGTTGCCCAGCGTGAAACCCTTAAAGTGGTTGACGCGCGCATTGTTTCCACACCGATCTTTCCAACCAAGCCCTCCTCGCCCCCTGCCCTTTTATGGATTGCGCTATTCGCACTAATTGGCCTCGTGGTTTCCCTGACCGTCGCGGTCGTGCGCTCGATGCTACGCGATACGATCATCCGGCCTGAGAGTCTCGGAGCGAGACTCGGCGTCAATTCGTTGATCAGCGTACCAAAGCTCACAAAGTCGCAGATGAAGCTCCTGGACTCAAAAGATGGCGGCCCGCAGTCCTATGTCGTGAGCCGGCCGTTTTCGCCGTTCGCGGAGAACTTCCGCGTACTGTCCACCTATATCCGGTCTCCAAACCGAGTGACCGGACAGATCATTGCTGTCACTTCAGCCGAGGCCTCGGAAGGCAAGACGTCGATGTCGCTCTGCCTGGCCCGCACGTCGACCATGCTAGGGCTGAACGTGCTGCTGGTGGACGGTGACCTGCGGCGGCCATCCCTCAGCCGTATCGTGCGTGAGCGAGGCGCAGCGACCCTGCCCCTTTCTGACGAACTGCTGGACGGTGCCGACGTGAAGCGCGCCATTGTCAAGGACAGCCGCACTGCGCTGCAGATCCTGCCGATCACACCGACAGGACCGGGCAATGATCTGACCGTGCTCAATCCGGAGCGGTTGTGCGCTCTGATCCTCAGCTTGCGGGACCATTACGACCTTATCCTGATCGACTGCCCACCTGTGCTTGCGATTGCGGAAACCCGGCTGTTCTGTTCGATCGCTGATGGCACATTGCTGGTAAGCCGCTGGAACGCGACGCGCACAGCGGTGTTGCAAACGGCGAAACGCGAGATCGAACGTGCGAATGGGCAGGTTACCGGCCTCATTCTCAACATGGTCAGGACGAGAATGGTGAAAAGCTTCTCGTACAGCGATGTTCTGAACTTTGGCCGCGGCGGCAAGGGATATTACGAGAGTGCCGTCTGAAACCGTCCTTTGCAGCTCTATACGGATGGGCGCGCTCTGTTCATCTCCTCCGGGGAGAACCGGGAATGCAGCCTTCGGGTGGCGGAGTGCTGCGCCCCCACACATGGACATAGTCCACCTGCAACACGGACGGCGACGGCGTCTCATCAATTGGCCATCCGCTTCCGAGCGCCAGGTTGATAATCGGATAGACCGGACCGGTCAGTTCAGGCGGTGTTGGGTGGCGCCAGAACTCTTCGCCGTCAAAGAAGAAGACGATGGTGTTAGGCGAGACATCGACGCCATAAGTATGGAAGGCGTCGATCAACGCACCCTCGGGAACGTCAGTCTTCATCCCGGTACCGCGCTTTCTGGCGGCGTCCCTGTACCACACATGCAAGACGGAGTGAAAAGCGGAAGTCGAATGACCGTAATATTCAACGACATCAATCTCCACGTTGCCGTCTATTTCGGCCGCCGGTTTGAGCGCCGCGAGCCAGAAGGCCGGCCAGGTTCCCTTTCCGGGCGGAAACTTCATGCGTGCTTCAAAATACCCGTACCGCGTTCCATGGCCCAGGCCCGACGCATCGGCTGCTGCCAACAAGCCGGACGTCCAGCGCCCGGCCTCGTCCCGGCGCGCGGTAATGGAGAGAATGCCGTCTTCAATTGTAAACGGGTCGTCCGGACCCGGATCAATGAATACCGCATCGCCGAAATCGCCGGCCCAAGGCGTATGGGCGGTCCACCGCGCCGGCCCGATCGTGTCTGGAGAAACGCTCAGATCATTGAAATCTTCAATAAGTACAGGGTAAAAACTGCAATTCGCTGGCTGCTCCGGATTCGCAGAGCATCCGCTCGATACGCCGCAGAGCACAGCTGCGAGCGAGCCCAATACGAATCTGGCGCCGAACGAGGAAGCACGCAACACGCAATGGTTCTCCAACTCTGGCAACGTCTTGAATGGCCCAGCGGCCGCCGCATCTTACCAATCCGGCTCTCCTGCCGCCAGAACAATCGCGACCAGCGCAGTAGGATATCCTTAAATGGACGGAACCCGCCCGACCCAGCGCGTAAAGTCGCTGAACGACGCCGCCGCTACATGAACTATTACCAGCGTGCGAGATAACTTTGTAAGGGCTACTGCCAAAAGGCAACCAACCAAATGACAGCACTCGATCAGACACATCCTGTCGGTTCGCCGCGCGAGCACGCATCCGCGCCGCGGATCGCTGTCATCATCAGTTGCTACAATTACGAAACCTACGTCGGCAAGGCAATCGAGAGCGTACTGAGCCAGCACTGCGATGAATGCGAACTGCTTGTTGTTGACGATGGATCCAAAGACGGTTCATGGGCGGTGATCCGACAAAGCGGCGCACGGGCGTTCCGCATCGAAAACCGCGGCCAGCCGGGGGCTTGCCTGTATGGCGTGCAGGCCACATCCGCGCCCTTCATTCTCTTCCTGGACGCCGATGACGAGCTTCGGCCAGGTTCGCTCAAGGCCGTTCTCGCAGCTCTTGATGACAAGGTTGCAAAGCTCCAGTTCCCACTTGTATGGGTGAATTCAAACGGAGACGTCCTGATGACCAGTCCACGCTTCAAGGACGTGCGTGATGGGCATGTCATCGCACAGCAAGTTTTGCGGACCTCGGTCTATTTTTCCCCTCCCACTTCCGGGAACGTGTTCCGCCGGGACGTCGCGCTGCTTCTGGACGAAATTGATCCGACTGAGGATGGTGTCGATGGCACGATCCTTTTCGCTGCCCCGTTCATGGGCGATATCGTGAGCATCGCGAGGCCTCTTGGGCTTTACCGGGTGCACAGCCAGAACCAGTCAGGCGTAGGCCGCAGCCTTGAACAGACGACGATTGAACGCACCATGCGCCGCCACATTTCTCGCATGACGAAGCTGCGTGCAATCCTCCTGCGCCTGGATGTCCGCGAAGAACTCGTGGACCCGGTGAAGACATTCTATTTCAGGGAACTGGAGTTCATGATGTCGGTAACCCGGGGACAACGCATCGAACTCGCCCGGCTGATCAGACTGCTGAAGTCCTTGTGGCTGGATTACCTCCCGTTCATCCGAAAGGCTGGCTTATCGGCTCTTTATCTTGCGGCCGCCCTGTCGAGTTCTGCCAAGGCCAAGCGGCTGCTCGAATACCGGATGACGCCGTCCGGCCGGTCACCCGGCGGATTTCTGAAACTGATGTTGACTTGAAGAAATGTCCCGCGACTGGCTTGGGGGAATGCTACGCCATCCACCAAAGTAGATGACCGGACTGTCTAGCTGATATCGTCGTATTCGATTTGCCCGTGAGTTCTCCGGAAAGGCTGCGGTCCGTGTTGAAACTGAAGTTGATCAAAGGCGTCGGCTGGTCGGTTTCCGGCCGCCTTTTCAGCCGCGTTATCGACATGGCTACCTTGCTGATCCTTGCCCGGCTTCTTGTCCCGGCTGATTTCGGCCTTACAGCGCTGGCGTTTTCGGTCGTCTCGATTCTCGACATGGTGCTTGAAATTCCGCTTGTCCAGGCGCTGACCCGGTTGCGAACACTTGAAAGGGGGCATTACGATACCGCGTTCACGCTCGGGGTCATCCGAGGTCTTGCATTCGCACTGATCGTTCTGGCGGCGGCCTGGCCGTTTGCACAGCTTTATGATGACGAGCGGCTTTTCAGCCTCGTGGCAGTGCTCTCGATCGCGCCGGTGGCGCGAAGCCTCTACAGCCCCAGGATGGTTGATCATATGCGCGAACTTCGCTTCGCGCCGGTTTTTACGGCTCAGCTGGCCGGAAAGATCCTCGCCGCCGGATTGGCACTCTGGGTACTTTTTAGCGGGGGCGGATATTGGGCGATTGCCGCAAACAACGTGGCAGCCGCGACTGCGACCACTCTCGTGACATACATACTCGCCCCCTATCGTCCAGCGTTCTCGCTCAATCAGTTCAGGGACTTCTCCGGCTTCATGGGTTGGTTCAGCCTGTCCCAGGTCGTGGCAGCACTCAACTGGCAGCTGGATCGCTTCGTCCTGGGCGCCGGCATCAGCAAAGGCGAACTCGGCCAATACACGATGGCGGGAGACCTGGCCGTCTTGCCGACCCAAAGCCTGATCGGCCCGGCAATGCAGCCCGTCTTGTCAGCTTTCTCAAAACTCAGCGAGGATCCCGAAAGGCTCCGCAATGCATTCCTGAGGGCTGGCACGATCATGATGATGGTGTCCGCGCCCATATGTCTCCTGATTTTTGCGGCGGCAGACTGGATTGCCGAAATCCTGTTCAATAGCGAATGGGCCAATATTTCAATATATCTCTCCCTCCTCTCCCTGACCGTTATTCCCGTTGCTTATTATCAAGTCTTCTACTCGATGGCGCTGGCGGTGGACCGGGCCAGCATTGTCTTCAGGATGAACTGCTTTGACCTCGCATCGAGGCTGGTGATGGTGCCGGCTGGCTTCTACCTGTATTCTGTAATTGGAGTGATCTATGCGCGCGGCGCGGCGGCGGCCCTTTTGCTCATCCTTTGCCTTTTTTTTGCAAAGAAGCTCATCGGGGTCAGCATGATCAGCCAGCTTCGCGGACTGGCAAAAGTCGCAGTCGCCTGTCTCGTCATGGGACTTAGCCTCTTCTTCTGCGCCGGATGGCTGCGCGGCGTTGACTGGAACTCGACACTGGAAATGCTCATTACCGTTGCGAGCGGCAGCGTTGCCTATCTGATCGCGCTTTATTTTCTCGGAGCAGCCGCGCTGATGACCAACCGGCAATGAAATGGTTGAGGCGCGGCGCAGTGGCCGCGTCATGCAAACGCTGAATTTCTCGACATTCGGTGATCTCACGCGAATGCGAACCAGCCTGCGTCTTTCGCGGCTGCTGAGGTGCCCCGCGCCGAGCAGGGTGGCCCTTCCCGACCCGCGGAGTCCCGGCCGGCCATGAAGCCTGGCCGCGGGCGGAGATGTCTTTTGAGATTGGAATGATTGGGTACAGACGAATGGGCTGAAGCGAATGTCTTTGAACTTCGCATGCGTCTGATACCAACGGGCAATAAATCCGACTCACTGGGATTCCCAACCTGGCCGACTTCTGATTCGATGGCGGTCGAGGAGGACCGCGCCATGGGAACGGCTATCGGATTACGAGCGGATTATTCGGGGGCGGATCTTC
>Ga0163144_10001998_pt1 | contig 47681 bp, 32 predicted proteins | sample OliLak19BULKMAT1_FD_123175 | JGI IMG/M metagenome (GOLD analysis project Ga0163144, IMG submission 123175) | Freshwater microbial mat bacterial communities from Lake Vanda, McMurdo Dry Valleys, Antarctica - Oligotrophic Lake LV.19.BULKMAT1 | ecosystem: Environmental > Aquatic > Freshwater >... | reverse complement strand
TGAGGGAGACCGGAGGCCTCGCCGACAACCCAACGGGTCGACAGGCGTACCGCAACTGCCTCGCTTGGCTCGCCGACGAAATCAACGCCGGCCGGGCGCCCGAGTATCAGGGACTTAGCTGCGGCTGGGCGATCGGCGATGACGAATTCAAACAGGACCTTCGGCTTCGTTTCGGCCCCGAATTCACCGATGAGAGACTGCTCCCAAGTCTCGATCACACCACACGGCGGGAGGGACAATGGCGGCTCCAGTTGAACGCACGGTTGAATGCGCTACCGGCAGGAGAAAAGAACGATCAACGTCCGTCAGCTGCTTGGAAGGCCACCTTGGCCTCGGAAATGAAGCTTACAAGCGACGTAAGCAATGGATGGCTCGCACAGGCCCTCAGCATGTCCTCCGGAGCATTCGTCAGGAAACAGGCCGGCCTCGCTCGACGAGGCTCGCTCTCCCAACGAGCCCGGTCTCGAGCGAAGAAGTAGAAATGTGAGGCCTGACCCTCTCGTCCGTCTGGCGTGGGTAGCGGCTGAATCGAGGTCAGGGACCGACGCGGTAGAGCTCGACCAAGGCGATGCCGGTGCCGGTGTTCGCGCCGGCCACCGTGACGGTGTAAGCACCGGGGTTCAGGGCGATCAGCAGTGCGGCATCCCTGCTGCCACTTGGGAGAGGAAACGCACCCGTGGATGCCGACGCGCCTGCGAGCGCGGAGGCGTTGGGATTGTCCTCCCAGTGATCGTTGAACGCGATTGATTCGCTCCCTCCTCCGGGCAGGACGCGATGAATCGTCATGGTTGGATCAGCCAAGACTCCGACGAGGCTGAAGCCGGCCAGGTGAGGGCCGACGGCACGGAGCAGCAGGGTCATCGACACGTCGCCCTGGATGATGAACCCGGTTATGAGAACATCGCTGCCGGTGCCCACCTGCGCGCGGGCGGAAATGTTCACGAGTTCTGATAGTGAGTTCGAGGCGTCGGCATCGTAAAGCTCCACGAGTCCGACTCCGTCGCCATTGCCCACGCCAGCCGTGGGGGCTGTGTAGGGGCCAGGCTGCAGCGCGACCAGGAGCGAGGCGTCCCGCATCGAGGCTCCAAACGAAAACGCACCCACGACCCGCCGCACGCGCTCCATCTCAACGCCATTGGACGCATCGGCCCAGTCGTCGTTTTCGGCGACGATCGTCTGGGTTCCAAGCGGTACGACCTGAAGCCGCGGATCTGTCAGCACGCCACCGACACCAAAATCCATCAGCCTGGGACCGACCGCGCGAATCAGCAGGCTCTTGTTGCCCACGCCATGGACGACAAAGCCGGGAATCAAGATGTTGCCACCGGTTCCCACCTGGGCGCGTGCGGAGAGATTGATGAGCCGGACGGAGCCGGTGGCAGCCACCGAAAGGAGGGCAGGTGCACTGATGACGGCGCCGAGTTCATTGGTGATCGCTACCGAATAGGTTCCGGCATCGAGTGCGCCAACGTTCCCGAGATAGAGCGAGGCGCCCGTCGCGCCGGCGATCGGCGCACCAGCCCGGCCCCATTGGTAGGTGAGGCGATCGCCGGTTGCCCGCACCGAGAAGAATGCGCTGCTGCCGGCGAGCGAGGTCATGGCGATGGGGTGTACTGTGATCGCCGGTGGTGTATTGATCACGTATTCGTAAGCTCCGGGATCGATCCCTGAATCGAGAGGACGATGCCGGCCGGTCAGGTCAACGCGAGGTACACCGACCACGGTGGATGAGCCCGTATCGATTCCGGGGCTTCCCGCAATCAGCCGGAAGTCAAAGGCACCGATGTCGGCGTTGACATCGGGAGCGGGCGAAGATCCGGCGAGTTTCGGACGCTGCGCGAACAGCGGCTTGAGCGGGGTATTGGCCCCGTTTGCCGGGTTCGAGTTGTCGATGAAGTTGCTCCCGTCGCCGTAGAACAGGTTGTTCGTGAAGACCACACCGACATTGTTCCGGTCGATGGAATGGGAGACGCTGTTTATGGGATTGCCTGCCTGGGACCAGAGGATGTTGTTGGTGATGCGGGCGTCGTTGGTCCTCTGGGCGAATATCTGTCCGTATCGAGTTTGTGGGGTCTGCCCATTGTAGTAGGCGGTGTTGTTGGCGATATCGACTCGCCGGCCCCGAAAAGCATGGATGCCGGAGCCTCCGTTGCCGAGTGAGACATTGTTCTGGACCAGCGTGCGGCCGGCGTAGTTCAGGTCGTCATAGGAATCGAGAATGATGCCGTTGCCGTCGGAGTAGTTGCCGTTCTGCTTCCATCTCACGAAGCACTGGTTGCGGTAGACGATGTTCCCGATGATGAAACTCTTGTGGACGGGCGGGGATGTTGTCGTGGTGCCGTCGACATCCACCAGTCCGAGGTAGGAGATGCCGCTCCCTGCGTACCGCATGTACCAGCAGTTGCCATGGATGATGTTGCCCTCCCAAGTGAGGTAGTCGGCGTTGCTGGCACCGCTGCCCCCGCCGCTCATCTCATGGATGCGGTTGCCGATCACGCGTATGTGGTGGGGTCGATCGGTGCCGGAGCCCCCGCCGCCGACCACGTCGATGCCGTTGCCGTTGTAGGCCGGCGAACCACCGCCGGAGGATTCGTAGTCGGCCTCGGCGCCGGCGAGGTTGACGTTCGCGCGATTGCCTCTCCAGACAAGCCCGCGGATTTCGATATAGGCTGCCTTATGATTCATCCGGCAGGCCGACCAGTTGGCCGGATGCGAAAGGACCTGTGCAGGCGAGCCATCAGGATGGGCGCGGAGGACAATCCACCGGGAGGGCGTGCCCGCCTTTTCGATACGAATGCCGCGGTAGTCGCTGACGTTGGCATATGAGCCTGCTGACACCATGATCACGTCTCCCGGTTGGGCGGCATCGACGGCTTTCTGGATCGTCGCGAAGGCGAGCGTTTCAGTGCGGCCGGTGTGGCTGTTGCTCCCCGCAGTGCTGACATAGTAGGCAGGGGAGGTGTAACTCAGGTTATCGACGCGGATCGACAGACCGGCCTGGGCAGGCCACGGCTCGGTGCTGTCGCTGCTGTTGATTTCCAGCTGGAGTTGGATGAACGGAGCGAGCGGGTCGAATGTGCCAGCGCCGACCGAAACCATGGTCGATAGATCCAGCGCATGTCGGTAGTAGGAGCCCGCTACCGGTGGGAAGACGACGGTCTCCCGAGTGCCGGTCGGCGCGACGGCGCTTGGAGTAGTGAACGACTGAATGCGTACGCGGACCGGACGGACGAGGCTGGTCCACAGATCGAAGCTTACGGTCAGTTTGCCTAGATGGAGCTCCTGATTGGAGACCGGCAGGGGGCCCGAGGCCAGGCCCGCGCTCCACACGCCGGATGCGCCCGAGGCATCAACGCTCAGAGTCGCCGCGCCGCCCGTGATGCCCATGGGTGGGTCGATCGTGCCATTGTTGGTGATGATTACCGAGGCGCTGAGGCTGGAGCCGGCCGTATAGGCGGTGAGACCGGGCCACGAAGTGCCGGCGTTGAAATCGGTGTCCGTGAGGATGCCGGCACGGGCGGAGATCAGACCGGCGAGCCCGGCGAGGCAGGCGGTCTTCAGATAGTGCATGGCTGGCATGCGAGAGGTCCTGGAAGTGGGGGATGTGGGGTCGATCCCGTCAATGGCTCGGCGCGCTGGAGCTTCCAGAAGGTAAGGGAAGGGCGGGGCCGATCGGCAACACCGGAAGCGCATGGTGTGGGATTAAACAACTGCATTGGCGGCGACAACCCGGGAGTACCAGCGAGCGCTCAGTTTCGGCGTGCGCTTCTGCGTCTTGTAGTTGGTATGGCACAAGCCGAAGCGGACGCTGTAGCCATCGGCCCACTCGAAGTTGTCCATGAACGACCAGGCGAAATACCCACGGATCGGGACGCCATCGCTGCAAGCGCGGCGGAGTTCCTTGAGGTACTGCCGCAGGTAGTCGCGTCGGTGCAGGTCGTGCAACTCGCCGTTTGCCTCGGTGTCCTCCTGCGCACCGTACCCGTTTTCCGTGATATAGATGGACTTGGCGCCGTAGATCTCGCGGGCGAAGCGCGGGGTCCAGTACATCGCCTGCGGGGTGGTCTTCAGCCAGCCCTTGAGTGTGGTTTTGGGATATCCCTTGGGAAATGGCAGCACCTCGAAACCGGGATTTCCCGGGACCGCTCTGACGAAGTCCGCGTAGTAGATGTTCAGTCCGAGAAAGTCTGTGGGAAGAGAGATGAGCTTCAGGTCGCCGCGTTTCACGACCGGGCGGTTCTTTCCGCAAGCGCGAAGGTAGTTGGGCGAGTAGTGACCCTGGGTGACGACACCGAGGATCCGGTCGTTGGCGCTCGCGAAGGCGAGGCGGGTGGCCGCGATATCGCTCTCCGTCTCCTCCACAGGAATGTAGCCGGTGGGTACATCGGTGAGTCCGACACGGGAACCCCGCTGGCCGAACTCGCGCACGGCGCGGACGCCGTGACCGTGCGCCAGCACGGCGTGGTGCAGGGTCTGGTTGATGACCTTGGGGGTTTCGGCGATCCCGGGCGCCTTGTCGAGATCGCCGCTGTAAGCAAGGCTGGTGAAGCAGGGGATCTCGTTGAGCGTGATCCAGTTTTTCACTCGACGACCATACGCCTGCACGATCGTGTCGGCATAGCGGGCGAACCCATCGACCGTGGCGCGGTTGCGCCAGCCTCCAGCCTTTTCCAGAGCCATCGGCGTGTCCCAGTGAAACATGGTGACCCACGGGGTGATGCCGTGGTGCTCGAGGGAATCAAAAAGTCGGTGGTAAAAATCAATGCCCGCTTGGTTGGGGGTTGACCCTCCGTCGGGCAGGATGCGCGGCCAGGCAATGGACAGGCGGTAGTTCGTGATGCCGAGGGAGCGCATCAACCGGAAGTCATCGTCGAACCGGTGGTAGTGATCACAGGCGACATCGAGGTTGTCCCCGTTGTGAACGCGGCCTGGCTGCCGGGCGAAATCATCCCAGACGGACATGCCTTTTCCGTCTTCGAAGGCGGCCCCTTCGATTTGAGGTGCGGCGGCGGCGAATCCCCAAATGAAGTTTTTTGGAAAGGCCAGGGGCCGGGGTGACGGGGTCATGATCGTGAAGGGTGAATGAGGAGTGAAAAACGATGTGCCGGCCCGAGGGGCCAGGTGTCGGCGTGCATGGCAAGTGGCGGGCTGAAAGGGCCGTTGCGGATATCAGATGCGGCCGCGGCGGGCCTCGAGTGCGCTGCGGATTTCGTCCATTCGCCCATGGGAAAGCGGGTAGCGCGCGAGCAGGAACAAGGCGGGAATCATGAAGGCCGACGGGAGCAGGGCGAAACAGATCCGCATGTTCTGGAAGACCTCAGGGGTTTGCGCCGCCCTTTTTGCGATCTCGAATCCGCACCAGACGACGATCATTCCGGCGATTCCGTAAGCGAGGGACATTGCGGCTTTGTTCATCCAGGAGAAGATCGCATTGAAGCCGCCTTCCCGGCGGTCGCCGCAGCGGAGTTCCTCGGAATCGACGACATCGGCGATCATCGACGGGATGACCAGATAGATGCCGACATAGCCGGGTGAGAGAAGCGTGCCGGTGACCAGGGCGAGCCATGGATAGGACGGGGTGTAGGTGAACCATGAGAGCCAGGTGGCCAACATGATGATGCCGGTGGAGACCATCAGGGTTTCCTTCTTGCCGATGCGGCGGCATAGCCAGGCGAAGAAGGGGATGGAGATCACCCCGATTACGAGAGACAGGGTTCCTTCGACGCCCGTGAGTTTCGCGGAGAAGACGGTATCGCCCTTCAGCGCGTAGAATGTTCGCAGATAGAACATCTGGCCCTGCACCAGGTTGATGCCAAAGGAGAAAACCAAGGCGAAGATCGCAAGGATGCGGAACGGCACGTTGGTGAAGGTGCGCTTGAAATTCGGCCAGAAGGGCTCCTTGGGTTGCTTCCGGATGAAATCCGGGTTGCGCTCCTTGATGAGGAAGGCGGGCAGCACGCTGACGAGGATGATCACCATGCCGAGTGCGAGCCCGACGAAGCGCATTCCGCGGAGGGAGTCGGGTTCTCCGGTGATCGGATCGTTGAATACCGGGAGTTGGGTGATGGTCCAGATCCAGGTGCCGAGGATGGTGGCGAGTTTACCCCAGAATGACTGGTGGGCGGAGATGCTGGTGCGCTCGTCGGTATCGGGCGACATTTCCGTCAGCATGCTCTGATAGGGCATGACCCAAATGGTGAAAACAGTGTAGAAGACCAGGCCGATACCGATGAGGTATCCGAGTTTCGCCGCCTCGCTCCAATCCGCCTGGCCGAGCCAGAGAAACGGGAAGACCATGCCGGTTAAGACGCCGCCGACGAGCACCCACGGGCGTCTGCGGCCCCAGCGCGTGCGTGTGTTGTCGGAGATCCATCCCATGAAGGGGTCGAGGCAGGCGTCCCAGAGTCGGAAGATCAGAAAAACCCAGCCAATATGCGCGGGCGACATACCCATGCCGGTCACGAAGATCGATGCGCTGAGCACCTTGAGCAGCTGGCTGCCCCAGACGTTGACCATATAGCCGGCGCCGTAGGCGGTCTTCAGACCGAACGCGACGCGGTCTCCGGGGCGAACTTCTGGACGGGAACGTACTGGGGAGGGGTGGGGCATGCGAATTGGGAGAGCGGGTGGATGAAGTTAGGTCGGTTCTGATGGAGCGGAGGCGTTTTCTGGGCGGAACGGGACGATTTCTTCATTTTCGACGGAGCGGGAAAAGGGCGGGTCGGGAAACCAGGTCAGGCGCAAACAGAGAACCTTGAGCACGCTAGTGCATCCGGGCATCTAGGTAAGCTTGAGGCTCACCTTATGGTCCGGTTGCGGTTGGCACTCTTGCGTGCGGACGCGTCGGCGGATCCTACCGCAGGGCCGTGTGAAGTATTTCCACTGGGTGCAGCGCAAGCCGGCCGGTCCCATCCTTGATCCGGTGACAGCAACCCGTGCCGGGCGAGGCGACGAGCGTGCCCGTCGCAGTTGCGCGGACTGCTGGGAAGAGCACCAGCTCACCTATTTGTGGGGAACATCGAAGTGCTCCCCTCCTAGCCGAAGGATCGGCGATGCCGCAGCAGCCCAAGGGAGTGATCGACACGGAGTAGCCCACGGGCAACTCCGGCATCTTCACAGTGGGCGTGGGCGACGACAGAGTACTCTGATGGCAGTGCCCATGGAGCTTGATTGCCTGCGGACGTTCGACGAATGAAACACGGCTGATCCGGTGGGCATCGAATTCGTGGGCGATGAACTCATCGATTTGCAATGCGTTCTGTGCGAGCGGCTTTGCCGCGCGAGCAGATGGGCCGAGAGGAGACCCGGACCCTCATCTCGAATGGCGGGGCTGCCCGACCGCTCGATTCCAATCAGCGGTTGATGCACTCGCCGCGCAGCCGGCCGTCGGCATGCTCGTCGGAGAGGGAACCAGGATCGGCAGTGGTGAGGCGGTGCAGGGGTGACGATGGTTTCAACTCCGGTTCAGCCGCCCGCGATTTCCGTGAACGGCAGCTTGTCGGTATAGACTTTGAGATTCCGGAAAACCAGCGACGAATGGACCATGCAGCGGATCGCGATGTGGCCGCAGTTGAGAATACACCCCGTGTTGGTGCGGGAGCTGTCGCTGATTTCGAGCAGGATCTGACCGTCGATCGCGCCAAGCAACCGGCCTCCACGCTGCACGAGCTGCAGCTTGTGCCATTCGTTGATGGCGAACGGCGCGGGGGCACTGCCGAAACCGTTGCGATAGGCGAACGGGTTTTTGCGGCTGAACGCGGTGCCGGTGTCGTTGCGCACGTCGTTCATCTCGCGGTAGAATTCCCAATGATAATTGCGAACGTTTTCGGCGTGTACGGTCTGCATCGTGCCGTTCGTCTTCTTCGCATAGTCGGCCATGAAGTCCTCCCGCGTCATTCCGGAGGCGTGAACCATCAGCAGGCTGAGTCCATTTGGCTGGAGTGCTTTCCACTCAAACTCGACGTAGATGTCACCTTCGAAAGTCTCGTGGCTCCAGATGTACACTTGGCTGTCCCACGCTTCGGGACTGCCGTAGCGCAGCGCCGGCGTCTCGATGAGCAGGCCTTCAGGATGCGCATCCAGTTTGACCGATGCGGTGTGCCCCTGCACGTAGAATAACTTGATCTGCTCGGCTTGTTTCTGAAAATCGACGTCGAACTTCTTCGTCCAGCCGGCCACGACGGGATCGAAGGTGAAGCGCTCAATCTCGGTTCCTTCGAACCGATGGCGCAACTGTTTCTCCACAGCCGCGTCGTAGTCGGGCGCGCCAGCGCGATATCGTGCATACAAGTCCGCCCCCGTGAGCACCTCGTCGTAAAACTCGATCTCGCCATGGCACAGCGCAGGGCAACCGGCGTAGAGGGTGTCTCCGGCGAGATCGCGATGGAAATCCTTGTTGAAAATGTCGCTGCGCCCGAGGAGCACGCCGTTCACGTAGAGCGCGGCGCTCTTGGCCTCGTCGTCCCAGGTAACGCCGAGCTGATACCACCGGTGCTGATCGAAGTAGTTGAACGGCACAGCCTGCACCCAGGCTTTCTGCGGCGGCGTGAAGCCCTCGTGCGTGGGGTAGATGGTGCCCTTGAAAAACTTGGCGCGAAACTCGTTGAAGCGGTTCCAGATGAAACAGAAATTCGCGACCGGGTAGTCCCGCGGCACGGAATGATCGCTGAGGAAGGTGTAGTTATCGAAGAACTCGTTCTGCATCTTCATGTGATCCGCAATGAAACTGGCCGCGAGATCCTCGAGCGCGAAGAACCAGAGGACGAGCGAGCCCTTCCGGCGATTGAGGGTGTGGCCGCCTGAGAGCTGGATCGCCGTGTGGATGCTGATGGGATTGATGCCTCGGCGGCCCTTGAGTTCGAGGACGCGCGCGGGGCCGTTGATGGATTCGTTCGCGGTGAGCGTAGCGGCATCGCTGAGATAACGGTGGGTAGGATTCATGGAGAAAGAGAGACGGCTGAGCCGGGGATTGCGGTGACGCTCAGGCGAGCAATGGTTTTCATTGCCGACTGATAGACTGTGCGACTGATGATCAAGCGAGTGGACACGGTCTGGTGGCCGCCATGGTCCAGTCTCCGGTGGGCGTGCGTGAGAGGAGGTAGCTCTCGTTGGATACAGTCTCGCGGAGGGTCAGCGCGGTGCCATCGGCCTCAGCGCGGAGAGACCATTCCTGACCGCGGTCGGGACTGGTCAGCGTGGTAGCGCCCTGCGCGGCGGCGACGCTCCAGTCGAGAATCGCGGCGGGATCGTCGAAGCAGAGCGCATGAATAGCGGTGCGCGAATGGGCGGCGCCGGGCTCGGTCATGCGCAGGAGCAGCCCGGAACCGGGCCGACCTTCACCAAGTTGCGCAGGCAGCGGATGATAGGCGTCATGCACATGCGCGTAGATCGGCCCGCTCATCTGGCCGCCGGCCAGATGCACCAGCTTGAGGCCCGCGTCACCGCGCCGGGCGACGAAGCCTCCGGGACGCTGCAGGGTCAGATCGAGTTGCCCGTCGCGGTTGTTCAAAAGCCAATGCCAGGTGGTGCGCACCGGTACGTCCGCCTCGATCTGGTCGACGACGAACAGCGCGTTGGCTCCGCACAGCACCCACAGGCGGGTAAACCGCTGCAGCGGCGCGCCGTACAGTGCTGCCGCTTCAGAGCCGAGGACCGACACCTTGCCGGCACGTGCGCTGATGACGCGGCGACCGCCGAACCCGATTGCAGGTGCTCCCCGGAGCGGACCTCCATCGCGCACGATCGGGCGATTCATCCCGCCGCGTTGCGTGAGTATTCGAGATGAGCTGTGCGACGTAGCCGGCAGTTCAAACGTGCACGTGTTATGGGTCGGTGAAGACCCCTCGAGATCGTGAATGAGATTGCGGTAACAACTGTGTCCGGGGTCGACCAGCAAGCGCTCACGACGGTGAACCAGAATGAAGCTGTTGATGTCACCGTGAATGTGGGCGGTGGCATGGCGCGGTTCCGCAGCGGTGCGAACCGCGAGCGTGGTGAGACCATCCCACGCATCGCGCGCGAAAGCGTCACCAGCAGAATAGGCGTCGGTGAGCGGAAGTCCGGCGGCGGATGGCGAAAGTGGCGCGGCTGCGTCAGCGAGTCCGATCACCGACAGGAATCCGAAGCCCGGGACGAAACCGAAGCTCGCGAGATCGTGCGGTCCCGCTTCGGTCGCCGGAAAATAGAGCGTGTCAAACAACCATCGCGCCAACCCGGCGTCGACCGGCGACGTCTCGCGCGCATGCACGGCAATGTGCACCAGCAGATCGCCCGACGGGCGGAAGAGTGCGGCGCTGTCGCCGAAATTTGCGCTCCGGGCGCGCGCTTCAGTTCCCCAGCCAGCGAGCGGTTTGCGATAGAAAAGTGACTGCGCCGCCCAGCGTACGATCGTTCCGAAGGGGGCGAGCGTCAGCGCGGTGTCGGGCGACCGGCGGAGAATCGCCTCGCGGGCCAAAACCAGCGAATACGCGGCATAGTTGGCGTATTGGAGTGATTCACCGTAGCTGCCGTCGGGCTGGAAATGATCAGCAGCCAGCGGAAACCAGGCGATCGACTCGGCGAGCGCGTCGCGATCATCGAGCACGGCGGCGGCGACGGCCGCCCCGGCGAGGAGCACACAATTCCAGTTGTGGCAAAAATCAGTCTGCGCCAGATAGCGCCGGCAAGGCAGCAGGCCGTGCGTGCGCAGCGCGAGGGAGATCTCCTGGTGCTCGTCCGCTGAGAAAAGATCGCCGGCGAGGTCGAGTGTGACGGCGAGCGACCACGTCAGGTGCGCAGTCTCGAGTGTGCCGACGGCGTCGATTCCGGTGTATCCACGAAAAGCAGGTCCACCCCAATCCGAGGCGGGTCGGCGGGCGATTGAAAGGACGGCTGCGCGAAGCCACGCGTCGGACAAAGAGGCGGGGCGGAGGGCATGCACCAGTGCGGCGTCCGTGAGGTATTCTGCGGCATGGTGCCACCACTCGGTGGTGGCGGAGCGATCGCTGAGGCCCGGTGCAGCGGCGCGGCGGCTCACGCGGGAGTGCATGGCCGAGAGCAAAGCGGCGGACGGGGAGTTGAAGGGCAGGGCCCTGAGGTGATCTCGCTCGGACCGGGTGAGGAAGAGGCTCATTGAGGGACGGTGGATCAGGGATGGCCGGGCGACGGGGGAGAGAGGCGAATTTCAGGGTCGTGCAGAACCTTCGTCGAGGCAACGACGGCGGATATTTACCCGTAAGTGAAATAGTCGAGCCAGCCCGACGACACCACCAACTCCACCCGATGCTCGGCTCGGCTCTTTCGGCTTGCTCTTTCCCAGGCAACTTTACCTCGGCATTGACGGTTGTATCGCACGCGCGCCATTCTCGTGAATGCGCGGCCAGGTTTACGTTCAGGGTGAAGCCGGTCCTTCCAACTATATCAACGCGGGGCTCGACGCAGCCGTCCGCGCTTTGCGTCACCGCAGGCCCGGGCAGTGTCGTGGTCGTGCCCACCCGCTGGACACACGCCACGAACCGTGCCGACCCGAACCAGCCGCTTACCTTCGACGTCCAGGGTGTGCGTGATTTCGGCTTCGATTGCCGCGACGTCCCCTCTCATGGTGGTCCTACTGTCAGCTCGGCCTGCGCTCTGGCGTGCCCATTTGACGCCAGGACCTCGATGACCCCGAGTCTGTGATGTGGGTACCACGGCCGGAGCGCGCCGATGTCCCTTGGACGAATTATATTCCTTGAGGAATCCCAAAGCGTGCGGTGCGCTTGGTTGGGATCATGCAGTGCGGGTGTGGTGCAAGAGCGAGGTGATTTCGAGGTGCGTGCGCGTGGCGCTCGTCGCGTCGGATACTCGCCCATAAACTTGGGAGAGCCTGTCGTTGGCGCAACGGCAACCGAACCATCAGGTTGCCGGAAGCGTTGCGTTCGCGTCGAGGAGAGGGGAGGGTGTGTCTGCTTTACCCGTAAAGATGGATTCACCCACCTTGCAGTCGATCGCCGAGGCCTGCCAAACGAACCGGATGACGGTTTCGTTGGCGTTGCGCGGAAGATCCGGAGTTTCGGCAAAGACCAAAGCGCGCGTCCTTGCGGAGGCGGAACGGCAAGGCTACCGGCCAAATCCCCTGGTTTCCGCATTGATGGCGCGGTTGCGCGGTTCCCGGCCACCGCGCTACCAGGCGACGCTGGGCTTGCTGCACGCCGCACCGACGGCGGACTGGCGCAGGATCTTTCCCGCCTGCCGACACTTCGACGACGGGTTGCATCGTCGAGCGGAGCAACTGGGATACGCCATGGAGACTTTCTGGTTACGCTCGCCGAAGTGGGCGGGCGGTGGTCTCGAGCGTGCTTTGCGCGTCCGCGGTATCCATGGAGTGGTCGTGGCTCCGATGCCCGGCGGTGTGCACGAGTTGGATTTCGACTTCACCGGGTTCGCGGCGGCTGCGATCGGGCAGTCACTGTATCGGCCGGCTTTGCATAGCGCGGCGCCACACTATTTTCAGACGATTGAGATGGCGTTTACACGGCTGCGTGCGGCGGGCCGAAAACGTATCGGCCTCGTCCTCGATCCTGATCATGACGTACGATCCCGCCATCAGTGGCTCGGCGCATTTCTCGGGTGCCAGGTGGCAGCGGTTGGGGCGGGAGGTCGAGTCAGGCCACTGATCAAGACGGTGGACGCAGCGGAGTTTGTAGCGTGGGTCCGCCGTGAACGGCTCGATGCCGTGATGAGCGCCGAAGTGTGCCAGGTGCAGTGGTTGCGGAACGCGGGACTCGCGGTGCCGGAGAAGGTGGCCTATGTTTTTTTCACCCACGCTCCGGAGTCGAACGCGATTGCCGGTGTCGCCAACAATCCTGAGGGGATCGCTGCGGCCGCCGTGGACATGGTCGTGGCCCAACTTCATCGTAACGAATCCGGTGTGCCGGCCGAGCCACGGATCCTGCTGATCACGCCGCATTGGGTGCCTGGCGAGACGATTTGAAACCGGGTGCGCCTGGTTTTCTCCGATATTGGCTATTGCGACTTGCTGATCCAGGCACCTTTTCATCTGGCAGGTACGCTTGGGCCTTCTCCGGTCGTTGACGCAACGACGCGCGAACGCAGGCCTGCGAACCGTTGGGGGCAACGGAAATCAAGGCAGATCGTTGACCGGGGGGCTGTAGGGTCCTCGACCCATTCTTCTCCCGCCAGGACCATCAGGGGTCAGCCATTTTCCGGTTGTTCGCCGGGGCGTGGTGGCGATGTAGTAAGTCCGGCGCTTCAACGCCCGGCGGAAAGCTGACGCATTTTGGGGAGGGACGGACACGTTACCTTACCATAAGGGGCCGGAGGAAATTGCCAGACGAGGTCGGCTGGACGTAAATCCGCGCATGGAGAGGCCTCCCTCTCCTTTTACCCGCCCGGCACGTTAGCGCAATTTTCCCCCACTTTTGTTTCTGGCCGTCCAATCAACCAAATTCCATGAACACTCGAACCCGTTACCCCGCCTGGCTGCTTTTGGCCAGTGCCGCCGTTACATCTGCCTTCGGGCAAGCCGTCACCTCGACACCCGCTGCTTCAGCCGACGTGGCTGAGGAGACAATCCAGTTGTCGCCCTTCTTGGTCTCGTCGGAGCGCGACACGGGTTATCAAGCCCAGTCGACCCTCGCCGGTTCGCGTCTGTCCACTCCGTTGAAGGATCTGGGTGCTGCGATCTCGGTTTACACCAAAGACTTCATGACCGATATCGGCGCGACCAACGCGAACGATCTCCTGGTGTTTGCCACGGGTATGGAAGCCAGCGGTTCCCAAGCGAACTTCTCGGGTGCCAATGCCGATATCGGTTCCTCGGAAGTGCTGGGGGACGGCCCTCGTACGAATCCCCAGAGCGGCAGTCGCTCCCGCGGTCTGAACGCTCCGAGCTTCACCCGTAACTACTTCCTGACGAGCATCGCGATCGATGGCTATAATACAGGATCGGTGACGGTCAATCGTGGCCCGAACTCGATTCTGTTCGGTGTCGGCGAACCCGCTGGCACGGTCGATAATTCACTGGTGACGGCGAATCTGAATCGCACGACGGCCAAGGTCGAGTACCGGGTTGGCGACAACTCCAGCAACCGTTTCGTGCTCGATGTAAACGGAGTGCTGATTCCCAAGAAACTGGCTGTCCGGGTAATCGGCCTGGATGATCAGGAGAATTACGATCAGCGCCCGGCGTTCGAAAACAAGTCGCGTCTTTTTGGAAACCTGAAGTTCACCCCGTACCGTTCGACGATTTTGAACGCGAACTTCGAAACGGGCAAGACACGCGCCAATCGACCGATCACGGTCTTGCCCTTCGATAGTATCAATAAGTACTGGCTGGCCGCCGGGCGTCCTGGGTACGACTGGACCTTTCTCGACGATCTGACCCGCAATCCGTTGGCGGCCTCGCAGAATACCAACAATGCGGCTTTGTGGCCGGTCGGCACCGGACGTGCCCAGGTTTTCGGCTCTATTGTGATCCCGTACCCGAATCTTACGCCGGGCGACGGTCCGCAACGTTCGTATCGCACGTCGTTCAATGGTACGAATAACGCCACGAATCCAGGCGCCAACGTCATCCGCCAGCAGGTCTTTCACGAGGTGGTGAATCGCGATTTGGGTAACGACACGATCCAAACGGCCGAAACCTTCAATATTGGTGAAGGCGGCCTTTCATCCGCTCTCTTTCCCGGTGGAGTAAAACCTGCAGGCCTGAAGTTGCAGGGTTTCACCAACTATGATGCGTTCCCGTTCAACAAGCTTCAGATCGACGAAACCTCGGTGCAGAACGACGATTTCCGCACCTTCAATGTCAATTTGTCCCAGACCGTCTGGGCCGATAGCCGGGGGGTCGATCGCGTGGGTGTCGAACTGGCCTATAACTCCGAATATTATACCAGCTTCTCGAACAACGCCTCGTTCTCTCAAGGCAATGGCAATCACATCCGCGTCGACGTCAACGAATACCTGCCCTATGGCGACGGTATCGTCAACGGCGTGGCGACGGGCGACATCAATCGCGGCAAACCGCTTCGGAATCCCAACTTTGGCCGTCCCTATGTTTATGGTTCGTCGGCCGCCCAGTTGAACTACCGCGAAACCGAGCGCGAAACAGTTCGCGCGACCGCCTTCATCCGTCACGACTTCAACGAGACGTTCGGGGGCCGGCTGGGCAAGTGGCTCGGTCGCCATACGCTCACCGGCCTCTACGAGAGTTATGACCTGAAGGATCTGCCCTCCTCCACCCGTCTCCGTATGTTCGGCGCGGCTGCCGACGGCATCAGCCCGGCGATCGGCAACTTCAATCGTCTGCCCAACGCCTTCATTTATCTGGGCGACTCAATCATGGATGGCCGTGCCTTGACGTTGAAGCCGATCCAAATCAAGCCGCTGGTCGGCGGTCAGACGACCAATACCGCCTGGTTCTCCGCGCCCGCCGGCTTGGTGAATGGTGTCCTCACGCAAGGCGTGATTGCCAACACGGAGTCGACGGTGACCGAAGGCATCAACAGTGCCAGCGCCCGTGGTGAGCAAATCCGCTCGAACGCGTTCATTCTTCACAGCTACTGGGCGATGGACCATATCATCACCACGGTGGGTTGGCGCAAGGACCGCGATTACCTCAAGCGGTTCGCCCAGCGGAGCCTGGCTACCGATCCTTTAGCCAACCGCCTCTACCTTAATGACTTCAATTGGCCATCGAAGGCTACTTCAACCACCGATCCGACCGAAAGTCAGACCACCGGCGAGACGCTGAGCTATGGCGGTGTGGTCCGCTGGCCGCAAAAGCTGATTCGTCTCCCGGCCGGCACGGACGTCAGTGTCTTTTTCAATCAGTCCGAAAACTTCACGCCGGACGGTGGACGCTTGAACGGCCTGGGGCTCAAACTGGCCCCTCCGTCGGGCGAGACCAGCGAATACGGTTTCAGCGTCTCGCTGATGGACGACAAGCTGAACCTCCGGGTAAATCGTTTCGAAACCAGTCAGAAGAACGCAGCGATCAATCCGGGCAATCCGACCGCGGCCTATAATAACTCGATCAACGGTCACTACCGCCAGGTCACGACCTTCTGGGTCGGTCAAGTGAACGAGACCCCGCAATTTGATCGGAGCGCGAGTATCGCGGAACTGCTGAACGCACTCCCGAACATGAAGCCATTGGTCAACTTCCAGAAGGTCGTTGGAACGGATGGACGCGTGTCTGGAACGACGGATGGGCTGCCGACCTACTATGACACCCAGGACTTCGTTTCCAAAGGCACGGAGTTGGAGCTGACGTACAATCCGACCCGTCAATGGCGTATCGCGCTGAACGCGGCCAAGCAGGAAGTCGTTAAGAGCAACCTCGCTCCAGGTGCCAAGGCTGTGATCGCAGCGCTGATGCCGATCTGGCAGAAGAATTTCGACACGCCGCGCGATCCTACCGATCTCTGGCAGGGACCGTCCGTGCCGTTCGTCAGCACCACCAACAACTATGGGGCGATCCTCACTCGCGAAGTGCTGATTCCTCACGCGACGTTGATCGCCCAGGAGGGTGTGGCGTCGGCTGAACAACGTAAATACCGCGCCAACCTGGTCACCAACTACACGTTCGGCCGCGAATCCTTCCTGAAGGGTTTCGGCGTGGGCTCGGGTGTCCGCTGGCAGGGCAAGTTCGCGCTCGGCTATCCCACCACCTTCCGTCCTAACGGCAGTGTTTTCGTCGACATCGCCAACCCGTATTGGTCCGGCGACGACTGGAACGTCGACGGTTGGGTCAGCTATACCAGGAAGATCTACAATGACAAGGTCAACTGGCGGGTTCAGCTCAATGCGCGCAATATCGCGGGCTCCCAGGATCCGATCGCGATCACCGTGCAGCCGGACGGCAGCCCCGCGACGACCCGTATTCCGCCGGAAACCCGTTTCTATCTCACGAACACCTTCGAATTTTAAACGAGTTCCGCCTCAGGAGCGCGTCGGCGCAGGAGTCTGATCCGGCTTCTGCGCCCTGCGCGCACCGACAGGCGATCGTTTGCGATTTCAAACAGGCGTTTTCGTTCGACCCGGCTCGGCCGGTCGGGATTCGCGACTGAATCCCGGCTTTCCGGGCCGCATTCGTGACGATCAGCCGAAGTTGTGTCCGTCAGGTTTCGCACCTTCAATGAACTTCACGGCCGCTGATCTCGATGGTTTGAGGGAGTTCGCCGAAGCCCAGTGGGACGAAGGCGTCGCCGGCGGGGTGGTCCTACGCGACGGTGAGCGGAATCTGAAGGAGCGTCCACTCGGGGCCGGGGCCGGCGGCTGCGGCCGCAGCGGTGCATCCCTATTGGAGTCGCACATGGGCGAGGTAGGCGGAGAAGTCGGAGGTGGCGGTGAATCTCAGTTCTTCCCGGATGAGCGAGGCGCGGGCGAGGCCGATGCCGCGTTCGGCGACGATCTCCCACCGGCCCGCCGCAGGTAGTTTGGCCTTTGAGGTCGTGCCAGCGGTGGCCCCGAAGGCGTGGACGACGACCAAGGCTTCGCGCGGGCCGGAGCGTGAGGCGCGGACCACGGCCTGCCAGCCACGCGGATGGCGCCAGCTTTTGCTCAGCGAACGCGTGAGGCGCGACTCGCCGTCGTGGATCAGGTGCGCGACCTGCTGGTAGAGTGCGAGGTCGTCGTTGAGCAGTTTCATCTGGTCGACGTCGAGTTCCGCAACCTGGCCGGAGAGACAAAGGCGACCGAGAAAACAGCTCGCGAGCGACCAGTGCAGGCGCTGCGCGGTGTCGGAAGGGTGCAGCACGGCCCACATCTGGCTTTGGCGCGGAAGCATGAGCCAGTGGAGGTTGGCGCCGATGATCGGCACATCCCACGTCTCGTGCGCATCGCTGAACGAGCTCATGGCGGTGAGTCCGAGGAAGGAAGGTTCGAGGCGGTGGCCTCCGGAGGAACAGCTTTCGATCAGGATGCCCGGGATTTCCGCGCGGATTTTGCGAAAGAAGTTCTGCGCCGCGATTTGGTTCAACCTCAGACCTTCGCCGAGGCCGTCGGGATGATCGGCGCCGAGGCCGATGGAGTCGTTGTAATCGACCTTCATGTAACCGAAGCCGTCCTCGCGCAGGCGGGCGATGACGCGTTGGCTGAGCCACTCGACGGTGCGCGGGTCCTGAAAATTCCAGAAGCGACGGTTGCCCACTTGCAGCGGCCGGCCCTCGCGCTGGAGGTGATGGTCGGAAAGCGTGTAGGCGGTCGTGCCCTCCGTGGCGTTCTCAAATTCGAACCAGATGCCTGGAACAAAACCGCGGGCGCGGAGATCGTCGCAGACGGGTTTGAGGCCATTCGGGAATGCGGCCCGGTCGACCGTCCAATCGCCGTTGAACTGACCGACCTTGTTCGGGTCCTCGAACCAGCCGGCGTCGATGACGAAGATGCGGGTGGGTGTTGTTTGGAGACGTGCGGCGGTACGCTCGATGAAGGCGGGCGTGGGATGCCCCCAGGTGGAGCACCATTCGTTAAAGATGATCGGCAGCGATTGTTCGCTCGCGGGTTGGTCGGCGAGCGCAGCGGTCTGCATGCGGGTCAGGCGTTGGGCAAATTCGTCGAGACCGGCGCGGGCGGTGGACAGCCAGGCGATGGGCGCGACGAAGGTTTCGCCGGGCCCGACGGTTTTGGCCCACTGGCCGAACTCGCGGTCGGCGAGGCCACCGGAGAGCGAGATTTTATCGTCGCGGCGGAGGACCTCGATCTGCCACGAGGCGGGCGCGTGGAGTTGCGCGCCCCAGAAGACGCCGGTGGTGGTGTCTTCGATCGCGGCCCAGGGGAACCAGCCGCGCACCGGCAATGATCCGACCTGGCCGAAACGTTCGACGTTGTTGGCGGTCGTGCCCCACGCGCGTTCGAGGTGGATGTCTTCGAGCAGCGGGGATTCGTGGCGGCCTTCGCCGGCCCAGACGGAGCGGAAGCGGTGCAGGCGCAGGCGCTCGGGCGCGTCGTCGCTGGCGTAGGGCGTGAGGTGGCTGAGGCAGAAGCTGGCGAGGAGTTCGAGCATGAGCGGAACATCGCCGGTGTTTGCGAACTCGGTGTGCACGGTCACGGCCTCGTCGCTGGCCTGGTAGTGGAGGACATGGCGGCAATGAAATGCGCGGGCGCCATTCAAGGTGGTGACGATGTGCCAGCCACCGCCGATGAGCGCGTCGGCGGTTTGAGCGGCGAAGCGCAGGCCGTCGAGCGTGGCGTTGTGGCGGAGGGTGCGGCCGTTGGCCCACATGTTGCCGATGGGGTCTTCGCGCAGCTTGAGCTGGATGAGCGAAGCATCGCCGCAGCGCGCGGCCATGGGGCCCCACGCGGCGGGGCGGTGTACCACCTCTGGCGTATCGAGGATGTGTGTGCGCGGTGCGACTTCGAGGACGGTGCAGGCGTGCGGCAGCAGGCGGAAGCTGACCGCGTGGGTGTCGGGGTCGATGTTGTAGACGGCATCGAAGTCGCCGCAGGCGAAGCGGACCAAGGGGCGGGTGGGATCCAGCGAGGGATGGGGCATCGGGAGGGCCGGGTTCTGGCTCGTTTGCGGCGGGGCGGAGGCTGCGGTGGTGAGACGCTCAGGGAACCTGAAGCGTGACGGTGGCTCCTGCCGAGGTGAGGGTGCGGGATTGGACCACGGTTTTCTGGTCGGTGGTGACGGTGATTTCGTATTCGCCGAGATGGCCGCGCAGGCTGAGTTGGCCCTGGGGGTTGGTCGAGCCGACGGCGCGCGTGAGCCATTGCTTGCGCACGAGGTCGCGCCAGACGCGGGCGTTGGGTTTTTCGGACCAATCGGCGCGGAACATGGCTGCGTCGGGTTTCCAGTGCTTGCGCTGCCAGAAACCCCACTTGGTGAAGCCGGTGACTGATGGGTGGCTGTAAAGTGCAATGAGGAAATCGCGCGTATAGTCGGCCTGCAGATCCTCGTCAGGGGTGTTGATATCGAACTCGGTGATCTGCAGTTCGAGCCCGGAGGCTGCCAGCAGGTCCAGGTCGGCGAGCACGTCCTCGGGGTTGCGGACCTGGCGTCCGACGTGACCCTGGATGCCGAGAGCGTCGATGGGAGCGCCGGCGGCGCGGAGACGGCCTACCAAGGCGAGGTAGTTGGCGATGGTTCGCGGGCTGTTGCGGCTGTTGAGCATCGCGTACTCGTTGAGAAAGAGCTTCGCGTTGGGGTCGGTGGCGCGTGCGACCTTGAACCACTCCGCGGCCTCGGTCTCGGGCAAGAACTTGAAGTAGTCGCGCTCGTGGAGCATTTCGTTGATGACATCCCAGCCGACGATGCGGCCACGGGTGGCGGTCATGAGATCTCGGATATGTTCGGTGATGAGCGTGGGGAGTTCGGCCTTGGGTGGTGGCAGCTCCACGATTCGACGAGGCGAGAATCTGTCCCCAGGCCAGACCAGCGTATGCCCCCGCTGACGCAGCCCCTGCGACTCAAGCCACCCAAAGGCGCGCAGCGCCTCGGCGCGTCGTTCCGGGCTGCTGCTCCACCGGGGCCACTTGAAGCCGTTTTCGATCACGGCGGTGTCGAACATGGCGAGCAAGTTCGCGCGGTACTGCTGCGCATCCAGCGTGTCCTCGAGCAGAAAAGCGGCGTCGACTGAGGTGCCAAAACTGAACGCCGGGCGCACGAGGCGCGCTTCGACGCGGGCGCCCACCACCGGACGACCTGCGGCGTCCAGGACACGGAGCGTGATCGGTGCGGTCCGGAGCGTCTGAATACGGTGGAGCGCCGCTTTTCGCCAGGCGGCGCCGGGCTCACGTCCGCGGTAGCTGAAGCGGGTTTGCGGCAGGTCGGCCAGCGCGGAGCGACTGCCGAAATTCAGCATCTCAAGCCCGGTGATCTCCACCGCCTGGGGGATGGTGCCGAAGGCGAGTTCGATGATGCCCTGAGTTGTTTCGACGTCGCGGGCAAGGGTGAATGGGACCTCGAACAAGGCCCACTCCGGTCCGGCGGTGAGCGGCAGCCGGACGTGCGCCGCGTACTCCGGCTGATCCTGCTTCACCACGAGCTCAAAGAGCGCTTCGCCGGACTCCTGCAGGGCGTATTCCGCACGCGCCCAAAAGCGCGCGAGGACCAAGTCGCCGCGTTGAGCGGGCACGCGGAAGCTCCATCGCACACTGACATGATCGGCGAACGGAGGCTGGCTGAAGTTTTCGACGCGCAGGACTGGGCCCGCACCCGTCGACGTGCTCCAGCGGGCGCTGGCGGGCGGGTGGGAACCCGCTTCGTTGCGAAACCTGAAGGTGCCGACCGGGTCATCCGGAAGCAGGCCCACTGGGTTTTTTCCGGTCAGCGTGGGACTCAGCGGGCGGGGAGGGGGCGTATCCGCCGCGGCAACCGAGAAGGCGAGGGCGGCGAACGCGGCACGAAGCGGAACTTTTAGGGGCGCAAAATACATGGGGTGGGATGAATCCAGTCACGGAGCAGACATGGGCGGTGGAGCCGTCGCTCAAGGAACAGGTCCGGCGCTTCAGAGCCGGCCGCGACGCGTCTCCAACTCCGCGCGGATTTCTTTCATCCGGGCAAAAGAAAGTGGATAACGGGTCAGATAGAGCAGTGCCGGCACGAGGAAGAGGGAGGGGATCAAGGCGAAGCTCAGGCGCATGTTGTGGAAGGTCTCGGGCGTTTGATTGGCGCGCTGCCCGATCTGAAAGCCGCACCAGACGACAATCACGCCCGCCATGCCGTAGGCCAGGGAAGTGCTGGCTTTATTCATCCAGGCGAAGATTGAGTTGAAACCACCCTCGCGCCGGTCGCCGTTGCGCAGTTCCTCGTCGTCCACCACATCGGCCAGCATCGAAGGGATGACCAGCCACATGCCCGTATAACCGGGGGAGAGCAGGGCGCCTGTGATCATTGAAAACCACGGGTACTCGGGGTTGTAGGTGAACCACGAAATCCAGGTCGCGAAAAGGATGGTCCCGGTGGAAAGCATCAGGGTCTCTTTCTTGCCGATCCGACCGCACAGCCACTGGAAAAGAGGGATCGAGAGCACTCCGAGCACCATGGACAGGGTTCCCTCAATCCCCGTCAGCTTCGCCGAGAAAACCGTGTCACCCTTCAGCGCATAGAACGTGCGCAGGTAGAACATCTGGCCCTGCACGAGATTGATCCCGAAGGCAAAGACCAGGGTGAAAATCGCCAGAACGCGGAAAGGGAAGTTGCGGAAGGTCCGTTTGAACGTCGGCCAGAAAGGCATCTTGGGTTGCTGCAGAATGAAATCGGGATTGCGCTCCTTGATCAGAAACGCCGGCAGGATGCTCAGCATCATGATCACGAGGCCAAGCGTAAGACCGACGATGCGCATCCCGCGCAACGAGTCGGTTTCGCCGGTGACGGGATCATTGAACAGCGGAAGCTGGGTCAGTGCCCAAATCCAGGTGCCGGTGATGGCCGCCAGTTTGCTGAAGAAGGAATAGTAGGCGGAAATGCTGGTGCGCTCATTGCTGTCCGGCGTCATTTCCGGGAGCATGCTCTGGAACGGCATGGACCAGACGGTGAACGCCATGTAGAAGACCAGCCCGACACCCACCAGATAGCCGAATTTGAGCCCTTCGCTCCATCCGGGCTGTCCCAGCCAAAGCAACGGAAAAATGGCACCCGTCAGAAGTCCACCGACCAATACATAGGGCCGCCGGCGTCCCCAGCGCGACCGGGTGTTGTCGGAGATCCACCCCATGAACGGGTCGGTGACGGCGTCCCATAGCCGAAAGATGAGGAATACCCAGCCAATGTGGGCCGGCGACATGCCCATGCCGGCCACAAAGATCGAAGCGCTCAGGACCTTGAGCAGTTGGCCGCCCCAGTAGTTCACCATGCCGGCAGCTCCGTAGGAGGATTTCAGCCAGAACGGGACGCGATCTTCAGGGCGGATGACGGGGGCGGGGTGCGAGGCAGGCATGGAGAGATAGAGGCGTGGGGAAGATGGGCGACAAGCAAGAGCGCCGCCGCCCGGGAAACGGAAGGTGGCGGGCGGGTATCTGTCAAACTCCGGGCGCGGTGCGCGCGGCGACGGAGGCGACGGTGGTCCGGCGGACGACGGCCATGGTCTCGGCGTGGCGGGCGCGCACGAAATCGCGAGCCGCGATCGCGCGGTGGCGGGCCTCGGGCAGGTCTTCAGCCAGCTTGAGGACGGCGGGCACGTACTGCTCGATCTCGTTCTCCTGATCGAAGTCGAAGAGCCATTCGGGCAGGCCGATGTCGCGCCACATGCAGCCTTTGCTGCTTTGTTCGGCCCAGCGGCCGACGATCGCGGGAATGCCCTGGCCGATGCACAGGATCGGGCTGTGCATCTCATGGCCGAAATGGCCGGCGCTGCGGACATAAATGCTGACGGCTTCGTCGGTCAGCCAGGGGATGTCGCGCCAGACGACGCTGGCCTTCACATCCTCGGGGAGTTTGTTCAGCAGCCAATCGCGGCCGATGGGCAATTCAGTCTCGTCCTCGTGCACGATGAGCACCTTCAAATCCGTCTGGCGCACGACCGCGGTGATGGCTTCGCGCATGGGCGCGTGATCGTGCTCGGCCATGGCCTCGTTTTGGCCGTGACGGACAGGGTCGAACGCCCGGTTTTTGCGCACATGCAGCCAGGAGGGGGTATGGCGGTGTTTGGGGATGCAGCAGAGAAATTGACCTTCCTTGAGCTGGTGGGCCTTGAGGAAGGCTTCCGCGCGGGTGTCGTCACGCACATCGGTGGCGAACGCGGCGTCGGGCGAGAATTCCAGGATGGATGGGCGGACGCCATCGGCGCGGGCTTTTTCGAGGGAAATGGAGTCGCGGAGATAAACGAAGGCGGCATCGTCCAAGGTTTTTTTCTCCGGGATGCCGTAGAGACCGTAGGTCACGCCATAGACGCCAAAGGGCCGGCCGGTGACGCGGTGGAAAGTGGCGGCGTCGGCCCACGCGATGGTGGCGGGCCCGGAGCTGTGGAGGAACAGATCGGCATCGGCGATGGCGGCGGCGAGCTCGGGCGTGGAGGCCTGGCCATCGGCATCGAGTTTGCCCTCGACGATGCGTAGCTTCGGGAAACGCTTGAGGAGCATCGTGACTTCCTCGGGGGGCAGATAAACGTAGTAGGGCCAGAAGATCACTTCGGCCTCGGGGAAATGTTCTTCCAGCAGGGCGAGGACGCCCGGCGTATGGGCGATGTCGCCGATGTTTTCGACCTGCCAGCCTGAGCGCAGCAAGATGCAGGGAGGGCGGGACAAGGAGGCGGTGGATGGCGTCATGGATGCAAAGGTGCAGCGTGTAGGGGAGTGGCCCAGCCCTCGCCGGGTGCTTTCACCCTGTGGCGGGAAGAGAAATCGTTTTCCATTGGCTCGATCCGCGGTCGAAGCTGAGGAGCATTGCCTCGACGCTTATCGGGTGGCGGCGGCTTTTTGGCGGTAGTAGTCGCGCAGGTAGTAGAAGGCCGCTTTTTTGGTGTCAGTCTCGCCGATGACACCTTTGCGGTTCCAGCCGTCCTGGATTCCGGGCATGAGGCGGCGGGGGGAACGGAAGTCGGCGAGGATCCACGGGCTGACGCCGCTGAAGCCTTCGATGCGTTCGAGCATGGGCATGGTCTCGCGGTAGAGCCATTCCTGATACTCTTCGGTGTAACGCTTGGTCTGGGGGCCGTGGAGGCCGGCGAGGGCGTCGCCGCCAAATTCGCTGATCATGACGGGTTTTTCGTAGTCGATCTTTCATTTCACCTTGCGGCAGCCGTCGGGGAGGTCGGAGCCGTACCAACCCCGGTATTGGTTGAAATTGGACAGGGGTGAAGCCGCCGACGTGACGACCGAGTTTGCGGCCGTTGAGGTAGACGTCCTTCTCGTAGTTGGCCCCGCCGAAGTGGAGGATGCAGCGTTTGCCGGCGCGCTGGGTCGGGGCGTCAAACAGGCGGCGGTACCAGATGCTGCCTTCGTAGTAGAAGAGTTTGGGGTCCTGGCTGTTCCAGTCGCGGGGGACCTGGAGGGTGATGCGGTCGTCGAAGGCGTACTCAATGAGTTCGGATTCGTTGGCGGGTTGTTTGTTGAGGGCGTAGCCGCCGGTGATGGGTTCGATGCGGTCCCACGGGGCGAGGCGGTAGTCGTAGAAACCGAAGTCGTAAGGATCGACGAGGTAGGCCCACTTGCCGTCGAGGTCGAGGGCAAGTGGGCGAGCGGGTTGACAAGGGTGGGAGTGTAGGCGGCAGTAGAAGTGGTCATGGCGAGGGAAACGGGTGGCGGGACAGGTCGGAGGGGACGGAAACTACTGCTCGTAAGCGCCGCGATCACGGCCGGGACCAATGGGCCGCTTTTTGCCGGTGAGATCGGTTTCCTGCGGGAGCAGGTCGGTGCCGCTGTCTCGGGCCGCGCTGCCGTCCTGCAGACGGAAATCGGCCTCGCGAAGATCGGCAGCGATCTTCACAAACTGGGGGTTGGCGACAATGTCCCGCTCGCCTCTTAGCACCTTCTGTTCGGTGGGATAGAGGTTGTAGTCCCAGCGGATGCTCTGGTTGCGGTTGTCCGAGGTGACTTTGCCGCCGGGGCGGGGAACGATGACGTTGTTCAGGATGACGACATCTTCGGAGCGGTTGGCAAAGAGTTCCTGGTAGCCGACGATGCTGCCGTTCCAGTAGGTGGTGTTGTTGATGATATCGACGTGCTTGGTGCGAAAGGTGTGGATGCCGGAGCCGCCGTTGTAGGCGCTGACGTTGTTGGCGATGAGGGCGCGGCCTTTCCATTCGGGGCGCAGCGGGTTGAGCGAAGCGGCGTTCGGATCAACGCCGGTGGTGGTCCCGTTGGGGTTGACGGCGGCATCGGCGTTGGGGTTGGTGGCACCCCCGGCCACCTTGCCGTCGGTGACGTCGAGGATGATGCCGTTGCCATCGCTCAACTTGCCGATGGCCTCCCACGGCACGAGGGTCTTGTTGTTCCAAACGAGGTTGCGTTGGATGACGATGTGATAGCCGGGGGCGTCATCGAAGGCCCAGTTGTTGAGGGTGGTGATGCCCGAGCCGCCGTAGCGCATGAACCACGCGTTCTCGAAGACCTTGTTGTCTTCGATGGTGAGGTAATCGGTCTCGAGGCCGGAGATGCCGCCGCCAGGGCATTTACTGATGGTGCAGTTCCGAATGATGATGTGGTGCGGCTTGCGATCGGGCGGGCTTTTGCGGCCTTCGATGGAGATGCCATTGGCGTTAAAGCGCGGGGAACCCCAGTAGCGCTTGCCGTCCTTCTCCTTGATTTTGGAGTCATTGATGGCGTCGAGCAAGGTGATCGAATCGTTGGCCCCGGTGACACTGAGCCCGTCGATGATAACGTAGGAGCCGGTGATGAAAATGCCATGCCAGCCGCTGAGGGGCCGGATATCCGGGCGGGCGTCGGGAGCGGATTTCCACGTGGTCCAGGCGTCGGGACGACCATGCTGGGTGAGCGCGAGCACGGCACTGTCGTTGCCGCTGTCCTCGTCGGTGTACACGCCGTCGCCGACCACCACGGTATCGCCCGGCCGCACCAGGGCGGCGGCTTTCTTGAGGGTGCGCACGGCCGTGGCGGGCGAAGTGCCGTTGGCCATGTCGTCGCCCTTGCCGGAGACGTGCCACGTATGCGCGGCCGCGGCGGCTTGGAGGGTGAAAACCAAGGCGGTGCTCATGCAGGCGAAGAAACGGGTGAAGCGGCGGGGGGATATCATCGGTGGGAGTGGTATAAAGCCAGTGTCGGGGAGGTGGTTTTTGACGCTCGTAGACGCCGTTGTCTCATTCCCGGTGTACGGAATTTTTGCGCTGGATAGAGGGCGCGTGAGCGGCGCGGACTTTCTTCGCCCGCGCGTTGAAGGCCGCGGGAACGGTCGGGTGGTGAATGGATTTTTCGGGGTGTTGCAGGGGGCGTTTTGAATGCGAGCGCACGGGTTACTCTGGATTGCTCCGGCTGTCTTGATGAGCCGCTCGATCGCCTTATGGTCAGGCCGTATCACATGGCATGCGGGTATGGGTGACCGGTTGAACGCAGTGGCGGGAGGGTCGGGCGGCGGTGATCCTTGGGGCGCGGCGGCAGTGACACGTCCGGCCAGTCGGCCGGCGGGCGGCCGAAGTCGGGCACGGACAGCTGCGTGCCGCCCTGCATCGCGGACTCGTGTGCGACGAGCCCGGGCGCGCACCACGCCGCCGAGTTCCAAATGTGGCAGGGTGGCAGCGCGTCTTTACGGCAGGCGCGGACGAAGTCATCCACCAGAAAATGATGCGATCCGCTGTGGCCGTTGGCCAGGCCCAGGAAATCGGCCGGAAGGCGCTCGGAATGGTGGGCGGGCGCGAGGCCGAGGTGGCGTTGCAAATCCTCTGGGTGATCGGGGCGGGCATGTTCGAAGTAGGGGCCATCAACCCACTCTGCCAGATCGCGCATTAAGCGGGTGCCGTGTTGCCAGTCGCGTCCACCTTCCGTCCCACCACGGGCAACGAGTGTGGTGGAGACGATGTTTTCCTCGAAGCAGGCGTCGGTGCAATAGAAAGTGGGCATCATGACCTCTCGCCCGTTAAACGCGAACCACCCGATCCGCCGAAATTCGCCGACGCGCAGGCTGCCGCCGTAGCTGGTTCGGGCGAGGGCGACTTCGTTGCTGAATGGATTGTCCCAGGGATTGTTGCCCTTGCCGTAGCCGCTGTTGGTCACCAAGTCTCTGAAGCCATGGGCCGAGACGTGGGTAACGCGGGCACCGGTGATCGAGAGAGGCATGCTGAAGGAGTGCGTGGCGTAGTGCAGGGGAGGGATCGCAGCGAAGCGGCGCCATTCTGGCCCGGCGGTGAATTGGAAATGCGGTCCCCAGGTGGCCATGTCGTGGATATATTGTGCGTCCGCATGGACGAATTTCCCCCAGCGCCCGGTGGCGAATTCCTCACGGCAATAGACGATTTCCGGATAGTAATAACTCGTCTCGCCGGTCATGCAGACGAGGCGGGTGCGTCCGGACGTTTCTACAAGCCCGGCCAGTTCGTCCAAAGTGATGGCTGCGGGCACGGCCATGTAAACGTGGCAGCCAGCCTCCATCGCGTGTTGCGCGAGCGGCGCGTGGGTGTGGCGCGGAGTGAAGATGGCGATGGCGTCCAGGCCCACTTTCAAGAGCTGGTCAAGGGAGTGGTGGGCACCTGCGAGCCCGAATGAGTTCACGAGCTTCTCGGCACGGGAAATTTCAAGATCGGCGATGTGGATTTCGCCTATGCCAGGATGGTTTTTGAAAACATGCAGGAAGTGGTCTGCCAGAAATGCTCCGGCTCCGACGATGCCAAGTTTGAGAGGTTTCATAGGTGCGATCAATGGATGAGTTTTGGCGTCCACCGGCGCGAAGTCGGCGGAACAGCGAGTGTGAACAGACACGCGCCTTGGGCGGCGAGAGGTCCGGGATTGGACTTGCCTTTGGCTATTTGGCCCAAGCCGACGGCGCCCCAACGGACTATTTCGGCAGGATCAGGCAAGGGACCACCGGTGTTGAAAGACAGCGAATTCCGCTTCATTGTCATCGGGTCACACGTGCGCGCTGACCTGCTCGATGCAGCGTCGAAGCATCGCGGGCAAATCCCCACGCCAGCCATGGCCTTGGACGATCACGTCGCCAACGTAAGCCCCGGCATTGAGCGCACCAAACAGCGGCGCAAGCGCCAAGTCACCTTCGTCGAGGGGAAAGTGGGCGCACTTGGCGCGTGGTCCCGGGGCGCTCCGCCGGCACCCGCAAACGTTGAAGCTGGAGATTTCGGACACACAGGAAATGAGTTGCGCCAAGGTCTCGACGGGTGTGCTCAAGGCGTAAACATGGGAGGTCGCGAAGAGGTAGGACAACCGCGGATGCGCGGCGCGGTGCACCAGACGCGCGGCGTGGGCCGGGGTCTCCAACGGGTAAAAAGAGTGCGGATAGAGCGCCACGTCGATCCCGCGCCGGGTGGCGAGGGCGAGCAACGGATTGAGGCGGGACAGGAGGGTGTCATCGAGCGCTCTGGCTGAGGACAGCGATGAGAATACGTTGGGGTCGCTGCACTTGAAACTCAACTCGATGCGGAGCACGCCGGCCGTGCGCTCAAACAACGCGCTCAGCCGACGTCCCTCAGGCGATTCAGCCGGATGCGCCAGATCGACGTTGGCGTAGATCGCAGCCAGACTTAAGCCGTGGCGAGCGGGCGCCTCGGCCAGCACGTCCAGGCGTGGCAGCTCGTCGTCGGTCAATGGATAAGGCACCGCGTAAACGCCGGCGAGAGAGCGGTCGGTGAGCCACGAGCCGCCGGCGGCGGAGGCGGGAAAGAACTTCACGGTGGGGCAGCCCAGCTCGAGCGCCTGTTCCATTTCCCCGGGCGTGAGCACGCCCGGCGCGAGGGTAGAACCCGCGGCGACGGCGTGGCGGACGACGGTCGGATTGAAGCCCGGCGTGACCCGAAGGCCGCGCCGGCGGCCCTGGCCTCATCGACCTGGGCGATCGTGAGCAGCGTGCCGGCGCCGACCATCATAGCGGGAACCTCGGCGCGGATGCGCCGGATGCACTCGGCGGCGTGGGCGTTGCGGAAGGTGACTTCCATCACCTCGAGTCCGCCGGCGAGCGGCGCGCGAGCGAGAGGCACGGCGTGGGTGGGATCGTCGATGACGGCGGCGGACAGGATGCGCGCTCGGCCAAGGGCGGCGACAAGTTCGGCGTGAATCATGGTGTGGCGCGTTCCGCGGCGATGATGGCGTGGAGCTTTTCGGCAAGGATCCGCACGATCTCGTCGCGCACCCTCACGCCTTCGGCGAGCGTGGATTTTGAAGGTTCGCCGTTGATGCCTCCGGTGCCGGGGCAGATCGCCGCGCGGGAGCGGAGGCGATACCAGGGCTTTTCACTTTGAAGTCCTGGACGAGGTCCATGTGGGCACGGGTGCCGACGGCGAGGGCGATCTCGGTTTCGCCCTGATCGGCATGGGCGATTTTGTTGAAGCCGGCCTCGCTCCAGTAGTTCCAGTAGCCGGGGACCTTGTCGCGCTGGAACCGGATGTATTCGATGGCCTGGACGCGGCCCTCGATCTTGGCGCCGGAGAGCAACTCGGGATCGGTGGCGTTGATCACCGTGTCACCGATTCCTCGATACGATGGTAGGCGCGTCCTGATGGGACCGAGGCGAACACGGTGGCGTAGAGGCGCCATGCCTCGGCGAAGCGGTGGAGCAGGCGCACCTCGCAGGCTCGCGGGCCGGGTGTGGCACTCGAGGACGAGTCGCGGATTGGTCGAAGGTCCTAGCCCTTGAGCCGAGGAGCGGTCGGTCCATCGACCCATTCCCCTTCAACGAGAACGATGCGGGGTCGCGGCACCACGCCCCGTTCGCCGGCATGAAGAAGCCCGCGAAGCATCTCCATCCCGGTCCGTCCGATATCCTCCATGTGCTGATTGATCCCGGCGCAGTTCTCGTCTGGCTGCACTTCGAGCCGGGCATATCCCAGTGGATATCCACTGGCTGTCGGAATGCGGCGGAGTTCGTTGGGATCGTAGCCGTGAAGGGTGACCAGCGCATCAAGGCGCTCGCGGTGGATCCATCTGGCCAACTTGGGGATTTCGTGGGTGTTATCGTAGACTCGGGAAAATTCATTTCGCGCTTCCGGGGGCACCTTCTCGATGCCGGGGATTGTCCGGCGAGGGGTGAAACGCTCGAAGAAGCGGGCACTTCGCGAGACAGTGTGCCGGGCGGGCGAGACACCTGCGAGCAAGTCGAAGTGACGGACCGACTCATAGTTGCTCATCAGTTCGATGCCGATGCGCTTGTAACCGAGGCCGACCAGGCTGGTCAGGGCCAGCTCCATGGTCTGAGGGTGGTGATTGCACACGCGATAGATTCCGGCGCCGTAGGTCGTTTCGCCGACAAGCACGCAACTGTAAGCCGACCAATCGAGTGCGATCTCGGGTTCCTCGAACCAGCGAGGGCCAACAAGCACTCCACGAATACCGCGTGCCTTCAGCACCTGATCGAGCCGGGAATGAGACCTGGCGTAGTCGGCGGCGCGAAACTCCTCGAGCCGATAGCCGTAGTGCGATGCGAGCTCGGCCGCTCCATCGTAGAAAAGCCGCAGTCCCCGGATTCGCTTCAAGAGAGTCGGATCCTGCTGGAATGTATTGATGAACGCGATCGTCTCCCCAGTGCTGTTCTTCCGGCGGGAGCGGACCATGGCCATGAGCTCTCCCGCTACGGGATCCGGTGTGTAGCCCAGTCTCTCGGCTTCGGCGACGATGCGGGCTCGCATTGCTTCCGACACTCCGGGGCGCCCGCGAAGAGCGACAGAAACGGTTGTCTTCGTAAGTCCCAGACTGGAGGCAACGGTTTGGAGAGTGACAGGTTCGCTCATGGCGACGGGGCAAATCTGACCGCCAATCGTCAGTTTCCGTCGCCAAGGTCAAGGCAAATGAGCCACCGATCCAAGTCGCGCGCCTGGGCAGCGAGGGAGGGTTCCGGGCCTGCGGTTGATCCAGAAGCTCGCGAAGGTAGTCGCCCTCGATCATTGGAGATTCAGCGTGCATCCGCGGTGGGAGGATTTCGTCCTACTTCAGCAAGAGCCGGTAGGTCTGGATTTGCTGACGAGCGAACCTCGCTGGCAGGGTCCCGGGTGCGGTCAACGGGATGGCTTCGAGATCTGTCTCGATATGGGTCGTGCGATGGGCGCCTGCGAGGTCCGGGGTGAACGCCAGGGTCGTGGTCGTGGGCGCTTCGGAGAGATTCCAGAGCCGGACGACAATACCCCGATCGATCCCTTCCTCCGCGGGCTTCACTGCCCAGAGAAGAACATCCGGACTCCCCGTGGAGAGCAGTGAGTAGGTAGCCTCGGGAAACGAGGCTCCGTCTGGACCTTCCCGAAGCAGCGCACCCGTCAGAAACGGATTCTGATGCTCAAGGGCGAACCGCATCGCCGCCGGCTGGTCGTATCCTGAATGGCCCCGGAGTGCGAAACGCTGCAGGAAGTAGATGGCCCCGTTTTGATTGCGGATGCCGAGGTTCGCTCCATCGATCTGGCCGCCCGCGAGGACATTGATCTGCGGGGTTGATGTGTCCAGGACCTTGTCGGTGCTGTTGCCCAAGCGGGCAAAGGCGAGATCGGGATTCGAGAGGGTCATGCCCCGGGTCCCATCCCCGGAAGTGATGTCGGCAAAGTGATTCAGCGTGACGTGGTCGTAGCGAGCGTGGGTGTCGGCGTAGGCTCCGCCCTGTGAAGAGGGTTTGTTGATGTTGATGGCGCCGACTTCCTCTGTCCGGATGGTGGGCTCGGGGAGGTTGAAGCCGAAACTCCAGTAGCGGATGTCACCAAAGTTGGTGGTGATTTCGTTGCGGATGTCGACCCGGTCGGAGCCGCGGTAGAGCGTGATCGCCGTGGTGTGGGGAAGACCTGCATCGCTGCGGGCGCGGAGCGTGACCGAGACCGGCCCGGCGTTCTCGATGCGGAGCGGATCCCCATCATCCGAGCCAGGAGCAAAATCGTTCAAGTGGAGGCCACCGATGTCGGCGGCAAAGTCGACGGCGCCGAGTCGCTTGTCGGTGAAACTGCGGATGGCGCCGTCACGCGCGACGACGAGCCTGATCGCGGCGTTCTCGAAGACCTGCGAGTCGCCGGATACGGAACCTGCTGCTGCCGGATCGTCAGGGGCGCTGCCAGTCCCGGATCGAATTTCGTAGACGGTGTATCCAGCCGGGGGAACCTCCGAGGCGAGGATGCGGATGTGGCGAACGTTGTGGATTGTGATGATCTGGTGCGGAACGTCGCGGCCGGCGGCCAGGTCGTGGACGTGGATGTCGGCGGATCCGGGGTGCGGGTGATCGGCGAAGTCCGTGCGGCTCCAGCCGAGTGGATTGAGGACAAAGAACCGGTTGGCACTCTTGTCGGGTCGGGGGATCATGCCACCGAGGCGGACGATGCCCTCGGCGTGGATGGAGTTGACGTAGTACTCGATCCGGGAGGCGAGCAGATCATGCCAGGCGGCGCGCTGTCCGCGTGTGACCGGTCCGTCGGCGGTCCAGTCATGCTCCCAGTAGAGTCCGAGGTCCTGGAAGGCGCGGTCGCGCGCGCCGACATGCGTGTCCATGAAACGGGGATACTTCAGGCTGACCAAGGTGGCGAGAAGCTCGGAGGCGCGAAGCTTCTCGACGGCCCGTTTCACCCGGGCGGAGGTTTCGGCCATGGACGCGGAGTAGAGGTCCCACTCGTTGCCGTAGGTGACGCTGAGAGTGTCGAGCGTTTCGCCATGGCGCCGCTCAAACTCTTCGAAAAAGTCCTGCTCGTTGGATACGATGACCTGTCGGGTATCGTCGGTGAGCGCTTCGGCGATGAGGTGAAAGTGATCGGTGTAGGGGGAGGAGGGCACGGCCTGGAGGCCGGGCACGGCGGGAGTGGGAGGCGGCGGCTCCACTCCGGTTTTCCGCGCGAGGTCGTCTCCTCCGTAGCCGAAGATGCCAAACACGCTGTAGGTCTTTCCGGATGCCGGGTCGGAGTAGCGTCTGCGGAAGTCCTCGTTGTGGGTGACTTACTCGATGGTTTCGAGGGGGAATCCGGCTTCCCAGTAGCCTCCAAAGTTGTAACGTGCGAGAGAATACCATTTCATGAGCTGGCGTCTGCCGTCGGGACCGGCGTGCCAGTAGATTTCGCGTGGTCGGTTGTTGAGCACTCCTCGGAAGGGGAGCCTGCTTGCGCAGCCGCAGACGCCTCGCCAGGTGTAGTCGGCTCCGGAGCCGGCGAAGAGGGAGGCGATTCCCAGCGGGAGGGTTTGATTCTCGGTGGCGTTGGCGAGGCGGAAGCGGAGGCCGTGGCGGCGTTCGAGGCGTCCGGCGTAGTACATGCCGCGCAGGACGGCTTCGGCAGGCTGGGCGCCGTAACAGGAAACGAGGGTGTTCAGCGGCGAGCTGATCGTACCGTCCTTGATGCGTTCGATGAGCCGGGCGAAGGCTTCGGGGGATTTCTTCCGCTCGTAATTCCAGAGCCAGTAGTTGCCGTCGGTATTGAAGCGGGCCCGGTACTCGGGCGGATTTCCGGCGGTTTGGTCGGCAAGATCGAGGTGGAAGTCGAGCAGGTCCACGAAGACTTGGTTGTAGGTGTCTGCGTCCGCGGACCACATATAGTCTGTGTGGTCGTCGTTCGCGAGGTAGATGCGCTGGGGCACCGCGGAGGATTGAGGCGCCATTGAAGTGGACGATGCGATCTGACCGACGGACCCGATCGGTGCGACGGGCTCCGGACCCGCCCACGCGACAGGCGGGAGGAGGATAAGGAGCGTCAAGTGGCGGACGTTCATGGGAAATGGGGCCAATTTGGGATGCTTCGCCTGCGCCGGCGTTGGAAGGGAGCACCTTGTCGGAAGCCGACGAGGAGCGTGAGCACGAAAAGGACCTTATGGTTCGGCCGCGCGTGCATTGACTGCACGGGATGTGTCGGCGCAATGGGAGAAGGCCGGAAGACAGGGTCAGGTTACCTTTCAACCAAAGTGCCGGCTGGGTTGTTCGCCCGAAGCCGTGCCGAACGCACCTGACCGACCTGCTTGCTGACGTAAGTGGACGAGCCCATGTGCAGCGTGGCGGCGAGCCAGGCATTGGACAGGTAGGTTTCAGGCTTCAGCTGATCAGCGATGACCGCCTGCCATCGAGCCGATTCATGGAGTTCCCTTCTGCTTCCGCCAAACAGAGCTGAAACGCGTCCGTCGCCCTCTCGTCCTGAAAGATCCAACTGCGATACTTCGCGCGATTGATCACGTGATAGCGCGCCCCGTCATATTCCATCCGTGTCGATCTGGGCACGACTTGTTCCAATCACAAAGCCCGCCTTCATCAAGATGAAAGGTACGACCCCTTTGGCCCTAGGCTTGACCCTTTGGCTCTAGGCTCCTGGCTCCGGAGATCGACAGCAGGAAAAGCACCAGTGAGCCCTGCGGCGATGTTTCGCTCACGAAGGCAGCCTTCAACGGTGGTCGTGAGCGTGGAGGCATCAAAAAACGAAAGTTGGGGAAATATTTTGACAGATCAAAATATAGCAGAGAATACGGGATGTGGCGTAAGCTACATTTTCAACCTATGGCACAAAAATTTTGTTCATCGAGTCTGATTTATTCCCGCTTGGCCGCCGGGGCTTGTCTGCTGGTCCTTTGCGGAGGAATACCATCGCTCACTTTTGCGCAGCGTAAACCTTTCCCGTCATCGTCCCCCGATGATTCCCTGGTGCTGGAGCCATTTGTCACGACGGGAACCCGAACCAGCCACCGGATCAGCAAATCCCCGGTTCGCACCGAGTTGGTGACATCCCAGGAAATGGAGCATGCCGGCGTGCGCAACCTGGCTGATACCGTGGAACTCTTCCCCGGAATCCGCGTGGAGAACAACTGTCAAAACTGCGGTACATCAGAAATCCTGATGCTCGGTCTTGAAGGCAGATACACGGCCGTGCTTTTCGATGGGGTTCCATTGTTCTCAGGCCTCGCCGCGGTCTATGGTCTCGACCAGATTCCGGCTGCGTTCGTCGACCGGATCGAGGTTGTCAAGGGCGGCGGTTCCGCCATCTATGGCAGCGGTGCGGTGGGTGGCGTGGTTAATGTCATTGGACGAAATCCGACCTCGTCGGGCGGGCTCTTTGAGTTCCGCCATGATAGCGTGAAGGGCCAGCCGACGACTCAAATCAGTGGGATCGTGGACGATGTCAGTCCGAACGGGGATCGGTCCGTGACGGTGTACGGTCAGAACTCCCGGGTCGCCCCGGTGGATCTCAATCATGACGGTTACAGCGATTCGCCCAAGCGAGACCTGCAGGTCTTCGGCGCGCGCATCAATCAAAGGCTGGGACGGGGAATTCTCCGCCTGGATTACAACCGCACGGTGGAGTATCGACGCGGAGGAAACAAATTCGACCTGCCCGACAACCTGGCTGACATTTCGGAGCGTATCGATACATCCCGCGATGCGGGAATTATCCTCTGGTCCGCGGTCGTGTCACCGGACTTCGACTATCAGGTTTCGGGAAGTTTCGCCGACATCGACCGGCAGACGTTCTACGGCGGCTTGTTTGAGAATTCCGTCACTGCGCGCTTGGTCCCCGAGTCTTCATCCGGTGCAGGCGACAACAATCAGGCATCCATCGACCGCGGTTACGCCACCTATGGCCAAGTGGCGCAGGATCAGTTTGGATTCACCAAAAATCGGGTTTATAGTTTGGAGACTCAATTCAACCACCGCTGGTCGGATCACCACACGTCCTTCGGGCTCCAGTACTATCGGGAGAGGATCGATGACATCGTGCCGGTCAGCACTTTTGTGACGGGTTATCCCATCGCACCAGACACCGCGATCGGGGACAACCATGGCCTCTACATCCAAGACGATTGGCCCTTTGCGAAGACTTGGGAATTGGTGCTCGGGCTTCGCGGTGACAAAATTTCCGAACTGGATAAGGTTGTCGTCTCACCACGCGTAAACGTGAAGTGGGTGCCGGGTGATGACCTGACTTTCCGAGCCACTTTTGGGACGGGGTTCCGCGCACCGCAGCCCTTCGATGAGGATTTGCACATCGAACTGATTGCCGGCGACCGCACTAAAACCATTCAGACTCCCGATTTGAAAGAGGAAAAGTCCTACAGCACCTTGTTCAGCGCTTCTTGGAGTCCCGAGGCTGCAAGAGGGCGAATGACCCTGGAGATGAACGGATTTTACACCCATCTTGGCGGCACCTTCACAAATTCGGAAATTCAAACTGATCCGGCAACGGGAAAAGTCTTTCGTACCCGATTCAATGGTCCCGACGCCGAAGTGGGGGGAGTGGAGTTGGGTTTCGGCGCACTACCGATGAAAAATTTTCGACTGGATTTAGGTTATGTCCATCAGTTCGCACGCTACAAGGAAACCGTCGTCTTGTTCGACGACGGTGCGGGACCGGTAGTGTCCGAGAAGGACTTTCTCGAAACCCCCAAGGACTATGCAGTCGTGCAGGCTACTTATTCAGATGACGCCTTCGCAAACCTCTCGTTGAGTGCAGTTTACACTGGACCGGTAAAGAGCATCAATCTACGCACGGGTGTGCTCAACGAGAAGACGGATGACTTCCTCGTCTGGAATGCCACCGCTTCGCGCTCTTTCACATTGGGCAGCCTTCCCGTGGTTACGATCAGTGTCGGTTCGAAAAACCTTTTCGACACGCGTCAGAAGGATCTGGAGGCGGGTGTGGAACGTGACCCGTACTACCTCTACGGACCGCGTACACCACGCACGTTTTTCGCCAGTATGCGGCTGGCGTTCTAAACTCGCGAGCCGCGAATTGACCGCGTTTCGGCTGTCCTGCTTCACCCGGTGTCACATGAGCCGGACTCAGATGCGATGGCCGGCCTTTGTTGCATCGACGTCCCAATTGCTCCCGGCGTCTCCGATCTCTTGCCGGCAAAGGTTTGCCCAATCTCGTTCTGCGGGACCGTGATCGTTGGAACAAGACCGCGGTTCCTCGCAGCCTGAAGAAAACGTCTCGCAATCGCTAGGCCCGCACTCGATTCAGGCTCACCAGAAACCGTTTAAACGCCGCCAGCGTCTCCGGTCCTACGTGGTGCTCAATCCCTTCGGCATCCCGTTGGGCGGTTCCTTCGGGCACGCCGACGGAAATAAGAAACTTTACCACGATCTCATGACGTTGTTTGGACTCGACGGCCAGTTTGCGTCCCATGTCGGTCAGAAAAATGGAGCGGTAAGGTTCCGTCGTAACATAGCCAGCCTGTTGGAGTCGTCCCACGGTACGATTAACCGTCACGTGGGTTACGCCCAACCTGCGGGCAAGATCGGTGACGCGTGCTTCACCGTGGGCGGCGATCAAATCGGCGATGGCCTCCGCGTAGTCTTCGGCAATTTCCCGTGAGTGGGCCTCGCGTGTGCTTCGCAAGCGGTCCGCTTGCGTGGAGGACAATTTTTTGCGAGTTGAACGAAGAGAAAGGGAGGCCATGGAGCCACAAAGATTGGGAAAGAGATGAATCAATGTCGAAAGCAAATAACGTAGCGAACGTTACAGTTAGTTCCTCCTCTTCCGTCCATGAACCGCGCGAAATGATTTAATCGCGTCTTTGCCAAAGCGGCGATCCGAAACGCGGCCGAGGAAGCAGAGCGGCGCAAACCGTGCGGTCAAACGTGGAGAGAGAACCGCAGACAAGAGGGTTTTGAGATGACGTATTTGTGTTTTGGTTTGCATTGGCGCGTGGGGTTGGGACTTGGACGCCCAAGATCACGCGGGGACGGCGGATTATTGCCTTTTTTCAGAATGGCCGAACCCTGTTCTGTTTTCGCGGGTCTTCCCGGAGCGGAGACGCCAACGGTGGGCACCGGGATGGCATCTGTCTGATCGGGTCTCGCGGATCAGAAAACCTCTGCACATCAAACCATCATCAACCATGCAATTATCCGAATTCATTGATCGTTTCGCCGCCTTTCTCCCGCGTTTGCTGGGCGCGCTGCCGCTCGCCATCGGGATCATGGTGGGTGTCTTCTTGCTCAATCTGCTTGTGGGTCGGGCCCTGCTGGTATTGGCACAGCGGACTCACCTGACTGAGATGGACGTCCTGCCTTTTCGCCGCGGGCTGCGGTGGTTGGTCCGTCTGCTCGGCGGGATCTTGATTCTGAGTGTGTTCGGCTTCGAGATCGGCGGACTCTGGGCGATGCTTTCAACCATCTTGGGGCTCGTCGCCATCGGCTTCGTTGCGGTCTGGAGCCTCATCAGCCATACCTCGGCAACCATGCTGATCCTTTTTCTGCAGCCGTTTCAGATGGGTGACGATCTGGAATTTCCCGGCGAGCCTGTCCGCGGCCGCGCGGTGGATCTCAATTTCTTTTTCACAACGCTGATCGACCATCAGGGGGTGCATTTCCAGATCCCCAATAATCTGTTCTTCCAGAAGACACTCCGGCGTCGAAAGAACCAACGGATCATCAGCCTCGCAGCTCAACTGAATTCAACCGAGCCGATCCAGGTCGAATGGCCGCCCGCACCCTCCATCGCGGTACCCGCCGGAAAGGTTGAGGCACCCGATTCAATGATGAATTTTCCCGACCCGCGGAGCATTCTGCCGCCGCCACCGCGCTGAAACGGACCAACCGATTCGGACTCGGCGGAGGCCAATCAGGGGGTAGGATCAGGAGCCAGGGGAGCAAAGCGACGTTGGGAACTGCGACGACAGGCCGGCGGCGATCACGCCCAAGGCGAAGAGCGCGGTGGCAAAGGCCCCTGTCATAGGTTCCAGCAGGGTGAGCATCTGGGCCACGTTCTCCATCGTGACTCCTTGCGCGTGAAGCGTGCAGGCACCCGCGGCCATGATCGACGCCCACGCTTCCGCTGATGTTCACCGTGAGCGCGACGATGAAGAAGATCCCAACGGCCGGGTGGAGGTGGCGGCGAAACGCGGAAAGGGCCGCTTCGCCCGTCACGAGGGTGAACTTCCCATCGCGGTCATACTTCCCGTGCCGATGCAGTCACCGAAAAGGAAGATGCCCGAGAGCAAGGACTTGATCAATGAGGGGAGCTTCATCTGGGGGTGGCGGGAGGGTAGAGAGAAGAGTGTCACAAACCCCGGTGGAAAGGAAGTCTCCAGCGGCCCGGTTTTGTCGGGGCGAGCCGGAGATTGGACGCGCGCGCTGCGCATTTCTTGCTCTGGGTCGCTTGCAAACGGGAGGGGCCCGGCGCACTCTGGGAAATGGGTGGTGCGCGACTTCTCTGGGCTCGATACAGGCTGGCCTGCTGGCTTGTTGTCCTCGGGTGCGGGGGGGCACTTTTCGGGCAGACGGGCGATGACTTTCAGGCGGCGCAGCGGGCGTTGCGGGAGGGCGATTATGCACTGGCCCTGCGGTTGGCCGAAGCCGTGCTCGGTCAACCGGCAGAGAATGAAAACTGGGCCCTGCTGCAGGCCGAGGCCTTGGTGGCGGTGTCGCGTTACGCCGATGCGGCCGCGGTGCTCGAACGATCCATGGGGCGCGAGGTGCAGAGCATCCGGGTGCGCTGGGCCGCCCGCGAGGTGGCCCTGCTGCGGGGCGATCGCGAAAAAGCCCGGGCGCTCAGCGGCGAGGTGGCCGAGATGGTCTCCCGGCGTCGTTGGGCCTACCGGGATCCGTTGAATTTGGTCGTCTTCGGCCGGATGGCGCTGGCGTTGGGTGCCGATCCGAAGGAGGTCCTGGACAAGGTCTATGCGGTGGCGCAGAAAGCGGCGCCGACTTTGCGCGACGTCTATCTCGCCCGCGGTGAACTGGCTCTGGAAAAACACGATTTCGCCCTCGCCGCGAAGGCGTTTGCGGAGGGCAGTGAAAAGATCCCCAACGACCCCGATCTGCTCTTCGGCACCGCACGCGCCTTCGAGGACGGCAATCGGCGGGTCATGCTCGAGTCACTGGAGGGCGCGTTGAAAGCCAACCCGCGCCACGTGCCCGCGCTGCTCTTGCAAGTCGATCATCAGGTGGATGCCGAGGCTTACGAGGCCGCGTCCAAGCTGCTCGACCGCGTGGCCACGATCAGCCCGGGTCATCCTGACCTCTTCGCCTACCGGGCTGTGCTCGCGCACCTCGCCGGCCAGCCCGACGACGCGGATCTGGCGCGGGCGACGGCGCTGCGTGCGGTGCCGAACCAGCCTCGGGTCGACTTCCTGATTGGACGCAAACTTTCGCAGAAGTACCGCTTTGCGGAAGGCGCGGCCTCGCAGCGGCGCGCGTTGACGCTCGATCCAGATTACCTGCCGGCCAAGGCCCAGCTGGCCAGCGATCTGCTCCGGCTTGGCAATGAGGAGGAGGGCTGGCCGTTGGTCGCCGCGGTCAATGCCGCTGATGGCTACGACGTTGAGGCTTACAACCTCGTCACGCTGCGCGACACCCTTGCGACGTACGCCGTGCTCAAGAACGAGCACTTTTCGATCCGGATGACCCAGCGAGAGTCGGATCTCTACGGCCTTCGGGTCCTCGACCTGCTGACCCGCGCCCGCGAGCGGCTGGTGGAACGTTACGGGGTCGAACTGGCGGAACCCACCTTGGTGGACATTTTCGGCGACGAGAAAGACTTTGCCGTGCGGACCTTCGGGTTGCCGGACATCGAGGGTTTTCTCGGGGTGTGCTTCGGTCGGGTGATCACGGCTAACAGCCCGGCGGCCACGGGCACGGGCAAGGGGATCAATTGGGAGTCGGTTCTCTGGCACGAGTACTGTCACGTCGTGACCCTGCAGTTCACCCAGAACAAGATGCCCCGGTGGTTGAGCGAAGGGATTTCGGTCTTCGAGGAGCGCCAGGCGGACCCTGGCTGGGGCATGCGGATGACGCCGCGTTATTGGGAAATGATCCGGGGTGGCGATTTGTCGCCGATCGCGGAGCTGAGCTCGATGTTCTTGTCACCCCCCACGCCGGAACACGTGCAGTTCGCCTATTTTCAGTCGTCGCTTGTGGTCGAATTTCTCATCGAACGTTTTGGTTTCGAGGCGCTCAAAGGCGTCCTGCGTTCCCTCCGGGTCGGAGTTCCGATCAATCAGGCGATCGAGCGGCACACCGTGTCGATGGATTCGCTGGAGCGGGAGTTTGCGGCCTTCGCCCAAGGACGGGCGACCGCGTTTGCGCGGGAAGTCGTGATGCAGAAGCCGCCGGCGCCTTTGCTCCGGGCGGAGGCCTCGGCGGAACTGAAGGACTGGCTGGCGAAGAATCCGGAGAACTTCACCGGTTTGACCGCCCTCGCGCGTCAGGCCGCGGCTGATAAACGGTGGTCCGACGTGCTGCCATTGACCGATCGTCTGATTCGGTTGGTGCCGGATCACGTGGGCCTGGACAGCGCGTATGGATTGCGGATCGAGGCACTGCGGGAGACGGGGGATCGCACGGGTGAACGGGACGCGTTGGTCGCCTGGACACCGCGGACAGATGGAGCGGTCAACGCCTACCTGCGGCTGATGGACTTGGCGGCGGAGCAGAAGGACTGGTCCACCGTGGTTCGCAGCGCGGAACGCTTCCTTGCGGTCAACCCGCTCGTGGCCGCCCCTTATGAACGCCTGGCGGCGGCGGCGGACGCGCAGGCGGATCTGGTGGGCGCGGCGGCCGCCTGGAAGACCTTGCTCCGCCTCGATCCTCCCAACCCCTCGGATGTGCATTATCAATTGGCGGACGTACTCTTTCGGGCCGGTGACCCCGAGGCGCGCCGTCACCTGCTCGCCGCCCTCGAAGACGCGCCGCGTCACCGGGCGGCACTCACCCTGCTTCTCCGGCTGAAACCCCCGACCTTGACCTCCCCGTGACGCGACGTCCTTCCGCCTTCCCTTGGATGGGGCCCTTCGTCCGCCGCCAACGCGCCGGGTTGCTGGCGCTGCTCGTGGGGACCACCAGCATCGTCGTGGGGCAGCGCTGGTTTGGCGAAGGCCGGGGATCCATCGGCGAGGACGTGAAGACGGCGCGTGCCCTCGAGTCCCACAGCACGGGCACACCGCTCTGGGAGAATCCCAAGGGGTTCAAGCACGACGTCTTCACCTTCACCCGGATTCGCTACGAAAGCGGCGGCGGCGGTTTCGGGGGCTTTGGCCGGCGCCGCGGGGGCACCTGGCAGACGGATCTGCCGGACAGCGATCTCAACCTCTCCTACCGCCTGCAGCAGATGACCTCGATGAAAGTCGACCCGGACGGGCGGATCATCCGGTTGACCGACCCGGAGCTGGCGGACTATCCTTTCATCTACATCGTCGAGCCCGGCGGCCTGTCACTCAACGACGAGGAAGCGGCCGCCCTGCGGAAGTACCTGCTCAATGGCGGATTTCTCATGCTCGACGATTTCTGGGGGGAGCGCGAATGGGAGAGCATGGCGTTTGAACTGCGGAAGGCATTTCCCGACCGGACGTTCTCGGAGATCCCGCTCGAGCACCCGATTTATCACTGCGTCTTCGAGATCAAGGCCAAGGGCCAGGTCCCCAACGTGGGCACGGGAATCAACAGCCAGTACACCGGGGTGACCTGGGAGCGCGAGGACGCCGAGCAAGTCCACCATCGCGGGCTCTTCGACGACAAGGGACGGCTGATGGCGATCGCGACACACAACACCGACAACGGGGACGGTTGGGAGAGAGAAGGGGAGAGTGACTACTACTTTCACAATTTCTCCGAGAAAATCGCGTATCCACTGGGCATTAACATCATTTTCTACGCGATGACGCACTGATCCGGACCGGCTTCCTCCACCTTTTTTTAACGCTGATTTTTCCCCTTTCCATGAACGCTGCCGGACCTGATTTCTCCGATCCCTCCCCGCCGAGTGCCGCCGAACTGCCGCCGCCCCTGCCGATGGCGGCGGGCTCGAGCTTTGCCGACGAGAAGGCGGCTGCGGAGCGTTTGATCGCGGGACGGGCCCTGATCGAGGCGGAGCTGGCGAAGGTCATCGTCGGCCAGCACGCCGTCGTTGAACAGATCCTGATTTCCCTCCTCGCGGGTGGGCACTGTCTGATCACCGGCGCCCCCGGTCTGGCGAAGACCCTCCTGGTGAAGTCGATTGCACAGGTGTTCCACCTGAATTTTCGCCGCATTCAATTCACCCCCGATCTGATGCCCGCGGATGTCACCGGCACGGAGATCCTGCAGGATTCGGGCGGTGAGCGAAAAATGATCTTCGTGCGCGGCCCCGTCTTCGCGCACATGCTCCTGGCGGACGAAATCAACCGCACGCCGCCCAAGACCCAGGCCGCGCTGCTGGAGGCGATGCAGGAGCATCAGGTGACGGCGGCCGGTGTCCGGCACGCCCTCGAGGAACCGTTCTTCGTCCTTGCGACGCAGAACCCGATCGAGATGGAAGGGACGTATCCGCTGCCGGAAGCTCAGTTGGACCGTTTCATGTTCAACGTGATCATGGACTACCTGCCCGAGGATGACGAGGTGCGGGTTGTGGCGCAGACCACGCGAGGGCGCGGCGAGTCGATCCGGCCGCTCTTCGATGGGGCCGATGTGCTGCGCTTTCACCAACTGGTCCGGTCGGTCCCGATCGCCGAGGAGATGGTGCGTTACGCCGTTCGCCTCGCCGCGGCATCGCGACCCCGGCAAACGGGCACGCCGGACTTCATCAACACCTGGGTCAACTGGGGAGCGGGAACCCGTGCCGCGCAGTTCCTCGTGCTCGGCGCCAAGGCGCGGGCGCTGCTCCATGGGCGTGCCTTCGTTTCCTGCGAGGACCTGCAGGCGCTGGCTCCGCCGACGCTCCGGCACCGGATCCTCCTCAACTACCGCGCTGAGGCGGACGGAGTCCGGGTCGAGGATGTGATCACGCGGCTTTTGACGACGGTCAAGGCACCCGTTTGACGTCGGATTTTTTTACCGCGAATGGACACGAAGGAACGCGAAGGTCGGAGGGAGGGAGGAAGTGACCATCGCGGCTTCGTTGACCCGCGGGCGCTGATGCGTATCGGAAATTTGGAGCTCCGCGCGCGTGTGGTGGTCGAGGGATTCTGGAACGGACTGCATCGCAGTCCCTACCACGGATTCTCGGTCGAGTTCACCGAGTACCGTCCCTACAGCGCGGGCGACGACCCGCGCTACCTCGACTGGCGGGTGCTCGCGCGGACGGACCGCACCTACATCAAGAAATTCGAGGACGAGACCAACCTGCGGTGTCACCTGCTGGTCGATCGCAGTCGCTCGATGGATTATGGGTCGGCCGGCGTGACCAAGGGCGACTATGCGTCCACGCTTGCGGCGACGCTGGCGCACTTCCTGCACCGGCAAGGCGACGCCGTCGGCCTGATGACCTTCGATGAGAAGGTGCGCGACTACCTGCCGGCGCGAGGCCGGGCGACCCACCTGCGACAACTCCTGCTGACGTTGGAGAAACCCACCCAGGGCCTCGCGACGGACTTGGTGGCTCCGCTGGACCAGATGATCGGACTCGTTCGCAAGCGTGGGCTGCTGGTCCTGATCTCGGACTTTCTTGCCCCCCTCGACCGGGTGGAGTCGAGCCTGCACACGTTGTCCGCCTGCGGCCATGAAACCCTGGTTTTCCAGGTGCTCGATCCGGCGGAGACGTCGCTCTCGCTGGAGACCCCGGCGATGTTTGAGGACATGGAGACCTCCCAGACGCTTTTCGTGGATCCGGTGGTGGCGCGGGCGGCCTACCGGGAGCGCTTTGCGGCGCATGCGGCGGAAGTGCAGCGCCTGTGTGAGCATCGGGGCATAGCCCATACGCTCCTGACCACGGATCAACCTTTGGAACTTGCCTTGTTCGCGTTTCTGCAAACGCGCCAGCGACGCACGCGCACGAAACGCGCGTTCAGCGCTGCGGGAGCCGCCCGATCATGAGTTTTCTGGCTCCCTTGTTCTTGCTTGGTGCCGCGGCGCTGGTCCTGCCCGTCCTGTTCCATCTGGCGCGACGGACACCCAGGGAACGCCTGCGATTTGGTTCGCTGATGTTCCTGGCACCGACGACCCCGCGGCTGACCAAGCGGAGTCGTCTGGAGCACTGGCTGCTCCTGCTGCTGCGCTGCCTGGCGCTCGGACTGCTGGCGTTTGGCTTTGCCCGACCCTTTCTCAAGGAGAGTGGGACCGACCGCCCATCAACGCAGGCGCTCCGGCGTCAGGTCATCCTGCTGGACCGCAGCGCCAGCCTGCGACGGGACGGGCTTTGGGCGGATGCGCTCGTCCGAGTGGAGGCCCAGGTGAAAACGGCCGCGCCGGGTGATCGCCTGGCGGTGATCGCGTTTGCCCGCGGCACTGAAACGCTCGTGAGCTTTGGTGAGTGGGAGACCCTCCCGCCGGGCGACCGCGCGGTCATCGTCCGGGAGCGTCTCGAACGGGCTTCACCCGGGTGGGAAGGCACCCGGCTCGGTCAGGCCCTGGTGGCGGCGGCCGAGATGTTGACGGAAGACGCGGGGCCGTCAGCGGAACCGGGCGTGCGCGAGATTGTGCTCATCAGCGACCTGCAGGCGGGCAGCCGGCTCGATGCGCTGCAGGCCTTCGAATGGCCGGCCGAAGTCACGGTCCGACTCGAACCGGTCGTCGCCCGGGCGGCGGGAAACGCGGGCGTGCAGGTGTTCGCGTCCACCGGCGAAACGGAGAGCGTGGAGGTGGCTCCGCTGCGGATTCGTGTGACGAACGCGGCGGACTCGGTGGCCGAGCGTTTTTCCGTGGGTTGGGCGGATCGCTCCGGTCAGATACTGGCGGAGGGTGGGGTTGAGGCTTACGTGCCGCCGGGACAGAGCCGGATGGTCACGCTTCCGAAACGGCCGCAGGGCGAACCGGAAATTGACCGGGTGGTGCTCAAGGGCGATGCGTCAGAGTTCGACAATACGGCATGGACGGCCGAGGCCGAGCGCCGGAACATCCGTCTGCTCTACCTTGGCGGTGAGGCGGCGGGGGATGCGCGGCAACCCCGGTACTTTCTGGAGCGGGCGCTGCCGGAGACCGCCCGCTGGAGGTTTGAGCTGGTGGCCCGGGACGGGGCGACACTCAAGTCCACCGATGTGGCGGAGGCCGCGGTCGTGGTCCTGACGGATACACTGGAAGAAACCAACGGACAGTGGCTGCGGCGTGAGATTGAGGCGGGCAAGTCCCTGATCGCGGCTCCGAAGTCGCTCGCGGCGGCACGCTCGTTGGTCGCCTGGCTTGGGGCCTCCGCGCAGTCGGTGCAGGAGCAACAAGGCTCGCGCTATGCGATGTGGGGGGAGATCGACTTCACCCACCCGGTGTTTGCGCCCTTCTCCGAACCGCGTTTTGGGGACTTCACCAAGATTCACGTCTGGGCGCACCGATTGCTCGATGCGGCGACCCTGCCCGGCGCCCGGATCCCCGCCAAGTTCGATTCGGGGGCTCCGGCCCTCGTGCAAGTGCCGCTTGGGAAAGGGAACGTGTGGATACTGACGTCGGGGTGGCATCCTGCGGACAGCCAGCTGGGGGTTTCCTCGAAATTCGTGCCTCTGCTGTGGTCCCTGATGGAGCAATCCGGGGTGGTCCGGGCCGAGGGGAAGAACCTGATGGTGGGAGACCCGATCGACCTCGATCCGGGATTGGGTGTCACCGGTGTGATTGCACCGGATGGTGCGCGCCTGCCGCTGGCGGCGGAGTCCCGGCAATTCACCGCGACCACGGAACCCGGAATTTACCGGCTCCAAGGCGTGCGAGGGGAAACCCGGGTGGCGGTCGGGCTGGATCCGGCGGAGACCCGGACCGAACCGCTCGCGGCCGACGAGCTGGAACAACGGGGAGTTCGCCTGCGCCGGGACGGACCCGCGGGCGCGCCCCTGGCGGCGGAAACGTCGCGGCCGTCCGTGGAGACGGAAGAACGGCAGAAATTATGGCGATGGTTTTTGTGGGCGACCTTGCTGGTCGTGGGCGTTGAAACCCTGCTCGCGGGCCTGACGGCCCGGAGGGCGGTTGAAGGCGGAGGAATCAGACCATGATCGACGGATTTCTGGAAAAGCGGCTTCGGCGGGTGGCGCAACGCGAGCAATGGAACCTGCTGGCCTGGAGGCTGGCCGCGACCTGGCTGGTGGCGGCGGCGGTGGCGTTGGGTGCGGCCTGGATCACGGGTTGGGCTGGCTGGGCCTCGGCGTTGACGCTGCCGATCGTGGCCGCGCTGACGGCCGCGGTCGCGAGCGCCTGGGTGATCCGGGCGTTTGTCGCTCAACCGGAGTATCGCCCCCTGGCGGAACGGATCGAACGCCGCCATCCTGACCTGCGGGGGCTCCTGCTGACGGCGGTTCAGCAGCCCCGTGAGCACGGTTCGGAAATCGGATACCTGCAAAGCCGTCTGGTCGAGCAGGCGGTGCGGCACAGTGTGGAGCGGGATTGGTTG
>Ga0163144_10001996_pt1 | contig 47688 bp, 39 predicted proteins | sample OliLak19BULKMAT1_FD_123175 | JGI IMG/M metagenome (GOLD analysis project Ga0163144, IMG submission 123175) | Freshwater microbial mat bacterial communities from Lake Vanda, McMurdo Dry Valleys, Antarctica - Oligotrophic Lake LV.19.BULKMAT1 | ecosystem: Environmental > Aquatic > Freshwater >... | reverse complement strand
CCGGCTTCCACGCATGCGTCATGACCACGCCCCAACTCGTCGCATCGCTCCAGCGTGCCAATGTTTCCATGCGCCCAGAATTTGCGGCGAGTGCCCCAGCATTCGCGCCAGAATTCGCGCCAGCATTCGCGCCGGAATTCGCGCCACCACTCGGTGTCACGCCCTCGGGTGCGGCGTCAAAGGTGCGCGTCTGAAGTTCGGTCAGCGCAATTGTGCGCACCGCCCCCTGTGTTTCCGTTTGGCCAACCGACCCCCGCCACGCCTGATAGCCAAAGAGCGACACGCCGCCTAGCACCGCCACGACCGCCAAGCCGATCACTGTTTCGACCAGCGTTACCCCGGGTCGAGCACGACGGAGGAGTGCCCCGTGACCGTCGCGAGGCGACTGGTATGGAGACGACAGACGCGGAGTAATCATAGGGCGTGACAAGGGAGAGTAAGACAAGAGAAACATGATACACCCGCTAATACTCTCTGTGCCACTTTTTTACCTTATCTAGTACTCACATAGCGCTTAACGCATGGAATCGCCAAAAAATCTAGGCCGGTGCACTACTTTTGTGAAACGTGGCGACATCACGTGGGTTGGCACACCAACTGCCTATACTACTTTGAGGCATCTTTGTGTGCCTCATGAACCAGTATCTTGAAGGAATGTCAGAGACCACTCTTGCCGCCCCAGTGTTTGACCTTGTATCGCCCTACCCTCCTGCCGGGGACCAGCCCGGGGCGATCGCCGCGCTGTCAGCGAGATTCACCAGTGGAGCCCAGTGGCAGACGTTGCTGGGTGTGACAGGTTCGGGGAAGACCATGACGATGGCGCACGTTATCGCCAATGTAGGACGGCCGACTCTCGTCCTGTCCCATAACAAGACGCTTGCAGCACAGGTGTATGGCGAGCTGCGGCAGATGTTTCCAACCCACGCAGTTGAATACTTCGTGTCGTATTACGATTACTACCAGCCAGAAGCGTACATCCCGTCAACGGACACGTACATCGGGAAAGACGCCTCCGTCAATGCGGATATTGATCGCCTTCGCTTGCGCGCAACGGCGAATCTTCTTGAGAGACAGGATGTCATTATTGTTTCGACCGTATCGGCGATTTACGGACTCGGGGACCCGAGCTTGTGGCGAAAGCAGCGGCTGCATATTACAACGGGCGACCAGATCACACGAGACTACCTGCTGAAGCTGTTAGTCAATGCGCAATACCAGCGTAATGACATTGCCTTTGAGCGCGGGAGAATTCGGGTGAGAGGCGACGTCGTGGATGTGTTTCCGGCGTACGAAGAGCAAGGGGTGCGTTTTGAGTTCTGGGGAGATTCCGTTGAGCGCATTGCGACGTTTGACCCGATCACAGGAACAACGATTCGGCCGATTGACTCAATCGCAATTTACCCCGCGAAACATTTCGTCGCGGCGAAGCCGCAGGTCGAAGCTGCTGCGGTAGCCATCCTTGAAGAACTTGAGGTAGTGCTCCCTCCGATGCGATCGGCGGGCCGACTGATTGAAGCGCAGCGACTGGAAGAACGAACCCGGCGTGACGTCGAGATGCTGCGGGCCACTGGAACGACACAAGGCATTGAGAACTACAGCCGGCACCTTCTCGGCAAGCCTCCGGGCAGTACCCCGTCTGTTTTGCTTGATTACTTCCCCGATGACTTCCTGACCATTATTGACGAATCCCACGTCACTCTTCCCCAGCTCGGCGGCATGTATGAGGGAGACCGGAGCCGGAAACAGACGTTGATTGAATATGGGTTTCGCCTCCCGAGTGCCCTCGATAACCGGCCCATGCGTGGCGATGAAGTCAGGGCGCGTTTTCGACGCGTCCTGTGTGTCTCAGCCACACCAGGCGCGGAAGAGCTCCAGCGAAGTGGACCGAACACGAGCGAACAGATTATCCGTCCGACGGGACTCCTTGAGCCAACGGTAGATATTCGCCCAACGCTCGGCCAAGTTGATGACTTACTCGGAGAAATTCGTCTTGTCGTGGGTCAGGGGGACCGCGTACTCGTCACGACGCTCACCAAGCGAAGCGCTGAAGATCTGAGCGACTATTTAGCAGAGCAGGGCGTTCGCGTTCGTTATCTCCACGCCGATGTGGAGGCTCTCGATCGGCTCGCCCTCATCCGTGGTCTTCGACTCGGGGAGTTCGACGTATTGATTGGCATCAATTTGTTGCGTGAAGGATTGGACATGCCTGAAGTGGCATTGGTCGCCATTCTAGACGCAGACCAAGAGGGATTCCTTCGCTCCGAACGCTCGCTGATTCAAACTATTGGGCGGGCGGCGCGCCATGAACGAGGCCGTGCGGTGCTTTATGCTGACCGCATCACCGGCTCGATGCAGCGCGCATTAACGGAGACGAACCGCCGCCGAGTGACCCAAGCAGCTTGGAACACGGCACATGGCATCACGCCCTCTCGTGCCTTACGCTCAACTGCCCCTATCTCGGCATTTATGCGCGCCCCTGAAGAGCCTGCGACCGCTGGTAAACAGTCAGCGAAGAGCGCATTAAGCAACAATCCTGTCCTTGATCTAGCCGCGTTGGAAGCTCAGATGATGGTAGCTGCCACTGCTTTGGATTTTGAACAAGCGGCAAGGCTGCGGGACCAGCTGCTCGCGGCTCAAGGGAAATTGAAGACGACCGCCCCGAAACCCGCACGAGGGGGAGGCCGCCGCAAAACCGGCGTGCCGCGTGTTCGCCCAGGAAAAGGACTCGGCTCCGCCGCGTCCCACGAGGAGTCAATGCAGAACTTAGCCAAGAACCATGCACCCACCAAGACGCCTCTGCCCCCCTCTCAATCCCTTGTGAAAGCAGCGGGAAGTGGCTCCGTGAAAGACCTCGCCAAGGAGGGTGTCGCTGCAACAGCAACGGAATCTGCGAAGGCGCCCATGCATACTTCGACCAATGCCTCCGCGAAGGCCTACCAACAGTCCGCAACCAAGACCACGCCCAAAACCCTAACGGGGACTTCCGCGAAAGATTTTGCGACGGGCGCCGCTTCAACTGTTCTCTCAGCAACTCGAAAGATCACAAAAAAGAACAAGTAGCCTGCTCTCTCAACGACGGCGCCTCAAAAACTCGGATCAAACTTTGGAGGGAGGCAACTTGCACCTCCCCTAATCCGAATTCTGGGATCAGAGGCAAATTCGCGTTGGGTCCTCTATGCTGTAGGGGCCGGAGTAACTCCCTCCCTTTTCTTGTGACTATGTCTGCCTTTATTCGCCGTGTGATGAGTGCGTGTGCTGCACTAAGCTTGATTGCATTGCCAGCCTGTGATTTTGTCAAGAAGGCGACTGGTGGTGAGCCCGAGCCGACGAAATCTTCGATTGAGTCCTCTCGTAAATCAGAGCGTCCGGCAACGGTGAATCTTGTTGATTCGACCTACCAGCGCGAGGCCGCGGTGCGCCTCCATCAGCAGAAGCTAATCACAATTCCCGAAGTTCAGCAGAAGACAACAGAAATTGTTGCGCTTTATCGCAGTGGGAAGACGACCCGAGAAGAGGCAGCTCGTCAGTTAAATGTCTGGCTTGACCAGTACATCTCGACGCACCCAGCAGACATTGAAGCCCTAGAGGCTCGTGAAACAGCCAAGGCTCAAGCTCTAAAGGCGCCGACCACCCCAGTCACACTACCGAAGCAGTAAGATAAATCGTGACGGGAAGCGTGCTTCGATCGAGCGTCCTGTCACGCGTTTCGAATATCTGCTTTCCGTTTTTCGCACACTATGTACAATGTCTTCCGGTGTCGTGTGATGTTTTTCCTCACACCTATCGCCTGCTACGTTCTCACTTGTGTTGCGGTGCCACTGGCAGCCCAAGCTGTCGAGCGACGCGCTTCTTCTCAAGTCAACCGCGAGGGCGCCGTGTCGAATGCCCGCCCTTTTCCGGCTCGTGCGACTCGCACTGTACGATCGAGAAAAGTGCAGTCCTCTCCGGTCCTTGAGTCGCTCGGCCAACCATTTCGGGCGGCACCAGCACTCTCTTGGTCCGACAGTGCGGGAGCTACTTCGATGGCGACCGCTCTCCTTGATGAGCTAGAGCACCTTGACAGCAGAGGGCTCGTGTCTCCTGCCGCAGAGGTCGCTCGACTACGTCTTTTACTCTTAAATCTTGATACGGATAAAGAGCGCTTCGCCTTTGATAACGCGATGACAAGTGTTACGACGTCGGCGGTTCGCCAGATCCTTCTCGGTCAGCTTCGACCCGTTGAACGGGCCGATTCTACGAGCGCGATGCAAGACACGCTGCTGATTTCACACCTCGTGCGCCAACTCTCGCTCAGCCCCTTCCCTGTCGCAGTCCTCGACGCGGCGGAGCCAAGGTATCCAGAGTTTCATCGCCTGCGGGCTGCATGGCTTTTGATCCGTAATAAGCCCGAAGATATTCGACAGGCGCGCACACTTGCCTTAGCAATGGAACGATGGCGGTGGCTTCCGCAGCAGTCTGAGGGCACGAGCCTTGTCGTCAATATTCCCTCGTATGAACTGACCGCGTACCAGCGTGATGCAGACACGTTGATGACGTCGCTCTCTATGGCGGTTGCGGTCGGAACATCAGGGCTTCATCCGACGCTCGTTTTTAGTGATTCTGTGCGGATGATTGTCTTCGCGCCAGTCTGGAATGTACCGGCAAGTATTACCAAAGGCGAATTATTACCTATTGCCGAACGCGATCCATATATCTTGACATTGAATGGCTATCAGATTGTCAACCGCGTTGGTCGTGTCCTGCCAGCCACGGCGACGTCGGTCGCACTCGTGCGCCGAGGCAGTGCCTTCATTCGCCAGTTGCCCGGCGGAACCAATGCGCTAGGACGGGTTAAGTTTCTCTTTCCAAACGCACACGATATCTACCTTCATGACACGCCTCGTCGCGGAGATTTTGACCTTGCCCGGCGGGACCTTAGCCATGGGTGCGTCCGGCTAGCCGACCCTGAAGCCTTGGCGAAATTCCTGTTGGCGCCAGCGCCAGAATGGTCTGTTGAACGTATTCAATCTGCAATGAAGCAGACCACCGCATCGCCTGTGACGCTCGGCCAACCAATCCCTGTCCATCTAGTCTATATCACGGCTACCGTGACGCCTGAAGGTCGGGTTCTTCTTTATGACGACGTCTATCACTTTGATGAGGCTCTACTCCAACAGTGGCTTCACCTCCGACATCCTTGAGATGCCTTGCGACACCCGGCCTCTGCCATTTAGGAGTTGAGCGCGTTCGCCGGCCGTTGTTTTCTCAGTCGGCTGAACGCATCAAGCTAGGCAACGTGGGCAGAGGGACAGCCAGTCTCGTTTTTGAGCAAAATCGCGACACCGGGACCACTTGATTACTCGCGTCATGTTCGTCACGAAGTGACAGCCGTGGTCGCGTCCGCTTATTTCTCAGCTTTTTTTCTCGTCCCTTTATCGCAGGCCGCGTTAGCGAGGTTGACTCCCGACTCGATTGCCAATGAATCGATCATTCAATTATCTTTCGCCCGACACAGACGGCCCCCCATCGGGAGTGCGGCGCGCCATGTCGTTCAGACTCCCCGTCGCCACGCCCCCGCGATACGGGACTCAGGGAATCTTGACGATTGGCGTGCTGTAGGTAAAATTATCCCATCCCGCCTTCTGTAGACTCGCGGGCACGCCATCAAAGCGGTGGCTCACTTGAATTGAATAGCTCCCTGGGGGGAGATCTGGAAGCTTCAACTGATAAGTACGCTCAGTCACTTGCTCAGCGCAGGCGACGCCGGAAGCAGGTGGCGTAACAACCACGCTCACGAGGATACTGACAACCTCGGGCGCCCCCGATTGTGCTGCCACCTGCGCTCTCGGTAGGTCGGCGCGATATGGCCGTAACCCGTAGCATGGCGTCGGGGTTCGCATGACGCCAGAGATCATCACAGCTCGTCCTTCTACCGCCACCGCCGGAACCGGCATGTAGGTAGGGGTCGCCTGTTCTGAGGGAGTCAGCATCCCTTGAACCAAGGTGACCGGAAGCGTCGGGGGTTCTGTATAAGAGCCGCTAGGCGCAATAACCGTTCGAGCCACTGCGCCCGTGTCTGCCGCCTCGGCACTAGGCTTTGAGGAAGAGCAGGCAAGTAGGCTCGTGCTGACAAGGATCGCTGTCAGGATCGCTGCCGAGTAATTTCGCATAAGTATCAAACGATGAGGGAAGTGCCACCAATGAACACCAGAAGCTACGAGAGGCTCCGTCATCATGATATGCGTGTCTTTCTCCTCTGTTGCCATGCCGATTACTCCCTCTGTTCTTTTAATTGACCCGGACCCCCAGTGGGGAGACATTTTGCTCCCCCATTGCGCGAATGCTGCGTGGTCGACTGTTTCGATTCAGTTATGGTCCGAGGCCAGTGTTGCCGTCAGCGAGTCCTCTCATCGGACGGCGGTGGTGGTTCGACTGGACCCAGACGGGCTCAAGGCTCTCGAGGTCATCCAGCAAGTTCGCGACCTTTCTCAGGCCACAATTGTGATTGGCCTTGTCTGCCCCGGCTGGGAAGCGCTGGCAGGGCTGGCACGCCTCTGGGGGGCCGACGATATCATGACACTACCTTTGCTGCCCCGACAGCTTGCCTCTCGCCTGTTGGAATGGAAGGCAAGCAGAGAAGACGAAGCTGGGATGTTGTCACAAATTCTCCAAGAACAAGCCTAGTCGAGACAAGGGTACCCAGTACGGTCGTTAGGCGTTTTACAACAGTGGGTTTCGACCCCGTTTCCGTGGATTTTGCGGTCACACTCTTCCGCGGAGAATTGCATGAGAGTGGACAACAGTGAGAAAGAAGATTTCTGCCACGTTACGACCGGCCCTACCTCCTGACAAGAAGAGAGATCTTGAGTCTCAGATGTGTTCTACTCACTATCGCTACCGGCCGCTGCTGGAAGTTCTTTACTATCGAAGTCGATATCAAGGCCCGCGTCTCGATCGGCGTCTCGGGTGTCATTGCGCAGACGCAGCCACTCAATGAGATCGCCGATTCGTCTCGGCGGACTAATCAAATACCCCTGCACAGCAGTGAATCCTGCTTGCGTCAGCCACTCGAGCTGATCTTGTGTTTCGACACCTTCAGCCACCGCCTCTCGCCCGAGACTTTTCGCAAGTGCTACGACCATCTTGGCGATCGTTTCTGCCTCTGGACTTTCACCAAGAGACTGGACAAATGATGCGTCAAGCTTTAACCGATCTGCTGGCAGCTGTTGCAGCATTTTGAGCCCAGCATATCCGCTTCCGAAGTCATCGATAGCTACCTTGATGCCGAGGGCATGAATCCGGTCGAGTGTTCTTCGTGCGATGTCCGTGTCAAGCAATACCGCAGTTTCCGTGAGTTCAATTTCGAGCTGATTTGGTTCAAGACCGTGGTCCGCCAAAAGTCGTTCAAGGCTCCGCACTAAATGGGCGTGGTCGAACTGTACGGCGGAGACGTTTACGGCAACACGCACCGGTAAGCCGACCTCCCGTAATCGCTGCGCATCAACGGCTGCCTGCGTCAGCACCTGATCCCCGATATCGACAATGACTCGTGACCGTTCAGCTAAAGCAAGAAACTGCGAGGGAGGCATGACATCGTTCCCCGTGCCATCGTTCGCCCTCCAGCGCACAAGGGCCTCGACAGAAGAGATGTTGCCACTCTCAAGATCTAGGATTGGCTGATAGACGACGTCAAATTCATGACGCTCGACCGCTTGTAGAAGTCGGGCAACCAAGTCAAGATCTTCCTTTCCCGAGATGACGGGGGATGAAGAGTAGTGACGCACGGTCCCAGGCCCCGACTGCTTCGCTTCAAAGAGTGCGCTCAGCGCTTGTCGCATGAGGCTGGTCGCTGTCCCGCTTTCCTTGGGCCACTGAACAACGCCGACGCAGGCGGTCAGGTGGAGAGGAGCCTCGGTGAGTTGATATGGCCAACGAAGCCCGGCTTGAATGCGTGTCAGCCGTATTGACAGGTCCATCATTGGATCAACTGATTCGCTGTTGAGATGAAGGAGTATCGCAAATTGGTCACCAGCGACACGACCCACGGATTCTCCCGGGACTGTCAAATCCTGAAGACGCTGACCCATCTCACGCAAGACGGCATCTCCTCCCTCGTAGCCCGTACGATTGTTGATCTGTCGAAATCCATCAAGATCGACTAAAACAATCGCCAGCGGTGTTCCGTCCAGTCGCGCATCGTCAACGAGGGATTCGAAGTGTCGGCGCCGCCAGAGTTTCGTGAGAGGGTCTTGGCGGCCTTCCACATCGCCCATTTGTGGCTCTTCCCCTCGAACGCTTCCCCATAAGCCGCGAACCCACCCATTGTCGATTTCTGGTCGCACGCACCACTCTATCGTCGGAGATGATGCCCCCACGAGGCTGTAGCGCCCGACCCAAGGAACGTGATGTTCCAGCAGGGCTCTCCACTGGGTCCAAGCGTCGAGCTGCTGCTCAGGAGCAATGCGTTGCTGGATAAAATCACCAAGGAGGCTGAACGGTCCTGGAATTTGAAGCAACTCGGCCAATCCTGCTGACTGGGTGCTCGTTCCTTGTTCTAAGTTCAGGTGGAACGTCTCAACTCCCCCAACACGACACGCGTCCGCAAGGCGCTCAGATAGTCGCAGCGACGTTTGGTTTGATTGCGTTAAGTCGCTCAGGTCCCAGAGCAATCCTTCAACCCGAAAGGCATGCCCGTCGACGTCGACCACAGGGTGGCCGACTAAGCGTCCCGGCCATCGCTGCCCCACCGTCGTGCGAAAAGTTGTATCAACCGAATAATCTTGCAAGGCCAAGAAAGCTTCGGTCGTTACGCGTCGAACTCTTGCCCGATCACTCGGAATCACATAGTGGAGGAAACTTGAGATGCGGCTCGGAGACCCTTCTTTAATCGATGGAACCCCCAAAAGGTCACAGACCCCCTGAGACCAAGAGAGTAGCCCGCTTGCAACCTCATAGCTCCATGAGCCGACCTTAAGGTGATGCTCAACGGACGACCACTCTGGGTGACTATTTCGAGATCGAGATCTATCAGTAGACATGAGGAAAGTAGAGAGCAGAACACGACCGGATTACGGCTGAGATGAGTACAATGTGGGGGGGCAAGCAGACTCGTATCCTCCCCCTCTTCAACTTTGTTCATTATTCTTTGACGCAAATCAGGGTGTTCTGGCCTCTCCCCCTTGCGGCCAGCACCGATCTAGCCCACACTACGTATGTCACCGTGTGGTCGTACCGCACGCCCCCTCATACATCGATTGATGTCACTTTCTGCTGGAATGGCGTTTTTTACGTCCACGCGTACCATGCCGCCCTCGTTCGACGAGAATCCCCTTTTGCCGGATACTCCTATTGACATATTTTCTCACCTAGAAGAAGAGGAATTGACTGAAGACCCGGGATATCTCTACCAGCACAGCGGTCTCGATTCAGAGAGCAGCCTTTTAGTTGAGAGAGAGCCAGAGCCCTTAACAAGAGAAGGCCATGCGACAGTCACTACATCAAAAGATCGTCCCGCAAGGCACCGTCGTCCAGCCCCTCTTCAACGTCAAGCGGGTTCTGCGACGGAGGCGTCTTCCAAGATGACTCCCGGAGCATGGGCTGCGATCCCGAGTGACCACAACAAAACGTGCGAAATATGGGGATACGCTGACGGGCAGTCCCATCAAATTGCGACAGTAACTCCTGGTCCCGCTGCGACCGCGATTGGTCAGGTGCTCGCTTTCGCCCCCCTCGCTCGTCACGAGTTAAGCTGCACACTCGCGCTTCTTGAACGCATCGCCTCTTGTCCCGGAATCTGGGACGCGATGCTAACAGCCAGTGGCTCGACAGATCTTGAGCAAAGCCTCGTGACGCGCCTTGCGTACCTACGTCGCGCCGCTTCCGTTGGGTCTGTTCCCACAACCTCTGAAGCAGAGCGCTTTATCCTCCCAGATGAAGAGGTTTTACGGTGGGTCCCAGACCACGATGAGGTGTTGCAGCCAAAGGATTGAGACTCCTTCTGTAAACATCCGCCGCTTCTTAATGGAAGTACTCTACGCTTCACAGCAGCGCGCCGGCTGAAAAGAGGCGGTGTGCTGTGCGGCGTCAAGCTTGGCCTTGTTCGACTCAAAATTCTTAGGAAGATTGACTCGTTTCTCAGTCCGAACCGGAAGCCCACTATCCGTGGGCCTCTCTGGGGGCATATCGTGGCATACGGCGTAAGAACAAAGTCTTTTTCGCCATTTTACCATGCCTCGGAGAAGAGACCATGTCACCACTGCCTGAAGACGTAGGACAACACCAACTTGAAGAAGAACACTACCTTGCTGGCGCTGATTCTGACGCAGTCGAGAACGGGCCCCAGGCTTTTTGGACTGCCATCTGGGTTATTATCGCCCTGATTGTGGCAGGGTACTATTTGATGAGCTAGTTTTCGAACTCAGTCAATAGGGCGGACTGGAGAACGACCGAATGGACCTTTTGTGTTTTTCGCCCCCAAAGGATCTCACCGTGGATTCTACGGAGTACAGGCCGCGCATCGGTGGGTGACTACACAAAGCCAATCTGCGCCGCAGCGGTCGCCGCCGAGTTGCCAGACATTCGCACGTTACGGAGAAAAGCAGTTTGTTCCAAACTTGATAGTAATTGGATTTGAAGGGCAAGCTTCGTGCACTCATTGCGGGAACTGGCAAAATCGTCCTTAAACACAAAGTCAAATAGGCGGCCGCCTCTCCCATACCTACAATCGGAGGGCTTACTCCGTACATTTGATGGAACGGGGTCCATGCGGCACAAGGAATAGGGCCCAAAACAAGATTGTCAAAATTCGAGAGAGCCCAGCCTAGCCCCAATGGTCCAAGCTTCTTTTCTTCAGCTACGCCTTGCCAAAAGCAGCCATAAACCCGCAGAAATCGATTTGTTTCAGATTAAGTGACACACATGCCAGAAGCAGTTGTATTTTGATTGATTACCGGAATATGAAATCCTCAAAACTTTACGGGAGGCTCTCTGCGGTAATCGCCCACGTTTGTAACGTCTAAATTTCTTTTTCCTTCGATCTATGTGCGGCATTATTGGATACATCGGTTCTCGTAGCACCTCAACAGTTCTTATCGACGGACTCAAGCGCCTCGAATATCGCGGGTATGACTCGGCGGGAATGGCCGTCGCTACGGAGGGAGGACCCCTCGCCATTCGCAAGGCTGTTGGATCTGTCAAGTTTCTTGAGTCGGCTGTCTCTGCCCACCCTGCTGACGGTTTCTCAGGAATTGCTCACACTCGATGGGCGACACACGGAGCACCAACAATTCCGAACGCACACCCCCATGTTTCCTCGGATGAAACCATCGCGGTTGTTCACAATGGAATCATCGAAAATGCCGGTGCCATTCGGCGCCAGCTCGAGTCCCGTGGTGTCATATTTCGATCGGAGACAGATACGGAGACCTTGGCACATTTGATTCAGTTTCACTGGGATAAGAACGATACGATGGCGAGCGCTGTCACCGCCGCGCTTAAGCACGTCGAGGGGGCCTATGGTCTCGCGGTGATGTCGACCCGTGTGCCTGGACAAATTGTTGCCACACGCCGCGGCAGTCCTCTCCTCGTTGCCCTCGGTGATAGCGAACAGTTTGTCGCTTCTGACCCAAGTGCGGTGCTCGCGTACAGCCGTCAGGTCATTTACCTCAGTGACGGCGATGTTGCTATTCTTACGGCTGGGGGTATCATTATTCAGGACGCAAGTGCGGTGAGAGTCCAACGCACTGTCAGTGTGATTGACTGGGATCTGGCGGCTATTGAGAAGAACGGCTATCCACATTTTATGCTCAAAGAAATTATGGAGCAGCCGGCAACGCTGCTTCAAACGATGCGGGGGCGCATGCCCCCTGGAGCAGCGTTTCCCCATCTCGGCGGTCTGATGCTGACTGATGAGCAAATCCAAGCTATTACGCGCGTGATTATTACCGCGTGTGGTACCTCGTTCCATGCCGGGCACATTGGTAAGCAGCTCATCGAGCGATATGCTCATTTACCGGTGTCTGTAGAGTACGCGTCTGAATTTCGCTACGGCTCCCCAGTCGTGGATGCTCACACACTCTGTATCGCCATCTCACAAAGCGGGGAAACAGCGGACACTTTGGCAGCACTGCGGGAGGCGTCTCGTCTTGGGGCCATGACTCTTGGTGTCGTCAATGGTGTCGGATCGACAATCTCACGAGAGACTGATACCGGAATGTATTGCCACGCTGGCCCGGAAATCGGTGTCGCTTCCACAAAGGCTTTTACCAGCCAGTGTGTCGCATTGACGATGCTTGCTCTTCGCCTCGGCCAAGCGAGAGGTCTTGCTACTGGGGTTGCTCTGGACGTGATGGACGCGCTTCGTCAGATTCCGACTCAAGCAGCTGAAGTTCTTGATCAGGTGCACCGTCAGTGTGAGCAAATTGGTATACAGCTTGCCGCGTCTGACCATGCCATCTACCTTGGCCGTGGATTCAACTATGCCACCGCGTTAGAGGGGGCACTGAAACTAAAAGAGATTAGCTACATTCACGCAGAAGGCTATGCTGCAGCTGAGATGAAGCATGGCCCGATTGCTTTAATCGACGAGGAAATGCCGGTCATCGTTATCGCTCCTCATGACGGCCTGTTTGATAAGCTTGTTGGTAATATTCGAGAAATCAAAGCCCGAGGAGGCCGGGTCATTGCGCTCACCAATCGCGATGAGCCAGAATTAGCTGGATGGATTGACCATGATATCCGACTTCCCGTGACGATGGATTGTCTGACTCCGATTCTAGCTTCAATTCCGCTGCAGCTTATTGCGTATTATGCCGCGACCGCGCGCGGGACGAATGTTGATCAACCGAGAAATCTTGCCAAGTCTGTCACGGTCGAATAACACGGAGTAGACATGATAACACCAAATGAACTGAGTCGCTCGTCTATTACGCCTGGTGCCGCAGCCCCCGAGCCTCTGAGCTATAGCACTGATGACGCGCTCAGGTCCGTCGATATTGGATGGCACCCCATGATTCGAGACGTGTTTAAGCTCGTTGAAGCGGGTGAGGGCGTGGTGGTACAAGTGAAAGAGAAATTTGGGGGCCTTCGCATTTATACAAGCACAGCCACGCAATCCCTGTTAGACACAATTCGTGTCGCCGAGCTTCACGCTTCGACGGTGTGTCAGGAGTGCGGACACCTAGGCCTAAGTCAAGCCTCTTACCGCACATCCTGCCTCCTTCATGTTCCCCCCCGCTCTCGTTTTGGAGATTTGACAACCGATGGAAGTAAAAGGGCATTGATCCCGAGCCGTACAATGCCTCATTACGCAGCCGAGGGGAAAGAGATTTTACACCACGCTGGTGCGGAGAAAGAGGTCGCACGAGAAGAATATATTCCATCCGCTTCGGAGATTGAAGCCGCGGAAGCGGGATTGCAACAGTACGAAACAACCCGCGGAGAGGCGACAGACCGTCTTTGGGCGAATTCCATACGCAAACTTCTTTCCGAGAGCGGATTACCAGCGCATCACCGACGTCGCTGGATTCGTCGGCTGTGGGAAGCTTCTTCCAGTGACCATATTGCCGACACGTGGAGTCATGCCTGCAGCAGCCAAGTCACAAGTATCGCAGATTTGATTCCTTTCTGTCGCCGTCGGATGCCAGAGACGTGGGCTCTCTCGATTTGTTTAGGGTTACCTATCGCTTCGTGGATCGTGCTGCAGCCCGACCTCCCTCTCCTGACACGAGTGGCGTGGGCTCACGATATTGTGGATAGGCTATTCGATGTTCCTGACGTTCTTTTGACAGATCCGAGCTCATACGTTCGTCAAATCTGTGCCGCCTCCTCGCGTCTTACGATTACTCAGCTAACTCGTTTGCTCAACGATGTCTCATTGAATGTTCAAGACCTTGCGCGGCTTCATCCACGGGCGATTGATGCTGGCTGGGACCCGAATGACAGCAAGCAACCCCTTCAACAACGCCTACTCGTGCTGATTCGTCCAGAATTACGCGTTGGACATGTGCTGGCGATCTGGTCTTTATTGGGGAAATACACAGAAAGCCAAGCGGCACCAGCGCATGGGCACTTAGGCGTTCCCCAATCAGACCCGGCCGAATTTGACGCTGACGAGGTGACTTGGCTCATTCCGATCTTGACATGGGCACAGTTCTATTCGCTAGATGTGAAAACAGATACCGCGCTGGTCCGATCTATTGTTGAAAAATGGCTCCACGGCACAGAAGATACTATGAATTGGGCCCTTCGAGTGATGGCTGCTAGCCCGGTACCGCTTGGTATTGCGACAGAATCAATGACAAGAGCGCTCCGTCAGGCGTTGCTTTCCGACATTGCCGATAAGCGTGAGTGCGCTGTGAGAGCTGTGGGTGCAGAGCGGAGAACACTCAACGCGAGTCCGGTCAAATTATAGAAGGACTTCCTAGGAGTATCCCGCCACCGCAGATTTTTGTAGGCATATCAACGCCACTGCACGACTCAAGAATGAGAAGAGCGGAAGACGGTTATAGTATCCAATCACCGGTCGTCTGACACGAAATGCTGCAAAACCAGGACAGAGCTTCGCAGCTTTCGCCATTCGTGCCTGCCTTAAAACACAAGGTATCTGCGCACTAGTCTTGCTTCCGAACTGGGTAGAAGGCTACTAGATCAAACAGAATTTTTGCCGTCCAGTCACAACGTTTTCTCTGTGTTCTGTCGCAGATTGTGGCAGCGGGGATCGCATCACCTGCATATTGCCTGAGGCGTGCTGGAACTGCTCCCACTATGATACTCCCATATCTTTTTTCGTTTCGGCATATGTTTTCTGTGTCGAGAGTACCCCTGTTAGCCAGAGTAGTCCGTTTAGGGCTCCTCCTTTTCCTGCTGAGCTCTCCCACCTTGTTGAGCGGTCAATCCCCCGCCTCCTCTGTGTCAGGCGCGCCCCTGACTGTATGGGGGTGGCACCACCAAGGTCCGATGCGCAAACTGGTGATTGAACGAGCTGGAGATTGTCTTCGGCTCTCAAGCCCAGGAACTGGCATGTTGCAACGTCCAATCTTATTCAAGCAGGGGTCTGACGCATATTTTTCCTTGAGCGAAGATACTCCTCTCGCTGGCTGGACGGTTATTTCTTTCGGACCGTGGCGACTTGCGACGGAGCCAACGACGTGGTTCGCTGCCCTCAGTCGGGCACAAACTGCGCAGGATGCTCTCGTGCGCACCATCAATGCTTGTCCCTCGCTCACTCCATCTCCGATTCCAATCACCGCCATTGATTTACGAACGATTCACGCCTCCGCGCTTACGCGTGATACGCTCGTTGCTCTCCTTGGTCCGCTACCAAAACCACTTGGAGTCATGCGACAAACCACCAGTGGCCCGATGGCCCACGCGCAAGGCGCTTTTATTTTCGCACTACCGGCTCCTTCTCTTGATTCTGTTGTTTTGATGACACCGGCTTTAGATTGGGAGGAAGTACGCTACACATTGCTTCATGAGTGGGGACACCGCTGGGACCAACGTCGAGGACAGCAATTGGCATCGTGGAGGCGGCTCCCTCTTCCGTCTCGATGGCAAACTCGTGAAGAGTGGATGGCCGATCTTTTCGCTTCTGCTCTGAGTTGTCTTTCTCTTGCCCAGTCGAGTCCATTGATTTCGGCTCGTGTGTTTCAGTTATGCGAAGCCCGAATGCCAGGTACAACGAGACTTGGCGAGGAACTCAGATCAGAACTACTGTCACAACGCTCACAACGCTTCCTCTCTCGCTAGGTTCTTGGTGACGGTGCGGATTCAGAAATGACAGTCATCCTTTCTCGGACGGCGGTCGCTATTGCTTGAATTCGCTCCGCGTTCAGAGGGAGTTCGGGCGAAAGATCGAGTGCGAGGCAGAGCCTGTATTCGCCTCGACTTCCATCGGGCCTCACGAGACCATTTTCTGGCAAGATCCACTGATGCCCTGGTTGTGTCTTCGCGGGAATCATAAGATGAGACTCTTGACCATCGGGCAAGGAGAGGGTCACTGGCAAGTCGTGCTGAAGTTGTGCAAAAGAGCAGACGAGCACCTGTTCAACATGTACTCCGTCTGCGACCCGAACGCCAGGGGCGGCGGCAAGAGTGATAGCGACCAACACATGTCCCGCAATACCTCCGTGCATCCCACTATGTCCAAGGCCTGTAAACGTCAGCTTGTCTCCTGGTCGAACTCCGGCCCTGATTCGAATTCCTGTCCGAGTGCTCATCCCCACACGTCCCGTCCCACTGCAGCTTGAACACGCCACTGAACCCGTGAGATCTTCTCGACCCTCTCCGCCACAGGCCGCACACAAAACAAGGCGCTGATATTCAACTGCATGAACTCCACCTCGGATCATGTCTCGCAATCTGAGCGGAAGCTGCATTGCAACGTCTGCCCCATTTTGCTTTTTTCGTCGTGACAAGACTCGTGTGAGTTCTTTCGAAATTACTCGGGACTTGTCACGAGGCACCGGATTCGTACCGGTCATGCCTGCTCTTCTGGCATCATATCGAGCCCGACGATCTGGGTCTCCGAGAACTTTATACGCCAGCGTGATTTGTGTAAATCGTTCAGCGGCTTCGGGAGCCTGATTGACGTCAGGGTGCCACTGTTTTGTGAGACGCCGATAGGACAGCACGACCTCGTCCCGCGAGGGCAGAGGACTGTCTGGTAGATCTAGGGCCGTATAATGGTCGACGGGAGAAAGCACGGTTGCGGACAGAGAGACGACGATCTGCGGTGCGGAGACACGTCCAGTTTTTGGGCGCCGAACTCTGCACCAAAAGCATTCCTCTTAGATACGAATCAGGCTCAAGGAGCGTTGCTCTCCGCTGCCTGGGCCCGGAGGATGGCAAGGTCTGCTTCAAGCCGTCCGCAGAGATTCTGGACCTCTTCCAACAGGGGATCGATCTGGGCATGAAGCTGGGCTACGAGCCCATTCATGGCGGCAATACCCTCGCAGGTTTGCCTGTACATTGTCAGCTTCCATCTTTCCTCTGGGTACTCGTCTTGAGAGACGCGTGTTTCTGCTTCTTTTAAACCCTCTAGCAGACCCGGTGAAATGACCTTCGTCAATGCGGTTAGGCACGCCGCGTCCATGGGACCGCGCCACGTCTGCAACACGCGTCTCAGCACTTCGACAGCGGTTTTCGCGTTCTCTCCACCCTCTTGCATAGAGAGGACCGATTCGAGCGTCGTCAGAGCGGAGATGCTGGGTTCAACGGAAGAATGCATAGGCAGCACCAGTGAAGTTGTTTGTGCCGTACTGGCCGCTATCAGTGTGTGAGTCTTTTGCCAAGACCGCAATGGGGTCTTCCTTCTAATAGCCTATAAAAGCTGGTACGCCTAGGCTTGAATCGTTAATTGGGAGAGACCGGAAAAGTACTCCGATTCTAAATCAAAAGCCTCGGATCTGGAACCCCTGCGGCGGGATAGATGTTGGAGAGCTGTTCACCGAGATGTAAGGGATGCGCACGAGTCCTAAAATGGTTCAGCGCATGAATCTGTGGTTTGACTTTAAGTTTTTCACCCCACCGTCGAAGAATGTCACGGCATGGGTCTTCAAGTGGTGGCTCCGCAATAACCAGCTCAAAAACAGGCGGTGGAAACAGTCCGAGAGTGGCTGGCAGCTTTTCAATCAATCGCCGGAAGGAGCGTCCCCGTCGAAGGGGAAGTAAGATCCGCACTTCCCCAGTGCCACGATGGTGCAATAGGGACAATCCTAGTTTGATGGGTTGCATATTTTCAAGACGCCGTATAATCAGGCGGTCCTGCTCATTCAGCGCTCGACCACGATATGGAGCGAGTCCCCATTCCCGCAAGCGCGCCCATACGGCATGCTCTGGAACCAATGTCCATCCCTGACTCTCTCGAACAAGCATGACATCCGCCAGCTGCATGCGATACTCTTCGATATCTTGGACCGCGGCGTGTTTTTTTGCCACAGGGGTGCTTAAGCCAATTGCGTCCCAGCCAGCGGCTGTCATGGAAAGAACATGCCGACTTACCGCACCACGTTCTCTATCTAACGGCCTGCTTGCCAATAGGCCTTGCTTGACAAGACGCTGCACCAAGCGGAATCCATATCCTGGTCCCATCCCAGCAAAAATGAAAAATCGATAGATGACTTGGTGCGTCGTCACGACGCGATAGAAACCCACGTATCTCAGAATGGCCCGGTCATAGGAGCGTGAACGCTTTCGCGCCGTCGAAACCGGAGGAGTATCTGGTGTTCCTCTTGCACTTGTTTTCTGAGACGCTGCTGCTCCGTCTGTCGTCAACCCGTCAAAGAGGGAATACTGTTCAAAGAGTCTTCTCATGGGTGCACAGGATAGGCGAGACACACGGCAAAAGATACCTTCCGGGAAGAGAGAGCTTTGACTCTATTTTAGTGAAATGAGGCTTCCCGTTAAGTTGGTAGGTGGTTGGGAAAGAACAGCGAATCGTGACCCATGGATTTAGACCGAGGCAGACGGGAAGAGGTGCGGTATAAGTCCTGTAAGACGCTCTACACGTCGTTGAAGCCGAAGTGTCGGCACATAGAAGGCTGTCGTCAGCGGATCGAGCTCGGTGCACTTGGATTGAATCATCTCATCAGTGTACTTACTGACAATAATTTCGATATCCAGCCACGTCGCTGTAGTGCGGCCTGGCTCCTGCATACGCAACCGTCCGTCTGGCAACGATTCATCGCGAGCACCCGCGGCCAAGATGCGTCCCTTTCTGCTCATGGATCGAAGAGACTCATCCCCCAAAAGTCGCAGAAACTTTGCCCCGCGATTTGAGAGTTCCCACGAGGAAGCCTCAACCACCAAAACATGATGGATCACCGCGTCTAATCGTGGCGGACGCGTTGGAGCTACATAGCGGTAGCCGAATCTTTTTTGGACTTCGGCAAGCTTTGCCGCTCCCGTTGGCTCAAGTGTCACCATCATCATCCGCCCGTGGTGTCCTTCCCATCGTCGCTCCAAAAGACCCGCATCGACAGCTTCTCGTAATCGGAGTCGAACATGGTGTCGTTTCCACGTTGCCCAAGCAGATTCAGATTGTACGACTTTCTCGACCGCCCATCCATCAATGGCTACATCGGATGCTCGTGCAACAGCCTGCACTGCGATAGCCACGTCGCCGTCAAGACGTGCTGCTTGGGATTTCGCCTCCGGCGTCAATCGGTATAGCCATGTCTCAGTCGAGCGGAGCACCCGACTGGAGGTCTGAATCTCCGTGAGACGGACCCACTGACGGCTTGCGAGGCGCCTGCAGCGCCGGTGCATCTGCCGTGTCGCCGAAATCGAGACCATGGGAGTCGCCACGCCGTTGTGGAGTGCGACGAGTTGACGAGGTGTTACGGCTCCGCTTCTGGCGACGAGGCTCAGGCTTTGCAGGAGAGAGGGAATCAGCATCGACGGACTGGGTAAGCGGAAGACTGAGGGCATCAAGTTCTACTGCATCAGGAGCAGGACGTCGGCGAAGGAGTGTTGGCAATGGGGTAGCCCTGATCGGCATTGGTTCATCACCCCAGACGTCCATTGTATCTGGATCATCGTCAGTCACGGTCGTAATTTGTGATTCTGTCGGCGGACCGAACATCAGAGGATCGAGATGCTGCATCGGATTTTCAACATCCGGATCAAAGCTCATCCCCGCCGTTGGATCAAGCCCCTCTTCGTCAGCGCGTGGTCGAATAGAGAGAAAAGAGTGAACGGGATCTTCCGTACTTCCTTGATGCGCAGGAGGAGCCGTCCCATCAATCTCAGCGTCTGGGGCCTCGTCCGTATTCTTTTCTCCTGCCTCAACGTCGGATTCTTTCTCGCCGGAAACAGCATCACCTGACGCGTTCAATTCAACGCTCTCGTTGCCACGTTGTGCATCGTCTGACCCTGCTGCTACGGGGGGATTTGAGGCGAGCGACTCCCTCGCTGCAGCCTCTGCTGCGAGCTCAAGTGGGTCTGGGCCCTCCAGCGCGACGGTAATCCGCAGACGCACTTGCTCATAGAGCTGTTCAAGGGCTTCGTCATCAACATTGTCGAGTCGGCTTCCCCACTTGGTAAAAAGATCGATGATACGGCGACTATCTTCCACGAGAGGACGACGGTTTCCGTGATCCAAGCACCAGGCCCACGGGTCGAACCCCATATCTGGGCGATTCCAACTCAGCTGGTCCGCGAGGGCGAGATCAATACGATCTCCCCACGACGGAGATTCGCCTGCGGCAATGCTCAATGTCGGCAAGTCAAGGACTCGGTCAAACGTTGCCCCCAACTCGTTGGTAAGCAATCGCACTATCTGCGGGAGATCCGGGAGTACTACCAGTGTTTGAGGATCAGCCAATCTCTCACGCCACCGATCTGCATCTTCCATAACGGCGGTCCATGGCACGAGGAAGGTTCCGACATCCAGCACCGCGCGCAACCCCGCCAATGCTCCTTCTCCGTCGGCTACCAGCTCGATCACCGCGAAGCCAGCCATCGACCACGCGGTTTGGAGTAGTTCTCCATCTCGGCTCGTGATATCGTGTGCCAAGTCTCGGACTTCAACTAACGGGTGGGGTCTGCGAGGATCAAGGTTTATCTCAAGACCACGTGCGACTGCAAACTGCGGAGACGCGAACCATGCCGGCGCTTTGACGCGTCGGGGCGGCAACGTGGTCACTCCATCAAATTCGGACAAGATCAACTCGCCCATGCGCAGGCTGATAAATGCTTCTGGGTCAAACCATGGTTTGTCAATTGCTTCAATACGAACGGCACCACCACGTGATGCCGGACCTCCGGGCTTAAACATTTCTGGATCATCCTGCACTGTGACATCGGAGAAGCTTTCACTCTGACTCCACGACTCTTTAAATACGGAGCGCGCGCCAAAAAGCATCGATTCCCGTCTGGCGCTTTCCGCGTTGGGAGCCGAATAGGAAATTTTGGTGCGAAGATTGTCATTGAACGACGTTTCAAATGACCGGTCGTTACCCATAATCAGCTGCCCTTGAGACTGATGCGATGCCAAGAAACAAACGCGGCTTTGCCGGTTCATCGAAATAAACTCCTTCGTCAAACGATTCAGGTAGTTCGCAATTTCGTCGACACAATATAACAACACACGGTCTTGGTTCAGATTCGGTTTATTGATACGGTCACGAGCTGCTTGCTGCGCATCTGCCAACACGAGAATGCCGAGGACTTTCGCCACCGCACTCCATTTTCCAAGCGGCATACGGAGGACCACAATTTGACCAGCATCGATTGCCTTGTCAAATCCCTCAAACGTTGGGGGGAGTTCTGGGCAGAGAAATGGGGCCAGCTCATCTTCTACGAAGAACTTTGCTTGGGCTTGGATGCCGCTGACAACGGCCTGCTTCTGCTTAACATCAGTTTCTGAGTCGTCCCACTGTCGGAAGTAATCGATAGCGCCAGGATTGACACGAAGACCATCGTACGGCTGGCCAAGGCGCTTCGAGCGCTCTTCCGCAGCTTGAGCTTGCTCCATCATGTTCTGGGCTTCGCTGACCATCGCAGTTCGCACGCTTTCGGATCGGGCAAACTTCAAGATTGTTCGGAACGTTTTGCGATGGGGGTCTGCTACCCCAATAATGGCCAAGGCATTCGACAGCCACTCGGACTGGGTGTTACGCCAGTAAGCTTGAATGGCTTGACCGGCGACCGCCTCAATACCGTCCATGACCATTTCTGACTGCACCAGCGGGTTGGCCGAGATCTGGAGGGGATTATAGGTGTTCTCTCCGAGGGGCTCAAGGACGACCACATCATCGCTTCGACCATAGAGCGCCGCCATACGACGGATTTCTTCTGTCATGTCACCCTTCGGGTCAATGATAAATCCGCCCCACTTGTGGCGCTGATGCTGTGCTAAGAGCTCCGCGTACTTTGTCTCCGCCTCAGGAAGATTCAACCCAACGTAGGGATACCACGGTGCGCTCGGAATAGGACCATCTTTTGCGGGATCGACTGAAGGTCCTTTAGACTTCCACGGTGGTGTCCATTGCGAGGAAGCAGAGTCCGGTGGAGATAGATACACACCGTTCGGGCCGAGCTGAAAGGCGGAGGGGGGCGGGGGAACAGGCCATTTCGCTATCATCTGATGGACCACCGGCATGATGAATGTGCTTGTCTTCCCTCCGCCCACACCACCTTTGACGTGAAGATTTCCGAACAGGCCCTTTTCCTTCAAAATAACGTGTGGATTATCTCCAAGGAACTCATCTTCTGCCGGATCAAACGGGTCGCCAGGTTGTTTCCCTTCACGCGTCCAACCTGAACCAATGTAGAGGTCGTTTCGAAAACGGAGATCGTCGATGAGAGGATAGGGCGGAAGCACCAATGGACCGAGTTTCGGATGACGCCAAGCATCGAGGCCAAAATACAGCGAGCCGAGCGCGATTATCACGAGAACAGACAGCCACGGCTGATCCACGAGAAGATGGAATAGCACTTGTAAAGACTGAATGTACCCCAGCGGCCCCCCCACAATGACTGCGACGACCGCATGGATAAGAGCCATCCCTATCAAAATTTGCCGGAAGATGACAAGGGTTTTGAGCTCTTGCCGCTTTTTGGCCATCTTTTCGGTGACCGCCCGTGTTGCGATCGTGGGCGGTGTATTCCGGGGAGCAGACATACGCAGTCAGTCGCGAAGACGAGTGGGAGAAGTTGCAGTATAGCGGTTTTTCTCGTACAAGAGAAACGTAGAAGCCCATGAACCGTCAGAAGCCGCGATTCTTGCACAAATCCCTTGCCCCTCTCGCTGAAAAGACGTATCCTACAAGTTCTCAGATGTATCTGCCTCTGACCTTTCTCCCCGAGCATGCACTCTTTTGCCACGAGTTCCCTGATTCAGGCCGCCGCCAGTGCCTTGAAAACAGGGGCGACCACTTCCGTCTTGAAGGATGGGAACTTGCTTACTTGGTCGCAGAAACCGCTGCCGACGTTCTCCGGATTCACGCTGGGAGCGAGCTTGTTCATTTTACTGATAGTGCTCGCCATTGCCGTGTTGCTCGGCTTCTTGATCAGCGAGTGGGTAGCTCAGCATCACCACAGCAGAGGACAAGCGCGATGGCCAAGAGATTGGCCGAAACCTGTGTTTACAACGAATGAGTCGGACCCAGGATATTTTGCCTTTTCGCCAGACGCAGCGATGCGTCAGCGCGCGATGCCTTTTGGGCGAACCTATCCTCGAATGCGAGTGTTCCCGAATATCTGGCCGCTAAGTCATCTTCGTTTCTGGATGATGATGGCGACCTCAAAGCCCGTGCAGATTCCGTATAAGAAAAGGTTTCAGCACGTCGCTATTCTCGGTGGCACAGGTAAGGGAAAATCAACGTCTTTTGTGATTCCTCCGTTGACCTACGGCGCCATGGAGCCCGATACCGCTTACTTTGCTATCGACGTCAAGAGCCCCCAATTTTTACGCACATTTGGCCCGCTCTATCAGCGAGCGGGTAAGCCTGTCTACTTCATCGACCCGTGGACTCCAAAGGAGACCATGGCGTTTGAACCTGTCTGGCGTGCAGACCATGAGCGAAAGAAAATTATCGCGGAAGTGATTTCAAGTTACAGCCTTGAACCGTCTCCCTCGCAAGAGTCCGGGAACTCGGAGTTCTTCAAGAACGCCGCTAATCGCTTGATGCGCATCCTCCTCGATATGGCCCAGTTCTGGCCCCGGAGACATGCCAAGCTTCCCTGCATCGCCCAACTGGTCGGTGGTGGTGGCGATGCCATCAAGGAAGCTATTCAGCAACTACCGACACTTTTACCAACACAAGGGGAAGTCGTAGAAGGCGCGGTCCGCGTCGCGAGCGCCCCCACCGCGACTTTTGAGTGGCGTGGTCGCAGTGCGAGCCTCAGTTCCGATATTGAAATTCTTGACCGAAGCGGCGCCGTCATCGCAACACGCATCAAGGAGGCCCGCCTTCTTCTCTGGGGTCCGAAGGGACAAGGGACTCCCAGCGCTGATACGATAAGTGATATCGCAGGTGCGTTGCGCAATGATATTACGAAGTTATGGAAAGACCGCGACCAAGACCTGAAGAAAATCTTGAAAGCGTCCGGTGAGTTTATCTCGATGCCTGATGACACGAGAAACTCCGTGGTCTCTACCATTCAGAATAAAGTGGAATGGTTCGCCGATCCTCAGCTTGCCTTAGTATTTAGTCGTGATGAAATGGACCCTGATTTTATCGCGCAGCGGCCATGCCTGATGTTGATTGGCGCACCCATGGCGAAGTTACAGATCGGGTCTTTGTTTGTCTCGGCCATTATTACGAATCTCGCAATCAACGCTATTTTCCAGCGTGGCCAACATCTTGAAAACCGCGAGCTCGGGACCAAGGTTTCTAAGCATGGTATCTTCTTGATGCTTGACGAGTTTCCGCAGCTCAATGTGAAAGACGCCCACAAAACGTTAGCAACGATGCGTTCGTTCCTTGCCGGGCTTGTCATGATTTATCAGGACCGAGGCCAGCTCCGCCAGATTTATGGCGACAACGTAACGACGGTAGAGTCCAATACCATTCATCGTGCTGTGCTGCAGGGTATTCATGAAGAGGCAGCGGAGTTCTACGCAAATAAGACGATGGGCAAAGCGACTATCCGCAAGGAAAGCTATTCTCGAACGCAAGGCGAATCGAAGAAGAACATCTCGGTACAAGAAGAAAAAGTGGATCTCATGTCTCCCAACGATCTCATTTACATGAAGATTAATGGTGAGTCCCGCCCGGATATGGCAATCAATATGACGAAAGACTTTGACCCGTTCCCAATGCGGCCTCTCCCATTTTACGAAGACCCAATCTGCCGAAAGCTCCTCGGGATGGAGCGAAAATTGAACAAAGTCGATAGAACAGGCGCCTCGTCGTGGAAGTTTTGGGAATGGCAGGAATCGTGGGATTTTTCTAAAAAGCCCGCCAAGCCACTTTTGGTTCGGCGAGTGCCGGTAGCGGACAGTGCAAGAGCGAAGGGCGAGCCTGATCAGTGTTGGGAGCGTCAGCAAGATCCTTTTACCGAATATCTTGATTACGTCGCCGCCGATCGAAAGACGGCGTGGGATGTTTTGACGCTGCCTGATTTGGATTTCGCCGCTATCGGGGTGCTGGAACACAATCCTGACCCCGCGGTGAGAGCAGCTCTCGCTGGTGGCGGGGCTTCGGCACAAGGTGGAAACCCGATGACTAACTTCTCTGCGCCTAATATCTCAGCCGCTCCGACACCAGCCCCAGCGCCTCCACCAGTTCCTTTAGTGCCGCTCTACAGTCGTGATGTTCGCACCCTGATGAGTGATGATTTCGCTCCCTTGGGTCCGTGTTGGAATATTCCAGTCGAAGGCACCACCATTGACGCACGCGTCACGGCTGCTGAGGCGAGAGACGAAGAAGCTCGTTTTCGATTACTGGATGATGGATTGGACGATGATGGAGATGACCCTTACGATGACACTGACGAGGAGGACGAAGAATGAGTGATGCCGAGGGATTTTTTATTTTTCATGACCCAGCAGCAACCCCTGGTGAAATGCTGCAAATGCCAGATGACCGCCCGGCAATGTCTGTTCCTGCGGGTGAGTATTTTTCTGCGCTTCTAGGACATCGAATGAATGCTACGCTCGTCTTTCTGAGCGCCGCCATGCCTGGACGAGTCGACCCTGACGAGTTGAGCCTCGTTGATGATGCTATTGCGCACGCCTATTGGGAGGAGCATCGTGCCTTGCTCTTGCCGCCTCGAGTTCGAGCGTTAGTTCGCAGAGCGATGGATGGGCCGAGTGGGGCATCGTGGAGCGATAAGCTCGAGCGAGCCAGAGTACGCATTATGGAGACCGACTCACTCGAGATGGCGAGCCATGCGCATGCACAGGCCCGCGTTGAGGCTTTGTGTGACGGGGTAGACCGTCTCCTCTCGGATTTACAGGTGGCGAGTCTTGAGTTTTTAGTCGACTATTTGCTGCTACAACGTGCCATTATGGAAGACATTCGCACTGCAGAGCGCACCCGAGAGCAAGGAGAACCCCGCGCGGCGGTTCTTGAACGGATGGACCGTTCAGCTGAACTCGTCTTTGAGCGAGCCCTTGGCATCATATATAAGCCGCACTTGATCGCTGAAGAAATTCCTCCGTCCCGGCGAAGCCAAGTTGAGGAATATGCTCGCCGCCGCGAACCCTTGACTGTCACTGGTCTTTTTGCCCGACTCGAAGCAGATGAGCTTGGACGGCTTGGCTGACATGTTGCGGACTGAATATCTCGGCTTTTGTCCTGGCCTCGGCCGCCTCATTTGAAGAGGATTTGGTATTGTGAAAACACGATGAACGAGAGAGAATATTTGAGGATGCACTTCCAATATTTTCTCCCGTTCATCAAGTAGGCGTCGTGGATATCTCTCTCCAAAGGCATGGGGAGAAACGCTGCTTGTTTAAGGTTGGATGAGCGTGTGGCAGCGCGATTTCTTGAAAGCACACGCGGTTATTGAGGTGGTGACGGGTGTGCCGGTGGCGGTGAGTCTCACCCGTAGTGCGGCGGCGGACAGCATGGTGGCGCCCGATCTCAGGGCGTGGATTGGGGAGACGTTCGCGTCGCAGGGCTTCTCAATCGTGCGTATTCTTGGCGCCGCGACATCACCGCGTCCTACCGGGCACGGGTCTGGCTCTCGCAGTCTCATCGAGACCGCCTTTCGCGTACGGAAGAGCCTCGCGGGGCCAGTCCTCAGGGCACTCAGCCCGATCGGGCAGCTTCGAGAAGCGTGGTGTCGCAGGAATCTGCGGGCGATCTGGATACTCGCCGGCAACCCGGGTGTGGAGGAACCCAGTCGGGCTGCGACCGCGAGAGCGGCGCATGCTGGTCGTGTGTTCGCCAGTGCCTCAACGCTACAGCGCCTCACCGTTGGACGATGGCCGTGTGGCGAACGTAGTACGTGGCGTATTCTGGTGGGAAAGTGCGGTGGGATCGATCGGGTGGAGAGAAAACAGAACGACCAGGCCGCCGCCCGGGGTCGCGCGCGCAGAGCGAGGAGGCTATCGCTGGACAGTATCCAAACCCCCCGGATCTATTGCGGGGCACGTTACTGTCTACTTCTGTTTCGCGGTTTTATTGGCTAGTGACCGAACTAAATGCTGCTACTCCTGAGAATCTGTGGTATCTCTTGGAGCCACCGCAGTATTTTGACGTGACGGCCTTTCACCCTGCGCACGCCGCCTCAGCTCATCCAAGACTCCATTGAGCTGTGTCAGTCGAATAAATCCGACGAACGCGGAGGGGACTCCAAGAAGAACACGCGGAATCCACCAGATCCAAGATACGTCGCTTGGCATAAGAAAGGCAACCACAAGAACAATAGCACACCCGAAAATAATCAGCGCATGCTGCCTCAAGAGAATACGCAGGTCTACAGAGGTCATCTCTTCAACTAAGATGACTTGGTCCTCCTCTTGATTTTCTTGAGCCGGAGCCGGAGTCGGAGACATATTACGGAAGAGGAGAAGGTGTGATAACAGCCCATATTTCAACACGACGTGCTACTCGCGGATCTTTCGCTGCGAAGTCTCCGCCTCGTGCGGTGACTACAACACGGTCTCCGGCAACGCCATACGTTCCTGTTAGAATTTGTTTGACTCGCGACCCACGTCGCTCGGCCATCCCGAGTAGCGTCGCATCCGGCTGTTGCTGATCCAGTTCGGCAAACGATTGCAGCTCAAATCTTGCGTTAGAAACCCGCTCAAGGTAGGTCGCAAGTTGGCGCATCAATGTTCGATATTCTCCCGAAAGCTCACGGCTATCGGCTGAGAAGTAAACGACGGCCAGCCGACGGCCAGTTGCTCTATTTGGTGAGCCAAGACTTCGCGGCGCTTCTTCACCGAGAAATTCTGGAACTGACATGGTGGTGCCGGGTGTTGCCAGAACAGCTTGTGCATCCATAGCATAGGCAAAATCACGACCATTGCTTGTCCTGATGGGCTCAGCGATACTGCTCGCAGCTCTTGGAATCAACGGGGCGGCTTGCTGTAAATCTACTGCCATGACGGGGGCTCGAGGAGGAGTCCGGCGCCATAAGACCGCAAGTCCGAGTCGAATTTCTGGCGTCACACTGAATCCCCGGCGTGCAGGGCTCGCCGTCAGTTCCCCGCGGCGGGCGGCCCCAAGCCAAAAGCGCGTGTTGAAATCTGCGACGAAAGGACCGACCACTCCGTGTCGAAACGCGAGTCCCGTCACGGCGTGCGGAAAGACACGCTGCTCGGCAGGGTTACTTCCAATCCCTTCTAACGAACGCATCCAAAGTGCCCCAGCTCCCAGAATGAAATCGACTCCGCTTTGTGGGCCGCCTGCTAGGCGCGCACGGAATACGGTTGATGGTGACAACAGGGTGTAGGCTCTCGCATTCTGGTCTGTTGTTCGGGTCTTCCCAGACCACCCGCTCCCGATTTCCAGCGTGAAGCTCGGGCTCAAGCCAAAATGGGCGGCCGCGTGCCCCCCCACACTCGTCGCACCACCAAGGCGCTCGGAGAGCACGAGGGCCTGACCACTCAGAGAAACTCCAGATGGAGCCGAGAGTTGTGCCGAGGCAAGGGTCGGCTGGATGGCTACGAGTGCAGCCACGGCAGCAAGGGGGGCGATCATCCGGCGAGAAGCAGAGCGCATCGGCATACGAGACAGAAGCAGAAGGAGGCGTGCTACAAAAGCAGCAGATATTTGTAGGGACAGATAAGATACGCGGTTTAACGTCCTAACGTGGCAGGTCGCAGGAGTGAGACGGTTCCGTCAAGGTCTTGCGCCATTCGCTGACCGTTAATATTTACGACAATCACTCCTGGCGACCCGGCGCCCGTCATGGAGACCTTCGTCAAATCACTGAGATACAGTCTCCAAGCCGCACCCATCTCACCTGTGAGTAGTAAGCGTTGATCGTCGGTAAAGTCTCCCCAGACGGGTCCCACAAGCACAATCAATAGTCCAGTGTCATCAACCCAGTGCTTCATGATGATAAAGGGGTTTTGCTCCGTTACCGTCGTCACCCATCGATCAGCCGCCGCCTGCACTCCTGGGGAAGCATCTACTGCTTGTGGCTGATTTTTTCGGAGTAACCCGGTTAAGAGTCGAGCTTGCGTGGAGTCAGTGAGCGCCCAGACTAGACGAAATTCACGCCACGACATTCGCGCCCATCCCTCATCGCTAATCCTCCGGAAACGCTCTGTCGTGGTCATGTGCCACGCCCCTGCCGAGAAGAGTGTAATGAACACCAGTATCCCCCACGTCATCCAGCGCCGCCACCGTGCTTGCCACCACCAACGAAAAGGCATCGTGATACCTTCTCTGAGTCGCGACGAGAAGCTTCGGCGCAAGCGGGCATCACGAGGAGGCAGATTTTTTCGAGCCGCTTGGCCTGCTATTCGCGGAGGGTTCTCCGGATTTTTCTTTGTCATGGGACTGTCGGTGTTCCCGGTACAGTCGGTTGAGTCGTCGTGGCACCTGTCTTCGCTCTCACGGCCGCGAAGAATTCAGCATAGGCTGCATCCCATCTTGTCGCAAGAATTTTAATGTCACCAGAGCTGTATCGGGCAGCAAGTGGGGTGTCATCACCGCGGTACTGTAGAACGATCGGAGGAAACGCCGTGTTATTGTTCGCAAAAGTTCCCCCCTCGATCTGAGCCCGTAGTAGTGTGACTGACAAATACTTCATGAGTTCGATGCGGCCATTCTGATCGAGCACCTGCCACAGGGTTAAAGGATTATCTGCGGTCGGAGGGCGTAACTCAAAAGCAATTCCACCGTCAGCCGCCGGTACCCACGACAAAATTTCAAAGGGCGCGGTTTTTCGCGACACCATATCATCGTTGATGATCCGGATAAACGCGTCGTTCACGGCAGCCGCTGTCAGTGGGGATTGAGAGGCCAGAGGTCGCGCCCCAGCGATGCCAGTCGAGGATGCAGCAGTCATCCCGAATCCACCCCACGCGAGTCCTCCAATGAGTCCGAGTCCAAGAGCAAGGAATGACAGGAACCGCCAAAATTGCTTTTCCCGTGTCGCCCGTTGCAATGTCCGCCACATGGCTGCCGCTGCTTGGGATTGGCTTGCGCCACAGCTTGGACAGTCTTCAAGGGTGGTTGGCACTCCATTACCACATGAATAACAGCGCCGAAGCGTGCCCGTTTGCATGGTTGACATAGAGGCTAGAATCCAAACATCAAGAGGACCGGTGTATTTTTGGGGAGTCGGAATGTCATTTGATCTGTCGCTTCGTCTCCTAGGATTCCTCTCACCAAATCACTCGTCCGCCCCATCGCTTGGAGCACTGCGATATCACGTGGGGATGGCTGTTCGACCACGAGGGCCCCTCCTACAAGATTTCCTTGCAGGCGCTGTGTATTGGCCGTAACGACAAAGTCTAATCCTGTTTGAAGTAAGCCACGCCCAACCCGCTGTGGAATCCGGCGAGAAATCACGGGATCAAGGGACATTTCCTCTGTCGCAGGATTTGCGGCGACCGCTCCGATGGATCGAATCACTCTTCCTTGGGGTGTGACAAACGTCGTAACCTGAACCCTGACAGGCATTCTCACACCGACCGGCGCACCGCCGCCCGCACCACCGCCACCACCCACACCACCACCGCCAGCTTGATCAGCGGTAACTTCTCCGTAGGCTTTTGTTCCTGCCGGGAGTAGCGTCTGCCCTTTGACTCGAAGGGCTGTGGTAAGGCGTAATTCGACTATCTGTCGGCCAGTCCCCCCGCCCTGGCCTTGGCCACCTGCAAATCCGACGAAATCCGTGGTTGTCATTGCCATCGCACGTGTCCCCGGGGGGATCTCAATTCCGTCTAAGAGAGAGCCTCCAAGGCCTCCTGCTGCGGGTGCTTCAGGGGCGCCCGCAGTTGCCGGTGCTGGGACATTGCCAGATCCAAGATCTCCAAATCGGCTTGTCCCTGCGGCGCGAGCTCCTGTTGTCACAACTGCATCGAGTGGACTTTCCGCGCCAAGACTCACAAGACTTGTTGTACCTTTTAGTCTAGCTTCTCGAGCTAAAAATGATGCGAGGCGCAAAGAGTCTGTTCGAGCTCGCTGTGCAGCAAGGAGAGAGTCTGCCCGCAGTCGAGCTTCTTTTTTCGCCGCGGCCCGTATTTCTGCTTGGCTTGCCTGTTGCTCTCCTCCAAAAATTCCTGAAACGGCTGGTCCTGATCCTCCTTGGTCTCGAGCGTCAACCGCACCCGCACCTGCCGGAACCTCTCCGTTCGCCGCTGGATTCGGGGAAAGGAGCTCACCACCAGCAGATCCGGCTCTCCCAACAGAATCAGCCCCCCCCGGTGCAGTCGGTATTCCGCTGCTTGCCGGGGGAAGAGTGACAAGTGGAGTTTCGGAATTCGCCCCTAGGATGGCTGCGGTATCAATCAAGGCTTGGCCACCGGAAAGATTGTCATCCACTGACGACGGTGGGCTGACCACTAGATCCCCGGTGTCTGCACCAGCTCCGCCAGCCGATGCCGGAGAGTCAACAATTGTGTCTCCATTTGCTAAAACCGACCCTACGGTATTTGGGGTTTCTGGTTTGTTTTTGAAAACAGAGACAAGTAAAACGATAAGTAGCACTACCACACCGCCGACGGCGAAAAACATTGCGCGCCGCTTTGCCGGCTTCATCGCTTCTACTTGGGGATCAAGTCCTCCTCCGTCGCCGAGGGATTGCGAAAACTCATCAAGATTTGGTCCGGTCATGGCTGCGCAAGTGTGGCGGTGGGAATTGTTGGGATCGTACCTGGCGGAGGTCCTACAATGACGCGCTCAAGGCGCACCGTTCTCCGCCCATTCCAGAACGAAAAGACCGTAGTAATCGTTTCGTCGGCCGCTAAGTCAGGCGTGAGAAGACTGAGGATGCCGAGGACGGACGTTCCCCCTTGAATGACCGGGCTAGATCGTTGATCCTCAACATCATACACCGGCGTCACCGCCGCACGTCCGAAAATAGACCGGGCTCCCCGCACGGCTTGAAGCTGAACAGTCAGATCGGTGATTTGGGCGGAGCTATAGTTCTCAATCCTATATCGCACATAGAGACGCGGCTGTCCGTCTTCGCTTGGCAGCTGCTGCATCTGTTCAAGAAACACACGCACCGTACCTTCCGGGCCTTTCGATTCATAACTCCTGTTCAGAGGAACTGAGGGCCCTGCTAAAAGGAGACGCTGCCGAACTCGTGCTTCGCTCAACTGCTCCACACGTTGGCTCACCTGTGCGCCCTGACTTTCTGCGATGCGGGAGGCTGCCCTATTGAGTTCTTGCGCAAGGGGGTCCGTGTAGCGGAGAACCTGAATTCGGGATGCAAGGGAATCAATACGAATAATGAAGGGAACCACCGTGAGATCAGCGTCTGCGAGGGTAATTGTAACGCTGGTCTCAACCATACGTTGTGTTAAAGCTCGCAAGGACAGCTTGTTCGCGTACTTGTTTGCGGCAAAAACGCTGTCATCCCCAACCTCCATTCTCGCGATAGGATAGGGAAACTCAATGGTCATGTGATACCCCGGTACGAGCGCAATCGTCTGGACTTCATTTGGACGCAGTTCTGCCTGTGTCACTAATCCGGTCATAGTTCCTCGTTGCTGGCCATCTCCAGGGATCTGACCGCTACGAGGGAGCTGTTGGGCGGAGAGTGAAGACGTCAGAAACACCGCCGCAGCGAGCAGAAAGGGTATAGCCGAAGCGCGTTGTGTAATAGGCATCAGTTGCTTGTTTGAAGAATTTCATCGGGAAGCACTGTAATGAAGTACCCGTCAGCGTTCTGATTTGTTGGGGTCCCGGCCTTCACTCGGAGGAGAAACACGCGCTGCTCTACACGTGGAGTAGCTGGATCAGGATACTTGACGGCATCTGAGAAGTAGGTGGTGCCTGTCACTTTGATCTCGAATTCGCCGTCTGGTTTCGCGGAGACACCCATGTTGTCCATGTCGAGTTCGAGGCGAACCTTGACTTGTGGCGCAATAATTGAGTTCTGCACGAAGGCTTGGGTCAATCGACCTCTTTCTTTGATGGCCGCCTCTGGTGACAGAAGTGCCTGCACATCATTAAGCTTGCCTAGGTTTTGGTAGTCATAGGCAAAACGAGACGTGAGGTACTCATTAATGACACGGCGCAAACGGGCCTTGTTAATGGTAACGCCGTTTACCGTCGGAGTACCCTCTTTATAGACCAAGACTTGCCCGCCGTCGAGTGTGACATACTGGATTGCCGGAGCGTACCGATTGGCAGCTACGAGTCCCCATCCACCTAACAGAACATTCAAACCAAGCGAGCACAAGAGGAGAACAAATAGACGATTGTGCTGGACCGCCCATCCAACGGCAAACTCTTGGTCAGGGCTGCTTTCATCAGCTAAGGGGATTGCGATTTGGTCTGCGGTGGGATACCGGCGGTCGGCCATAGTAATCTGAGGGGGCAGAGGAGGTGCAGATGTCCCAAGCAGGATGTGGGGGTTTTTCCTGAATAGCAACAGCGCCGCTCGATTTTTTGAAATCAGCGGCGCTATTACTGTTCTCTAGAGGAAAATCTTAAGATTTTGAACCCGAGATTACCCGTTGACGGTGGTTGTTTCCCGTCCATTGACCACCTTCTCCCCCGCTGTTCCGAACATGACGTCCATTCTCCAAGTTCTCAGCATGCCTTGATAGGACTCCGGTGTCTGTTCCTCCGATTTGTTTGGCACCATGATCTGCTTTTGCGCGATTTGTTCATCAAGCATTTTCTGTGCGGCCGCCATGATTTGCTCCGCTCCTGACCCCGGAAGCAATCGTTCTGCCTGTGAGTAGAAGGAGCCGTCCGCTGCCCTGAACCGTAGCTCGAGCGTCTGCCGGAAGTGATCAGCGTCTGCTCCGTATTCCCCGCCGGACGACTGCATTCCGCCGAAACCTTGCAGTTGGCTGAGAATACTCGCCTGGATCTGCTCGATTTTTGCTCCTATCGCGGGACGCGTCGAAGCGAGAGATTCCCACGAGGACGCTGATGCTGCATCCTTCAACGGATTATTACTTCCCTGCCATGCTGCATCATTTGTAACCAACCGAGACAGCTCTGACGGAGAAGCAGCTGGAGCAAATCCAGCCTGCGCACGTTCTTGAGCACTAGCTGTTTCGTACCAAGCTTGACGGAGCACTCGCTCGCTCTGTGTCACCACGGTACTCCCAGTATCTGCCTCGTTGAGCAAGGGGCTCGTCCGTGCGACTTGCTCCAACGCGCTGCCTTCTGCCACCTGAGCACCTCTCGCTTGCTGAGAAATAGCCTCTCGTCGAACCATCTCGGACCGGTATGCGGTGAGTCGAACCGCCACGTCTGCGACGATGCGTTCGGCGGATGCTGACATCCCAATAGCCTTCGACAAATCAGGGATTTGACCTGTAGACCCTTGAACCATCGGTACGTTAGCTGCTCCCATCTCCTGCGCGAGTAAGTCTGTCACAATTTTTGCGATCTCCGGCTGCGAATCCATCGCGCGTCCTAATGCATTTGCCGAAGACTGATCCATGCTCGTTCGGGTGACACCATTCTCCTCTGTGACCGTCATGAGCACTTGTGCACCGCCGTCAGGGTTAGTCCGAGTAATTGACTGCAGGAGCGCAGTGGATGCTGCTGCTTCCTTTGTATTAGCCCCGGACAAGGTGCTGTTCGCCAAGGTAGGTGCTTGCTCTCCCGCGCGAAGCTTCGGAGTCAAGCCCATATTGGAGCGGAGATTCATCTCATCATTCTGCGACTGGAGGCCGCGCATGGAAGCGACCGCATCCGCACTCCGCTGGATGGGGCGCGAAAGGTTGTCTTTTTGCATCGAATCACGCGCCTGTTTGTAAGCTTCGGTAGACATGCCCTTCGTCGCTTTCCAGGAGAGCAGCGTCTTCGCAGAGAGATCTCCAGGCTTGACGACGCTCTTCTTCGCCCAATCCCGTGCCGCACCGGCTTCACGAATCACAGCTCCAGCTCGTCCAATGCGAGAGCTCCAGCCAGCCCTCTTTTCGCTTTTTCCCTGCCCCAATGCTGAGAGCCGTGCAGCTTCGCCTGCTGTTCGTAATCGTGACTGGGACTGCCGAAGGATATTTCCAGGGCCTCCCGCACCCCGCAGAGCTCCTGCTGTCGCAAACGCCCCTTTCCCGGCCGTTCCCGCATAGGACATGGCCCGATCACTAAACCCCTGCCCGATGCCTTGCGCTGCGCCCGTCACGTCCCCAGCGACGAGTTTGGACATCGCACCTGTCTTCAGGATGATGATGACACTGACCACGGCGATTGCTGCCTTCAGCGCCGTTCCAACGACGTTTGTTGAAGCAATGATGTTGCCGGCAAAGATAGCGGTAAAGATTCCCCAGATGAATAATCCCCCGAGGGCAAGGCCAATGGGCTTTAGGCATAGGTCTGCATGCCCTTTGAACCATTTATACGATCCCCCCGGACTCATAATGCCCCAGGCAATGGCAACAGGTGCAAGCACCAAGGAGAAGGCACGGCCAATAATAACGCCCAGCCAGACAAACCATAGTACCGCCGCCATAAACAAATTCAGAAGAATTTGAATAATCCCTGTCACCGTGCTACTGAAGAAGTCGGCTTTCACCGCTGGGTTCCCATTCGCCCCACCGGGACTCTCGTTTGCCCTCCTTATCATTGCCCCGGTCGTCGCGTCCGGAGCACAATTCCGGGAGGCCGGCACTCCGCTCGTTGCTGCGACGCTGCACGGAATAGACCGCTGGGCTGTTTCGCTTAACGAGCGATATGGATTACTGCTGGTATTCACGGTAAGAGATCTGGGGACCATGCTATTATTACGCATCGCCGTTAAAATCTGGTTTTGAATTACTGGGCTACTGAGCATTTTTACCACCGGCTGTGCTACGGCAGTAAAGAGAATACGATCCCATAAGACATAACTCCACAGTAAGGCGAGAATGATGATCGTTCGCTTCGCTAAATCAGCGAGGCGTTGATCTCCACCGTTTCCAACCGCCAAAGCTTGGGCGACCTGAAGAATTAGCCCTGCGCCCAAGATCCATAGTGCGACCGTTTCAAACCCCTTTCGCAGTGGGTAAAACGCTCCTCCGACCATACCAGGATCAAGGGCCCTGTTGAGCTTCCCAAGAATTGAGTTTGAGTTGCTTAAGTCTGTCCCGTCAACCACCGCTCCGAGGGGTTCGTCCGCTGCCAAAAATGTAGGACCAAACACTTGCTCCCCGCCCGCCTGCGTCATGGCGATGAGGGCTGATCGAGTGTGCTCGGATGCATCTACCACGTGCTCTGGCGATCCGACCGAGAGTCCTCCGACTGTCAACACTGTCAGCAAGAGTGAAGAGATGATGGCCCAATGACCACGAAGAAGTGCGCGGAGGGAGTTGCTCATAGAAACAGATACGGAAACAGGAGAAGCACAGAAGATGTGTGGGCGGAGGCAGTCTTGACCAGTGTTCTGGGAGGTTGCCTTCTTACCTTAGCTGATTCTAGTAGTTAATCGTGCCCTTGACTTGCGTCAATCGCTGTTGGCGTCGAACCACAGACATGGTTGAAAGCTCTAATGTATTCAGTTGCAGCTGCCGCGCCTTGACGAGCATGATCATCCGTTCAGTATCGGCGCCGATGAGCTCAAGCCACGCCGTCGCTTGGTCAGCCCGCTCGGGCGGGGCAAGGCATTCTTCTCCGGTTCTCCTTCTCGCGCCCGGCACCCCCCCGCTTCCGAGAGGATTTGTACTGATAGCGGTCGGGTCGTCAACAGCTCCTGGGCATCGTCCGGAAGAATCTGCTGCCACAAACACAAACCTCTTCGCAGCTTCCAGCATGCCATTCAGCTCTCGCTCTCGACGACTGAATGCTTCGAGTTGCGATTGTACGGCTTGCATCTGCGCATCTGCTTCCCGCCACAGACTGTCGCCTGCAATACCCTGCACGGGCGTCACTTCCGTATAATAGCCTTTCCAGTTAGCACTGATGGACTGTCGCTCAAGAGAGTTACTCACACTTTGAACGGTAAAGAAGGCTGCGCTTGAATTGATTGATTTATCTGCTCCAATTCGTGCTTCTCGACTGAGCGACACTTGTCGCTGCACTTGATCTTGGGAGACTGATGTGACACACATTTGCTGGACCATATCCGGGATAGAGAGCTGACTCTGTCGGAGAATAGCACCCTGTGCGACTACTGTTCCAAAATGGAGGACCATATCGACCATATCACCAGTTGGAAGTATTCCCCACCTTCCTTTTGCTTTATCGCGGTTTTTCATGTCTTTTTGAAACGTTCGTGTGCTCTTATGGGCGGCGTCCAGTGTTTTCATATAGTTCCCATAATTGCAATCCATTTGCAATCCACCGCCGTCTCGCTGCTTGACAATCGTCAGGGCTTCTGCGGTGCTCATGAATCCGTTCATCTTTCGAAGTCCGTATTGGACTTGGCTTAGCAAATCTCCGAGAGCCCCTTGGGCATGCAGCGGAGTTGCGGTGAGGCTTATACACGCTACAAGAGTAGCGGAGACCCCTCGCCGAAGGCGTGATATATTTGACTGGGATGCGCGAGTAACTTTTGAGATAATGGTCATTAAAAAGCTCGGAGTGCTCTGATTGAATTGACTCGATCGGTTGCCTGCAATCGCTCTTTCTCTGTGCTACGAATCAAACCAAGTTCCGTTCTAGAGAGTGCAGCGTCCGCCGTGGCATTCGCTGCGTTCATCCTTGCCCCCTTTGTTTGCAATACGCTTCGGCTGTACAACACCATCGGGTCTCCTTGATTGTTGTCCCCGTCGCTCGCGGGGCAATTCAAACCTGCCGAAGCGGGTTCGCTTCGCCGTGGAATCCCTTGGATGGAAGCCGGAGTTCTGGCAACCGTCGCAGACCGTTGGAGGCTTCCAGCAAAGGCGAAAGCGGAAGACTGAGGTGCGCTCGGAGTCGCACGACTTGGTGGCATTGCGGGAATTGCGAGGCTCTCAAGATTGGGGAGTAGCGACAGAACTTGCTGGCACCAATTCATGGGGACCACTCCCCGATCCAGTGGTGGTGAGGGGCACGGAGTTGGAGTTTTTAACGTGTCACCGAAAGTATTAAGTGTCACAACCTTCATCGCCCGAGCGGTTGCTCTCCGCCCCAAACTATCCGTCACATAGGCTAACGCCTGCATGTTTGCTTGAATGGCCTCTGAGGTTGCTGCTGCCATGCGATCTGCGTCGACGCCGACGAGCCTCGCTCGCTCTTGCACCTGCTCGACAATCGCATAATGTGGGTCAACTTCAGAATTATCGACTTCCAGGGTTGCATCTCGCATCTCATCCGCCCGGTCTGCGGAGGCGTCTGATGCGTCTGCGACTCGATAGACGGTCATTTCCGCATTATCTCTATCGATACCGCGAGCAAATTTCTTGTTTTCTTCTACGATCTGTTCTACTGCTGATTTCATGCCTGCCATTTGTCGAACACCGTTGGCTACAGCCACAGTCAGGGAAACGCCTCCACGAAGGAAGCGCGACATGTTACTTGATTGCTCCCGAGTATTTTCAGTGGTTTTTGTGTCCTTCATGCAGGCGGCATCAATCGCTTGTCCTCCGACTAGACCCGTATAGCTAAGGCACGAGGTTCCCAAAAGACCGCCAGTCATAGCAGCTGCGACTCCGGGAGCTTTGTACTTATCCTGCGTATCAAATTCAATTTTTTCCTCTGTCGGCTGGTCGTGTTTCCATTGAGCACTGAGCAGCGTTGGCGTGCACAGCATTCCTCCAATAACGGCGAAGGCATAGACGGATTTGCTTGTCCGTATTTTTTGCCTTGAGAGGAGAGCTTTAGCCCGTAGAGTTTTTCGAGTGAGCGTGCATATCATCGTTTGCATTATCGCGTCCCGATGAGTGCAACGTACTGGTTTTTGCGAATGTCTCGCACATCAGCCGCTAAGGTCATAAGATATGTCTCCAGTCCTTGAATAGCAGTTTGCAATAGCTGCATTTGCACTTTAGTTTCTTGATAGACCAACAGCATTTCAATTTGCCGAGCCCGACCTGAGGAAATTGTTCCTGACAGCTCTCCAAGAGCTAATCGTGAGACTGCCGCATCCAAGGAATCTGCGGTTAACCCAAGAACAGCTGCGCGTTCGCCTTGCTTGATGACAAGCTCCATTGTTCGAGCCTTCTCTGGGTCTACTAAATCCCCAGGCTCTCGGACTACGATACTGCGATCCATTGAATCGGAGGAGCTGCTCGCCCTCGTGGAATCACGAATCTGACGCTTTGGCCCCCCTAATCTTCCTTGAACACCTGTCATCGCTTCTTGCAGACTTGGTCCCAGCAAATTTATCATCCGTTCTTGGACTTCCGTTTTTCCACCAGCTAGCCACTCTGGATCTTCGTATGTGTATTTTGTTTCGTTCTCTGAAAGTACTTTTTCGTATCTGCGACGAAGCTGGAGGGCACTCGCACATTTTTGGGTCCCCCCTTGGGCAACGCCGCACAATTGTGATAGTCCATACTCATCCATCCCTCGGTTGGCGAGGTCTTCCCGATCTCTCTTATTTGTGATAGCTTCGCCAAGTCGTCCAAGCTCACCGATGGCTCGATCCTCTGCTTTCCTTCGAATCCGTCGTTGAATTTCTGCCTGAATTGTTCCGACTTGTGTTCGACTGCGCATTGTTTGGCTCCACGAACGGGTAGTCGCAATCCAGTTCGCGCTCCATGCGATCATGTTAATTCCTCGCTCTCTCCACGTTCCAGGATCTCGATACGGAAGCACCTGCGCGCCGATGCTCAACGGGCTTAGCAGTATAGCCAAGAACAGGAAAATATTTATCTTGTTCTTTCTGGCACGAGGTTGAACACGATTTTTTCCCGTAATATTTTTCCCCATAATTAAGAGCCTCCAGGTCGTGCGGTTCTGTAATCCCGCTCCAGCTGGCTTCTAGCACGTTGAAGTGAGCGAAGTGACTCCATACTTTGCCGCATTTTTTCGCGTCGAAGCTGCTGCGCGGTTGCGCGGTTCGCCGTGGCTTGTGCACTGACATTGGAAATATCGGCCTCCGCTTCGCCACCCGGATCAGTCGCCCCTTGATACCGTGAGGCGGTTCGCTGCGCAGCCATTCTCACATTCGTTGCAGCAGGTTGCATCGACGCCCGATTACGCTGCACCGCACCCAGTTCTTCTTGCAGCACAATTGCGAGGTTGATCGATTCATCATTTCTGGCTGTCGAGAGCGCCGTGCCTTGCCCTTGTCTCAGCGCATCGAGCCCGAAAGCTTTTTCTACCTCTCCCCGCTTTGCCCACGAGGCAAAAACTCCTTCGGCCCTTGCTCGCAAATCTACTTGCATCATGTCTGTATAATCCAAGGCCCCCCCGTTACGAATTCTTTGTCTAGCAGACTTTCCCTCTCGAGCCCAAGCCAAGGTCGGGGCTTGTTCATAAACGGCGAGGAGCGACGGCATCGGGTTCATCATTTGATCTCCGCTGATTCTACGAATAGCTTGCTCGTAGTTTTGGAGCTGCTCAATATGACCCCGCTGTGCGCGAATTTCTGCCCGCATAAACTGCAACTCCATTACTAACTGAGCAGATTTCGTCACGAGCATGCCCGTTTGTTGGCGTATTCTTCGTTGCTCGCGCTTATCATCTTTCACACAGGCATTTCCACTCGGCACAAGGGAGGCCCAGCATGGAACAGCCTGTTGTGCTGAGCCACTCAACTCTTGTGTGCTTTGCATTTGGCAGATCTTAATCTCTGTAGAGTACCTCGCTTCGCATCTATCGGCGCTTTGCCCCGTTTCTTGGCACACGGCGAGCTTCTCGCTTAGCTCTTGTGAGCAGTCTCCTTGAGCGACCAAGAGATTTGGAGCAAGCGCAAGGCACACCAAGCCGGATATCGTGAAGAGGCGCTTGCGTAGCTTTTTGCTTAGCATAGATAATTCAGGAAAGGTGCCAAAATCTACTGTCACCTACAATAGCCTAGGAACAAGGGTAAAATCTAGTGGAGGTTCAGAAGGGCTTCTTTCTCAAGCGGCTGACTCGCCTGAAAAGCAGAAGATGACACCCTTCTTCTCCAGCCATCCCGTTGCTTCGGAGAGAAGTTCTTCCCCGGGTCAGCCCGTTTAAACGGATCTCAGCCTCGGTCCATCCGGAAGGTTTGTGGAATTGGCTCTCCCCTTGCGACGAATCCACTAAATTCTCGAAATTTTGCCTGCCACCACTCTGCGTAGCGAAGTCCTTCCTGCTCACTCATTTCCTGTGCTGGTCGCGGACCGTGAAAGCCAGCCGGGTAGTTGAATGCGAGAAGTGCGACAACGGTTCTGTCATCAAGCCCATAGCCGGACATGTATGTGTCGTAGTATTTTTTGCGAATACCAAGATCCTTTGGATCAGTGGTCGAAATCCAGTATCGGATACCCGCTGACGGCAATCGAATGACGCCCCACTCTGTTCCTTCTTTAATCATAAGTTCAGAGAACTCTCCATATTTAGTTGTCAGGTTGTACACCCGGTCAATTTTTGACTGACTAAACTCTGCGTTTTTAAAGGCGTCTGTATTGGCTCGAAGCGGCTCATGCACCAAGAAATACTGAATTGGACTGTTGCCAACTACTGCTCGACCCACCTTGTCGGTCATCATGTCTGAAAAGTTTTGCGAGATCATGACGCTCGCTCCTCCGAGCTTACGTCCTTCGCGCCAGAATAGCTCAATGCCTTGTCCAGCTGGGGATTCCCCGCCAGCTTGTTCCTTAATGAGCGCCCACGCTTCGTCGATAATAATGAGGCGCTCTGTTCCATCCCGGAGCATGAGACGGTTGTAGATAAGGCCGAGAATTACGACCATGGCCATTGGATCGAGCAGCCCTTTGTCGTTTTTGACATCCATGAGGTCAAATGTAATGATATTTGACGTTACGTTGAAGTTTGTATCGCAGTCGAAGTAGTTTGAGTAGATTCCTGGGCGACCGTCCGGCGTCACGACGTAGTTCGACAGACGAGTCATTATTTTTCCGGCTAGCGCTTCGGCTGTGAGGTCTGTCGGGTTTCGATACTGTGAAAGGACACGGTAGAAATCTCGCAGTTTCGGCTGGGGAACTGTTTGATATACCTGTTGCGCGACGGTGCCGACTACGTTCTCCGCAACAATCTGGTCATCCGCGGACACGATGCGGGCCATGCACATCACGAGGTTTTTGATGAAACTGTATTTAAAATTCAGCTCTTCCTCTTGCTTTTCCTTTGTGAGCTCGCTGAAGCCTTGCGGGAGATCGAACGCGTTAATAGTATAGGGGCAGCTCGGACCGAGTTTCAGATACACCCCATCAAAGCATTTTGTCGTCAGCTCAAACGAGCCGCCAGACTCCACAATCAGAATTTCAGTTTTGCTCCGAGCGGCATGAGGGTGAACGTCTGCGAGTTGGATCGCGAATGATTTTCCCGACCCAGATTTTCCGCACACAATTCTGTTGCGGTTCAACTGATTTGTGGGAAAAGGATCGTGCTTCACGAGCCGCATTGCCGCATCGAGAAACAGTGTCACTGGACGACGAGAACCCTCCCAGCGCGATAAGAGAGGCATCAAGTTTGCCACATGTGTTGTCATCGTTTTCCGCGCATTACTATTGATGACTGGCGAGAACGGCCAAATACTCTTGATCGCCTCTTTGACACCGTAATGCTCGCGAATCGCTTGCAACTGGCCCATCTCTCGAAGCGAGTTCATGACGACATCAACTCGCTCATCCAACGCATCTGGAGAGGGTCCGCCAATCATGATGGACAGTCGGAGCCGAAATGGATTCTCGTTTGCAGCGGACAGAGCTAGATACTCATCCTTCATTTGTTGTGCTTTTTCTTTGTTTGCGGGGTCCGGCGTTGATCCTTCAATCAGGGTCGCATCAGCCTGAGACATGGCACTCCGTGCTTGGCTCCACTGCTTGTTTAGCTCAGGCGCTTTTTGAAGCATGACGGCATCGATGCAAATCGTGCATTCAAACCCGAGCATCGCCAGCGTTTTGGCAACTCCCGGATAGGTTTCCGTGGGTAGGAGTCGCATATTCACGACTGCATAGAATTGGTCGTCAATTCGCATCCACTTGTCGCCAACTTTCCAATCCGATGCAACCAGTTGCTCTCTCTCCGAAACCGGCGCGACGATTGTGACATTAGGCGCCTTAGCTGCCAGCTTTTTCCCTGCCCCGGAGGCGAAGACTCCACTATAAGGATCAGCAGAATCAACCCGGCGAATCTTCGGGCACGACCTCCGCAGGCTCTCCCGGGGGTTGAGTAGTTCCCAAGCCAGTTCGTAAAGTTCTCCATCTCCGAGGCGTTCCGGCTTTAGATCTGAAGCTTCCATTTGATAGACGACGCCTCGTGCGGCGCTGTCAAATTTTTGTAACGCCTGTTGGTACCGAGCCATCATTTGCTGGCGCGCTCCCCCAGACAGCGTCTGCGTAAAGTCATCAATCAAGGCTCCCATTTTTTGACCAACGCCTCCGCGGGCTGCCCACCAGTTTACTTTCGGATCGTAGGTGAGACAAATAATATTTTGACTCCGGAGAATTTGCCCCTGCTCCATCGCGCGCCGATACCGCTGAGATTGTTCCCAGGCAACCAGTCTCGCAAAAGGGTGGGAGCCGTCCAGCGTTTTTTCGTGCGCATCGAGTAAGTCTCGATAGTTGTGATGGATACGGTGAAGTAATTTAATTTGCATTCCGGGCGGCACGATATTTAGCACTCCTTGAATTCGCTGATAGAATCCCGCTGTTTCCCGCTGAGTCGCCAACTCATCCTCAAGCCCCTTCACACGCCAGACGGCAGAGAGAGAACCATCTGTCAGTAGGTACATGCCGTCGCGCACCGTCGCGAGCGGTACCTCGTGGGCCACCGGAGGCGTCCGAAAATCAGGATCTTTTGAGAACTCACGAAGACCGCTAAATAAATTCATACCGAGAAAGGAGGGAAGGGACTATCAATTTTACCACACAGGTGCACGGCGTCGTCTTGTCTTATGTTTGTCAATTTTGTTTCTCTTGCCGACTGAGTGAATCACCACGGAGCATTCCACACGTCAGCTCTTCCCCTTCTCTTGCAAGAGTTTTCCCAAAACCAGCTGTCATGACATGAGTTGGTCGTACAACCGCTTCAGCGGTGTGCGCGAATCGAGCGGGGCAATTGGCGTGGACCATTCCGTATCCCGTCCGGCGGCACGAAAGTAGTTATGCTTCGACAACATATAGGCAAAGAGCTTATTAAAATACTGATCCGGAAGGTGTTCCTTAAATTTTCTGATATAAAGAAACACGGCCGCTACGAGTCCAAACGTGAAGAGGGCACTACTGGTGATAAATTGTCCCGCCATGAAGGTCACGACGAGCAAGACAACGTCAGACAGCGCGAAACCAAACAGCTTGGCCGTTGAGTCATCGCGCCTGCGAACCGGGGTAACCGGAATATCAAATTTTTCATCTTCGTCGGCTGCACTCATACAGTACAATATAGGTTAACACAAGACGGACTGACAAGTGTGTCAGTCCGTCTTGTGCACCACCGACAGGCAGAGTGTACTCTTCCGTGCGGAGACTTCACGAACCTGACTTGCAGCAATCAGGCCCGACCATACAGTTTATCATGCGTTGCAGAGACCCCATGTGCCCAACTGATTGCACAGACCCTGCATTCCGACCATACGGAAGAACGGTCCGGGTGTCAGCAGGAAGCCCGCTACAACGAAGAGGACAACTGCCGTGATCCAACCCTTACTGTCTCCGCCCTTGGCGGCCTTGAACGCAGTCCAGATACCAGTGAACACTGCGCCCACCGCAAGGAGCCGGCGTGCCAAGACGATGCCCGGACGCGCTGCAGTAGAGAGGGTGGCTTCCGCGCCTTGGAAGTCTGGGAGCTGAGCGAAAAGGGCGGAAGGAATGAGCGCTGCGGCGATAGCGGACGCGGCGAGGGCAGGAAGAAAAGACTTGATACGCATAGGGATGGAGGAGGAGGTTTTACTTCTAGTGGCACAACACTTGCAACTGTCTGTGTTTATAAAGCGGTGTGTTATCGGCGGTGGTCTACCATACACTACTCGGGAAGGAATCCGCAAGGCCTCGGATTTACTCAATAAATTAGAATGACACTACGGCGGTGGAAGCTGAATAGTTGACACTCCCCATGGATAAATCCAGGGGATTCTCAGGTCTACGCGGCTGCCCTGGAAGCCAGTCCGCTCGCTGACGGCCCTGCCCGGGCCAATATGTCCCCAAGGAACACAGGGAAACGATAGTAGCGCATGTGCCTATGCGCAAGCGACGGACTGCGCCTGATATCCCCATAGCTGAAGCAAGGGGCTTTACGGCGCTTTTCGGTAATGCCGAAACTTTGACTTTCTTTTTTGCGCAAAGCAACACGGCGTCTCTGGAAAAACTCGGGCTGTGTTGGCCGACGCCGCAAGGTCTTCAACCGCATAATACCAGAGGGTTGTTACAGGCCAGTGGTCCTCCCTGTGACAATAACCTGCGCGCGCTGCTCCCGAGATTTCGCGGCTCGGACAACGAGCCTTTCCAGCGCAGTCGAATCCCTTGACGAAGACATACTGATAGTCCACCGCACTGAATTGTTTGACACCCGGAGCGCATCTCCACGCCACGACCGTGCCAGCTTCCAAGCCGACGCTTCGTTCTTCGGGTCAGCAACCAGTGCCAGCGTCAGAATTCCAAGCGGCCCAATACGATCCACGCATTCGTTGGGCGCAGGCGTTGGCAGTGCTGGCAGCACAGGAGACTGGCCAAAGAGCACGGAGGCTGCAGAGATAGGCCGCAGGGCGGTTAGGCGCGCCGCGTCAGACCCAGCTCTTTCATAGGCCCACGCGGGGGCTATGCTGTAAGCCAGCAGCCACGCGTTCGCATCCAAGCTTGCGCTGGGTTTCGCCAATAAAGAGCGTTCTCCTGCGAGAATGATAGCTGTAGCCTCAATAGCTGCTCGCCACGCCATTCGCTCATCTAGGGTGAGTGACCCGGTGGCCGTTGTCTTCATGCGAGGGGACCGCTCATCTTCCCACGCGTGGACGAGTTCATGCCGAATACTACTTTCTGCCCCTTCAACGACGAGAATGGTGTCGCGCCCCGGAACATAAAACGCTTGGGCTTGTCCTGGGCGCCAGAGGTCTTGAATAGGTTCCCAAAAAGCACCACGTCGAACCGAGATCGCTGCTGGTGGCTCAACGTGGGAAACGAGTCCGAGGGCCACAAGACCACGTCGAGTGCACCGCTCTTGTATAGTCATGAGCTGACGCTGCTCTCTGCGTAAACGATTATCGAAGTGTCGTGGCGACAAGCTCACGACCACTGGATTTTGCTTCATGGGACTTGGAGGCGTGGGGCGTGTGAGCCACCCAACCAAATTACCCAGAAGCCACAGGCTGCCACTAACCACGGCGAAAATCTTGAGCATTCCGCGTTGAGGCGCGGTGAGTGATGACCACCAATGTTTCATGGTCGGTTAGGCCCCACGCGATGTGGCAGTCGCCGATGTATCAGCCGTCCCAAAGATTCCAATGTCCGGAGTGGCGTGCTTTAAAAGGGTATTTTGGTCAATTGACTGAACAAGTACCCGTCCTGGTCCCTGCAGTTGCGACAAGAAGGCTCCTTGCCCACCAAACATCAGCGCCATCACTCCGCCAGAAAACTGAACGTCATACCCGACTGTGGCATCGAATGCGAGGATGTTGTTTGTACTGACTCGCACGACACGATCATCTGGGAGGGTCCAGTCAACTACAACACCAGCCGCGTGGACAAAGAGGACGCCATTCCCTGTAACTCGTTGAAACACCAATCCTTGCTTGCCAAATAACCCTGCCCGCATACGACGAGTGAACGCCACTGAGATAGTCAAGTCTCCAAGGCCTGCGAGGAAGGCTCCACGTTGGCAAATAACGGGTCGAGTTGGCGTGACTAGGATCGGAATCACTCGCCCGATCTGCATCCCTCCAATGTAGACCTGGGCTGGCTGACCCTGTGGCACGACCTGTTGGAGGACGGCCTTTTCTCCTGACCACGTTCGTCGGAAGGGATCGAGAATGCTGTTGCCCCAGCTGATGTGGAGCTGATCAATTCCGGCCCCGCAGATGAAGGTGTTCGGTTGAAAAACGAGCCGGGAGTGCTCCGGGAGGAGGAACTCGACTGCTTGAAGATCGACCCCGTGAATTCGGTAGGGCACGCCTCCCCACCCGAGCCACGGGCTCGCATCTGGAACGGGAGGGTGCACAAGGAGCGGAACGCGTGAGACGGAGCTGGGAGTGACTGACATCAGTATAGGATGCCCTAGTGGGGATCAAGATGGCAAGCGGCTCGGCAGAAAAGAAAAACAGACCACCTAGATGGAGGCCTGTTTTTCTGTCGTGGATCCTTTCTGTTTCTTTCTATTGCGTTATTATCATCCATTCACGGACCCTCTCTTTTCCCACATGACTCCAAAAACGACAGAACTTCATTAAAGAATATTCGCCCGGACACGGGGGCGACCTCTTTGAGCTCGAACTCAAATCCGACGCAAGCCATCCTGCCGTGAAGGTACCGGTGATTCATCCCCTGACCTTAAGCTCCTCAAATCCTCGAACGTGACCGGCAAATCTTCCTGGAAAACGACATCTTTCTACGCCTCAACGTCGATCTTCGAGCTTCTCAACGATTCAAAAGAAAGGAAATTATTCTACCCTCGGCGTGGTCCCCCTCCACCTGAGCCTTGGCGTTGCCCTCCTCCTCCTCCTCCGCCTCCGCCTCCGCCT
>Ga0163144_10001994_pt1 | contig 47743 bp, 48 predicted proteins | sample OliLak19BULKMAT1_FD_123175 | JGI IMG/M metagenome (GOLD analysis project Ga0163144, IMG submission 123175) | Freshwater microbial mat bacterial communities from Lake Vanda, McMurdo Dry Valleys, Antarctica - Oligotrophic Lake LV.19.BULKMAT1 | ecosystem: Environmental > Aquatic > Freshwater >... | reverse complement strand
GTGCGTGCGATCGTGCGTGCGATCGTGCGCGCGCTTGCGCGGGGGGAAATACATGAGATTTGCAGTGCACCACACTGTCCTGCTGCCGCTTGTACTGGCCGGCGTCCTCGCTGCCTGTTCTGATGGTAGCGACAACAGCAGGGTGGTCGCGCCGCCGCCCATCAGTATCGAAACACCCAATGCCGACCGCTGCGAGATACTCGATGCGGCCAATTGCATGTTTCCCTGGCCCAGCAGCGCGTTTACGGTTGCGGATGTGAGCACCATTACCGGGCGGCGGGTGAACCTGCCGCTGGCATCCATGCCGGTGAATAAGCAGGGTGTTCCAGTGGACACCACCGAGTTCAATCGCAACGACGGATTCTCACCGTCGCAGGTGATCCTCGCCCAGGTGTCTGGCCTCGATCTCAACAAGACGGGTGCCCCCCGCATCACCGACCTGTCGCGTTCACTGGAGGCGGATTCGCCGGTAGTTGTCATACGCGCCAGCACCGGTGAGCGACACCTGATTTTTGCCGAGCTGGACGCCAATACGGACGATCCCGCAGAGCAGGCCTTTATTATCCGGCCCATGGTGCAGTTTGAGCGCGGTGAGCGGTACATTGTCGCCCTGCGCAACCTGCGCGACTCCAGTGGTGCGCTGCTGGAAGCGCCAGCGGTGTTTCGCGCATTTCGCGACGATACGCTGACCGACAACGACGCGATAGAAGCGCGGCGTGAGTCCATGGAGGACATTTTTGCCATCCTTACGGAGGCGGGCGTGCCGCGCGATGAACTTTACCTGGCCTGGGATTTCAATATTGCCAGTGTTGAGGATATTACCGAACGTGTCCTGCATATTCGCGATGAGGCCTTCGCCGACCTGGGAACGGCCGCACCGGACTACAGCGTAAACGAAGTCATTGATTTCGCCACCTGTGGAGATGACGGCTGCCAGGAGGGGGAGGACGAGCAGATATCACGCCAGATATCCGGCACCTTCATGGTGCCCAATTTCCTGGATACCGATGCAGGCGGGCCGGGCTCCAGTTTTTATTACGACACACCCAATGATGGTCTGCCTGATCGCATGGGTGGCGACAGTTTGATTGAAGCGCGGTTTATCTGCCGCATCGCCCGCTCGGTCGCCGAGGATTTCGACGCGCCACCCAAAGCGCTGGCGCGGCCTTCCCTTTATGGTCACGGCCTGCTGGGCAGTGCCTCGGAGGTCCGCGGCGGTAGCGGCGACAATATCGACATCATGGCCGACACCCACCAGATGATGTTCTGTGCCACCGACTGGATCGGTTTTTCGTCCGGGGACGTGGGTTACGCTATTCGGGCGTTACAGGATTTTAGTTTGCTGGGCCCCGTTTTTGATCGCCAGCAGCAGGGCTTCCTCAACTTTATGTACCTGGCGCGCTTGTTGAAGCACGACATGGGAATGCGCAGCAATGCAGCGTTTCAGGCCGGCGGAGTGCCGGTATTCGATAATAGTTCCGTCTACTACGACGGCAACAGCCAGGGCGGCATCCTCGGTGGCGCGCTGATGGGCGTGATACAGGATGTCACCCGTGGCGTGTTGGGTGTGCCCGGCATGGCCTACAGTTTCCTGTTGAATCGCAGTATCGACTTTGCGGATTACAGCCTGTTCTTCAGCGGCAGCGCCACGGGTGCCAGTGGCGGCGGCTACCCCAGTGTGAAGGATCAGGCCTTCCTGCTGTCCATGGCGCAGATGTTGTGGGACCGCGCGGAGTCCAGTGGCTACGCTTATCATATTCAGGATCATCCCCTGCCCAACACGCCGGTGCACTCGGTGCTGCTGCAGGTGGCCTACGGCGATCACCAGGTCAGCATGTGGTCGGCGGAGGTGATGGCGCGCACCATTGGCGCCTACCTGCGGGTGCCCGCGCTGGAGGAGGGGAGGCATCCGGACAGCAATCCCTACTTTGACCTGCCGCCGGTGCCGGCCGGTGATGTCACCACCTCGGTACTGACCATCTGGGACAACGGGCCGGTGGGCGGAGGTGCGCTCCACGGTGGTACCGCGCCATCGCCTATCACCAACACGGCCCCCTTCGAGCCGGACTTTGGCGAGGATCCGCACAGCTGGCCGCGCAAGGATCCGGTGGCCCAGGCGCAAAAGTCGGCGTTCCTCCAACCCGACGGCGTGGGCAAGTTTGTCGATACCTGCGCCCCGTCCCAGCCCTGTACCACGGACGGCTATTTGCCCGGCATCCTGTCGCTGTTATTCCCGCCGCCGAGCGGGCCCGTGTTCACATTTTAATGATAACAATTCTCATTAAGTATTGAATATGAGAATGATTCCTACTACTATCACCTTCAGAAATTGGCAGCCAGCCATTGCAGGAGATAGCAGGAATGAAAAAAGTAGCGGCAGTTTTACTGCTCGGGCTGTTTACCACGGCAGCTCTAGCGGCAAGCCCTACCCCCACCCTGGAGGAAATGTGGGCCATCATCCAGCAGCAGCAGGCCGAGATCGCCCAGCTCAAGACGCAATTGGCTTCGGCGGATGCGGAAATCAAAGAGACCGGTGCCAAGGTTGAGGCCACTGCGAGCGCCGTAGAGCAGGGCACGGGTTCCGGTGGGCAAGCGCTGGCCTCCAGCTGGACTGAGCGTACCAAGATTGGCAGCTATGGCGAGATGCACTATAACAACCTCGACGACAAGAACGACAACGGCGGCGACAAGGACGAGATCGATTTTCACCGCTTCGTGTTTTACCTAGGCCACGAGTTCAGTGACACCACGCGGATGTTTTCGGAGGTCGAACTAGAGCATTCCATCGCCGGGGAGGGACAAAACGGTGAGGTGGAGTTGGAGCAGGCCTATATTGAACACGATCTGAACAGCACCACGCACATGAAGGCCGGCCTGTTCCTGATTCCCGTCGGCATTCTCAACCTGACCCACGAGCCCGACACGTTCTACGGTGTGGAACGCAACAAAGTGGAGAGCAACATCATACCCACGACCTGGTGGGAGGGTGGCCTTTCCTTGAATGGCGAGATTGCACCGGGTTGGAGTTACGATACTGCGTTCACTTCCGGTCTGAAACTGGATGCCGACGAAGGCCAGTGGAAAATTCGCGATGGGCGGCAGAAAGTGTCGGAGGCCGATGCCTCAGACCCCGCCTACACCGCGAACTTGAAATACACCGGCATCACCGGCCTGGAGTTGGGCGCCACCGTGCAGTACCAGCAGGATCTGTACCAGGGCGAATACCTGGAAGATATCGACGCCATGCTCTACTCGGCGCATGCGGCCTGGCGCAATGGTCCGTTCGGCCTGCGCGCTGTGGCGGCGTCCTGGGACATTAACAATGCGATCAACAACATCACGGATGGCGCCGATCAGCAGGAGGGCTGGTACATCGAACCGTCCTGGCTGCTGCGGCGCGACCTGGGTATTTTTGCGCGCTATAGCGATTGGGATAACCAGGCCGGTGGTGCCGGGGATACCGAGTTCAATGAATGGGATGTGGGCTTGAACTACTGGCTCGAGGAGCACGTGGTGTTCAAAGTGGATTACCAGTTCCAGGATGCGCCGGCCAACGAGAAAGAGCTGGAAGGCCTGAACCTGGGGGTCGGCTGGAGCTTTTAGTGGCCGCGGCTCGCACCTCCCGACGGCTCTGGCGCGCCGCACTGGCCGCTATCGTATTGATGGCGGCTTGTTCGGCTTCCGGCGAAGAGTATCTTGGGCGCGATGAATTTCTGGTCCTCGCGTTTGGCGACAAGCCGCCGCAAATGCATACCCTGTGGTTAACCGAGGAAACGCGCACGGCTGCCAAAGCGGCGGTCGGCTGGGTGCCTGTTGCCCTGCGCCTGCGCTATTGGCAGGACGGTGATCGCACGGCCTGGATACTCGAGGACATCGGCAGGGACCAGCCGATTACCCTGGGTATCGCCGTGTCCGATCAGCGCATCGAGCGCGTGGAAGTGCTGGCCTTTCGCGAAAGTCGCGGCTGGGAAATTCGCTACCCCTTCTTTACCAGCCAATTCGCCGGGTTGACGTTGGCCCCTGACGGCTATCTGTCAGAACACGTTGATGGCATCACGGGTGCGACACTGTCGGTGCGCGCGGTGGAACGCGTGGCGCGCCTGGCGCTGTGGCTGGATGCGCAGGTTCGCAGCTGATGCGTCTACGCTCCAGATTGGTCGGCTTACTGTGGCATTGGCACCGGCGCGTGGGTGTGCTGGCTGCTTTTTTTGCCGTGCTGCTGGCGATCACCGGTATTCTATTGAATCACTCCTCGGAACTGGGACTGGACCGCAGTTTCGTCGACTGGCCCTGGTTGAGTGAGGCTTACGGCGACGCTGCGCCGGACCTGCCCGCGTTTCAGTTGGGCGAGCTGTGGTTGTCCCGGGCCAGCAACGGCCGTGTTTATCTCAATGCGCAGGAGGTGGCACCGTGCAGCGGCAAACTGGTGGGTGCGGTGCAATCAGGCGCTCTGCTGCTGGCCGCCTGCACCCAGGAATTACTGCTGATTACGCGCAGCGGTGAACTGGTCGAATCCGTCACCGCCAGCACCGGCTTGCCCACACCGCTGCAGGCAATCGGCAGCATCGACAGCCGGGCAGCGTTGCAGGCCGATGGCAGTTGGTGGCTGGCCGACCTGGACCTGATGGAATTCGGCACTCGCGCAGCGGCGGGGGGCGCCGTGATCAGCCAGCTTGTCCCCGATCGTCTGCCGGAGCAGATTCGCGCGAAGATTCCCGCTCCGGACCAGTGGCTGAGTTGGGAACGATTGCTGCTGGATCTGCACAGCGGCCGCCTGTTCGGCCGAATGGGTGTGTTGTGGATGGACGCCGTGGCTGTGCTGCTGGCCAGTCTCGCCACCAGTGGTACCGCCATGTGGTGGTTGCACCGACGACGCAGGCAGCTGGTGCCTGACGTGCGATGTAGCTGATCGCTGCTGCTAGCGGCAATCCTCAGCAGTGATAGTGGATACCGGTGACGTAGTAGATCTGCTCCCCCGATGGGCTGTGTACCCGGATTTCATCGTCCAGGCGCTTGCCCAGCAGTGCGCGCGCCAGGGGTGAATCCATGCTGAGCTTGCCGCTGGCCAGATCGAATTCATCCGGGCCGACGACGCGCCAACGCTGCTCTGCGCCGCGTTCATCCTCCAGCGTCACCCAGGCACCGAAGAAAATTTTGTTGGTATCGTCTGGAATACGCTGCACCACTTCCACTTCGTCGAGGCGCTTGTTGAGAAAGCGCACGCGGGTGTCGATCTCGCGCAGGCGGCGCTTGCCATAAATATAATCGCCGTTCTCGGAGCGGTCGCCATTTTTGGCGGCCTCGTGCACCGCACTGGTGACCACCGGCCGTTCCACTTTCCACAATTGCTGCAATTCGTCCCGCAAGGCCTGCTCGCCCTCGGGGGTAATGTAGTTGGAGCCGCGCTGGCGCGGTGGTCGGTAGCGTCCCATGTCAGTATGTTAGCGGTGGCTGCTGCGCAATAAAATGCCGCTGGACTCCCTTGGTGCTGACTGTTAGAAAGGCCAGCATAACGGATATCGGAACGGATAGTGTATGGCGGGACAGTCTTTGGCGGTACAGTCTTTGGCGCGACAATGGCGCTTCGGGCTGACCCTGACAATAAGCCTGTGCAGTGTGGGCGCCACTGCCTTGCTGCCACGCAGTGCCATGGCCAATTGCGTGGAACTGGCAGGCAATCTGACCCAGGGTGGCCTGGTGTGGGGCAAGGTGTCGCCGGGCAGTCGTGTGAGCCTGAATGGCGTGGCTCTGGATGTGCTGGCAGACGGCACGACGTTTGCCGGCTTTGGTCGTGATGCCCCTACCACCGCAGAGTTGCTGGTGGAGGAAGGCGGGGACCAGTGTCGGCAGGCACTCCACATTGCGCGCCGGGAATACAGTGTCCAGCGGGTCACGGGCGTGCCGCAGCACACGGTGACGCCGCCGCCGGAACAACTGGAGCGGATTCGCCGGGAGCAGGCGCTGGTCGATGCCGCCAAGGCCCGGCGCTTACCGCGTCGCGACCTGCTACAGGGCGCATTGGCTGGCTTTCAATGGCCTGCGCCGGGCCCTATTTCCGGTGTCTATGGCAGCCAGCGTTACTATAACGGTGCGGCTGGCAATCCCCACTACGGTGTGGATATGGCAGTGCCGACCGGCACCCCGGTGCGGGCCCCTGCAGCAGGGATTGTCACACTGGCGGAGCCGGATCTGTTTTTCTCGGGTGGCACGATCATTCTGGATCATGGCTTTCGCGTTTCCTCGGCCTTCCTGCACATGAGCAAGCTACTGGTGGCAGTGGGGCAGGAGGTCAAGACCGGGGATATCATTGGCGAGGTGGGCGCCACCGGTCGTGCCACTGGTGCGCACCTGGACTGGCGCATGAACTGGCGCGACCAGCGCATCGACCCACAATTGCTCGCTCCACCCATGCCAAAGCCCTGAAAAAGCCCGTATAATGCCCGCCCGCTTTGGCATTGTGAGACGGCGATGATCGACAAGAGACTACTGAGTATCCTGGTCTGTCCGGTAAGCAAAGCGCCGGTCGAATACGACAAAGAGAAGGACGAGCTCATCTGCAGGGCTTCAGGCCTAGCCTATCCGGTGCGTGACGGCATTCCGGTCATGCTGGAAAGCGAGGCGCGACAACTCACTGCAGACGAGAAACTTGGGTAAGGAGCGGGCAGCACCTGGTATGTCAGACACCATATTTGGCAAAATCATCCGGGGCGATATTCCCAGTGAGTTCCTCTACGAGGACGAGCACTGTATCGCCATAAACGACATCAGGCCACTGGCGCCGGTCCACGTGCTGATAATTCCCAGGCGCGGCATCCCCCGACTCGTGGATGCCCAAGCGAGCGACCAGGCCCTGCTGGGGCACCTGATGCTCGTCGCCGCCAAGCTGGCCGAGCAACTGGGTGTCGGCGAGGCGTTCCGCCTGGTGGTCAACAATGGCGCCGATGCTGGCCAGACCGTTTTTCACCTGCACCTGCATATCATGGGCGGCAGGCCGTTCGCCGAAGGCCATTTGGCGGGCTGATTAGAGCTGGCCTTTCACGCTGCATAACCGGGATCACGTATGAAGACCGTAGAAATACGCGAGGCCTTCCTGGCCTATTTTGAACAGCACGGGCACACCCGAGTGGCGAGTAGTTCACTGGTGCCGGGCGATGACCCGACATTGCTCTTTACCAATGCGGGCATGAACCAGTTCAAGGATACCTTTCTGGGCACGGAACCGCGCTCCTATGTCCGGGCCACCAGTAGCCAGCGTTGTGTGCGTGCCGGAGGCAAGCATAACGACCTGGAAAACGTCGGTTATACGGCGCGTCACCACACCTTCTTTGAGATGCTGGGCAATTTCAGTTTCGGCGACTACTTCAAGCGCGAGGCGATTCGCTACGCTTGGGAGTTTCTCACCGGGACGCTGGGTCTGCCCCCGGAAAAACTCTGGGTGACGGTACATATCAGCGACGACGAGGCGGAACAGATCTGGATCGAGGACATCGGTTTCCCCAAGGCGCGCATTTCCCGCCTCGACGCAGACAACTTCTGGCAGATGGGCGACACCGGTCCCTGCGGCCCGTGCAGCGAAATTTTTTACGATCACGGTGACCACGTTCCCGGCGGGCCGCCCGGGAGCAAGGATGACCACCTGGACCGCTACATCGAAATCTGGAACCTGGTGTTCATGCAATACAACCGCGACCACAGCGGCGAGCTGCACGCGCTGCCGCATCCGTCAGTGGATACCGGCATGGGTCTGGAGCGTATTGCAGCGGTGATGCAGCAGGTGCACAGTAACTATGAGATTGATCTGTTCCAGGCGCTGATCAAGTCTGCTGCGCAATTGTTGCAGGTGCAGGATATTAAGAACAACTCGCTGCGTGTGATTGCCGACCACATCCGCTCCTGCGCGTTTCTCATCGTCGACGGCATACTGCCGGGCAACGAGGGGCGCGGTTATGTATTGCGGCGCATCACGCGTCGGGCCATTCGCCACGGCAACAAGCTCGGCGCCGCTAAACCCTTCTTCTACAAACTGGTGGCCACGCTCGCGGCGCAAATGGGCGACGCGTATCCCGAACTGATCAAGCAACAGGCGCTGGTGGAAAAAGCCCTGCTCATTGAAGAGGAACAGTTCGCGCGAACCCTGGATAATGGCATGCAAATCCTTGAGGAGGCATTGGTCGGTATCAAGGGCACAGAAATCCCCGGGGAGCTGGTGTTCAAACTGTACGATACCTACGGCTTCCCCACCGACCTGACCAACGACATTGCCCGGGAGCGCAATCTCACTCTGGACATGACCGGTTACGAGGCCGCGATGGCGACGCAGCGCGCCCGTTCGCAGGACAAAGGCAGTTTCAAGGTGGACTACAACAACATTCTGAAACTGGAAGGCAGCACCGAGTTCACTGGCTACGACAGTCTGGTCGGCGAGTGCGTGGTAACCGCTGTCTTGCGCGACGGCGCCGAAGTTGCCGTGCTGGGCGCCGATGAATCCGGTGTGCTGGTACTCGACCGCACGCCATTTTACGGAGAATCCGGTGGACAGGTGGGCGATACGGGTTTTCTCAGCGGCGGCGCTGTTTGCCTGGAAGTGTCCAACACCAGCAAGGCCTCCGACCAGCACCTGCACCACGTGAAGGTGCTCAACGGCAGCATAAAACGCGGTGACAGGCTTGCGGCCGAGGTCGACGCGGCGGTGCGACAACGCACCCGCCTCAATCACAGCGCCACCCATTTGTTGCATGCGGCCCTGCGCCGGGTATTGGGCGAGCATGTGCAGCAGAAGGGCTCCCTGGTGGACTCGCAGCGCTTGCGTTTCGACTTCTCCCATCCGCAAGGTGTGAGCGCACAGCAGTTGAAGACTATTGAGACTGTGGTAAACGCGCAGATCCGCGCCAACACCGCCGTGCACACTCGCCTGATGTCCATGGAAGACGCAGTCGCATCAGGAGCGATGGCGCTGTTCGGTGAAAAATACGGTGACGAGGTGCGCGTATTATCCATGGGCGAGGACGACTTCTCCGTGGAATTGTGTGGCGGTACCCACGTCGCGCGTACCGGTGATATCGGTTTGCTGCGTATTGTGTCCGAATCCGGTGTCGCCTCCGGGGTCCGCCGTATTGAAGGCGTAACGGGCAGCGGCGCATTGGCGCTGGTGGACCAGAATGAACAGTACCTGGCGGCAGTGTGTGAAGTGGTTAAAGGCACCACGGACAATGTGGCGGCCAAGGTCGCGGCTTTGCGCAGTGACCATCGAGAACTGGAGAAAGAAATCGCCCGCCTCAAACAGAAGCTGGCGTCCTCTGCCGGCAGTGACCTGACCGCTGCGGTGGTGGAGGTGCAGGGCATCAAGGTGCTGGCCGCCAATGTCGAGGGCGCTGATGCCAAATCGCTGCGCGATACCCTCGATCAGTGCAAGAACAAGCTGGGCAGTGCCGTGATTTTGTTGTCAGCGGTGACCGGGGATACAATTGCCCTGACGGCCGGTGTGACCAAAGACCTGACCGACCGGGTCAAAGCGGGCGACCTGATGCGCGAGTTTGCCGATCGTCTAGGTGGTAAAGGCGGCGGCAAGCCCGATATGGCACAGGGCGGCGGTACTGACGTGAAGGCATTGCCAGAGGTGCTGAAGGCGGTGCCGGAGTGGGTGTCCGCGCAACTCAACAACTGACACGGTAAAGCATGAGTCTCTACGTTCAAAAATTTGGTGGTACCTCGGTCGGCGATACCGATCGTATCGGGCAGGTGGCAGATAAGGTTGCCACCTTTCGTGCAGCGGGCCACGACCTGGTGGTGGTAGTTTCTGCCATGAGTGGGGAGACCAATCGCCTGATTGAACTCGCCCATGAGGTGCAGGAACGCCCCGTACTGCGCGAGCTGGATGTGCTGCTGTCGACCGGCGAACAGGTGACTACCGCGCTGCTGAGCATGGCGCTGAACGAGCGCGGGGTGAAGGCCAAGTCCTACACAGGTACCCAGGTACGTATCCTCACGGATGATGCGCATACCAAGGCGCGCATCCGGGAAATCGACGACGAGCGCCTGCACCGTGACTTGAAAGAAGGCTACGTGATCGTGGTGGCCGGTTTCCAGGGCGTGGATGAAAACGGCAACATCACGACACTGGGCCGCGGTGGCTCCGATACCACCGCCGTAGCGCTGGCGGCCGCCCTGAAAGCGGATGAATGCCAGATCTACACCGACGTGGATGGCGTTTACACCACCGACCCACGCGTGGTGGATGGCGCCCGTCGTCTGTCCAAAATTACCTTTGAGGAAATGCTGGAAATGGCCAGCATGGGCTCCAAAGTGCTGCAGATTCGCTCGGTGGAGTTTGCCGGGAAATACAATGTTCCGCTGCGCGTCCTGCACAGTTTCAAGGACGGCCCCGGTACCCTGATTACAATGGAGGATGATAGCGAGATGGAAGCGCCTACAATTGCGGGCATCGCGTTCAACCGCGATGAAGCGAAGCTCACCATCGAGGGCGTACCCGACATACCGGGTGTGGCCTACCGGATTCTGGGCCCTATTGGTGAAGCCAATATCGAGGTGGACGTGATCGTGCAAAACGTCAGCCACGACAAAACCGCCGATTTCACTTTTACCGTCGGGCGCAATGACCTGCCGCGCGCCGAAGAGGTGCTCAACAAGGTAGCCAAGGAAATCAAAGCGGAGCGAGTGACCAGCGACAACAAAATTGCCAAAGTGTCGGTGGTGGGTGTGGGCATGCGCTCCCACGCGGGTGTCGCCAGCCAGATGTTTGCCTGCCTCGCGGAGTTGGGCATCAATATCCAGATGATCACCACCTCTGAAATCAAGATCTCCGTCATCATTGAGGAAAAATTCCTGGAGCTGGCGGTGCGCGCCCTGCATTCATCGTTTGGTTTGGAAAAGGAACCGAAGGACGAAAACGCGGACTAAGTTGGGGCTGTAGCGCGCCCCATGATATAAAGTGGAATTTTATAAGATTGCTTTTGTGGCAATCTCGGCTAGTAGTTACAGACGCATCGTTGAATTAGTTGGGCCCCCAATGAGGGGCATGGAAGGAATAGTCCTGTGCTGTTTTGGCAGCGTTACAGGCACTGGACTGGGGAGCAGGACGTATGCTGATTTTAACCCGCAGGGTAGGCGAGTCGCTGATGATAGGCGATGAGGTCACCGTGACAGTGTTAAGTATCAAGGGCAACCAAGTGCGCATTGGTGTCAACGCGCCCAAGGATGTCGCGGTGCACCGTGAGGAAATCTACAGTCGCATCCACGGCGGTGACCAGCCGGCCGTGGAAGACCAGGAATAAAGGCGCCCATCCCTCTCGTATGACTTTGATTCCGCAGCAATTGTGGTACTATGCCGCGCCTGTGGAAGCGGCCTTATTGTAGGTCACATAACTCCCACGGAGAGCTGGCCGAGTGGCTGAAGGCGCACCCCTGCTAAGGGTGTATAGGTTTACCCCTATCGAGGGTTCGAATCCCTCGCTCTCCGCCACGCAGTCTGTGAGTTAGAGACCTTTACTGGAGATGACTCACAGAACCCCCGCAAAGCCCGCTATTTAGCGGGTTTTTTGCGTTCTGGGGATTGGGTAACAGTGACTGGGAGACGGGTTATTGGGGCGAGATTACCCAGTTTTCTCTAACGGCGATTTCGCCAGTCACTAGTGGGTGACTTGATTTAATCCAAAGTGTGAGCGCTGGTCTTGCCATTCGAGAGGGAAATCCTTTTTCAGGCGCTCCAGGGTGAGGGTTTCGGGCACGTCGCCGGCGATGATTCGTTCCACAATATCGGGGGCCAGGAAGGCCAATTTCCGCAGTCTGTGAACCTGCCGGGAGTTGAGGTTATCGCGCTCAATCAGTGCGTCGATAGAGCGTATTTTTCCGGTAAGCAGTTCCTCATTCCATAGAAGAGATTTCAGTAACGCTTCCTGAAGCGCCTTGACCGATCGGTCATGGGTAAGTGGCGCCTTACCTGCCGGGTAGACCAGTTTGGTCTCAATACCGCTGCGCCGCAGTTTTACCTGGGCGGTCAATGTAATGAGACTGATGTCCCGCTTTTCGATTGAGGTCGCCCCGTACTTTTTGCCCGCCAACCGTCTTATGAGAGGATTTCGATCCAATTGGACGGTAACGGTTTCTATGCCTACGACCACTTTTGATACCAGCTGGTTGATTATTGGTATCTGCTCAGCGGTATTCCCGTCCTGCCATTGCCGTGCTACTTCCGCAGCCGCCTGCACCGCCTGATCGAGTTGTTCGCCACTGAGTTTATGATCGCTGACCAGGTCGAGGATCTGATCAGCGCTGGTGAGATAGGCAAGTAATAAATCTGTGACGGTGGACTCCAGGCTTTTGCCCGGTATCCGGATGACACTGCCCGCCTCCTCTTCCCGATACTGCAAAACCGCCTGACTGATGTAGTAGGGGTAGTGTCGATTCTTTCGCCGGGTATAGGTAGGGCTCATCCGGTTCCCTTTGTCGTCCCACAAGAGCCCACCGAGTAAACTGGGGTATTTGGCACTGGCCCTGGCTTCCTTGTCCTGACGGGTTCGCGCTAACGTGTCTTGCACCTGATCCCATAGCGTTGTATCGATTATCGCTGCATGCTGTCCATCATGTAGGTCACCCTTGTGATGGACCTTGCCCACGTACACCGGATTTTTCAAAAGGGTGTACAGCGCGCCGCGCGTAAACGGTTTTCCGCCGCGCTCCTTGTGGTGGTCGGGTCGCAATTTGCTGGTATATCCTTGCGCATCTAGCTCGGATTTCAGGGCACGTACGCACCCTATGTTGAGATAGCGTTGATAAATATGCCTGATGATGGTTGCGTCGTCCGCATTGACGACCAACTGCTTATCAACCCGATCATAGCCCAGTGGTACCAGGCCGCCCATCCACATCCCTTTCTTCTTGGAGGCTGCGATCTTGTCCCGGATTCTTTCTGAGGTAACTTCTCTTTCGAACTGGGCAAAAGAGAGCAGCACATTCAGTGTGAGGCGACCCATGGAGGTGGAGGTGTTGAACTGCTGCGTCACGGAGACAAAGGACACCCCGGTTTTATCGAAGAGATCGATAAGTCGGACAAAGTCAGCGAGAGAGCGACTGAGCCGGTCGACTTTATAGACAATCACAATATCAATCTGGCCGGATTCAATCTCAGCCAGAAGTCGCGCGAGGGCAGGGCGGTCCACATTGCCGCCGGAGAACCCGCCATCATCGTAATGTTCAGGAATGACATGCCAACCCTCATGTGCCTGGCTCTTGGCAAAGGCCTCGCAGGACTCCCGCTGGGCATCCAAAGAGTTGAAGGCCTGATCCAACCCTTCCTCGGATGACTTGCGCGTGTAGATTGCACACCTCAAGACATTGGTATCAGGTTTCATTGGCCTTGTTCTCCGTCAGCCCAAAGAAGCGAGGCCCCGACCACCGGGTGCCGGTGATCCGGCTCGCGATTTTCGATAGGTTCGGGTAGATGACACCCTCGAAGGAGAATCCAGTATCAAGTATCGTGACTTCATAGACCGTGCCATGCCACTCCCGAATAAGCCGGGTCCCTGGACGGTAGGGGAGTGAAGTCCTCGGCTTCTTCCCATTAACTTGCCTGTCCAGTGCCCGGATAAATTGTTGCCGCCGCTTTAAGGGATTGTCCCCGATAGCTCGCGCTTGTGCCGCCCACGCTAGGTTCTGGCGCATCAGGTCCATACTGGTACGAGGAGCCGGTTTTCTGTCGAATTGGGCCTCGAACAGGGCGTTGAGTTCGGCCCGGGAGGCCGATTCGATGGCTTGCAGACTGTGCGTCAGGGCACGCGTGCGTTTGGTTTCCATACACCAATACAGCCATACAATGGCCCTTGTATCCAGTCATACGCTGACTTGACTTCCCTTCGATTCAGAGTCCCCGCAGGCGCCCGACTTTGATGGTGTTGCCATTCCGGTGCCAGTTCAGGAACTGACTGACCGATGTTGATTTGCATGCCAAACTGATCCAACTGAAATTATTATCGAAAATTGCCTTGAACTTGGGTCAAATATTCAGTGCAAATATCTTCAAAAGTGGGTCAATCGAACGTGCAATCCAACAACTAGGCTTTATCCTGCCAGGAAAGCCGACGCAGAACGCGTTTGTAGAGAGCCTGAATGGAAAGTTCAGCGACGAGTGCCTGAACCGCCACTGGTTTCGGACAATGGCGGAAGCCCGAGTGGAAGTCATGTAATGGCAGTACCAATACAACTGCATTCGGCCACACAGTTCACTGAACTATTTACCACCGGTTGCCTTTACGGAAAAGGCAGCCTAAATTGTGGGAGTCTCATCCGATTGGTGGTGCTAAAACGGGTGAAAGGTCACCTCCAGTTTGTATCGGGGGACACTTCACTGAGCCATAGGAGCAATAGACACAGCAGTCGCCCTGTTTGGGTTTTAGTATTTCGTGGCAGCCCTCGCACTCATAGAACCATTGGCAAGCGCCTGTCGGCATAACTTCGAGCTTTTTATGTCCGCAAGCGGGACATGTGATCTCTGATAGAGGGACAGTTTCACTCATGGTGTTGCCCCTGAAATCTTGCACGCTTGCCTTGCGGGCCAGATCATATCCGCGATAGACACGACCAGCATCAGGATTAATGCGCAGTAGAACAAGTAAGTACTCCAGCCGTATTGCCAAAGCGGGTACAGGGTAGCCAGTATTGCGATTGGGCCAAGAATGGATAAAACGCCGCGCCAGTGTTTGCGGTGCTGATACCAACCATAAACATTCATCGCCAGTGCGATAGAAGCAAATATCGGCAACAACGTGTTGATTGCCATTCCCTCCAGTTGACTTAGAAAGCCCAGGCCAAGCGTGGCGGCTAGCGCGCCCAACGCTGGGAAGCAGCCCGCACAGCTAAGCGCGGCGACGATAACTCCCCCGACACCAATTTTCTCTATAGAGCTTACAAGCCGCGCCATTCCGTTCTCCCAAGCGTTGACAGATGATCCTAGCATCAACTATAAAACCTGTAGTGACTACAGGATCAAGCCCTACATGACTGAATTTCGCATTAGTTATTCCCGAGGCCAGTTAGCACAATCGACGGGGGTCAAAGGTGAAACCATCCGATATTACGAAAACTGCGGGCTGCTGGCTCCACCCGGCAGAAGCGCAGGTGGCCACCGGCGATACACCGAGGACCACGTGGTGCGACTCAAGTTCATTCGACGCGCTCGGGAGCTCGGTTTCTCATTGAGTGAAATAACTGGCCTGATTAGCCTGGCTGATGCCGGGGACAGGAATTGTGATGAGGTCCGCGAAACCACAACTACGCATCTTACCGATGTGCGGGAAAAGATCAGGGACTTGAGGAAGATGGAGCGCACACTGAAGGAGCTGGTTAGGCAGTGCGACGATAATTCGTCTCCCGGCTGTCCGATAATAGCGGTTTTGTCATCGTGAAAGTGGACTAGATGCCGGTACGCGGGGTCCGCGCCGACCTTTCCTGATGTGGGCAGGACAATGCTCCGTGCAGACAGACCCTGGGAGAAACTCACGCAGACTCAGTTCGATTACATTCCGCGCTCAGCCATGCTTGGCAGGCTCCCAGCCTGTCTTTGCCAGAGCATTACTGGCAAAGGCACGCGGACTATCTTCAAGCGTTGTTGCCATGGTGTCATTCCAGCGATTTAGAAAGCCAAATAAACTGATCACGGCGACAATTTCGACACACTGCTTGTCAGTAAAATGCTGGCGTAACGCATCCATGTGAGTGGGTTCGACAGCGTTCGGGTTCATGCCCGCGTGCAGCGCGACCCGCTAGGCCGCGCGTTCCGCCTCCGAAAAGAGATCGCTCGACTCAAACTCGAAAGACGCCTGTATTTTCGCGTCCGATGCACCCGCACGTACTGCATTGTGCGAAGTATGTGCCTGACAATAGCGACAGCCGGCTGCATTGCTGACCACGAATGCAATGAGTTGTTTTAGTTCAGCATCAAGCTCCCCGCCCGCCAGAACAGTTCCGCCCATAGCGGCAAATACCTGAACCAATTCCGGCCAATGGGCCATTGTCAGCATGCTGTTCGGTAGAAAGCCCATGGAGGCTTCGACGAGCTGGAACACGGGTTCCAGCTCTAACAGCTCTTCACGGGATTTTGGTCTTATGAGTGCCATGCTAGTGCCTCGTGTTACGCAAATATTCAATACTCGGACGATCCGGGCTAATGGCTTTTTGAGATCATCGATTATCAATTGTCCATTGTGTGTCCATATCTCTCAGGTAATACAGCGCAATGCACGCCGCTAGCATCGGCCAGGCCGCAAAAAACAGCAGGTTGTTGAACGGATCCAAGTATTTATGCCAGGAGGAAAGCGTAGAGATTGAATGTAGAATTAGAACGGACCCATAACTAATGCGCTTTTTGTAGCCAACGACAAACGCCATGACCAGAATCAATTGCGCGACACCTATCCACACAAAAGCGGTGCTTGATAAATCCGATAGGCCATAGAAATGTTCAAAAACGCCAGCGCTGTGTTGTGGATTGATGAACTTGTCCAGCGTCCAGACAAACATGACCACAAAAACTCCCAGGCGAAGCAGAAGTAAGGCGTTGGCTACGCGATTACTATCCATGATTATTGGCTCCTTCGTTATCGACTTGTGTGGCATACGCTTTTTACGTCCAGCGCCATGCGGAGGACAGTCAATACCCGTGATTCCTCGTCAGTGCTCAGCTTTGTAAACCTCTGTGTCAGGGTAAAATCCATACCACGCAAACCAGTAGGCGCGGACCGCCGGGAGTAGATTGCCTTCGGCATCATAGGCTGAAGCAGTTTCCTGCGCAGCATCATAATGAATCTCCACTGGTTGTCCCTCAAAGGTATCCATCACCTTGCCGTCGGTTTTGGCAAGCTCTGGAAAGGGCCAGACTTTTGAAACACCATTGGACTGAAGTCCCAGCACCCATGTTTTACGCGAATATCGTCGATCACTCTTCGATACAGGAAAGAATAACCGCTCTGTTCTGTCATAGCCCGCATAGGGGTCGCGACTATAGTCACGGTCGGATCCGGTATTCGCTGAGAGGACCTCGCTGTTGGGATATTGCCTTCGCCATTCTTTCCACGGTACGTGTACAACAGGCAGGCGCCGCAGTTCTTTACCGGCCATATCGCCTGTCACTGCGCTTCCGGGGATCTGAGACCACAGACTATCTGTCTGACGGTCATACATCAAAAGGTCGCTGTTATGAAGCAGGCCAGAGACGCCAAAATCAAGCTTTCGGCGGTCCACCACCGCAGAGAAGGCGAGGCCTGTACCGCACAGCGGACAGAAGGTGATAACAACCGGTTCGCCGTCAAATTCGGAATTGACAATCTCGTGCCATACAAGAATTCGGATTGGATATGCCCTCGAAATTCCATTGTGCACCAGACCCAGCACCAGATCAGTGTCTTTGAGATAGCTTGTCTCTCGAACAGATTGATAGGACGGTCGATCTATGGCGGGAATGCCATCCCGCGGTGGACCGCCCGGAAGGATTTCGGAAATGGGGATCAGGCTCTTAGTTAGATCAAAGCCATTTTTTTCGGTTTGAGCCAGAACGTCTGTGCCCGCAAGAATAAGCAGTAACACCAATGCCAATCGTAATTGCTTCATAATTACCTCGATATCCTATTGATATGACGAGGTGTTGCTGCGCAAAGCGGTCGACCAGTATGCGACTCAATGTTCGGAGTTATCACCGGAACAGATGTGGGCCATGACCTGGTCCACTTCATCGTCACTAGCCTTGGCATGCATAAACGGGATTCCGCGGATCAGGAGACGCAACTGCTTTATATACCGCCGACAGTGATGGCACATCAACACATGCATTTGCAGTGACATACGACGCTGCCACGTCAACTCACCGGCCAGCAACTGGTCGGCGTCCTGGACAACTTCGCGGCAACTTAACACTCGCCTGTCTCCTGATAACGATCTACAAGTTCGAATAATGCCGCCCTCGCTCTGTGCAACAACACTCTGGCATTGGATGCGGAGATGGACAGTTCGTTACAAATTTCATCGAAAGGAAGGCCACTGGCGTCGCGCATTTCGAGCATGGCTCGCTGGTTGGCGGGAATCTCGGCCAGCAATCGCTCCAGGCATCGCGCCAGATCGGAACTCATCAGCAGGGCATCGGGGGAGTCTACGTGCCAATTCGTGGGTGAGTGCTTCCACCTGCCTTTGTCGGAAAAGCGATCTGTTAGGGCATCATGGTTTTCATGTGCGTCTCCCATATCTGCAAACAGGAGTTCCCGTTTGCGACTCCGAAGCTGCATTTTTGCCTCATTGATGACAATTCGGCTCAACCAGGTTCGCAGCGCGGATTTTCCCTCAAAATTCGCTATGGCTTTGTAAGCTTTCACCCAGGCATTCTGGACGACCTCTTCTGCTTCGCTGCGGCCGACGATGGGGGTTGCGAGGGCTATTAATGCATGATGATGGTCTCGGACGAGCTCTGAAAACAGCTTTTGATCTCCAAGCTTTAGTTGTTCGAGACTATCTTTATCCACCAAAACCGATCCCTTCAGAGAATTGATGACAATTGCAGCAGATATCAAAAGACCTTACGAAATGTAGAGCTCAGTGACCAATGCCGGATTGTTTGGCACTCGCAGCGCCCAATCCGCCCTATGCGAAGCTAATGCTTGCACCCGCACGAAAGAAAAGCCTCCAGCGCTATTGTACGCTATTTGTCCCAAGTGCTGCCAGCTGCTCTGATCTTGTCGCCGCAACCCAACTGTTGATCGGCATGTCATTGCGCTGGAAATGAGATGATTGGGGGAAGCGGCGTAACAAATGAAGCTCGTGGGAATCCAAGAGTCCAGTGCTTAAATCTCGTGCGAATGTGAACCCGACGAATGTCGCCTTATATTGTAGTGGTGTTGCTCTTTGGTGGCGTGATCGGGTTCGCAGCTCAAGTGACGGGCCTGTGTTTGGTGCGGGGTGTCAGCGACTGGAGCAGGGGGCAGAGGCTGAGGTTGCTGGCAATTCTAAGTAGTGGCTTCTGGATATATTTCTACATGCCGCTGGCGCACCTTGACTTGGCAACGCTACACCTGGCCGGGTATGGCTTTCACTGGGCATTTCTGGTCGGAGGGGTAATTTTTGGCCTGGGTGCAGCATTAAACGGCGCTTGCTCTGTTTCAACGGCTACCCGATTGTCCAGTGGCGATATCAGCATGGTGTTTACGATAGCGGGATGGCTGCTGGGATGGCTGTTGTTCGACTACGTTGACGTTCAACTTAGCTACAGCGTGCAGGATTTCGACAATACCTGGCTTCCCTGGGTGGCAACAGCTGGCCTGATTGCTGCCTGTGTCGCAGTGTACTGGCGAAATCAACAGGCATGGCCGTTATGGGGCGGTATCATGTTGGTTGGCGTCCTGGCCGGAGCGGTTTTCCTGTATCAACCAGCATGGTCGCCCAGTGATTTTGTCAGGGATACTGGGTTGGCTATCGTCCGGCGCGATACCGCGATACTGCCCGGGATCGATAGACTTGGCATTTTGATAGCCATGCTAATGGGTATGGCGCTGGGTGCCTGGCGGCATCAGCGCTTTCGATGGGTTTGGCCCGATTTGCATTCAATGAGTAAACATCTCGGCAGTGGCGTACTCATGGGCCTGGGTTCTACGTTGGCGCTTGGCGGCAATGATTTTCAGCTTTTGTTAGCGCTACCCGCCGCCTCATCAGCGGGATTCCTGGCCACACTGGGCATGCTGCTTGGTATCCGGTTGGGATTGATCCTGATTGAATACAAAAAATCCGCAGTTTCAATGCCAGTGCCCTCCTCGAAGGAAATCTGAGGCGATGTTGTAACAAACCCCCCTGCTAATCATCTATTAACGGTAGCTGAAAAGGCCTACCGATGAGTTCGTCACGCGAAACAGGATTTGAAGAATGCACGCCACGTTACCATTGCTTGAAGTTTCAGATTTTCCACAGATTCGTCGGCGGCGTCTTGAAACGTTACAGGTAAACCTCGGCTATCGCTGTAACCAGTCGTGTGTGCATTGCCACGTTAACGCGGGCCCCACCCGCACGGAAATGATGGATGCGCAAACGCTGCGCCTGATACCCGAGGTACTGCAGGCACGGAACATCAAAACGCTCGATCTGACCGGCGGCGCTCCCGAGCTGCACGATGGCTTCCGCGAGCTGGTGAAAACAGCCACAGCTATGGGTGTACGCGTGATTGATCGCTGCAACCTGACTATCCTGTTCGAGCCGGGCCAGGATGATCTCGCCGGGTTCCTTGCCCGTCACCAGGTAGAGATTGTCGCTTCGCTGCCGTGTTATTCGCTTGAGAACGTGGACCAGCAGCGCGGCAAAGGCGTGTTCGACAAGAGCATCGCCGCGTTGCAGCAACTGAATGCGCTTGGATATGGCCACAGCAACTCCAATCTGGCCCTCAACCTTGTCTACAACCCGCAGGGTCCAAGTCTGCCGCCGGACCAGGCGGCGCTGCAGAGCGACTATAAACGCGAGTTGCTCGAGCATTTCGGTATTGTCTTTAACGAGCTTTATGCGTTGGCCAACATGCCGATACAGCGCTTTGGTTCGACACTCATTTCCAAAGGGCTGTTCCATGACTACCTGCAGTTGCTAAAAGACAACCACCTGCCCGTCAATCTGGACAATGTGATGTGTCGCAGTGTCATCAGTGTGGATTGGCAGGGCGGGTTGTCCGACTGTGACTTCAACCAGCAACTGGGGCTTACGCTTGGTGGCAGAACTCGCTCACACCTGCGCGATCTGTTACAACTCGATGTCGAGGGCGCACAGATCAGCGTGGCGGACCACTGTTTCGGCTGCACTGCCGGACAGGGCAGCAGCTGCGGCGGCGCCCTCAAGGAATCACAATTATGAAAAAAATCGCTCTGTTACTGTTAATGGGCGCGTTGATGGCGGGCTTTTTCTTTTTTGATTTACATCACGTACTCACCTTGGAGGGCATCAAGGGCAGTCTCGGAGAGTTTCAACGCTGGCGAGAATCCTCACCACTACTGGCAGTTGGCGCGTTTTTCACGATTTACGTGCTGGTAACGGCGCTGTCGCTGCCCGGCGCAGCGGTGATGACGCTGGTCGGGGGCGCGCTCTTTGGCTTGCTGTGGGGTACTGTCATCATCTCGTTTGCATCCAGTATCGGTGCGTTATGCGCCTTTCTGGTGTCGCGCTATTTACTGCAGACTACCGTGCAGTCAAAATTTGGCGATCGCCTGAAAACCCTCAATGCAGGCGTTGAGAAGGACGGGGCTTTCTACCTGTTCACCCTGCGCCTGGTACCGCTCTTTCCGTTCTTTATTATCAACTTGCTGATGGGCCTTACGCCCATTCGAGCACGCACATTCTACTGGGTCAGCCAGATTGGCATGCTCGCGGGTACAGTGGTCTATGTGAACGCAGGCACCCAACTGGCGCAACTGGAAAGCCTATCGGGTATTCTGTCGCCGGGGCTGATCTTCTCGTTTGTACTGCTGGGAATCTTTCCGCTGCTCGCGCGCAAAATCACCGCGTTTATCCAGGCGCGCCGTGTGTACGCCAAATGGCAGAAGCCCGCCAGCTTTGATCGCAATCTCATTGTCATTGGCGCCGGCGCCGGCGGGCTGGTGGCCTCGTATATTGCCGCCACAGTCAAAGCGAAGGTCACGCTGGTGGAGGCCCACAAGATGGGTGGCGATTGCCTCAATTATGGCTGCGTGCCCAGCAAGGCACTCATTCGCAGCGCCAAATTGGCGCATCAACAGCGTCACGCGCACCGCTACGGACTTGAAAACCACGAACCTGCATTCTCGTTCAAAACTGTCATGCGCCGCATACAGGACATCGTTGCCGCCATCGAGCCCCACGACAGCGTCGAGCGCTATACCGGCCTGGGCGTGAACGTGGTGCAGGGGTACGCCCGTATCATTGACCCCTGGACCGTGGAGATTGCCCTGAACGCCGGTGGCACCCAGCGCCTGACCACCCGCAGCATCGTCATCGCCGCCGGGGCCAGCCCCTTTGTACCACCACTGCCAGGGCTCGACGACGTGGGCTATGTCACCAGCGACACCCTGTGGCAACAGTTTGCGCAGTTGGACAAGGCACCCGCACGCCTTGTGGTGCTCGGTGGCGGCCCCATTGGCTGTGAGCTGGCTCAGAGTTTCGCGCGCCTCGGCTCACAGGTCACCCAGGTTGAAATGTTACCGCGCATCATGATGCGCGAGGATGAGGATGTCTCGGCACTGGCCCAGTCTTCGCTGGAGCGCGACGGCGTGGCGGTATTAACTGACCACAAGGCGCTGCGCTGCGAACGGGACGGCGGGCACAAATATATCGTGGTGGAACACCAGGGCAAGGAACAGCGGCTGGCCTTTGATCAGTTGATTTGTGCGGTCGGCCGCGCCGCGCGCCTGACCGGTTACGGCCTGGAAACACTGGGTATTGAAACTGCCCGCACGGTGACGACCAACGACTACCTGGAGACCATTTACCCAAATATCTACGCCGCCGGCGATGTGGCCGGACCCTACCAGTTTACCCATACCGCATCGCATCAAGCCTGGTACGCGGCAGTGAATGCGCTGTTTGGTCAACTGAAGAAGTTCAAGGCTGATTACCGCGTGATCCCCTGGACAACCTTCATCGAACCCGAGGTGGCACGCGTGGGTCTCAATGAAATGGAGGCACAGGAGAAGAATATTCCACACGAAGTCACGCGCTATGACCTGGCCGACCTCGACCGAGCTATAGCCGACAGTGCCGCGCACGGTTTCGTCAAGGTGCTGACGGTTCCCGGCAAGGATCGCATACTGGGGGTCACGATTGTTGGCGAGCACGCCGGGGACCTGCTGGCAGAGTTCGTTTTGGCCATGAAGCACGGGCTGGGACTCAATAAAATCATGGGCACCATCCACACCTATCCGACCTGGTCCGAGGCCAACAAATACGCCGCCGGAGAGTGGAAGCGCGCACACACCCCCCATAAGCTTCTGGCTCTGGTAGAGCGCTACCACACGTGGCGCAGGGGCTGATCGCATGATGATGCGATTTTTGATATCGATGATGTTGATTATGTTAACGACTAACAGTTATGCCGAATTGCCTGATCACCAGGAGTGGGACACTCTTCTCAAGAAGCATGTATCTCTCCTGCGTGGCGGTCAGGCAAGTGAAGTGGATTACGCAGGTATGGCTCGAGATCACGAGGCATTACAAGCGTATCTTGAGCGGATATCGCATGTCAGTCTGGCACAGTTCGATCTTTCATCTACGCGTGATCAACTGGCTTTTTTGATCAATGCATACAATGCTGGGACCGTAGAGTTAGTCCTTACGGAGTATCCCAATCTTAAATCCATCAAAGATATAGGCAGCCTGTTCCGCTCCCCATGGGAGAAGGAGTTTGTCGTTCTCCTTGGGGAGACCCGCTCGCTGGATGATATCGAGCACGGCTTAATTCGTGGTTCAAACCGGTACGAAGATCCACGCATTCACTTTGCCGTGAACTGTGCCAGTATCGGTTGCCCTGCACTGAGGAACGAGGCATACAGCGGAGCAAAGCTGGATGACCAACTGCAAGATCAGGTGCAACTTTTTCTCTCGGATCGCAGCCGCAACCGACTCCAGAATGGAGACCTTCAGGTTTCACCAATTTTCAAATGGTACAGGGAGGATTTTGAAAGGGGCTGGATGGGGTTCCAGTCACTGCAACAGTTCTTTTCACAGCAAAGCGCTTTACTGGGCTTGTCACAAGATGAAGTCAGGCGCCTGAATACAGGGCAAATCGAAATTGAGTATCTGGATTATGACTGGCGCCTCAATGGTCGTGCGGATTTGGATGCCGCTGTGGTAAAAATTACAGCAACACATTGAACATTGTGTGAGTAGGCGCACGCGAGAAGCTCCTTGCCACTAAATGCAGCAGGACTAGCGCCGACCATATGCACAGCAATGAAAACCTATAAAGGACTTAGAGATGCACGAAATTGTCAAAGACTACTACGGCCGCCAACTGCAGAGCACTAGTGACCTGAAAACCAGTGCATGTTGCGATATCAGTCTTGTGCCGGTATGGCTCAAACCGTTACTGGCCAACATCCACCCTGAAGTATTATCGCGATACTACGGTTGTGGCCTGGTGTGCCCGCCCCTACTGGAGGGATGTCGGGTGTTGGATCTAGGCTGTGGCTCAGGCAGGGATGTTTACGCACTCGCGCAACTGGTGGGCTCGACCGGGGAAGTGGTGGGGGTCGATATGACCACGCAACAACTGGATATCGCAGCACGCCACCGGGACTATCACGCCGAACAGTTTGGCTACTCCAATGTGCGGTTTATAAACGGATTTATAGAACAACTGGATGAACTGGACCTGACGCCTGGTCACTTCGATGTCATCGTTTCCAATTGTGTGGTCAACCTGTCGCCGGACAAGGAGGCTGTACTGCGAGGCATCTACCGCCTGCTAAAGCCTGGTGGTGAATTCTACTTTTCGGATGTCTACTGTGATCGTCGCGTGCCGGAGGATGTGCGCAATGATCCCGAGCTTTACGGCGAGTGCCTCGGCGGTGCTATGTACTGGAACGACTTTCTTCGCCTGTCCCATGCTACAGGTTTCCTGGATCCTCGACTGGTGGAGGATCGGCCGCTGGAGATTAGTGATTCAACGCTGGCGAAGAAAGTGGAGAATCTGCGGTTCTTTTCCGCGACCTATCGCCTGTTCAAACTCAAAGAGCTGGAAAGTGCCTGCGAAGACTACGGCCAGTCAGTAATCTATCGGGGCTCCATTCCCGATAGTCCGAGCCAACTGACACTCGACAAGCATCACAGCATAGAAGTAGGAAAGGAATTCAAGGTATGTGGAAACACCTGGAAAATGTTGCACGACACCCGCTTCGCAGAGCATTTTGACTTTATCGGCAATTTTAGTCGGCATCTTGGTCTATTCGAAGGCTGCGGCGGCGGGCTGCCCTTTTCTCTAACAGATGGTGGTGGCGCATCGCCGTGTTGCTGAACGTGGTCCGGAGGACAAAAAATACTGCAAAGCGCGGTACTGAAATACTATGAAATTCAGAAAGAGTAACCGCCAAATCCATGGTCGCGAATTGCTAGACACAGCAGCGCTCAACAAGGGCTCCGCGTTTACCCAGTCCGAGCGAGATCAGTTTGGACTGCGCGGATTGCTACCTGCTGCCATTAGCACGCAGGAAGTTCAACTTCGCAGATGTCTGGCAAACCTGCATCGCAAGGCCTATGACATAGAACGTTACATTTTTCTCATGGCACTCCTGGGGCGAAATGAACGTCTGTTCTATCGGTTATTGATGAATAATCTCGAGGAACTGATACCCATAGTCTATACACCGACTGTGGGTCAGGCCTGCCAGGAATTCGCTCACATTTTCCGCCAGTCTCGCGGTTTCTATATCACACCGGATGATCGTGGTCATATTCAAGACATGCTTAACAATTGGCCAGAATCAGATGTTCGGCTGATCGTCGTGACTGATGGTGAACGAATTCTGGGTCTTGGAGATCTTGGCGCCAACGGCATGGGAATTTCTATCGGTAAACTGGCGTTGTACACCGCCTGTGCTGGCATATCGCCACTGCACTGTATGCCCGTGCTTATTGATGTAGGTACAAATAATGAAGTTATGCGAAATGATCCATTGTATCTTGGGGTACGGCAACCAAGGATTACAGGTGAAGAGTATACGTCGCTGATTGACGAGTTCATTGCTGCGGTGCAGGCGGTTTTCCCTAGGGTTCTCGTACAATTTGAAGACTTTCTTACGCCCAATGCCTATAGCTTGTTGCAACGTTATCGACAGGATGTACGCTGCTTTAACAATGACATACAGGGAACAGCAGCGATGGCGCTAGCCGGCGTCCTGGCATCCTGTCGAATAACCGGAGTAGATTTTCCCGAATTGCGATTTATGTTTCTTGGGGCAGGATCTGCGGCCACCGGTATCGCAGACCTGATTTGCACCGCACTACAGCAAGCGGGGCTCTCCGAAAGTGATGCACAAGACAGGCTATGGTTTTGCGATCAGTATGGACTGGTCGTTAATGTGCGAAGTGACCTGGCACCGCACAATTTGCCGTATGTACGCAATCAGCCGCGGGCCTCCTTCATCGATGCTATCAATCTGGCTCAGCCCCACGTACTAATCGGCGCCACTGGGGTCGGTGGCACCTTTACTGATGAAGCTGTCAGCCTAATGGCGAAGATCAACCAGCGCCCCGTCATTTTCGCGCTGTCCAATCCCACCTCCAGGTCCGAGTGTACAGCGCAGCAGGCCTATCAATGGAGCGATGGCCGTGCAGTGTTTGCCAGCGGCAGCCCATTCCCGCCGGTTGAGTTTCACGGTAAAACCCTGGAGCCCGCACAGGGGAACAATGTCTACATTTTTCCCGGCATCGGACTGGGTGTGATCGCCTGCAATGCCAGCCGGGTGAGCGATGAGATGTTTCTTGATGCAGCCCATGTGTTGTCTAGCCTGGTTGAGGATTCAGTATTGAACGCTGGCGGGGTGTATCCACCGTTGTCAAAGATGCGCTCCATCTCTCTGGAAATTGCGATAGCCGTGGCCAAAAGAGCCTATGACCAGAACCTGACCACGTGCCCGCAGCCGACTGACTTGCGAGAAATGATCAACGGTTTGATGTACGACCCTGCCTACTGACCTAAAATCCCTGCAATACATCTGTAACAAACCGCACACCACGAGCATCCTATATGGTGTAAACCGTCTGAAAACCTGTTTTCCGTTTCTCTTCACCTGGGTAAACCGCAATGGCTACAGCTGCAGAAGTGTTCGTACGGTGTTTGGAGAATGAGGGCGTTGACAAAATATTTGGCATCCCTGGGGAAGAGAATCTTGACATCATGGATGCGCTGCGAGAGAGCAGCATTGAATTCATCACGGTGCGACACGAACAGGCAGCTGCCTTTATGGCAGATGTGCATGGGCGACTGACAGGCAAGGCGGGTGTTTGCCTCTCCACGCTGGGTCCAGGTGCCACCAATCTGATCACCGGGTTTGCCGATGCCAACATGGATCGCGCACCCGTGGTAGCCATAGCGGGTCAGGGTGCCACTACTCGGATGCACAAGGAGAGCCATCAGATCCTGGATCTGGTAAAACTGTTCGAACCGATCTCCAAGTACAGTGTTGAAATACTGGAACCTGAGATTATTCCGGAGTTGGTACGCAAGGCGTTCAAGGTGGCTCAGGCGGAAAAGCCCGGCGGGTCTTTCATTAGTTTTCCCGAAAACATAGCAGAAGAATCGGTTGGCGTGGAGCTCGTTCCGCTTCGTGTACAAGGTCCTGCAACTTCTAAAGCGCCAGAGGAAAAAGTGCTGCAGGCAGCGCGTGTAATCGATGAGGCGAAGTATCCTATTATCATGGCCGGGAATGGCGTGATTCGCAGCAGGGCCTCGGATGCGCTGGTATTTTTTGCAGAAAAACTCAATATTCCGGTCACACAGACGTTCATGGCCAAGGGCTGCATCCCGTTTTCGCATCCCTTGTCTCTGGGCAGCGTGGGTTTGCAGGCGCACGATTATGTCGCTTGTGGTTTCGATCGTGCCGATGTGGTCATTTGTATCGGTTATGACATGGTCGAGTATCACCCTCAGTTGTGGCATGCACAGAAAGACAAGAAGATTATTCACGTCGATCAGAGCTATGCGGAAGTTGATGCGCACTACATTCTGGAGGCCGGCGTTCTGGGAGATATTGCGGATTCCCTGACACGAATTTCAACGGTGGCCACGAAGGTACACGCAGGCAAGCCCGATGATCTAAAAGGCATCATCATGCATGAACTGGATGATTATGCCGATGACAAAAGTTTTCCTCTGAAACCACAGAAAATTCTCTACGACACAAGGCAATGCCTCGAGGACGAGGACATTCTTATCTCAGATGTCGGTGCGCACAAGATGTGGATAGCGCGCCTGTATCGCTGCAATCGACCCAATACCTGCATCATCTCAAATGGCTTTGCATCTATGGGAATCGGTGTGCCTGGCGCGATCGCTGCGAAAATGGCGTTTCCCGACAGAAATGTGTTGACCATTACCGGCGATGCCGGATTTATGATGAATTCGCAGGAGATAGAAACGGGGCTGCGCTGCGGCGTTGCCATCGTCATTATGATTTGGAAGGACTCCGAATACGGATTGATCAAGTGGCACCAACAACGGCGTTTCGGCCACTTCAATAATATTGGCTTCAGTAACCCTGATTTCGTGAAGTATGCAGAATCCTTCGGCGCTAAAGGTTACCGCGTGGAATCCGCCGAGCAACTTGCTCCCACGCTTAGACGAGCCATCGCCGACAACACCGTGGTTGTGGTCGATGTGGCTGTGGACTATTCGGAAAACATGAAACTAACCGAGAAACTGGGAAAACTGGTTTGCCCGATCTAGTTCCCCGATGATTTCTAGTAAGGGTATTTCAATATGATTGTCCGCGAGCTTTTTGTCGTTGTATCAATAGTCACATCCATCCTTGTCGTCGTGCTGGCACAAGTCTGGCCTGACGCTTGGTGGTTGTTTGCGTTCATTCTGCCGCCGATCTGCCTCGGCGTTTACGACATGTTGCAACGCAAACACACGATACTTCGGCTCTACCCCGTCGTCGGCCATTTTCGCTACCTTTTTGAATCGATACGCGCGGAGATCCAGCAGTATTTTGTGGAATCCGACACCAACGGAGTGCCGTTTAGCCGCGAGTTCAGATCCTTGGTGTATCAACGCGCCAAAGGAGCGCGTGATACACGTCCTTTTGGCACACTGTTTGAGGTCTATCGCGATGGATATGAGTGGATTAATCATTCTCTGGCGCCAAAGACGATCGATCAAATTGATTCCAAAGTTCGCTTTGGTGGACCGCAGTGCAGCAAGCCCTATGAGACCTCGCTGCTCAATATTTCGGCGATGAGTTTCGGCGCCTTGAGCAAAAATGCAATTATGGCGCTGAACAAGGGCGCCAAGGCAGGCGGCTTTGCGCACAATACCGGTGAAGGCGGCATTAGCCCACACCACCTCAGGTATGGCGGCGATTTGATCTGGCAGATTGGTACCGGCTACTTCGGCTGTCGCAACGCCAGTGGTGAATTCGACGGGGCCCTGTTTGCAATGCACGCTCGCGGGGATTCGGTAAAGATGATCGAAGTTAAACTGTCCCAGGGAGCCAAACCCGGGCATGGGGGAATCCTTCCGGCGATCAAGCTCACACAGGAAATTGCAGATATTCGGCATGTTCCCATGGGACAGGATGTTATTTCGCCTCCAGCGCATACCGCGTTTTCTGCACCGCTGGAATTACTGAAGTTCATAGCGAACCTGCGCGATCTCTCCGGTGGAAAGCCCGTGGGTTTCAAGTTATGTGTTGGCAAGAAGTCCGAGTTTTTGGCGATATGCAAGGGCATGCTCGAGTCCGGCATTACTCCTGACTTTATTACTGTCGACGGCGGGGAGGGTGGCACCGGTGCAGCCCCGATTGAGCTAACCAATTCAGCCGGAACACCCTTACGGGAGGGCCTTAGTTTTGTTCACAATGCCCTTGTCGGAATCGGTGTCCGCGACCAGATTCGTATCATTGCTTCAGGTAAGGCTATCACCGCGTTTCATATGTTGCGGCTGATGGCGCTGGGTGCAGATACGATAAATTCGGCACGCGCCATGATGTTCGCGCTGGGTTGCATCCAATCCCGGCATTGCAACGAAGACACTTGTCCGACTGGCATCGCGACGCAAAATGCAAAGCGATACAAGGCGCTGGACGTCGAAGATAAATCCACGCGCGTGGCACAGTATCACGCCTCCACGATCAAACATTTGCGAGAGTTGATAGCCGTAGCCGGCATCAATAGCCTCAAGGACATCGCCCCGTCACTTATCAATCGACGCATCGGCAGCTGCGACACCACAGACTACTCAGAAATATACGATTCCCTTGCTTCGGGATGTCTGCTATCGGAACAAAACGTTCCGAAAAAGTGGCAGAAAGACTGGAGTCGGGCACATTCGTCGACCTGGTAACAGACCTATATTTGAGGAGATATTGTGATGATGGGTAAGAGATCCCTGATTGTTTTTTCAGCGTTGTTAAGCTTGATTACGCCGATGGCTCTATCAGCTCAGCGCCTGACCTTGACCGGTTCTAGTACCATTGCGCCGCTGGCACTGGAGATTGGCAAGCGCTTTGAGCAACAAAACCCTGGCGTGCGGGTGGATGTACAAACCGGCGGTTCATCACGGGGCGTCAATGACGCGCGTACCGGGCTTGCTGATATCGGCATGGCGTCGCGGGCCCTGCACGAGTCGGAGGCCGATCTGACCGCGTACACCATCGCCATGGATGGCGTGTGTATGATCTTGCACCGTGACAATAGCATCGACGCGTTGAGCGATGACCAGATACGGGATATCTACACCGGGAAAATTCGCAACTGGCGCGAACTCGGTGGAGCAGACCTCCAGATAACGGTAGTCAACAAGGCTGAAGGGCGATCTACCCTGGAACTGTTCCTGGCATATTTTGGTCTGAACAATAGCCAGATCAAGGCCAGCGTGGTGATTGGCGACAATCAGCAGGGGATCAAGACAGTCGTCGGTAATCCGGGTGCCATTGGCTATGTTTCCATTGGTACCGCGGAGTTTGAGGAGCAGAACGGATCACCGATTAAACGCCTGCCGATGAACGGTATCGAAGCCAGCACCGCGCAGGTGAGAGCGGGTCGGTTTCCCCTGTCCAGGCCGCTTAACCTGGTCACCAAAGGCGCACCCGGTGAGTTGGCATTGCAGTTTATCCGCTTTACCCAGAGCCCGGGCGTCGATGATCTTGTCGAGGGCCAGTTCTTTGTACCGCTGGAACATTGACAGGACACTGGCGCCGCTACTGCTACTGGCAGGGTTGCTTTGCACCGCCATACTCCTGCTGATCGTACTCTTCCTTTCAAAGGAAGCCTGGCCAGTGCTGGCCAATGGCGGCTGGCGGGCATTTATTGCGGACAATGGATGGTATCCGCGCGAGGGTCTGTTTGGCTTGTTGCCGATGTTGGCAGCGTCGCTGGTGGTCATGCTCGGGGCGATTACATTGGCTGCTCCTGTGGGGCTGGGCTGCGCCATTTTTCTGCAGTTTTATTCGCCGCCGGTTCTGCGAAGGGGCTTTCGTCTGTTGCTGTCGCTGCTGGCCGGTATGCCCTCGGTGGTACTGGGGCTGTGGGGGCTCACCGTGCTGGTGCCCCTGGTCGCCCGGTGGCAGCCGCCGGGTACCAGCCTACTGACCGCCATTCTGGTGCTGGCGATGATGATTGTCCCGACAATGGCGCTGGCCGGGGCCGCGGCGCTGTCATTAGTGCCCGCTGAAATGATCAGTGGCGCAGCAGCCCTGGGTATGGGCCCCCGGTCGCGAATACTGTATGTGGCCGTACCAGCGGCGCGGCGCGGTATGTTGAGCGGCGTCCTCCTGTCGATGGCCCGAGCCCTGGGTGAGACTATGGTGTTGCTGATGGTGGCCGGCAATGTGGTGCAATATCCCCATGGCCTGCTTGAACCGGTGCGGGCGCTGACCGCCAATATCGCTCTGGAAATGGCCTATGCGACCGACTTGCACCGGGCCGGGCTGTTTGCCTCCGGCCTGCTGTTGACGCTACTGGTGTTGGTGCTGGCGGGGTTTGCGGCCAGGAGTTTACGCTATGGCTGAACGCCTGTTTACCTGGACGATATGGCTGTCCGCAGCGCTGGTAGCGGCGGCGCTGGTGTGGGTTATCGGTGATCTCGTGCGCCTGGGTATGGCGCATCTGTCCCTGGACTTTCTGCTTTCGGTGCCCCGGGACGCCGGGCGCAGCGGCGGTATCGGCCCGATTCTTGTATCAACGGTGCTGATTATTGGTGTAACACTGGCGGTGGCTCTGCCGCTAGGATTGATGGCGGCGGTGTGGCTGGCCGAGTTTACCACTCGTGGCAATGCGCTGGGTAATGCCATCCGCTTAAGCCTCGACGTAATGGCGGGCGTGCCGTCGATTGTATTTGGGTTGTTCGGCAATGCATTTTTCAGTATCTATCTCGGCATGGGCTTCTCCATACTGTCCGGAGGCCTGACCCTGGCCTGCATGGTCCTGCCCGTGTTCATACGCACTAGCGAGATGGGCCTGGCCGCGGTGTCCGATGCCTGGCGACACGGTGCCTCGGCACTGGGTATGACACGCTCCGCTGCGATCTGGCATATCCTGTTGCCAGCCGCATCACCGGCCATCGGCGCCGGCATAATGCTGGGTATTGGCCGCGCAACTGCGGAAACCGCCGCACTTATTTTTACCAGCGGTTATGTGGATCGCATGCCGGAGTCCTTGCTGGATTCCGGCCGTTCACTGGCAGTACACATCTACGATCTTTCCATGAACGTCACCGGCGGCGATGCCGCTGCCCATGCGGCGGCGCTGGTGCTGATCGCGCTGATTGTCGTGTTCAACCTGCTGGCGCAATGGCTTACCGACCGCTGGCTACATAGGAGGCTGATCGCATGATCAACCAGTATCAAACCCCTTTCACCCTCGGCAGTGTCAATGAGGCCCTGACCTGTTGTGTGCCGGAGCCGCAACTCGAGGTTCGCGCACTCTCGGTGTCTTATGGCGAACGGAGGGTGCTGGAGGCGGTTTCTCTGGATATATACCGGGGTTGTATCACGGCGCTGATCGGGCCCTCCGGTTGCGGTAAAACCAGTTTTCTGTCGTCTATCAACCGTCTTACCGACATGCTGCCCTCTGCGAGGGTAGAGGGTAGCGTGCGGTTTGATGGCAGGGAGATTTTTGATGCCACGGTGGATACGCTGCAACTACGCCGCCGTATTGGGATGATTTTCCAAAAACCTAATCCATTTCCTCTATCGATTCGACGCAACCTGGAACTCCCCTTGCGTGAACACGGCGTACGCAACCGCAGGGAACGCTCGGAGCGAGCTGAGCAGGGCCTGCGCGATGTGGGGTTATGGGATGAGGTCAAGGATCGTCTGGACAGCAGCGCGATGGCGCTTTCGGGTGGTCAGCAGCAACGCTTGTGCATTGCTCGCGCGTTGGTTCTAGAACCTGAAATTCTGTTGATGGATGAGCCGTGCAGTGCACTCGACCCGATGTCATCGGCGGTAGTGGAAGAGCTGATTACGCGCCTGCGAGGGCGCTACACGATTGTCATCGTCACACACAACCTGGCCCAGGCAAAACGCGTTGCCAACTACGCTGGCTTTTTCTGGATGACTGAGCGGGTGGGCAAGTTGATTGAGTTTGGGCAGAGCCAGCGCCTGTTTGAAGCACCTGCCCATGCGCTGACGCGAGCGTATATTAGCGGTGTCAGTGGGTAGCCGCCGCAATTTAGTCACGGCTGAGTGTAACTTAATGCATTCCAGCGCATCTTAAGAGTAGAGGCTCAGACTGCAGAGGGCGGAGATGTTCGGCAATGATTATTTTTGATTCCATTGGGCGCGCTCTGGCGCGCTACCTCGCAAAACCCCGCACCGGCGGGATGAGCGTGGCCACAACCACTCCGGCTATTCTCATGAATACGCTGAAAAAAGGTGACGTTCTGTTGGTTGAGGGCAGCAGTCGGTTCAGCGCCGCCGTTAAATATCTGACACAATCGAGCTGGTCTCACGCTGCCATGTATGTGGGGGAAGATGCTTTTCCATCGATACCTGGCGAGGAGCCACATGTTCTCGTCGATGCGGATGTCGTCGACGGCGTGAGATCCTTGCCACTGAGTGAATTTTCAGGTCTTCATACAAGAATTTGCCGGCCCATGGGGCTGGAGCTTGCAGAAATTGATGCGGTAGTTGGCTATGCGATCTCTTGGATAGGCCACCAGTACAACCTCAAAAACATTATCGATTTGGCCCGGTATCTGGTACAGACGCCACCGGTGGGAAGCGCAAGGAGACGCAGGATGCTTGCGTTTTGCAGCGGTGACCCGACCAGGGCCATTTGTTCTACCCTTATTGCGCAGGCGTTCCAGTCAGTACGCTATCCGATACTTCCTGAAGTTGTTCTGGAAGAATCACAGGACCCCAATTGTGTGGGTTGTTATGAAGAAGCGCTTCACATCAGGCACCACAGCCTATTTGCTCCCAGGGATTTCGATGTATCACCGTACGTTCTGGTGGTGAAGCCAACACTGCATGTCGATTTTGATCCGCATAAAGTGGCTTTGGTAAATAACGCGCACACCGGTGAAACGCCGGATTGTGTATCGTATCCATAACGCACCGCATGTTTTGCGGCGCCAGTACTAGAATTCTTTACTGGCGTAGTTACCCGACGGGTACCGGTTTTCTTTAAGGTGACAATTATGTCGAATTGGAACGGTGATAAAGCCTATTATCGGCTCGCAGTAGAGGAAGGCATTTTTAGCGACCGCAGGAAAGGGTGGGATCGCAGGCAAATGACAAATCGCCGCGGCGGTGTAAGGCCTGGTAGTGACGATTTCTGTCGGCGTACGGCCAGCGACAGACGACGATCAATCAGGCAGCAAAAAAATGGGTACTGGTGGCTTAGAGTCAACTACACAACGCATTAGTATTTATAGTCATGTATCCGGAACGATAGAGTTTCGGGCGTCGCTTAGAGCAGCATTGAATAACCGTCAGCAAGGGCCAACCGCAATAGTTGCTCAGGATTCCGACCAAACGTAGTTGGAAAAGGCATTGTCCAGTGGCGTTTCAAACAGATGATTGCTGTAATTGCTTAGCAGCTTGACCGCCATTGCAAGTAAAATTTCCAGTATCTGTTTTTCCTGATAGCCCGCCCGCATAAAGCGCTCGACCTGCTCCTGTTGGGGACGCCCGCCTGTTTCAAGGAGATGCTTCACAAATTCGTTAAGGATGCTGAGATTCACAGTCGAAAGCGGATTTCCATCCCGCAGTGCCTGCAGGTCCGGCTCCGATACGCCAGACATTTGCGCGGCAATCATACTGTGCGCTGCCATACAATAGGTGCAGCCATTGTAACGACTGATAGTGAGAAGTATCACTTCCTGTTCGCTGGGAGAGAATCCCGAATGCTTCCTAAAGCGGTCGTACCCGTCCATGTAGGTCTCCAGAAGCCCAGGTGAGTTGGCCATATTGGCATACATATTGGGAATGAATCCCACAGATTTCTGGCCACGCGTGAGTGCGCCTGCCTGGAGCGAATCGGCAGTATCCAGAGTCACTGCCGGTAGCGAAGTTCGATAAATTGACATGGTCAAGTCCTGTTCAGTTGTGAAGTTGCTGCTGTTCTGTTTTGAGAAAAGTGCGCAGAAGTGCAGCGGCGCTGCATGAATGGATTCACTTGTATCCATTTTGTTACGCGTGCAGGTCCAAATATTCTCCCGAACATCAATGCGCAACGCTGTGATGCAGACACGTTCCCGCAGTCCAACCCTTCTCGGCTTGGCTGAGATTCCTCAATCCACGGTTGGTTTACGAAATTTCAGTGTCATACGATCGCTCTCGCCAATCGCGAGATAGTGCTGCCGCGCCGATTCACCCATACGCAATGAGGGAGGCAGTGACCACACGCCTTCCGGATGGCTCGCACTGTCTTGTGGGTTCGCATTAATCTCGGCACTTGCCACCAGCTCAAAACCAGCTTGGGTGGCCATCCTTATCACATAGTCCTGGCTCATATAGCCACTGGCCTCCTGTTCGGACAGCGATCTATCTTCCGGAAGACGATGGTCTACGACGCCTAATACCCCCCCGGGCTTCAAGGCCTGGTACATTGCGCTGAAAGCGGAAATGACACGTTCATCGCCACCACCTCGCATATACCAGTTATGAACGTTCCGGAAGGTGAGTACCAAATCGGCACTATTTGCTGGGGCAATCAGCATGTACTCAGGTGGATTGAATGTCGTCACCGAAAGCTGGTCGTATACCTCGGGCTTGGCGCGAATTTTGGCTAAAAAGGCTTCGCGGGAATCACGGTAGTATGCAGACGAAGAGTCGTCATTAAACTGAGCGACATATAGCTTGCCCTTATCCCGTAACAGCGGTGCCAGAATCTCTGTGTACCAGCCGCCCGCGCCCGGCCAGATTTCCACAACCGTCATATCCGGACGGAGGCCAAAGAATTCGAGGGTTTCAGCAGGGTGCCGGTAGCGATCTCGAGCGACATATTCGGGCGTTCGGCTGGGAGCAGCGAGCGCGCCCTCCAGCTCCAATTCATCGGCGTGAACGAAAATAGTTGAAAAGCCAAAAAGCAACACAAGCAACGGAATCAAACGCATTGTTCAACACTCCATAGTATTTATGATATCGCACCCATCGAGCGGCCTTGCCTGACATTACCCGAAGTAAGGTGTGGCAGTGTCCACAAGGCCTGCACTTCTCTTGCCAACCATAATGGAGTAGCAAGCTTACGGTGATAAAGGGTTGTTTGTACGACCGGTGGTCCCGCTTAGGTTACGATGGATACAAATAGTTCCAGGGAGCGCGGAGCTGCATTTCACCAATTCCAAGACAAGATGTATCTCGTGATGTCATTTATCCTTTCGGAAATGCTCCATAAGAGTAACAAATCATCTTGGGCCGCATCTAATGGGATTAGGTCAACTAGTTGGGTAATAAATCCATGAGTTCGTCTCTCGTAGCCACAGCTTTTTCTCTGAGCCTAATGCTGGCATTTTCCATGGAAGCCTATGCGTATGAGGATCCAGCACTGTTTAATGGATTTGACGTAAACGGCGGATCGATAGCGGCTGCTGATATTTATTACAACACGGAAATGCGCGATGACATACCAGCGATTGATGCCCCGCACTTTCTAGAAGGCACGGCCAGAGACGGGGTGATTGGGTTGGAGGAGCGTGTGCTAGCTACTAAGTACAATGGCGTCGCGAAGGCGTATCCTATAAAAATTCTTGACCTGCACCAGGTTGTAAATGACCGATTTAATGGCAAACCAGTAGCGGTTACGTTTTGTCCTTTGTGTGGTACCGGTATGGTATTTGCTGCCAGTATACGAGGCAAAGACCTCACGCTCGGAGTGTCTGGCCTAGTCTATAACAATAATATGCTTCTTTACGATGGAGGAACTGGATCGCTCTGGTCGCAGATCATGATGACTGCTGTAACGGGGCCGATGAAAGGTGAGAAGCTCAAATCATTGTTGTCTCACCACACCACCTGGGGTGATTGGCTCGAGAGCCACCCGGATTCGTTGCTCCTGTCCAGCGATACCGGTTATCGGTTTGACTACGATGCAGATATTTATTACGACTACAGGCGATTGCCCGCGGTAACGTTTCCTACGGTGCACCAGAATTTGCGAATTGACGCCAAGAACCTGGTGGTGGGTATTACCCTCGGCGAGCAGGCGCTGGCACTACCATTTGATCAGTTGGATACTCTGGATGGTCCCCTGCGCGTTAGTGTGGGCGAAACAGAAGTTGACGTGCAGTGGAATAAGACTTCGTCTACGGCGAAAGTATCAGATGTTGAGGGTAATGAAATTCCAAATATTTCAATCTATTGGTTCGCATGGGTCGCATTCTATCCCGAGACAGAGCTGTACAATCCACAACCTCAGTAGTGCGTAGCAGTGGCATATCACCGCCCTATGAGTGTTACAGAATTACGTAGGGCCAAAGTCCCAGCCATGTTAACGGAAGACAACCAATCCGATCCATCTGCGGCGGCAATATCCTCACTGCCGTGGCTCTCGATTGTATTGCGGCGAACAGCTAATGGCTTGGGTCATTCCATGTTTTACGACTCGTCAGTTGTCTAGGTAATACGGGCTCAGTCGGTAACTTAATGCACATTTTCTACAGAATTCATTCGCGCACGTAACAACGACCTTTCATGTGCATCCAATGATTTCAGGTGTGTGCATTGATACGAAACGCATACGCGTAGTGGGGTTCCATAGCGATTCAATCGCATTTACGGAACCGGCGATGCTTCGTCGCATCAATATACTGATATTTTTGAGGTGCCGCTCTATGCAAACGCCATTTCTTTACCGCCCTTACATACTGTTTTTATTGGGGTTACTTTTACCGCTATTGGGCTACTCCCAAAACACGAACGCCGAAAATCAACAGCCAGCGATCGGAGGTTATAGCCCCGTTTCTTACTTCACCAAGAATATAGCAGAGCAAGGCAGCGCGGAGTTCGCTGTGCAGCTTGAAGGAGATACCTACTATCTAACTTCGGCAGAGCAGGTAGCACTGTTTACTAGAGATCCAGTGAAGTACCGCCCAAAATACAAGGTTTGCCCTTACAGCCTGACATTGGGCGGCGCAGTGCCACTTGACCCAACCAATTTCAAGATCGTAGGTGGTCAATTGCTATTGTTTCACAAGACAGAAGAATCAGACGGTCTGAAGCAGTGGGATGACTCACCAGTGGATGAACAAACTCTTATCGAACTCGCGGATAAGGAATATATCCTATTAAGGTTTTGATCGATGGCTTGTGAAGTGTTTAGACATGAAGTGCAAGTCAACTTTCCCTGAAATTGTATTGTTGCATAAGATGGTAGTACTTATTTGATCTGCAATGCCTGGCCGCACTCCCATGGGTACAATGGCGACATACATGCTGCGCTTGTAACAACTCCTGCTCACCAGCATCCAATGAGCTGAATGAATTAACGAGACAGGTCATAACAATGATTGCGATTACGCCTTTTACGAAAATACATGAACTACTGAATTTATCCCGGAAACTGGACTTTCTCGCGCCGTTCTTGATGCGAATCTACCTGGCCCCTATTTTTATTTCAGCGGGATTAACAAAGTTTGCGGCTTTCGACAGCACCGTAGATTGGTTCGGAAATACGGATTGGGGATTGGGTCTTCCGCTGCCATGGTTAATGGCGTTTCTGGCAGTCTCAGCAGAGCTGGTAGGCGGGTTTTTGCTTTTGTTCGGGTTGGCCACTCGGTACATGGCTATTCCCCTCATGATTACCATGCTCGTCGCGATATTCTCGGTGCACTGGGAAAGCGGATGGTTTGCTATAGCCCCATCCGATCCTGCAACCAGTATGGCGCAACCACTTGCGGCGCTCGGTGTCCCCGCGGCCGAGCGCAGCCTTGCCAATAGTGGTGAGGTCGGCAAACGGCTAGATGCTGCGCGCAGTCTTTTGCGGGAGCACGGAAACTATAGTTGGCTGACCGGGAAGGGCAATATCGTGATACTCAATAACGGAATCGAATTTGGTGCGACCTATTTCTTGATGCTTTTATCTCTCTTTTTCACTGGGGCAGGGCGGTATGTGAGTCTGGATTACTGGATAGCGGGGTGGCTCAGTAAGCGTCGAGGCTCAATTGGTGGTTTTTAGTTTGACTGTCTATTCGCCGTTACAGACAGATTTAATAGGCCATGGCGAAAAGTTTTTGGGAAACCTGTAACAACCAATGTTCGATGGCATCCAACTTGGGCGAGGCTAGCTCTCGTAAACTTTCTTTTGACTTACAACGACGAGTAACGGAGAACTATCATGAACACAATCGCAAAAATGGCGCTTGCCGCCTCAGCTGCAGCGCGGTTATTATGCCCACCCATGCAGGCGATACGGATGCGGCTGGCTCGGTCAAGTGCCAGGGCATCAATTCCTGTAAAGGGACCTCAAAGTGTAAAACAGCAGAGAGCGCCTGCGCAGGCCAGAATTCCTGTAAGGGACACGGCTGGATAATGGCTGGATCTGCCGATGAATGTACGGAACAAGGTGGAACTGTTCTTAAGTAAGCAGCTGATGGAGGAGGGTGTAGGGACACGGTTCGCCGTGTCCTTCATTCGATTAGACAATGACTAGTACGCTTCAGGGTTTCGGTCTCGGCTTGCGCCCAGAGCATTACCAAGATTTTATAAACGGCCGTCCGCGTGTGGATTGGCTGGAAATACTTTCCGACAACTATCTCGTTCCCGGCGGCAAGCCGCTGTATTTCCTGGATAAAATTCGTGAGCGTTACCCTGTTGCCATGCACGGTGTTGCCATGAACATCGGTTCATGCGACCCGCTTGATCTGGAGTATCTGGCGAGCATAAAGACGTTGGCGGATCGTGTTAGCCCGGCTGTTGTTTCGGACCATCTGTGCTGGACCGGTTTCGCCGGCGAACGCATGCACGATTTGCTGCCACTTCCCTATACCGACGAAGCCATTACACATGTGGCAGGCCGCATCAGGCAAGTGCAGGATATTCTAGGCCGTCGATTGACGATAGAAAACGTCTCAACCTACGTTCATGCTGCAGCACCCCTTAAAGAGTGGGAGTTCGTTGCTGCCATAGCCGCTGAGGCGGATTGTGACCTGCTGGTCGATATCAACAACATCTATGTCTCAAGCCGCAACCACCAGTTTGATCCACTGACTTACCTGCAGGCCTTACCGGCACAACGGATTCGTCAATGGCACCTGGCCGGCCACAGTGATCATGGCAGCCACTGCATCGACACACATGACCAGGCGGTATGTGAGGATGTCTGGGCCTTGTATGTTGCCGCCACTGAACTCTTTGGCGAAATACCCACGATGATCGAGCGCGACGACAATATTCCGCCGCTGGAGGAGTTGATCGAAGAGTTGGACCGGGCGCGAAGTTTTAGCCAGTTGGGAGTCCAGCATGCAATTGCGTGAATGGCAGGACCGCTTCCAGCAGCGCATTTTGCAACCGCAGCAATGCGATGAAGTTCTGTGGGCGAACCTGTTGCCCGGTTCCACCAGCAGGCAGGCGCAATTGGAAGTCTATAGCAACGCCTATGTTATTCGACTGGTCGAAGCATTACGTAGCAATTACCCCGCGCTGCACCAGTTACTTGGCGATAAGGATTTTGACTCGATGGGCCGTACCTACCTGCGCCAGAACCCGCCCATGCATTCGTCCATTCGCTGGTTTGGCCATGCATTGGCGAGATTCCTCCTGGGCGAGCAACCTTACGCTGGCTTGCCGATAATCCCAGAGCTTGCCAGCTTTGAGTGGGCCTTACGCCACACCGTCGACGCCGCTGACGCCGAGCGACTAACGGTTGAGACTCTGCAGGCGATTGCGCCCGAGCATTGGGGCGAGTTGCGATTTGTCTTGCATCCGTCGGCCAGTGTCATGGTGCTGCAGTGGAATACCCCGCCGGTGTGGAAGGCCCTGTCCGCAGAACAGGTGCCACCTGAGCCGGTTAAGCAAACGATGAACTGGATTGTCTACCGACAAGCTGATCTGGTGGCGGCGTGGCGCAGCGTAACCGAACTGGAAATGGCAGCGCTGGATTGCCTGGCTCGGGAAGAAAAATTTTCCGATATCTGCGAGACGGTGGCGCGGTTGGTGCCTGATGCCGGTGAGAGTCCCTTAAGATCGGCAGAATTGTTGCGTTCATGGGTCGAACAAGGATTGATTTCAATCCGACACGAGTGAATACCACAGAGGTAACGCGATGGGCAGTAATTCGTTTATTGGCAAAGTGCGCTCCGCATGGGGCGGCTTTGAGGAACAGGCACTCAATCGACTGGCGCCGGTTGCCGACCTTTTTGCGCGCCTTTACATTGCCAAAATATTCTTCTTTTCTGGATGGAATAAAATCACGGACTGGGACACTACGCTCTATCTCTTCAGGGATGAATATCATGTACCCCTGCTGCCGCCCGAGTTGGCGGCGTGGTTGGCGACCGGGGGTGAGCTGGCGTTATCTGTCTTGCTTGCGCTCGGCCTGTTCAGCCGATTTTCTGCCTTTGGACTGTTTGTATTGAATATTGTTGCGGTAGTGTCCTACTACGATGCGTTGAAGGACTCTCCCGTCGCAATACAGGACCATCTTGCGTGGGGAATCATATTGTCATTGTTGATGGTTGCGCAGGTAAGGCAACTGACGGTGGATCATTTGCTGCTACGACGTCTTAAACGACCCGCCTGAAACGTATAAGTATTCCTGATTGCGACTCACATGATTCATATGCATTGATTCACTTCAGTCCCCGGCGAAATCCGGGTTCAAAGTTTTATCGGCCTGCAACCGTTTCGCCAATAGGTCGATAAAGGCCCTTACTTTTGCGGAGGCGTGGCGGCTTTCCCGGTGCAGAATATGCACAGGATATTTTGGTGGCTCATATTGCGGCATCAACACCTTGAGCGAACCGGCCTCTATATCTGCGGCAACCTGGTAAGACAACAGCCGAACGATACCGAAGCCCGAACGCGCGGCGCTAATAGCGGCGTCATTAGATGTAACGGTTAATCGCGCCTCAACTTTTAATGGGTGTTCGCCGGCCAGAGCAGAGAAGCGCCAGCTGTTACCGAAGCCACCGGCCGTAGACGCGATCAGAGTGTGGTCCCGCAGGTCCGTTGGTACTCGCGGTGTTCCGTGCTGCTCTAAGTAATTCGGCGCTGCTACGAGAACATGCCGTACTGAGCCCACCCGAAGTGCGCGCATGGAGGAATCGGCTAGCTCCCCGATGCGCACCCCGATATCCAGGCCCTCCTCCAGCAGGTTGACTGAGCGATCGAGGAATACGGCGTCAACTTCCATGGCAGGATATTGCGTGAGGTACACGACGATGCCCGGCATCACGAACAGCCGACCAAACATCACCGGCGCTGTTATAGCAAGGTGGCCACGTGGCTCGGCATTGATGCCTGCAGCTGCTTCATCAGCCGCCTCCAGCCCAGCCAGTATTTGCCTGGCATCCTCGAGATAGCGCAGACCCGCTTCCGTGGCACGCACATACCGCGTGGTGCGATTCAGCAACTTGACGCCCAGGGTGTCCTCCAGTGCCGCCACAGCGCGGGTCACTGCCGGCGGTGATATCTGCAAACGCCGCGCTGCGGCGGCGAAACCAGCCTCTTCGGCCACTGCGACATAGATCTGTAGCTGCTGAAAGCGGTCCATTTATTATTCCATTTATGGCAATAAATAATTCCAATATTAGAGGATTCTTCTCTTCAAGGGAATTTGAGAAAGTAGCCACATCACAACAGGCAGGGCACTGGTGCTCGAAACGGGGAAGGAGAATTGAAAATGGCGCATAAGTTTGCCGAGATCGCTTTCACGCCCGTTGTCCTGGCCATCCAGACAGAGCAGGGCAGCCGAGCCGGGTATGCGCGCCTGGATACAGGCAGTGACTCCAACCACCGTCTGAGTGGCAGAGAGGCAATGTTTATCGCCGCTCGTGACAGCTTGTACATGGCTAGTGTGGGCCAAACCGGCTGGCCCTACGTCCAGCACCGTGGTGGTCCTGCGGGGTTTGTAAAGGTGTTGGACGACCGCACCATTGGTTTCGCCGACTACTCGGGCAATCGGCAGTACGTCAGCACCGGCAATTTTAGAACCGACAACCGGGTGGCGCTATTTTTCATGGATTACCCCAATCGTACACGGCTCAAAATGTTTGGCCGGGTGCACGCTGTTGGCCTGGACGAGCGCGAACTGCTGGCTCGCCTCGAAGACGATGACTACCCGGCACAAATTGAGCGTGGTTTCATTATCGAGGTGGAGGGCTTCGACTGGAATTGCCCTCAACATATTACCCCGCGGTTTACCGAGGCAGAGATAGAGAATGATCTGGCAGCGTTACGCAAGGACTACCGGCGCCTGCAAGAGCTGCGCGCTGGCGCCAAAACCACTCAACAGAAGACTGCAGGAATTGACGAACGGAACGAACAGAGCGAGCAGAAGGAACTGGAGGAGCTAGGTGAGGGGCCGTTGGAGCTGGTGGTGACTGGTGTCCGCCAACTCACTCCGCGGGTAAGGGCGTTTGAATTGCGCGACCCCCAGGGAGGGGAACTCCCAGCGGTGGAACCGGGCTCGCACCTGCGGGTCCCCGTGCGCCTGGCATCGGGAGAAAGGATAGATCGTCACTATTCCATTGCATCCAACCCGATTCGTCGAGACATTTACGAGATCGCCGTGCTGCGTGAAGATGCCGGTAGCGGGGGATCCACTGCGTTACATGCTTCTTACTGGCTAGGCACTCGATTACGCATAGACATGCCCGCCAATCATTTTGGGCTGCACAACGACCAGCGCCCCGCGCTATTGATTGCAGGCGGCATAGGTATTACTCCGATCATGTCTATGGCCCAGGCGCTCGCCGCGCGCGGTGCTGACTTTAATTTGCACTATGCCGGGCGCAGCCGAATGGAAATGCCTTTTCGCGATCGTCTGGAGCGTCACATGGGCGATCGCCTCCGTGTTTACAGTAGCGCCGATGGTGAGCGGATCGATATGGCAGCAATGATCGACGCCGCGCCTGACGATGTTGTGATCTACGTCTGTGGGCCACGGCGCCTTATTACGACTGCAACAGATACCGCAAAGGAACTCGGTATTGCACGTGAGCGGGTGCGATGGGAGCTGTTTGCATGATGATCTTCCCGGTCGCCGACAGTGAATTGTGTTTTTTGATATCAGCCTCGAAACAGAGCAATCGTTTCACGGAGCAAGCAATGAATATTAACGAGAGTGCTCGGCCCCCGTTGCCGCCATTTAATGCAGCAACTGCAATCGAAAAGGTGCGACTGGCCGAGGATGCCTGGAACAGTCGCGATCCCCATAAGGTATCAAAGGCGTACACATTCGATAGCCGCTGGCGCAACAGATCAGATTTTCCGTGGGGTCGCGATGAGATTGTTGCGTTCCTAACTCGCAAGTGGGAACGAGAACACGAGTACCGCCTGATCAAGGAGTTGTGGGCACACTCTGACAATCGTATCGCTGTGCGCTTCGCCTACGAATGGCATGACGAAAAAGGCAGTTGGTACCGCAGTTACGGCAATGAAAACTGGGAGTTTAGTGCGACGGGCCTGATGCAGGTTCGCCACGCCAGTATCAACGACCTTGCTATTGCAGCATCTGAGCGACTGTTCCGCTGGCCTCAGGGCCGACGGCCAGATGATCACCCCGGGCTCAGTGAACTTGGGCTTTAACTAATCTTTAACAACCCCGCGCAACCGCGTGAATCTCTCAAGGAGTTCGAATCATGAACAACGTTAAACTATACCGCCACGCACTGTCTGGACACTCTCATCGTGCAGAGCTGCTGTTGTCGCTGTTGGGGCTTGATGCCACACTGGTAGATGTGGATTTGGCTGCAGGCGAACACAAGCAGGCTGAATTTTTGGGCAAAAACCGCTTTGGTCAGGTGCCGGTACTTGAGGACGGCGATACCGTGATTGCAGATTCCAACGCGATTCTGGTATATCTCGCCACCAAGTACGACACCAGCAAAACCTGGCTTCCGGCAGATCCTGCTGCAGCGGCTGAAGTTCAGCGTTTCCTGTCTACCGCAGCCGGACAGATCGCCTTCGGTCCGGCTGCGGCGCGGCTGGTAAACGTTTTCGGTGCTGCTCTGGATCACAAGCGAGCGATTGAAGTGGCCCACAACGTGCTCGGCGTGCTGGAGATACACCTGGACGGACGCGAGTGGTTGGTGGGGAACCATCCGACCATCGCTGATGTCGCCAACTATGCTTACATCGCGCACGCACCGGAGGGCGATGTGTCGCTGGATAACTATCCGAACGTGCGGATATGGCTGGACCGTATCGCAGACCTGCCCGGATTTGTGCCGATGCAGGTAACAGCGGTGGGACTCGCTGCTTGAATACTGGGCAATCAGGGTAAAATTCTTGGTCGTTGTTAAGGAGATATTATGAGTGAACGTCTAACCTATGATCTTCAAGGAGGTGTCGCCACCGTTGCAATGGATGATGGGAAAACAAATAGCATGAACATTGCGATGTTGGATGAGCTACATGGAGCGTTCGATCAGGCATTAAAAGATAACGCTATTGTTATTCTCACCGGGCGCGAGGGTATATTCTCCTCAGGGTTTGATTTGAACGTATTTGGGCAAGGCGCAGCGATGGTTCTCAGGATGCTCACTCTGGGAGCCGAGCTGGCAGAGAAAGTTTTGTCTTTTCCCATGCCCGTTATCACTGCATGTAACGGACACGCATTACCCATGGGCGCATTTCTGATGCTATCAGCTGATCGGAGAATCTGTACGGAAGGAGAATATAAAATTGGCATGAATGAAGTTGCAATTGGACTTACCGTACCCTATTTTGCAATTGAAATTGCGCGACAACGACTTACCCCCGCTGAGTTCAATCGCTCCGTGAGTACAGCGTACATGTATACCCCCCATGAGGCTGTATTGGCTGGATATTCAGATCAGGTTGTTGCTGTTGATAAGCTGATGGAAACAGCTATTGAAATATCCGAGGAGCTTCTTAAGTTGGATATGATTGCCCATAGAGCGACAAAACTGCGAGTTAGAGACGAGGCTTTAAAGCGCCTGAGGTCTTCAATTGAAACGGAGCTGGTGCTCGCGAATGTCAAGGCTGCTCTCGGGGAAGCGTAAAAAAATTAGCTGGCTAATAGCCTCACAGAAGTGTAGAAAAATGTCACTGGAATGCTTCTTGGCTAAAATAGGGAATTGCCAGATGGCGCTGCGGTTAGTGGTATCGGCAGTGGCAACCTAAATGCATTCAAAAAGTTCTGCTCACCGGTTTGAATTGAGGAGAGCGTATACGGCACATCATGGGACCACCACGGGACCACTTTCTCGCCTTCTGATGCCCTCAAATGCCGGGCGCATTTTTTAACTCTCTGTTTTACAAGGCATTAGGAGGCATGGCGAGGCGTAAAATAGCATGGCTCAGGGTTCGAATCCCTCGCTCTCCGCCAAATAGTTAGCGATTAGGGCCCTGCGGGCCTTTTTTCGTTTTACCCAGCAGTTATTGACTGGCCCTTGAGCATCTCAATGGGTTTGCAATCGACTGCAATACGGCCGGCACCTGTTTTTGCAGATAGCAGAAACTAATCTGTCGATACCGTCGCAACACCTTGTCGAAAAGGTTCAGCATGTATGCTAAAATGCACCAATAGTATGACACATAGCGCGTAGACGGAGAGTTGACCGATGGGCACCAAGCGTAAAACTATTACCATCACCGACACTCAGGATAATTGGATAAAAAGCCAGATCAACGCGGGGGAATACACTAATGACAGTGAATATATCCGCGACCTGATCCGGCGTGACCAGACCAGCCAAGCTGATATCGAAGTTATCCGAGCAGCGCTAATCGAAGGCGAGGAAAGTGGTGAGCCACAACCGTTTGACATAGCCCAGTTTAAAAGCGCAATGACGGCCAAACATGCCTAAACCGGAGTACCGGCTCTCGCCCAAAGCGCGAGACGATATGGAATCCATCTGGCTGTATACATTTTCCCAGTGGGGTCACGAACACACCGAAAAGTATATTGATGATTTGGCGACCGCGTTTGACCTCCTGACCACCAACCCCAGGCTTGGAAAGAGCTGCGATAATATCCGCCCAGGGTACAGAAAGCACCCGACTTTGCGCCACGTTATCTACTACCGAGAAGCTGACTACGGAATTGAAATAATCCGTGTATTACACGACCATCAGTTGGCCGCTCGACATTTGTAATCCAGCAAGGTGTGCCGCGTAGCGCACTCAGCTGTAATAGCTGCGCTTTCCCTGATAATTCCCTGATAAATTTCCGCTTTGCTATTGTTGCGGATGGAAAAGCCCGGAGAAACGGAGTGTTACGAGAGTTAGAGGCGAGCAGGTGAGCGAAAAGCCAGGAGTTTCCCTGTAGATTTCCCGACAGCAGGAGGGTATAAATAATTTTGTGTAAATGGTCGGTTCATGTCAGACAGGCATCCTGTCGCCATACAGGATAATGAACTGGTTCAGCGCCGCTTTCCAGTCCCTGATGGGCCGGGTCCATTTCT
>Ga0163144_10001993_pt1 | contig 47746 bp, 36 predicted proteins | sample OliLak19BULKMAT1_FD_123175 | JGI IMG/M metagenome (GOLD analysis project Ga0163144, IMG submission 123175) | Freshwater microbial mat bacterial communities from Lake Vanda, McMurdo Dry Valleys, Antarctica - Oligotrophic Lake LV.19.BULKMAT1 | ecosystem: Environmental > Aquatic > Freshwater >... | reverse complement strand
CGAGTTCATCAGCCGGGTCTTGTTGCTGACTCCCCTATAATCGTTGAAGTCGCCGAGAAAACTGATGTTTGAGTTGTTTCGTGAAGCACGCCGACTCGAATTCACTTCGGGAGTGCTTCAAACGCATGACCAGGAATAACGAAAATGACGACCATCTGACATTCCATCGCAAACATTCCGTCATGGCCCATGCTCCCGGCTAGGTGGGCAACGGGAGGGCGCCGATGCCAGATGCTTGCCCAATATGAATGCCACGCGGATCCAACCTTTGAGTCGACGGCACGGCGTTCGCGATGCAACCGTCCAACACAATCCCGATGCATCGGAAATCCCGCGGAATCGGGCTCGGTCAGGTTTGAGACCTGGCTACTTTGACATCAGCTTCTCTGCAGTCCGACGCCCGCATGGCAGCGAACCGCCAGCCAAGAGCTTCACCATGAATGGTTGGCTCTGGCTAGAGAATGCCGATTCAAGGACTGGCTTTGCCGAAGGGATGCAGACCGAGTAGTCTGAACCGTCAATGACCGCCGGAAGGCAAAGGTAACTTGGTCCTGGCAACAGAGCCTTCAGATTGCCGCCGATCATATTCGTCAATTCGCCCAGCGCATCGTGGACCAGTTCCGTGCTAAGGGCATCGGGAGGCATGTTGAAGATCTGGGAGGCGGCACGACGAATGAGCGTGTCGGAGCCGATGCAAACAATCGCACCCTCCCACGTCCCGGCAATCTGAATGAAGCCGGTTCGAGATCCTCGATTTTCGTTGGGCAAGTCTATCGATGATATCGGTTGAATGTCCCATCCAAGAACGGTCTCCCAGATGGTTCGCACGACATCGTGAATTTCCTGTTGTGTAATTTCCATGAAAGGCTCCCTAGGTTTTTCGCAAGCGATAACACCCGGCTCGTTCGAAGGTAGTGCGTTCGAAGGAATCATCAAGATTCATGGTGGTTTCCGCGCCACCGAGAAAAAGGCATCCGTCTGCACGAAGCACCTGCCGAATTTTCCGGAGAATGGTCTTCTTGGTTGACACGTCGAAATAGATGAGGACATTACGCAGAAAAACGATGTCCGCTGCGGGGATCCCCCAGGCACTGTCGAGCAGGTTGAGTTGGCGAAACTCCACGAGCTTGCGGACTTCGTCCTTGATTTTCCACTCGGTGCCATGACGCTGGAAGTACTTCAAAAGCAGCGGAGCCGGTAAGCCACGATTGATTTCGAGTTGGCTGTAGCGGCCTTCGCGGGCGCGGGCGAGAACGTCCGTGGACAAGTCAGTGGCGATAATGCTGATTCTCCAATCGGAATGAGCCGCAAAATACTCGCGCAGCACCATCGCAATGGTGTATGGTTCCTGACCCGTGGAAGATGCCCCGCACCAGATTTGGATGCGTCGCTCCACAGCACGTCGCTGAAACATCTCAGGCAAGACAACCTTACGCAGGGCTTCGAACGGATTCAGATCTCGAAAAAACGACGTTTCGTTGGTCGTCATTGCCTCGACGACTTTTTGGTGCAAGCCATTGAGCGAACTCGCACGCATGCGCGAGACCAATTCCGCGATGGACGAAAGTCCCTCGTGCCGAGCCACCGGCAAAAGCCGCGATTCGACCAGGTAGCTCTTCTCCGGTTCAAGCACAATACCGGATCGCTTCAGCACGAGGCTGCTAACGAAATCAAAGTCAGTCGTATCCAGTGGCACCGGTTGCTCCTTGTGATACAGCAATTCAGCTCGCGTTACATTCTTCGCGCGCGTTCAGGGTGGTTCGTTTCGGTCAATCCGATTGAGCCGAAACGGCTTGCAGGCCTTTGCTTGCATCGTTTCGAATGTAATCGAGGTCCTTTTCTGCTAGACCCAGCTTTGCCATGACCGCAACGAGGTTCTCAGATAACCGGGCGCTAGGCGAAGGCATTCCGGTAGACCCCTCATTCGCCACTTCATGGGCAATCGCGTTGGCCAAATGGGTCACGTAGCAAATTCCATCCTCACCGTCTTCGGGCGAATGGTGGTAAATGATCCCTTTCACTAGACAATCGGGCAGTTCCCAATGTTGGGCGATGAGTCCACCTGCTTCGCCATGATGGAGGGAGAGGATTTCTCGTTCCGCCAGGAACGCCGGTTGCTTTCCTTCGATAATGGCTCGCTCCAGCCAGGAACACAAATCGACACTGAGGAATCGACCAAGCACCAACTTGCCGATGTCGTGAAGCAACCCCGCCGTGAACGCCAGAGTTCCGTGCCATTTCGAGGAATGAGCTTGAATCGACTCAGCAGCAAAAGCCGTGGCTAACGAATGGACCCAGAATTCTTTTTCGGGAATTCCGTAGCCGGGAATTTGCTCCCCGATGAGCGAACGAACACAAGTTCCCATCACGAATCCGGCGACGGTGCCGGTTCCTAGAAGCACCAATGCTTGGTGAACCGATCCGATGCGCTGACTTCTCCCGCCGACCGCCGAGTTTGCTATTTTAAGCAGCTTCATGGTTAGCGAAGGATCGTACTCGATCACCTTCACGATTTCACGAAAGTCGGGTTCCTCACGCGCAAGAAGCGATGTCAGACGCATCGCGCTCTGGGGGAGCGGCGGCAGCTTGTTTGCAGCGTCCACAACGGCGTTATGATCCAGAATTACAATCATGTGCCCCTCTTTGGTTGGTGATCGGCACGGCCTCTGCGAACGCGGCGCACAATTTCGCCCGCAATTTCCTTCAAAGGCAAAACCTGATCTGCGAGGCCTGCCTTGGCAACAAACCCCGGCATGCCCCATACCACGCTCGTTGCCTCATCTTGGGCCAGAATCTGGCCCCCCGTCTCGCGAATGCGCTCGCAGCCTCTCAATCCGTCCTGTCCCATGCCGGTGAGAATGACGCCGAGGGTTCCGGAGCCATAAACGCCCACCACCGATCGAAACAGCACATCTACGGCTGGTCGACATGAATTTTCGGGAGTGTCTTGGTTTGTCTGAATCCGCAAACTGAGCCCGTCACGTTTGACCACCATGTGATAATCGCCCGGAGCAAGATAGACGTGGCCCGGCCGAACCAGCTCACCGGAAACACCCTCACTGACTTTAAGTGCCGATTGAGATCCCAGACGATCCGCAAGCAAACGGGTAAAAACCGGCGGCATGTGCTGGACAATGACGATTGGGACCGCCAAATCGCCGGGCAGTTCCGGCAACAGTGCCGACAGGGCATTGGGCCCGCCCGTGGAAACACCAATCGCTACCATCTCCACGCGCGTAGGCTGTGCGTCGTTTTTTCGCGGCGCCAGGTAAGTAAAGCTGGCGCCCGGTCGCAAGGCCACTCTTTCCGACTTGGTGGCACGACTACACCAGAGCTTGATTTTCGGAACGAGCTGGTCGCGCAGGCATTGCAGTGCCTCCGTAACGCTCCCCACGTTCGCAGGCTTGGTGACATAATCGTTGGCGCCAAGCGTCAAAGCATCAAGGGTCGTCGCAGCGCCTCGCACTGCCAATGTGCTAAACATGATCACTGGAAGCAGTGGATATTGCTTGCGGATTGCAGCCAACGTTTCGAGGCCGTCCATCTCCGGCATCTCCACGTCCAGCGTGACGATATCGGGATTGACCTGGGGAATCTTGGCCATCGCAATGCGACCGTTTGCGGCCGTGCCTGCGACCTCCAACGCTGGATCCGCGGTGATCACATCGCTAACCATGCGACGTACAACCACCGCATCGTCGACAACCAGTACACGAATTTTCCCCATGACGATCATTACCTCAATGCAATCCAGGGTTCCAGGGATGCCGCCACAGTGAAGGCGGACGGCGGACGTTCCGCGGGGTTCTTGGCATGGAGCTTCTCGACAATATCAGCCAGTCCTTCGGGAATTGCCGAGTTTAGCTCGCGAATCGGCGTTGGCGTCTTCAACGCCACAGCATTGAGCAATCCGGACATCGTTTGGGCCTGAAACGGAAGCTGTCCCGTGCACAGGGTGTAAATCACGCTTCCCAGACTAAAGAGATCGGACGCGGCGGTGAGTGGCTTGTCATCGACCTGTTCCGGAGACATGTAGGTGGGCGTGCCCAGCAACAGACCCGGGTGAGACAGATTAAGGTTCTCATCGATCGCGCGTGCCAGGCCGAAGTCGGCCACTCGCACATGAAGTGTGCCTTCTTCCACCAAGAGGTTCGCCGGCTTTATATCTCGATGAATCAAGCGCGCCTCATGGGCTGCCGCCAGGCCCAACGCCGTTTGCCGACTAATCCTGGCAATTTCGCCGAGGGAAAACGGTCGGCCATCATCAAGAAGATCGCCTAGCGACGAGCCAGGAACAAATTCCATCACCAAAAACGGCACGCCATCGAGTTCATGGACGCCGTAAATGGCCACGACATGCTCATGGCGCAGAGCGGCAGCGAAACGAGCTTCGAGGGCGAAACGTTTCCGCGCCATTTCGTTGCCGGCCATTTCCGGCGCCAGCAACTTGATGGCAACATGGCGTCCCAGTCCGGGGTCAAAGGCCTTCAGAACGATTCCCATCGCGCCTCGTCCGATGACTTCAACGACTTCGTAATGGAGTATGTGGGATCCCGACTTGACGTTTTCCGGGTCAGCAACAAGATCGCGAATCGTCTCATCCCCAACCGTGCCACGTTGGATCGGTTTCGGATCGGGCGTAGTTGCCTTCCCCGTTTCCAGGGAGAGATGGACCATTGCCTCGCAACCCGTCGATAAGAGCTCGTCGAAATCCGGGCAATGCCCGATATCCACGCATAGGATGTTCGAGAACTCCTCCACCTTGGGACGGATGGCGCCAAGAAACGTTTCAAGTTCATCACGTTTGAAATCATACTGCTTACTGGCGGTATTCAGGATTCCCTCAATGCCCCCTTCGAATCGGGAACCATCCTGCAGGTCGGTAAGGCGCGTCACGAAGTCGAGCAGTTTCGCACGGTCTGACAGTTGCCTGACCAGAGCAGGCATGAGTTCGGGATGATGATGAAATCGAATCGGCTCGGAAATCTCGATCGGGAGTTGCCAACGCTCCAAGAGAGCAGCAGAAAGTTCTGCGTGATGCACGCCGAGAAAATGCTCTTCCCAATCACATTGCCCCTCGGCTGTGATATCACCCGTTCCCATCCAGATGGGATCGTAACTGTGTTGAAACGTCTGGTGTAGCAAAATCATGCCAAGGTCACGCAACAAACTGGTGGCCATCACGTCGTCCGGCGCTGGCGTGCGGCACCGCTTCGCCAATTCACGCGCGAGGATGGCTCCAGTGAGTGACTTCATCCAGAACTTTTGCAACCCAGCATCGGATTTGACGTTGGCTTGCATGACCGGCAAAGTTAAGCCCAGGACTAGCGACCTCAGGGGCCGCATACCCATCATCGTTACCGCTTGCTGCACGCTCGTCACCGGCTTTGATTGTCCGTAGACCGCTGAATTCAGTGTTCGCAAGATCTTGGCACACAGACCGGGGTCATGGGCCAATAGTTCGCTGATCTCGTGCGCCTTGCAATCTTCTTGCCCCGCCCGTTGAAAAACCTGGAGAGCAAAACCCGGTGGAGAAGGAATACGAGGATTCTGCAGAATGCGCGCGATGAGCCGTTCCTTTTCGTCCTCGCAATTTGAGCTTGGGACGGAATAAGCAGATACAACAGCCGGCTTGTCGTGGGCCTGTGGCATCACGGCATCAGCTCGCCTTCAGCGGTGGACGTACGTTCGTATTGATCCCGATTATCCTCGAACATTCCCAAAAGCTGGAGTTTTTCCCGGATGATCTCGCGGGTAAATGGTTTCATCACATATTCGTTGGCGCCTGCCTCCAAGGCGCGCGCTACCTGGGACATCTCTGTTTCGGTGGTCACCATGACAATGCGCATGCTGTCGAAGGCACGGTTCGCTCGTACCCGTATTAGCAGGTCGAAACCGTTCATTTCCGGCATATTCCAATCGAGCATGGCCAGCGCAGGCGGATCGTTGGCATTCAGGTGCATGATGGCATCCCGACCATTGATCGCTTCGCTGACTTGAAACCCCATCTCGCGCAGCATTCCGCCGAGGATGGCACGAACCGCTCGTGAATCATCAATAACAATGGCCTGCACGTAAGTCTCCTTTTTAAGCCGTCACACAGGTCTTGCTTTCGGTCCGCGAATAGTTTGGTACTTTGCGCTGGTCGAGAACCTCGCGAACTCTGCGATGCAAGGCCTTTTTCGTGTACGGTTTTTGAATGAACTCGACCTTGGCTTCAAGCACGCGCGCATGATCATGTCGTCCGCGCCAAGGCACTTTCGGTTTTTGTGGGTAGGCTTCGCAAACGGCGCGCATGGATGTGCAATACCTGGCGTAGGGACTTCCATACGATTCGGTCCGCTTGATCCAGAGGCATCAAGCGGGAAAATGCTACGTGACGAGCCATTTCGCGTCGGCAATGAGCCGCATCCAGGTAAAGTTGCTTGATGCTCTGCTCAATGGGACGAGACGAATGCCATGCGGACCACGTTTGCACCTCTTCGTCGATGATGCGATCCACGTGCGGCACGGCCGCGTGCCTGACGCTGAGCGTTTTTTCCTGCTGTTCGCGCACGCCATCGATATCGATCAACTCGACCGGTGCCCCCGGCTCGACGTTTCGGGGAATTCCCGCATCAATGACAAGCAATGGCCTCTGAGGTCGTTCGCCTTTTGCATGCTGAAGCAGATCACGACTGAGCAACGGTTGAGTTGCCGACGTTGCTGCGATCACGATGTCGGCTTCGATTACAGCCTCGCGGATGGCGGCCCAGGAACGAACGTCGCCCCCGTATTGGTTCGCCACCTCCTGGGCGCGAACCTCCGTGCGATTGGCGAAAAATAACCTGCCCAGCTGACGTTTTGCGAGATGGTACGCAACGTTTCGCGCTGTTTCACCTGCGCCCATGATGAAAATTTTTGTCGGGGCGTCCGCGTTCAAACGCACTCGGCCAATCAAAAGATCGGCAATGGCGGAACCGATACCGACCGCTCCGGTGCCAATTGCGGTTTCATGTCGTGCGCGTTTGCCCGTACTGAGCGCGAGAACAAACGCACGTTGCAAATAGGCGCCGAGGCTACCGCTGGAGCTTGCGATAGCCACCGAACGTCTCACCTGACCAAGTATTTGAGAATCACCGAGAATGGCCGAATCCAGGCCGCACGCCACGCGAGACAGATGCTTGATCACGTCGATTCCTTGAGCCTGGTAACGATGACATTCGTCACGAAGGATCGGTGCGTTCGGGCGCATTCGGCGTAAACGGGCGAGCCAGTCGTTGACCGCCCCTACATCCGGTGGCGCGGCCAAGTAGAACTCCGTGCGATTGCACGTCGATAAAACCACTGCTTCCCGCGCCGGCATCTCTGTGCGTGCCGTTTGCAGGAGCAATCGCAATTCAGCGTCACTGAAGCTCAAGGCTTCCCGGACGGCCGCTGGGGCAGTTCTAAAGCTCACTCCCAACAGGTACATTTCTTTTGTCTCGGGCATCGCCAGGTGCTCCCTATTGAAATAACGGTCCAACGAACAATTGAGGCCCAGCCTCCCCTTTTAGAGCGGTTATCGCCTGGATTGCGCACGTGCAGGCCAACGTGCTCCGTCGCTTTTCGCCGGTCACTGCCTGCGGATTCGTCGCGCACACAGTGAGACACCCCCCTTGTTTCGCGCGACGAATTTTCTGTGGCCAACTGACATTGCAATCCAAGTGCGAACCGCTCTGGGGCGACCGGCAGACGGTAATCTGCCCGGGGTAGGCTATTATCGCACCGCTCGCCTTAGGCGAGCGGCAGGTGGAAATCTACCGTAGGACGGGTCTCCCGACCCGTCCCGGCCGCAGTAGGACGGGTCAGGCGACCCGTCCTACTGGTAAGTTATTTCCTGCCGCTCGCCTTAGCGTTCGCACGGTGCCATGCGAACGCTGAACGGAGACGCAGGAAGGGCCACGACGCTACGCCTTTTTCCCGATTTTGGCAGCCGGGGCCACCGGTTTTCGCGTCGATGCAGGGGATGCCTTGGCCGGGGCTTCCTCTTCGCCATCGCCCACATCGAATTCGCCGACGATTCCCTGCAGTTCCGTGGCCATTTGGGCCAGTTCCTTCGACGCTTGCAGGCTGCTGCTGGCGCCTTCCGACGTGCCCTTGGCCGCCTCCGCCACGGAGGTGATGTTTTGGGCAATCTCCGCGGTGCCCTTGGACGTTTCCGCCACGTTGCGGCTAATTTCGTTGGTGGTCGCCGTCTGTTCCTCGACGGCGCTGGCGATGGTGTTGGAGATGTCGTTGATCTGAGCGATAACCGTGCTGATCTGGCCGATGGCTGCCACGGCGCCCTTGGTGTCAGCCTGGATGGCTTCGATCTTCTGGCTGATATCCTCGGTTGCCTTGGCGGTTTCCTTGGCCAATTCCTTGACCTCATTGGCGACGACGGCGAATCCTTTGCCTGCCTCCCCGGCGCGGGCGGCTTCAATGGTGGCGTTCAAAGCCAAAAGGTTGGTTTGCTGCGCGATGGAGGTGATGACTTTGATCACCTTGCCGATCTCGATGCTCGATTCGCCCAGTTTGTTAATCGTGGCGTTCGTCGTTTCCGCGACCTTGACGGCGCCGGTCGCAACCCTGGCGGCTTCGGTCGCGTTCTTGGCGATCTCCTTGATGCTGGCACTCATCTCCTCGATACCGCTGGCCACGGTCTGCGTGTTCTTGCTGACTTGTTCGGAGGCCGCCGACACGACATTTGCCTGAGCCGCGGTTTCCTCGGCATTGGCGCTCATCTGCGTGCTGACCGCCGACAGTTCCTCGGATGCGCTGGCCAAGGATTGGGCGTTTCGGCCCATGGCCGAAAATGTGCGTTTGAGGGTAGCCAAGAACCCACTCAGCCCCTCGCCCATCCGGCCGATGGCATCCGACCCGGATACCGTCACGGCCTTCGTCAAATCACCCAGCGTAGCAGCATTTACGACTTCCAAGAGGCTATCCACCTTCGTTCTCAATTCGTCGCCCTGCTTTTTTTCACGCTCGGCGGCGTCCTTGGCGTTCTGCGCTAACGCCAATTTTTCGGTGACGACTTCCCAGGTGACCATCGCACCCAGGTATTTCTTGTCCTGATCGTAGATGGGGCTGACCAGCAGGTCGAGCGTCTCCGGACCGACCTGGATGTTGGCCCGGCGCGGCAGGTTGCTTGGATCGGCCAGCATCTTACGCTGGTACTCGGGCTGTTTGTGGAAAATGTCGATAACCTGACCGAGCATTTTATCCGCCTTGACCGGCAGATACGACTCAATGGTCTTGAGCGTCTTGACCGATGCTGGGTTGATGTAACGGATGATGAGGTCGCGGTCGGCGAACATGACGTTGATTGGCATTTGCTCAATCATCGAGCTGATCCGGCCCGCTTCGAACTTATATTTGACAATGGCGGTGATGTCGCTGGCGTACTTGACGACCTTGAACGGTCGGCCGTTGAGATCAAGGATTGGGTTGTAGGACGCCCCAATCCAGACTTCCTTGCCGCCTTTGCCGATGCGCTTGAACTCACCGATGTTGGATTCACCTCGGCCCAGTTTCGCCCAGAACTCCTTGTATTCAGGGCTCAGGCGGTAGGCTTCATCGACGAACATGCTGTGATGACGCCCCTTGATCTCGTCTAGGGTATAACCGAGCGTTTTCAGGAAGTTTTCATTGGCCGTCACGATCGTGCCGTCGAGGCTGAACTCGATGACCGCCATCGACTTGCCGATGGCAGCGACCTGGCCGGAGAGGTCGGCGTACTGCTCTTGATCGAGCGTCCGCGCCGATGTTTCCGCTTGGACGTCGTGTCCGTTCTGGTGGTTCGGTTTGCCGTTGGTACGGCGATTCATCTGAGCCTGCATTTTGGGGTCCTTTCGTTGCTGCGCGGTGGCAGCGGGAGGGGATTGGGTATTGACAATATCTATCGCAAGCGGGGCGACCACCGCCACCACTTCCTGAATGACATCGAAACCGACGCCGAGTTCTTTCAGAGTCTGGATCAGGTGCTCGGCAACGCGATCGAAGTGTTCCTGTTCGATGGGCAAATGCCCGTGCGCTGACTTCATCGGCCGGCCTTGGTAGACTTCCGGGCCGCCCAGGGCTTGGCCGAAGAATTGCTTCTGCCGGGCCTTGAGCCATTGAATATTGGTGTCGGCAAAGAACGGGCGCAACGCGCCATCCGCCAAGACGCGTTCATAAAACGCCTCGACGGCCGCATCGATCGCCGGAGCGCCGCCAAGCCGCTCATATATGGAGGGCTCAAGCGGCAAACGGTTGGCCCGGCCTTTGGCCGTGGTTTTCTTTTTCTGGATCATGGATGCTACCTTTGATTTAGATCATGAAGTATGGGTCGGGTTGCCGTTGGTATGGCAGCGCCTGTTCGTGTACGGCCGCCGAACGTCATGCACGCTGAGTTAGAGCTTGACCAGGGTGCTTAACCTCTAACCTGTGTCGTCCATGGAACGGTGCCTTGCTCTTCTTCCACCGTATCGCGTCGAAGATTCCGTCCCACAACTTCCGTCTTGCTTCGAGGGAGTCCAGTGCCGCTTGCTCGGCCAGGCGCCAGCGTGACTCGTCAGTGCCGCAAAGGGACTGGAGCAGCCGATTCGCCATCGGGCCATGCTCTTCCCCGTCCAGTCCGATATGCCGGTCCAGATAATACTTGAAGTCTTCCAGCCCGCCGCCCGCATCCACGTTCAGCTCGTCCACGATGCGCTGAAAAACCAATGGCAGCAAGTCTTCTCGACCGAAGGTGAACGCCGAGGCGATGGCGCAGAGATTTCCATTCTCAATAAAGTCGAAGGTCTGCCGGACGAAACGGCAGGCGGAACTGGGAACTCCAGCCGATTCGAGCGCGATCGGGACGGGCCTCCCGCGGCGCAGCTCGTCCAGAAAGGAATCGATGGCTGCGGTGCTGGCTCCGCATCGGATCATCGCCCGGTGGTAGAGCTCGAAATGGCTGACGAACCCACCCTGCCCATCGTCGTCACTCTCTTCGGCCACAACGATCTCGTTGACCAGACGACTGCCCGTTGGATCGGCAGCGGGCAGCCACGGGATTTCGACGCAACAGACCCGTCGTTGCAGGGCCTTGAGCAAGGACATGAAATCCCACACAGCAAAAACGTGGTGTTCCATGAACACCCGCAGCGCCTCCAGGCCGTCGATTTCCTGGTAAATGGGATGGTTGAGCAATGCCTGCTTTAGGGGAGCAAGACTCGCTTGAATATGCTCAAGCTGATTCGCGGTGGCCTTTTCCATCTTTCAATCCTTCCTTCGTTTTGGTGGACGCCCTCAACCGGTGTCTTATGCCGACCGTGAGGAAAATCGGCGACCGAACTTTTGGACGATTCGCTCTGGAGGCCTGGTCTTCCATCGGCTCAGATCATGAAGGCGGTGACATAATTCAGGAGTCGTACGACGCAAAACGCCATACCGAGATTACGATGCAGGTTTCGCGTTTGCTGCGAATGTCCGGCGTCAATAGGCCCAACGTTGCTCGCCAGGGCCGTGGCGGGAGCGGCCAAGAGCTTTCGGCCCAGCACGATCATCGCCACATAGAGGACCAGGACCGAGGTCGAGACGAGAGCATGAAACCACACCAGCGGCTTGACCTGGGTCGTTACCGTCTCCACGGCATGGCGTGTCAACTCGATGTAGAGTACGAGTACGACATCCGTGACAAAGGCGCTCGTCATGAACTTCCAGTGCATGTTCGGCTGGTGGCGGTAATACAGGCCCACCGCGATCAGAACGAGAACCATCGTTGAGGCAAGATGCAGCATGGGTTGCTCCGGGTTTGGGTAATACTTAGTTGGTTAGACATTGAGACTGACTGCGCGATCGCTGTCGAGGGATAGCAGCAGTCGGTCTTTCAGTTTGTAGGCGCCTCGGATCAGCTCGCGAGCCACGCCACGCAACGTTTCCGGGGGACGTTCGAATGCCTCAGCCTCAACCTCGACGACATCGCCGATCTCGTCCACCAGAAGGCTCACCGGCCCGTCGTCGGTGCGGATGACGACGTTCATGGGCAGCTTGTCGGCCTGGCGTTCTTTCAATTCCAGACGTCTGCGCAAATCGACCGCCGTGACGATCTGGCCGCGCAGATTGATCAAACCCTGCACGACGTGCGATGCCAGCGGTATCGGGGTCATTTCCTGATAGCGGATGACCTCTTGAACTTTCTGAACCTCGACGCCAAAAAACAGACCGTCAAGATAGAACGTGCAAAGTTGCTGCTTCTCGGACATAGGTAGTACTCCTTGGTTGCTCGTTTCTGGATCTCAAGCCCTAGACTGAGACGGGGGTCGTGAAGAAATCAGGAGACGCAGCCTGGATGATGCCATGGACATCCAGAAGATCGGTAACACGCTGCTGGATGACCGCCGAGCCCAGGACCCCCGCTCGCCTGCCCGCCTGCTGGACCTTGACGTTTGCCTCGACGATGTCGAGGATACGGTCCACCACCAACCCAACGCTGCGGCCTTCCTCGGTGTAAACCACCACCTGCATGGTGTCGGACGACACGGCAGAAGCGGAACTGCCCCCAAGTAAGTCGGATACGTAGATGAGCGGCAAAATCTGATTGCGGTACTGCACGACGGGTTGTCCGTCGGCCTTCTCCACCGTGGTTAGGGCAAGTTCCTCCAGCCGAGCAACCTGCGAGAGCGGAATCGCCAAGCGGCGGTCCGTGCCCATCCCCAGCAACAGCAGCGTCTTCATGTCGTCGTGCCGGTCCTGAGATTTGGCGGCTAGATCCGCCAGCGCGCGATCGCGAACTTCAGAGACCACGCCGGATTGCTGCGCGACGCCGAGCACATCGAGAATCAAGGCCACACGGCCATCGCCCATGATGGTGGCGCCAGCGAACACAGGGATGCCTTTGAGTTGCTTGCTGAGCGGTTTGACGACGATTTCCTCGGTGTCGTTGATCTTTTCCACGACCAGACCGAACTGGCGATCGTCGGCCTGGAGGATGACAATATTCAGCACATCGCGTTCGGCGTTGGACGATTGGGCGGAAACCTTTAACTCGCGATCGAGGTAAACCAGGGGCAGCAGCCGACCGCGCAGCCGATAGACGGGAGCGCCGTGGATCATCGCGATCCCTTTGCGCGCTTGTTCGCCTTCCAGACGAACCAGTTCCAGCAAGCTCACCTGGGGAATCGCGTAACGACCGCCGCCCGTGGTGACAATCAGAGCCGGGATAATGGCCAGAGTTAGTGGGATCTTGATCTTGAGCGTCGAGCCGCGTCCTGCTTGACTTTGGATATCTACCGTGCCGCCGATCTTCTCGATGTTGGTCTTGACGACATCCATGCCGACGCCGCGTCCGGAAACGTTGGTGATTTTTTCGGCCGTCGAAAAGCCGGGCAGAAAGATCAGTCGAACGGCCTCGCGTTCGGTCATGCGTTCGGCCTGATCGGGCGTGATGAGGCCGCGCTCCAGGGCCTTCTTTTTGACGCGTTCGATATTGATGCCGGCGCCGTCATCGGAGATCTCGATGTTGACCTGGCCGCCCTCATGAAAGGCACGCAACAGCAGGCAACCCTCGGCTGGCTTTCCTTTCGCCAACCGCGCCTCAGGCGTCTCAATGCCGTGATCGACGGAGTTTCGAACAACGTGCGTCAGAGGATCCTTGATGGCCTCGATGATGGTCTTGTCGAGTTCGGTTTCTTTTCCTTCCATTTCGACGCGCACTTGTTTGCCACAGGCCACCGCCAAGTCGCGCACCACCCGCGGAAAACGGTTCCAGATGTTGCCGATCGGCTGCATGCGGGTCTTCATGACTCCTGCCTGCAACTCCGTGGTTATCAGGTTGAGCCTTTGCGTGGTTTTGAGGAAGGTCGTGTCTTTCTGAGAGGCCGTGAACTGAAGGATCTGGTTGCGTGCGAGAACGAGTTCGCCGACCAGGTTCATCAGCTTGTCCAGCAGACTGACGTCAACCCGGATGTTGCTCTCGGACACACCGGCCGCCGAAGTCTCCTGGGCCTTGAGTGCCTGGACTAATTCGTGTGGCTCGACCGCCTTCTGTTCGACCAGGATCTCACCCAGGTGGCGCGGGTCGCCTTCTGCTTGCGCCCGTAGTGCGTCGAGGACCTCCTGGGGCTTGGCTTTGCCCGCCTCAATGAGCGCCTCGCCAATGCGCTGGTGGGGGCTTTGGGCCGGTTCGACGACGGTCGTTTTTTCCGAGACTGCATCTGCGAACACCGTGTCCAGGGTCGGGAGCGGCTCCTGGAGTTGCGTCAGCACCGCGATCAAGGCCGAGTAATCCTTGTCGTTTTCCAGACCAGTGTTTTCAATGTGACCAAGCATCTCGCGCACCGCATCGACCATCGCGAGCAGGGCGCTCGTGAGTTCGGGGTTGAGCAGCAGCAGCCCATCGCGCAGCCGGCTGAGGAGATTCTCGCCGACGTGGGCCACCGATTGCAGCTTGTTGAACCCAAAGAACCCACAGGTTCCCTTGATCGTGTGGATCGTGCGGAAGATGCTGGCAAGGCCGTCGCGGTTTTGCGGCTCCTTCTCCAGCGTGACCAGATCGCGGTCGAGCCGATCCAGATTCTCGTAGCTTTCCACCAGAAACTCTTTGACCAGTTCGTTTACTTCGTTCATTGGTGCGATCTCCGCTATTTGCCCGTTGCCGTGGCGATAGTGTTTCGTTTGCTGCCTCTAGCCGATGTCTCACGTACCTGATCGCCGTCCCGTCAGTCGTCCACATTTGGCGGCGACGAGCCGAAACCAGAAATTCCCCTGCGTGCAGGTAAAATCGAGGTAGACCACGCCGGGGCCTTTCGATGGCGTGAACTCTAGATGATCTCCTCGTGCCACGGTCGGCAGGGACATCTGTGCCTTGATGCAGCGCTTTTCGAGTTGTGCGACCACGTCGCCCGCGAGAACGTTTACCAGTTCGGCAGCCATCTCTCCCATGTCCGGACTGTCGAAAGGGATCTCGAACCCGGTAAATTTTTGGGCCAGGACCGGGGCGATTTCTTGCGGTATCACCCAGGTCAGTGACCAAGTAATCTCACCGATGAACGAGATAATGCCGGCAACGCAGGGGCCATTACTGTTGCGTGAGCCTTTTAGATCACGCGTCGGATTTTCCCCAAAAATCGCAGAGAACGTGCTCTCCAACGCGGCCGTTGCTGCTTCCGCAATGGCGGGAGGAAAGGTGCTTTCTGCAATTGGTTCAGTAGCTGTCATGAATCTTCTCCAGTAAAATCAGGCCAAGTTTCCGCCAAACAGAATCATCCGAAAAGGTTGCTGAAGAAACCACCGGAGGGCTTCGACTCTGGTGCAGCTAACTGCCGTTGTTTGCGAGCTTTGCGGACCTGATTCAACTGAGCGCGATCGACGTGCTTTTTGAGCTTGTACTTAAGCTCTTCCACCGTGAACGGCTTCGAAATGAAGCTATCGGCGCCAGCCTCATCGAGGGCTTCCTGGACCTTCCCCATGGTCTTTTCGCTGGTCACCATGACCATAGGCATCGCGTCATCGTCCTTGGTTTTTTCCAGGGTTCGGACCTCTTTGACGAACTCGACGCCCGACATGTTGGGCATGTTCCAATCAACGAACGCGATGTGGAATTCGCCGGCCATCACCTTGTCCAGGGCGTCTTTGCCATCGACGGCCTCGACAAACTCGAACGTTGCCAACTGTGAATCATTGAGCCCTTTCATCACCATCTTCCGCATGATGCCGGAGTCGTCGATGATCAGAGCCCGTAATGGAGTGCCCATGTACTGTGTCTCCTGTCTTGAGTGAAAAACCGTGTGCGGGGCCTTGACGTCGCACCGCCCAGCAGCACAAACAGCAAACGCTTCGCAGCTTACCTGCGTTGACAAGGAGATTATCGAACGGATTGCGAAAACTGAACTGCATCATCCGGCAAAGAATTGCACAGGTATCTATTTGCCGATTGTGGCGAGGAATAGGAAAAGGGGAAATGCGCACCCGGTCCCGCTTGGGCAGAGAGCCGTCGCGGAACACAACGATGTCATCCAAGATAGGAGGTTTTATTTAATAAACGAAAATGAGTGTCCAGGTGAATGCTAACCAGCCATGTTAAGGCTCGATGGACGCTGTAGCTTACTCATAAGCAGCGCCAGGCCAGGCACATCATCGGTTCCCATTTTTTTCATGATCTGCGCTCGACGATACTGCACGGTCCGGTAGCTGATTCGGAGTTCTTTGGCAATGTTCTTGTAGCCTTTACCGGCCATCAACCGGTCAACCACCTCTCGTTCAGGAATGGTCAGTGATTCGAGTCGGGCCTCGATGTCGTCTTTCTCCGCGCGGTCTTGGCGCGACTCTTGATCCCGACGCAATGCCGACATGACAACATCCAGAAGCATTTGATTGTCGAAAGGTTTTTGAATGAAATCGAGGGCCCCGGCTTTCATGGAGCGAATCACCGATGGTACGTCACCGAATGCAGTCAACATGATTGCCGGCAACCGAATTCCTCGCTCGATCAGCTTCTGCTGTATTTCGAGGCCGCTCATCATTGGCATCCGCACGTCGAGGATCACACAGCCTGGTTGATCATGATCGATCGCGTGCAAAAAATCCGCAGCGACAGCATAGGTTTGCACGGGTAGACGCACCGACCGCATCAAATTGGCCAGCGTTCGGCACATTGAAGGATCGTCGTCAACAACAAAGACAGTCGATTGGGCTACCATCGGGCACTCCATGATTCGGTTTCTCATTTCATCTCATCGGTCAATCGCGTTGCAATCTGAGCGAACCATGGTTTTCGTGCCCCGAAAAATGAGAGCCCGCGCCCGCAAGATCGTACCGGACGGTGAAAATCGTCTCAATAAGATGACCATGCCAAGAGAAATCCGTCACCCGTCAATCGCCATTGAAACGAAGGGCCATGCTCAATCAACCATTGCCAGCCGGCATCGGCTCGCTGGAAAAGATCCTCGAAGCCGCCTTCGACGTTGCGCCGCAGGGCTTATGCATTTGCGCGGCCGACGGTGCAATTCTTCGCATCAATCGCCGCTTCGCGACCCTCAGCGGCTATGACGCTCCAGAAATTCTCGGCCGCCGCCTGGATTCCATTATTCACGGCGACGATCTGGCTGCGTTCCAGGATGCTTTTCAACAGCTTCTTGCGGGGAAAGTCACGGAGTGCGTTATCGAGAAACGCTGCGTCGCCAAAAATGGCGCGACGATAGGGCTTCTGTTCCAGGGCACGGCCATGCACGGCGTCGCCGGCGCACCCACGCTATTCCTTTGGGCAATCGACTGCGTTCTGGGGACGAAAGCCGAACACACCCTTCACGGCCTTGAGGCTCGGACTCGCGCGCTCGTTCAGGCATGCCCTGGCCTCGTGTTTGTGGTTGACAGGGACGGGCGGATATTGGAGCACCACGCCCCCGACCTCGGGGATTTCAATGTTCCCCTCAACGACCTTTTGGGGCGCACCGTTCGCGAAGTGCTCCCCGAGCCGGCTGCGGGACTTGTTTCGGACGCGATTGCCAGGGCCATGCGAACTCGCACTCTGCAATTCCTCGAATATTCGCTGGCCATGCCAAACGGAACGCGGCACTACCAGGCCCGATTCGCGCCGGGCAACGGGGGGGGCGTCGCCATTATCCAGGACGTGACGGTCCAAAAAGAAGCCGACGAGCGTTTCACGCTGGCAATCACCGCCGCCGCCCTCGGAGTCTGGGACTGGAATCTGGTCACCCGCGAAGTCTACATGAGCCCGAAGTACTGCGAACTCGCGGGGTACCGGGAGGACGAGATTTCCCCCAGCTTTGAGTTTTTCGTGAGCATCATTCATCCGGATGACGTACCCCAAGTGCATCGCGCCATCGAAGATAATCAGCAGGGGAAAACCGAATACTCGATCGTTGAATATCGAATGCGGCGAAAAGACGGCGAATATCGTTGGACGCACGGCGTCGGCAAGGTTGTCGATCGTGACCAACATGGCACGCCGACCCGGATGATCGGCGTGATTTACGACATCACCAAGCGGAAATTGACCGAGGAGAAGTTGCGGATAAGCGAGTTTCGCCTTCGCCTGATCGCCGAGAACATCGACGAGGTATTTTGGTTAGCAAATTGGACCCGAGGGCAGACGCAATACGTCAGCCCTGCTTACGAGAAAATCTGGGGCCGCACCTGCGCTAGCCTTTACGAAAACCCGCGATCATTCATCGAAGCGATTCACCCGGAAGATCAAGATCGGGTGGCCCAGAAATACGAACCCCAAGCACCCAATTTGCCGTTCAGCCACGATTACCGCGTCGTAAGGTCCGATGGTTCCGTGCGCTGGATCTGGGACCGCGGCTTTCCTGTTTGGGATGAGGTGGGCCAGACTCATTATTTCGTTGGCATCGCCAAGGAGATCACGCAGCGCAAGCAGGCGGAAATCACGCTCCGCGACAGCGAGGCTCGGTTCCGTGCGGCTGTGGAGCATGCACCCAACGGTGTTTTGGTCATAGACACGTCCGGCAAAATCGCGCTTTGTAACGCCCAAGCTGAAAAGATGTTCGGTTACGTCCGCGCTGAGCTGCTTGGCCAACCGATTGAACTAATTGCGCCTGAACATCAACGCTCAGTCGTGGTCATGCACAGTTCCGAATATTTCCGAGCACCGTCCATTCGGCAAATCGGCAAAGGAAAGGACCTGATCGGCCGGCGCAAGGACGGGAGCACTTTCCCCCTGGAAATCAACCTGGCGCCTTCCGACACAGCCCAAGGCACGGTTGTGACGGCGATCATGGTCGATATTACGGAGCGAAAACGGGCGGAAGCCGAAATCCTCCATTTGAATGAGACCCTGGAGCAGCGCGTGGCGGATCGAACGGCCCAGCTTCAGATCTCGGTGCGGGAGAAAGAATCGCTGCTCAAGGAGGTCCATCATCGTGTCAAGAACAACTTACAAATCGTTAATAGCCTGTTGCGTTTGCAGGCTTCGACGATCAGCGACCCTGTTGTCCGGTCCATTTTTGCCGATAGCGAGAGCCGCATTCGTTCCATGGCATTGGTTCATGAAACGCTCTATCAATCCTCATCTTTCGGCGCCATAAACCTCGCCGATTACCTCGAACGCCTATGCACCCAACTTTTCCGGGCTTGCGGCGGCAACCCCGCACAAATCAAGTTGACGTTGAACATCGCCAGTGTGGAAATCGACCTGGAGCGAGCGATTCCCTGCGGGTTGATCGTCAATGAACTACTCAGCAACGCTCTGAAGCATGCGTTCCCCATGGCCCGTCCAGGGAGAATTCAAATCAGCCTTGATCGAATTTCTGACGCCGATTATACCCTTACGGTAGCCGATGACGGGACCGGGAGCCCAGCACAATCCTCCGTCCAGAGCGATACCCTTGGCTTGAATCTGGTAGCCGACTTGACACAACAATTGGGCGGCACGTTGGCGGTTGACTCCATCGGCGGCATGACGGTCCGGATGACGTTTCCGATCAACCCTCAGCAGTAGGAGCAAAAATGACGAAAGCTCGCATCCTGATCGTTGAAGACGAGATCATTGTCGCGCGCGATCTGGAGCAGCAGATAACGCACCTCGGTTATGCCGTTGTCGGGATTGCCGGGCGAGGCGACGATGCCATAGGGTTGGCGAAGGAGAAGCGTCCTGATTTGGTCTTGATGGACATTCACCTCCAAGGACCGATCGATGGCATTCAAGCCGCCGACGAGATTCGACGAATCGGCAGCGCGGCGATCGTCTACCTGACCGCCCACGCTGATGAATCAACGCTGGCACGTGCCTGCGTAACGGAACCGTTTGGTTATATCCTCAAGCCCTTCAACGATCGCGAATTGCGGACTGCCATCGAGATCGCTCTATTCAAGCATGCAGCAGAACAGCGACTCCGTGAAAGCGAACAACGCCTGGCGACCACGCTGGCGAGCATCGGCGAAGGGGTCATCTCGACCGATGTTAACGGTCGAGTAATTCTCACGAATCCTATCGCTGAAAAACTAACTGGATGGTCCGCGGCTAAGGCTCAAGGGAAGCCCCTGGACGATGTTTTCCGCGTTCGCCAAGGAGACGCCGGTGAAGCCCTGACCGCCCGCGATGGGCACGAATACCTCATCGAGAAGACCGTTGCGCCTCTGCTCGATCGGCAGGGAACGCGCACCGGCGAAGTCATCGCCTTTCGTGATGTAACAGAGTCCAAAATCATCGAGAAACACCTGCGCCACGCTCAGAAGATGGAGAGCATCGGGCATCTGGCCGGCGGTATTGCGCACGACTTCGGCAACCTGCTCACGGTGATCCTGTCTGGCGCACGTCTGTTGCTGCAGGGGCCAAATCCCTTGGATCCCTCGCCAATTATCATCAGGGACATCGAGCAAGCGGCGGAGTCTGGGGCCGAACTCACACGACTGTTGCTTGCTTTCAGCCAACGCCAAGTAATCAAGCTAAAGACCGTTGATCTCAATCGCGTCATCTCGGATCACGCCCGAATGCTGAGCCGACTGATCGGTTCGCACATCAATCTGGTTTTTCGGCTTGACGCGCGCCCGGGCTCGGTCAGGGTCGATCCCGGTCAGATGGCACAAATCCTTGTGAACCTCGCGGTCAATGCACGCGACGCCATGCCGACCGGCGGCACCCTCGTTATCGAAACCTCGAACATCACAATTCACGCGCCAACCACGAATACGCCGCCTGACATGCAACCGGGTTGTTACCGTCAATTGCGGGTGACCGACACGGGCCTTGGGATGGATCGGGGCACCAGGGCACGTATTTTTGAGCCGTTTTTTACGACGAAGGAGCTTGGCAAGGGAACTGGATTGGGGCTAGCGACGGTGTACGGAATCGTGAAACAGTCCAACGGTTCAATCTGGGTGACGAGTGAGCCCGATCGCGGCACCACCTTTTTTATCTACCTGCCGGAAGCAACCGAGGTTGCTGCCTCATCCGACGTGCGAGAAGCATTTGGCTCGTGCCGAGGAGTGGAGAACGTTTTGCTCGTCGAGGACAACGATTCCGTCCGGAAGCTCTGCCGCGAGATTCTCACGGTGAACGGATACAAAGTGCTGGAGGCGAGGGATGGCATCGAAGCGCTTGAAGTGACGGAGCGTGAGCCGGGGATCGACCTGTTGATCACCGATGTTATGATGCCACGCATGACAGGGATTACTCTTGCAAGAACATTGTTGTCGCAACGCCCGTCTTTGAAGGTACTGTACATTTCGGCGATCCCAGATCATCCCTTTGTTCACGACGGCAACCGAACGAGCATGCTCCAAAAGCCATTCCTGCCCGCCACGCTCGGCCATGCGGTGCGCCAATTGTTGAATGGGATCGAGGAGCCACGGGAAATCGCAATCGCGTGAGCAAAAGAAAGGCAGCATCTTCGATTGTGCCTTTTTTACCTTCAAGTTGTCCAGCCCCGACACCTGATGGGCAGGATTCTGGCCCCTGCAAGTGCTGACGTTGCGGTGGACCCAGACCAGAGAGGGCAAAAAGAGGGCAGCATTGGCCCTTCACCCAGGGCTTCCAAGGTGTCAGCTGCATTCGTAAACTATTGCCTCAATGAGAGTAAGGAAACTTCAACTGAGAGGCTACACGGATGTTACCCCGCAATTTCCAGCCCTTTGTCAATGCACGTCCGATCTGTGTCTTGGCTCGTGCCACGTTGGAGCACCTTTTTGATCCACAGCAACTTGACGAACTCTTCGCGCGGACGGCCGTCAAACAGTATACCCGCAAACTGCTGTTTTCGGCACTGGTCGAAATGATGGTCGCGGTGGTTCTGTGTGTCGAGCCCTCGGTCCTCGCTGCCTATCGAAAGCGCAAAGAAACGTTCTCGGTTACCGACCAGGCAATCTACGACAAACTCCAAGCGATGGAATTGGGCATCTCCGCCGCCTTGGTTGCCGACAGTGCCAAGAAAGCTGCCAGCGTCATCGACGAACTGGGAGCCAGGCGTGCCCCTTGGCTGCCCGGTTTCCGTGCACGCATCCTCGATGGCAACCATCTCGCCGCCACCGAACACCGCATCAAGGAGTTACGCACCGTTTGGGACGGGCCCTTGCCGGGCACTACACTCGTCGTGATGGATCCCACGACCGGCCTTTCCACCGACATCGTGCAAACGCCAGACGGACACGCTCAAGAACGCTCCTTGCTCGACGACGTGCTGGGATTGGTGCAACCCCTCGACGTGTGGATCGCCGATCGGAACTTCTGCACCCACAAATTCTCTGAGGCTACTCTACTCTCTTTTTTTAAGGCTTTTAAACCCCCCTCCCCCCCCTTTGCCGTTCGCAATAACCCCGATATTTACGCCTTTTTTTGACGATTCCTTTGTACTCGGCGATGTTTGTGCATGCGGGAAATTGGCAGAATTTTCTCCCGTGCGGAAGCGTCACATCAAGGGGGTCTGCATCGCCCTGCGAGTCCCGAGGATGGCATGTCGGCAACCCAAAGGCGGCACGCATGCTCATTAGGGTTATTTTCGTATTCGATCCTGGCGTCGATTGAGTACTTCGGCGGGCGAACTGGAACGTTGCGATGACGAGCTTCATTACGTATTCCTTTACGCTGGAAGGCAGACAAGCATTAACGTCCATTAATGTATATCGGAGTAACACCCCTGTGACAACGGATGCGGCGGGGTGACATCGCAAATGCGGACTCCGTGAAGCACGTGACCTTGGTTTGGAGTTTTAATCGTCCCTCGGAACGGGAAGAGGCATACAAATTCATCCACGAAGAGCACAAAGAGCACTAAGGGTTTTTCACGAGTTCAACACAACCAAAGAACCCTGCAACATCCGAGAGGGGAGACAGGCAAGGCGGATCCGTTCATATAACGGCAACGCATCCAGGTTGTAGCCTTGCCTGTTTCCCCTCTCGTGAGTGGTGCAGGGCTTGTCGACGAGAATTGCCCGCTCCCGCGCCTCGCGTTCGACGGCGCGATCGAGCATATCGGCGAACTTCTTGGCATCGTAGGCGATCGAGTCGAACATCTCCCAAACGAACGCCGAGCCGGTGCTGCCAAGCTCAACCTTAAGGCTTGGGCTAACGACCGAGCAGGCCGTGATGCCGGTGGTTTTGGGGCCGCCCATGCGCGTATAGGTGTCTTGCCAGATCTTGAGCGCGGGCCAATCGACGGGGAATTTGTCGGTGCCGTAGCTGATCTTGATTTTCAACGGGATAAACGATTTTTCGATTTTCTCTTGCACGGTTTTATCTGAGAGGCTGACCGCCCTCATCAAGCGACCGCCCGGTCAGCACGGGGCGTTGGCGGGGCCAATGTCCTTCTTAAGGAAGAAGAAAACGAAGATCGGCTTTTGTTCCTTTTGAGCGAGCGCGGCCGCCTTCGCGGGATCGGTAAGCCACGCAATGTTGTCCCAGGGCAATTCGCCCTTCTCTTCCAGAGCGATGAGGCCCTTCACCTTTTCGAGCGCTTTCTTTTGGTCCCAGTCCGAGCGCTTGTCCTGGGCCGAGGAAAGAGCCGGTGCACAGGCAATCAAGGCCACGATCAGTAATGCTCGCGCGTTCATCCACTCTCCTTTCTTGTGTGAAACTTGGCAACGTGCTCTTGGATTGTTTCCGATTAGTGATACTGCTATCATTACTTTCGGAAACCCCGTCGAGTTTCAAGAAATAGAAAAACTGTCCTGGAGGTGTCATGCCCAAGACGGCTGCGCCCCGACGTAGAGGCACCAAAGCCCAAACCCGCGCGCGCTTGCTGCAAGCGGCGTTGGATCTGCTTGGCGAAGGGGGCGCAAGCGCCGTCACTACGGTCGGCGTGACGCGGAAAGCCGGTGTAGTTCAGTCGCTGTTCTACCAGCACTTCGCCAATGTCGAGGAATGCCTGGCCGAAGCGACGGAACGGGTAACGACGGAGATTCGGCAAGCAGTCGCCGAGCATCGGCGGAAGATGTACGCCGCCGGTCCGGGCGCGGGCGAGGATTTGGAGCGGGCATTTCGGGACATGTTCGCGCTGGTGAGCGGGCAGCGTGCTCTGGTGCAGTTGTTCCTCCGCCACCGTTCCGATCCGCTGGCACTGGGCGGTGTGATGCATCGATTCGCCCGGGGATTGAGCGCTGACCTCGCGGAACAATTGCTGGCAAAGTTCGGCGACGCCGGCCTTATCGCCTTGCCGGATGGCTGGGTGGAAGCGTTGGCCGACGACTTGGTCGCGGTTAGTCTTGCCGCGATCGAGGCCTTTTTGGAAAGACGCGGCCCAACGGTCGCGGACGCCGTCGAGCGGTTGGCGGCCATCTCGGCCGCAATGGTTGTCGCCGTCCTACAAACGACGACCGGCAAGAGTGCACCTTCCACGCAACAAACGTAAGCGTACGATTAGCCGTCAAGGCGACGATTCCGCGCTCGCGACGATTGCGGAATCGGCAATGTAACTCAAGATGCCGGCCACCAGCTGGTTCATGTCGCGCCCGACTGGACGCAAATAATGGTCCGCCCCCCAGACAGGGTAGACGCGTCCGGGCAAGTGAAAAACATCTTCGAGCAGAATGGTTCCATCGTTAGAGCCCAACGGCGATAGTCTATGATAGCCGCGCCGCGTCAGCGGTGTTGACAAGTGCCTTTGCAACGGGAAGCCAACGACATGGATGACATCCAGGTGCGGCGCCGCAGCCAGAGCATCCGGCCAGGGGGGGCAAGCATCGCGGTCAATTTCATTGAGGGCGGAGAACGCGAAGCCCTTCCACCAAAAGAGCAGACGCACCAACCCGAAATTAAAGGGACGCCGGCGCAGCCAACCGACAAGGGGCGTGCCCAGGAACAAGCCCGATAGATCCACCCAGGCTCGGATGCGCCGAAACAAATCGGCGGCGTCCGGCCTACCCAACAGGCGGCGGACTTCCGTCGCGCCTTTGCTGTGCGAGACGAGTACGATCGGCCCCATCGGGCGGTCGCGCAACCAGTCGGCCAGAAGTGCGGCGTTCTCCGTGACGGTGCCAAAGCTTTTTAGCGGCGCCGTTGCCGTCTTGCAATTCAGAAGAAGTGCGCTTTCCTGAATGATTCGACCGTCCGCGCCGGTCTCGGGATGTTCCTTGTAAAACGCGCCCGGCACGATCACGATCTCGGCCGCAAGCGCGGGAGTTTTTTGTGGGGGATCTTCCAGTCGCGCGATCAGCGGGCCATGACGTTCGGACCGGCAGAGCGCTTGATAGAGCAGGGCGGTCGCGAAGTCCAAACCGCGCCGGCGTGCAACCAGGCGCAAACCGGCCGCATCGAGGCGTTGGCCTTTGAGCCAGTCGGCCGCTTCGCGGAGCAGGGTCGCTTCGGCGATCACACGACCATTTCGCGGATTATCAAACATGATCGTGAACGCTTGAAAGTTGGGGCAAGTTGGTCAACCATTGGAAGAACTCGATCATGAGCAAGTCGCTTTCGAGCAGCCCCTCTCGGTTATACCGAATTCCACCCAATCGATCGATATCGTCCTGCATGAAGGCGCGCGTGAACAACCGTCTGGTCCACAGGCCAAAGGGCGTGAGCAATTTACCGATCCGCCGACGGCTCCGCGGCGAGAAAACGATAACGTCAACGAACGTTTGCTGGTTTTCCAGCGGCGTGGTGGCGATCATGATGTAACTGCGAGCTTTGCGAAAGAACCCCGTAACCAATATGAAGGGCCCTCCCCAGTTGGTGATCGACACGTTCACGGTTTCGCCCAGGAAGCGCCGGATCAAACGATCGAAAATCGAGTTGCCGGTAACGCTCGCGCGATAGCGCACACGCCGGGCAAAAGGGGCGGGACAATCGACTTCGGGAGGGTCGAGCAAGGTGCGGTCGTGGACGGCGCGAAAGTGCTCTTCATCGAATCCGTTGGCGGCCAGCATGAACCAGGAACATTGGGCCACGAACCGAAATGGCCGCCCCGGCAGGAAATCTTCGGGGAGGGCATCCGAAAAAAACGGCAGCGGAAACAAGGGCTGCGGACCGTTAAAAACGAACACAAAGCCGTGTCGCTCCACGACCGGATAGGAGGCCTGTCTCGCGAACGAAGGAATATGGGCTTGTGCGGGTATGTGCGTGCAGCGACCGCCCGGCGCATATTCCCAATGATGGAAAGGGCAGCGGATGTTGTCGCCGACCACTTGTCCGTTGCCAAGGTCGGCCCCCAGATGTGCGCACAAGGCATCCAATACGACCACCGTCCCGCGCGCACCACGATATGCCGCCAGCCGTTTCCCCAACAGGTTCCGGGAAATCGGTCCAACGCGCAAGTCCCTGGTCGCACACAAAAGATACCAACACGCCGGAAAATCCGGGAATTGATCCACGTCGGGGGCCCGCACCATGAACCAAGATCCTCAAAAATGAAATTTCTTCGGGAGATACCGAGTCAGATGGATTGTGGAAAGCGGTTACGCGGAAGGCAAGAACATAATTCGCCAATTCGGAGTTCGTCAAGCAGCGGCATATTTGACCGCGCGCGCCGCCCCTCCTATACTGGCGCACAAGTGCCGCATCCGCTGGCTCGGAGTCGCTGCGTGCCCTGCCATGGTCGGTCCACCAATGAACTCTGTTCCTTCCCAACCGTTTTTTCACTGGCCTGGTTGGACCCTGATACGCTACTTCACCTACCTCGGCTTGGCGGTGGGCGCCTGGTTCGCGGTGATTTTCAACGGCGCCAACGCGCTGACGGCGCTTCACGATTTTCGGGTGCGCGTCCATCTCGATGTGGAGTTGCAGATCCCCTTCGTACCGGCGGCGGTGTTGGGGTATTCGTCGCTGTATCTGCCGCTCTGGGGGGCGCCCTTCATTCTGCGCAGCCGCCGTGAGTTGCGCGCCTTGGCCGTAACTTTGACGGCGGTGATCTTGGCGGCGGGCATCTGTTTCCTCGTCATTCCGGTTGACAATGTTTTTCCGCCGCCGCCCGACGACATGGGCGTCTGGACCGGCCCCGTACGCTGGGCTAAGTTGATCGCCTTGAAATACAACATGCTGCCCTCGCTCCATGTGGCTCTAAGCGTGGTGTGCCTGGCCATCTACGCACGCCAGGCCGGACCGATGGGAAAACTCCTGCTCTGGTCATGGGCGGGCGTCATCGCGCTGTCAACGGTTCTTTTGCATCAGCACTATGTACTGGACGCGGCGACGGGCTTCGCCCTGGGATTGGCCGGCGTCCGGCTGGTTTACGATTCTCAGAAGGGGGCGAATAGGCAATCGGGAGATTTGGGATCTGGTTTGATCGTCGAACGCACCGACCGTTCCTAAGACCACCGTGACAGAAGCGACACTCGCGCGCTTCTCCACCGTTTACGCCGTTTGGCTTCCGCATGCATATCAACCGAGCTTGACAAGCCGAAACTGCACCGTCTGCGATCCAGACCGTTGTCGTCCCGTCCGTTTCGATAATCTTTTCGGTTGGCGTCTCTGCCCGCAGCCGCGTCAGAAGATGGAGTAGAGCCTCGCACAGAATGTGTTTGAAAGCACGAAAGTCGCCGTGCTTCGGAAACAACGGCAGCCTCGCCACCGCCCGATTCAGGACGTGGTACACGAATCCGCCCGGCGGCTGAAGTTGTAACCATTCGTTCCGAGGGTCGAGAGATCAGCAAGACGGCCAGCCAAAGCAGCGCCGGCGCGTCGGAGACGGTGTGAGGCCTCACACCGTCGCGCACGCCTGGGTCATTGCCAGCTTGGCCATGGACAACTTGTAGCAGTTTTCGAATTCGGGGCATTTGGTACATTAGGATGATCAGCGGATTGCCGAGAATCACATCGCCCTTGAATGAGAACAACAACACCAGCGTCACCAGCAACGCGCCAATCGTAACCGGCGTCAAAAGATGTAAGAACTTCTCGCGAAACCAGACCTCTCCCTTGGCCGCCAAAATCCACTTCCGCGAGAGATACCCGGCCACCAGCGGCAACGCGACATAGACGCCGATGGAGAGCAACAGCACCTCCCAGGGGACGGGAAGCTTGCCGACTCCCAGGAGGAAGCCGCCGATCACGCCATACAGAAATAACATCGTCAGCGAATTGATGGCCACCATGATCAGCGTGTGGCCGACGTTGCCGCGGGCCAGGTAACTCCAGACGAGGACCATCGCGGTGCAGGGGGCGACGCCGAGCAAAATGCAGCCGGCAAGATAGCTTCGCCAGAGCGGCACTTCCAGCATCTTGACGCCGTCCAGCAACACCACCGTCCCGGCCCCATACGAGGCGCCGACTTCCAGCGCTGTCCCCAGCGGCAGCTTGACATGATCGACGGCATCGGCCCCGATCAACGGCAACAGCAAGCTGCCAAGGAACCACGAAGCGATGAAGAACATCGTGAACGGTTTCACGGCCCAGTTGACGAACAGGGTCAGGGCCACCGGTTTGTAAGCCCGGCCGGCCTGCAACACCTCCGCGAAGTCGATCTTGACCATGATGGGATACATCATGAAAAACAGGCAGAGGGCAATGGGAATCGAGACGACCGGAGCTCCATCGACCGAAATGGCCATCGCATCGAGCGATCGCGCAAGCCCCGGTGCAATCGAGCCCAGAGCGATTCCGGCGACAATACAGAGCGCGACCCAGATCGTGAGGTACCGCTCGAAAAAACTGATTCCTTGAGGGATCCCGGCTGGACAATTGTCAGTAGCCATGATGACGCACCTCCGTTATTTGCCCATGCCTGTCACACCGCATGCCAAACGTGATGCAACGTGAGATAAACGCCAATTGCGAGAATGGTCGCGCCAGTCGCCTGGCGAACCCACCATTCCGCTTGGGTTAAACGGTTGAAGGCCGCGCCGACGCGCTGGGTTCCAAACACGAATAACACGGCGAACAGAAAAACGGGGAGGGCGGTACCGATGCCATAACGGGCGAACTCGTCGAAGGCCGCGATTTCGAGGGTGCAGGAACCGGAGAATTGCTCCTCCATGCTTGCCACCGCCGTATCCGGCAACACGCCGCGATAGGGGGCGACCATCCGCTCGCGGTAATCGTGGGCAGCCGCTTCCGGATCGATATTCATCGCCCACAGGCGGGGCACGTCGGCGACCGGCGTCGGCGTCTGTCCCAGGCCGGTGTTGAGCACTTCATCCAGGTTGCTGGCCGGGTCGGTGCTCACCAGCAGCACTTTTTTCCCGGCGTCCGCCAGTTGCACGGCCGTCGTGCAGGCGAGCGAGGTTTTGCCGACTCCGCCCTTGCCCGTGAAGAACAGAATGCGCGTCGGTTGCTTGAGAAAGTTCATGATCGATGCTCCTATTTTGTATTGCATCATGGGTAAGTCTTGACCCCTGTCGACGCCCGTCTAGCAGCAGGAGGCGCCGCAGCAGGCCTGCGCTTGCACGGGGACGGCCGATTCGGTCCCGATGCCACACCACTGCGCGAGCTGCGCTCGCGTGGGGTAGATTTGCTCGCTGACGATCCGGCCCTCGCAGCGCACCAGCGGGAGACACCCTACCTGGCCGGCCCGCAACGCCTCCTTGACGTCGTTGTGCGTCGTGAACGCGCCCGGTTCGAACGCGAGGTTATAGCGCCGCACTTCGACGCCCTGCGCCTTGAGCCAGGCGAGATCGGCCGCGAAATGAACCAGAGCCGGGTCGACGCTGGGGCCGCAAATGCCCGTCGAGCAACAGAGCGGCCGGTCATAGACTTCGAGAGTTTTCATGGGGATCTACTTTTGTGAGGAAGCTATTTCGTTTATCGACGATTAACGATGAAAGAGATAAAAAAAACATTCACCAGGAGGCGACCAGTTGTTTGAGACGCGCAAAACCCGCCTGGTTGACGCAATAGCAGACCTTGGGGCCGTCAATTTCCCCCTGGACCAATCCTGCTTCTTTGAGGATTTTCAGATGCTGCGAAACGGTGGATTGCGCCAGGGGCATGGCGTCCACCAGTTCTCCGCAAACACACGTCTTGCGTGCTAACAGGAGCGATAGAATCCGCACCCGCGCCGGATGCGCGATCGCCCAAGCGAGCTTGGCGAGTGCTGCCTCGTTGGCTTCCGTCAGCGGTTCGCGACTTGCCATTGGCACATTGGTGTCGCAGCAGGGTTCCACAGCCATGATTGCCTCTTGATCGTTCATCTACGATTAACGATATCATGGTTGCCCCCGAAAGTCAAGGCAGTCCGGTGCGGAGAGCAAGAAAGGCCCTCGCATCGCGAAGGCCTCTTTTTGATTTACGTTTAGAGCGCGGCGCCGAGCGACTCTACCGCCAGTGCGTCAGCAACCCTGCGTCCACCAACTCGCGGCGGAAGCGGGGTTCGCCGCCGAAGCCGTTGTAGGAGATGCTGGACGGGTCGAAGATGTGGAAAGCGCGAAAAAGAAGACGCAGCTCGATTCGCTCTCAAGACAGCATCCCTCCCTCGTCCTCCCGGTTCTCGCGTGGCCGGCCCAACACTCGCAGGGTTGCTTGGAGGCCCAACCGTCGCGCCGTTTTTTCTACGACGACGCCGCGTTTGCCGGCCTGGGCGAAAGGGTGTTTTTCGCGATCCCAATCGCCGTATGCGGCTCGACATAGGAACAGATGATTGCGCGCGGGGTTCAGCTCATCGGCGAGCAGCGCGTCGAGGTACTTCACGTAATCGGTGTCGAGATTGACGGGACACGATGGCGGGCAGGACTTTCCTGGTCCACTTCCGGTCTAGGGACGCGTCCTAGGCGACATTGCCAATCGAAAGGGCCTGTCATGGTTTTACGATTGTGAAGCAAAACGGCATGGGTGGCTTGACAAAGAGGCTTCCACTAGGCAATAATTGGCGTATGTGGCGGCATGGTCGAAAAAACCTGTGGGGATTTTGCGCCTGGGCGACGATGGCCTCCACGTTGTTTGGGGTTTTTCCACAAGTCTCGTGCCGTTGCCCGAATGGCCAGGTCAAGCTGTTCTGCATCCGTTCCGTTTTGGGCCAATCTGGCTGCTGCGATGGATCCTGTTGCCCGAACGGCGCCAATTCGACGGGGTCCAATCCGAGAGTCGAGCCTCGGAAAAAGTGTTGCCTCAAGGTTGCGAGCGCGGCACAACCACGAACGTTGCGGAACCGCGTCTTGTCCCAAGATGAATGTGAAAAGGGGTCGCCCCGAGGTCTTACTCTCGATCAAGCGGGGTGCCAAAAGACGCTGGTTTCTCCACAACCCCGGTCTCAGTCCCGCGTGGAAACAACCGACAACTTCGACCATTTGTCGCTAACGTTTCTTGTTGTCCCCCCTTCTGAAATGACGGCTTCGCGTTTGGCGCGGAATGCGGCCCAATTTTGGGCGCACTGCGCACCACCGCCAACCGATCTCGTCACACTTCTTCAGCACCTCACGATTTAGTCGCCTCCTTTCTCATTGAGCGCATCAAGGGCCACTCCGCGCGCTCTGTCCCGTTCGCGCTCCCACACTGTTCAAACATTTATTCGATTGCCATCGTTTCCCCCTCACCAACGGAGGTGCTACCGTGTTTCCGCGTACTTTTCTCGCAATCGCGACTTTTCTCGCGTTCTCCTGCCTTTTTTACACCACCGGTTGCGGCGGCAAGCAAGACGCCGACCCATCCGGCAAGACGATGCGCGTGACGGTGGATGTCACGGGAATGACCTGACCGACCGCGTGCCCGCCGCGCGTGCGCGACGCTTTGTCTTCCCTTTCCTGGGTCAAGGATGTGACCGTCCATTATGACCGCAAACAGGCGACCTTTGTCGCCGAACGCGCGAGTTTCGACGAGGCTGCCGTTAGCCGCGTTCTCGAGGAAGCCGGCTTCGGAATGAAGGCGATTTCCAAGTAGTTCCCCCCTCACCCTACCCTCTCCCCCGTTACTCCCCCGGAGTACCGGGGGAGTAACGGGGGAGAGGGAGATGATGTCCGTATCCTGCCCGCGCGCCCCGGAGCGCGACGCAGAGCATACCTGCAAAATCGAGGAGTAAGCCATGACCGATCGTGATCTCAAACGACAAGCGGCTCAAGCGGAAGCAACTTCAGTTGCGGACGAAGGTGGCCTGAGGCCGCCGCCGGGTTTGGGGTACTGGAGAAGGGTATGGTGGTGGTTTCATTTTCTTATCCTGGTCAAGTTGGCTCGGTTGCGTTTCATTGCCATCCTCGTGTTGATCGGCGTCGTGATCGTCAAGTGGGACACGCTCGTCGCGTATTACGATCGCTGGACGCGTCCTGCCAATGCGGGACAGGCCGCCAGTTCCAATTACGAGTGGTTCTGCCCGATGCACCCGGCCGTGGTGCGGGACAACCCCAAGGACAAATGTCCCATCTGCTTCATGCCGCTCTCCAAAAGGGCGAAAGGAGACGGCCATGAGGAACCGCTGCCGCCGGGGGTCGTCAATCGCGTTCAACTGTCGCCCTATCGCGTGGTCTTGGCGGGCATAAACACATGGGAAGCGAGATACTTGCCCCTGGAGAAAGAGATCACGACGGTCGGTTTCGTCGAATTCAACGAGCGCGAGGTCAAGCAAGTGGCCGCGCGCGTCAAGGGACGGTTGGACACGGTATTCGTGAACGAAACGGGCCAAATGGTACACGCGAATGCGAAGTTGGCATCTCTGTATAGCCCGGATCTGGTCATCACCGTGCAGAACTTGCTGGACGCCGATCGCAGCAAGAACGCGGAACTGATCCGCGCCGCCCGGGATCGACTCAAACTCTGGGGCATCAAAGAGGGTCAGATCCAGGAGATCCTTCGCACCAAGATGCCGATTACTCACCTGACGATCCACTCGCCCATCGAAGGGCATGTGACCAGAAAGTATGTCAAAGAGGGCCAATACGTCGAGGAGGGATCGCCCTTATATGAGATCGTCGATCTGAAATCCGTCTGGATCCAGGCGCAGATTTACGAGGAAGACATACCGTTTCTTCCCGCCCATTCGCATAAAGCGGGCGCGGATGTGGGGCGCGGCCTGTCGGTCGCGGCTGCCACTTCGGCTTACCCCGGCCGTTGGTTTTCGGGGCGACTGACCTTTATTTTTCCCCATGTCGATCCGGACACGCGCACGGTGACGGTTCGATTCGAGTTGGACAATTCCGACTACAAGTTGAGGCCGGGGGCCACGACGACCGTCAAACTCACGGTCGCTCCGAAGCGGGTGCCGGCCATCACCGATCAGGTCGCCTTGGACTGGGCGCGCGAGAATGTCGCGGACGGGGCGGCCCAGGCTTTCCTGTCGTTGGTCCAACCCGAGCGCCTCACGGGGTTGGCGCCGCTTCTGCACGCCGCCGTCCAAACAACGCTATTGCGCCAGGGTCTTGTCCTGGCGGTGCCGGAGGGCGCGGTGATCGACACGGGCAGCATGAAGCTCGTCTATCGCGAGGTAGGCCCGGCGGAATTCGAAGGGGTGAAGGTGGAATTGGGGCCGAGGATGCGGAGCGCCGACATCGAGTACTACCCGGTCTTTTCCGGCATCCACCCGGGAGACAAGGTCGTGGCGGCCGGCTCCTTCCTCCTCGACGCGGAGACCCGGCTCAATCCCGCCGCCGGCTCCATTTACTACGGGGGCAGCAGCGGCGGAACTTCGTCCAGCAGCACAGTGCGCCCAACCACGCCGACCGATCCGGAAGCGACCGTCAAGGCCTCCATCGCGAAACTGGGCGCCGAAGAAGATCGACGCTTGGCGACGGAGCAGAAGTATTGTCCCGTCATGAAAGATAGTCGCTTGGGCCTGATGGGAACGCCGGTGAAGGTAATGCTGGCGGGAGAGCCGGTGTTCTTATGCTGCGCTTCCTGCCGGAGGGACGCCTTCGCTCATCCCAAGGAAACGCTGGCAAAGGCCAAAGCGTTGCGGAAGAAGCACGGTTCTCCCTGAACCTTGTATGGGTACACGGGGGGCGGCAGCAGGTCAGGCGAGTGATCGGGTAGCGCTGACCTTGTCTTGCACTTGTTGCTCGCTCCCCATCTTTTCGGACAAGCTAGCAGCGTGTCCTACGCCCGTAGCGCAAGCTGCCAGCTTGCTCGAACGAAATACGGCGGACCTCCCAGCGGCTGGAATTGACTGAGATTGCACCATGATCGAAAAAATCATCGAAGCCTCCATCCGGAACCGCTTCATCGTACTTTTCTTGGCGGGCGTTCTCGCCGTCTGGGGCGTTTACGCGGTCCTGGACACGCCGGTGGACGCGATCCCGGACTTGAGCGAAAACCAGGTGATCGTCTTCGCGGACTGGATGGGCCGCAGCCCGATGGAGATCGAGGACCAAGTCACCTATCCCTTGTCGCGCAAGCTTCAGGGGCTTGCGGGCATCAAGGCGGTGCGCTCTTCCTCCGAGTTCAACTTTTCGATGATCACGTTGATCTTCGAGGACGGGGTCGACTTCTATTTCGCCCGGCAACGGGTCACCGAAAAGCTGGCCGAGGCGGCAAACTTCCTGCCGACGGGGGTTGTGCCGTACCTCGCGCCGGACGCCACGGCGCTGGGTCAGATTTACTACTACACCGTCGAGCCGAGCCCGGTCCATCCGATTGACCCGGGCAAGCTCTGGGCGCTCAACAAGTTTCAGATCGTGCCGGTGCTCAACTCCGCGGCGGGCGTCGCCGACGTGGCGACGCTCGGCGGCACGCCTGTCGAATACCAGATCGACGTACGCCCCGAGTCGCTGCGCGCCTATGGCGTCACGCTGGGGGAGCTTTACGCGGCGGTGGCGCGCAGCAACTTATCCGTGGGCGGCGGCGTTGTGCAAAAGAACCGCGCCGAATATCTGGTGCGCGGCGTGGGTTGGATCAAGGACATGCGCGACATCGAGAACACGGTGGTCAAGGAGGTGAACGGAACGCCTCTCTATGTCAAGAACCTCGCCGTCGTCCAAATGGGAGTGCAATTCCGCCGCGCCGTCTACGAGAAAGACGGCAGCGAAGTGGTCGGCGGAATCGTCCTCATGCGCCACGGCGAGAACCCTCTGGCGGTGACGCGAAGGGTCAAGGAAAAGATCCAGGAACTGCAGCCCTCCTTGCCGCCGGGCGTCCGCATCTTGCCCGCCTACGACCGGACCCGCCTCATCAACGGCGCCATCCATACGCTCACGGAGGTGATGTGGCACGAGATGGTCATCGCCGCGATCGCCATTTTGCTGATCCTGACGCACCTGCGGAGCGTGTTCGTCATTTGCGTCACATTGCCCCTGTCGGTCCTTTTCTCGTTCCTGATAATGTGGCTCTTGCGACGCTTCGGCATCATCGACATTCAGGCCAACATCATGTCGCTGGCCGGCATCACCATTTCCATCGGCATCCTGGTCGATCAGGCCATCGTGATGACGGAAAACGCCACCCACCACTTGAAGGAGAAATTCGGCGACAAGAAAGTGACCGGCGATACCCGCGAGATAGTAATCCCCGCGTGCAAGACGGTGGGAAGGCCGATTTTCTTCTCGGTCCTGATCATGCTGATCTCGTTCATTCCGGTCTTCATGCTCAGCGGCCGGGAAGGAAAACTTTTTCATCCCCTGGCGTTCACGAAGTCGTTCGCCCTGATCGGCACGGCCCTCATTTCGGTGACGCTGGTGCCCGCGCTCATTCCCACGTTCATCCGGGGCCGCTTGAAAAGCGAGGAGGAAAACCGGATCGTCCGCAGCTTCATCCATATTTACAAGCCGCTTTTGACCTGGGCATTGCCGCGGCGCAACCTGGTGATGTGGATGTTCGCGGCGTTGTTGATCGTCGCGGCCGGCATGTTTCCGTTGCAGGCGGTGTTTGGACAGGGCGCTTCGGAAACGGCCTGGAAAAGCAGCTACCTTATTGTCTTGGCATGCGTAATAACCCTGACCGTGCTTTTTACGCGGGGATTCCATTGGCAGCTTGTCGCCTTTGCCAGCCTGGTGTTGCTCGGGTTGTGGGCGTATGGGTTCCAAAAGATTGGCGTTTCGTTCATGCCGGCGCTCGATGAAGGGACGACGCTGGACATGCCCATCACCGTTCCGCGCACGAGCGTCACACAATCGGGCGACGACCTGAAGCATCGCGACGGCCTCTTGCGTAGTTTCCCGGAAGTCGAATCGGTCATCGGCAAAGTCGGTCGTGCCAACACCCCGACCGATCCGGCGCCTCTGGACATGGCCGAAACATTGGTGAACTATCGGCCCAAGGCGCATTGGCCCAAGCGTGTCCTCAAGTTTCAGGATGCCGTGCAACAGACGCGGGCGGCGCTCACCGCCCTGGAAGCGAACGGCTTCGTCGCGCGGGCCGCCCTGGAGGACGACCGCGACAATCTCATCAACGACGCCACGCAGAAGGCCCTGGAGCGCTTCGACGAGACGATGCGCGCGCTGGCCCTCTTGCGTTACCGTGAATTCGAAAAACGCCTCGGTCCCATTTTGACCCGCTTCGTCGTGTCCGAGACCGTTCGTCGATTCAAGGAGTCCGGCCACTTACGCTGGAACGGCGAGGATCGGGAAGAAATGCTCGTGGACGATTTGACGGAAAAGTTGACTCCCGGTTACGCTCACTGGTTGGCGCAACGCCCCGCGCTGGAAGACGTGACGCGCATCAGTTGGGCGGTCGCCGACAGGCTGGAAGCCGAGGGGATTCTCGCCGACGGACTCGACGCCCTCCAACTTCATCATTCCCCGTTGGGCGGCCTTTGGGCTCAGGTTGGCCAACTGTGGGGCGCCGAGAAGAAGACGTTTTTCGCGGATCTCCTGGCCGCCGTCGAAACGGAACGGTTGAGGCTCTGGCAAACGAATGTCAAAGAGGTCAACTGGGAATTGCTTGACCGAGGAACGGAAGGGTACACCTGGTATGCCCTGGAGGAACTTGTCCAAGGAACGAGCAAGGTTCCCGAACTCAGCGCTGCGCCCCGAGGACAAGCTTCCCGGAAGTTCGCCCACGAAGCGATCCGGACGCAGCTCGGACAAAGCTACGACAAGAAGGCCTTTGAGCCGTTTCAGGAACTGCGGCAGTCTCTGGAAGGGCCATTCAAGGCGAGCGTCTTCCTATGGCCGCGCCAGAGCGGGCCCAAGGGGGATCTGGTCGATGACGAGATGGGCCGCGTTTTGAAGGTTCCCGGCTGGAGCAACATCTTCACGCAGCCGATCATCAATCGCATTGAAATGCTCTCGACGGGCGTGCGCACGGACATCGGCATCAAGGTGTTTGGCCCGGACCTGCCGACCATCGAGCGGGTCTGCAAGGACATCGAAGCGGTCATCAAACCGTTGAATGGAGCGCGCGACACGATTGCTTCCCCCATCATGGGCAAAGGCTATTTGGAAATCGACATCGACCGCGAGAAAGCCGCCCGCTACGGCATCAGCGTGGAGGACATCCAGAACGAGATCGAGGTGGCGCTGGGCGGACGCATCATCACGTACACGATCGAGAAGCGCGATCGATATCCGGTCCGCATTCGTTATGCCCGGGCAAGCCGCGAGGACGAGGAATCAGTCCGCCGATTGCTGGTGAGCGCGGGAAGCATGGCCACTCCCATGGCGACGACGCTGCCCTCGATGTCGACGCCTACCTCGCCGCCGGCGACGAGCGAGACACGCCCCACGCACGAAGCCGCGTCGCCGCACGCACCCAAGGGGAAAATGCTTGTGCCGCTGGCCGCGGTCGCGGACGTGCGCATCACGGAAGGGCCGGCCATGATTCGCAGCGAGAATAGCCAACTGATGAGCTACGTCACCTTGAACGTGCGCGGCCGAGACATCGTGGGCTTCGTCGACGAAGCCCAGCGGGTGGTGGCGCAGAAAGTAGTGCTGCCGGAGGGTGTTCACATCGAATGGAGCGGGGAATTCGAACACCAGGTTCGGGCGGCCAAGACGCTCCGGGTCGTATTCCCCGCGGTGATCGTCCTCATCTTCCTGATCTTGTACATGACCTATAAAGATTTGGCGGACGCGTCCCTCATGATGATGGCGGTCCCGGAAGCCCTCGCGGGCGGCATCTTTTTCATGTACCTTTTCCCCAAAATCATGAACGGCTGGGACAGCCCGCCCATGGATTTCAGCGTCGCCGTGTGGGTCGGCTTCATTGCCTGCTTCGGCATGGCCACCGAAACCGGCATCATCATGCTCGTTTACTTGCGGGAAGCCATCGAGAAGCGGGGCGGACTGGAAAAAATCCAGTCGCTCGACGAGTTGCGCCAGGCCGTGATCGAAGGGGCCGCCCATCGTCTTAGGCCGAAGCTCCTCACGGAGGGTGTGGCCATCATCGCCATTTTCCCCATGGTGTTCGCAACCGGGGTGGGAGGCGAGATCCTCGCGGCCATGGCGTTGCCCGTTCTGGGCGGTTTGCTGATATCGGATGAAGTGGTGGACTTGTTTCTGCCCGTGCGCTTCTACTGGGTCCGGCGCGGAAGGTGGCTGAAGCTGCACCAGGGAAAGGCTGCGGCGCCACAACAAGGGGAGAGCGCTTTTCCGCCGACGGAGGTCAACAATGCCAACGGCAAGATCATCGAGGTCAGCACGCAGGCCTCCTCCGCTGGTTAGCAACGTTCGATAAATAATCTCCCGATTCTTCTGCCGCTTGCGGCTTAGCGTTCGTTTCGCGCGTCACTTCACCTCCGCGAACGGAGTGCCCACAACCCGTTCGAGCGTGGCCCAGCGCCGGTGATAATCCGCGACCGTTTCGTAATACCGATCCTGGATCGTGGTCTTTTGCCGCTGCGCTTCGATCAGGCTCAAGAAGGGGATTTTTCCGGTCACATACGCGGATTGAGCGGAGTCGACATTCGCCTTGGCGGCCGGACGAAGTGTCTTTTCATAGAGCAGGACGGCCCGTTCGGCCTTGCGCACTTTCTCGTAGGCCTCTTGAACCTGGAACGCCATTTGGTCGACGAGACGATCCAACTCGGCGCGACGCTGCGCCAGCTTGGCCTCGGCCTCGGCGACGCCGGCGTAACGCCGATCCTGCCGAATCGGCAAATTCAAACGCACGCCGACTTGCGGCCGGAGCGGCTTCTCTTGCCAAAAGGCGTCGTATCCCGCCATCAACTCGAAATCGGGACAGAATTCCTTTCGCGCCAATCCCACGTTTGCTTCTTCGGCCCGGACTCTCGCTAACAGCGCCTGGACGTCCGGTCGGGCACTCAGAGCCTGATCACGAAGGAGCCGGACATCGGCGACCGGCGGACGAGACGGCAATGTCGAGGGGGGAGACAGGATGGGTTGATCGGGGGGAAGGTGCATCAACGTGTTGATTCGGGCCACCGCGATGCCGTGCGTTTCTTCCAGGGTCAAAGTGCGTTCCTGTTCCCGACCGATTTCGACTTCCGCTTGCAGCATGTCCTGCTGCGAGACGAGGCCGGTCGCGTAGCGGGATTGCGCGTTCTTCTTGAATTCGTTCAGGAGGGCGAGGTTTTCTCGGTTGACCTCCAAGGCGCGCGCCACCAGGTAGTAATCGTAAAAAGCGGATCGGGCGAGTTCGACCAGTTGAAGACGGATGTCCTCGACATCCCGACCGGCGGCGCCGGCCTCCGCCAAGGCGGCCTGGCCTTTCAGGTTCAGCTTTCCGGGGAAGGGAATTTTTTGGGAGATTTCAAGCATGTAAGCGAAGTCCACGCTGTCGGCGCCGATAGATCCCGGTCCGATCTTCGCGCCAGCCATCGGATCATCGAGCGAAGTCACTTGCGGGTAGCGTGCGGAAGCCGCTTGCCACGCCGCGACCATCTGGGCCACACTGGGATTGCGCGTCAGCACCGTCTCGATGAATTGGTCTTCGGCCAATTCTCCCTTTTGGACAAGTGCGTGTGAGGCGAGTGTGATGGGGGAGGCAGGCGGTCCCAGCGATGCTCGTCTCGAATGGGAATTGGCGGGGTTTGCGACAGCCTCGGCCCGCGCGGGTAGGATTTCAGCGCGGGAGACGGATGCTCTGTTGGGTCCGGGGAGAGAACACCCCCCGATGAATAAGATGGTCGTCCAAATGCCGATGCGTTTACCGCCCAATCCGTGCATGGTTGCCTCGTCTGGTCAAAGGACCGGCATTAAGAAATCCACTGCGGATCGGGTAGCGTAACTCTTTCATCGGCCGATAGAATCGTTAACTTCAGCACAATTCGTACAGTCGGACGGCCTGTTTCCGTTTCCACGAAAAAAAGAGGCCCTCGCATTGCGAGAGCCCTTCGTTCATTTGGATTTGTGGCCAATGCGACCTTATCGCCAGTGCGTCAGCAACCCGGCGTCCACCAATTCGCGGCGGAAGCGGGGTTCGCCGCTGAAGCCGTTGTAGGAGATGCTGGACGGGTCGAAGATGTGGAAGGAGAAGATGTTGTCGGAGCCGCGTACTCGGCCGTACCAGTCGCGGAAGCCCTGGAAGTCGCGGGCGTGCTTGAGGGTGGAATCGTGGCAGCGCATGCACGATTCGCTGGTGACGGCGACAAAGGCGCCCTTAAAATTCTTGGGGACGACGTGGAAGGCGGCGTCGGTCGAGGGGGCGTGGGCCTCGGTGCCGTCTTCGCCCTTTTTCCATTCTTGGCCCAGGGCGGACTTGAAGGGAGTTTCGAGCAGTTTGCGCACCAGATCATGATCGATCGCCGGCAGCTTGGTGGAAAGAGCCGTCGAATCAAAGGTGATCAGGTCGTGATTATTCGTGATGCGGAGCACCTTCTCGTCGTCGGAGTCGCCGTTTACGATCTTGACGAGTGCGGGATTGTCCTTCCACTTGGGATCCAGTTGCTTGATGCGTTTGGCGAGTTCGGCGTGGGTGGTGAAGGGGCGGAAGGCGTTCATGGTCCAGCCCTTTTCGGTGCGAGTGCGGGTGCGCAGCTCGAACGTGAAGTCGTAGCCTTGCGGGTCGGTGACCATCAAGATTTCGCCGAAAATCGTGCCGGGGCGGTATTGCCAAACGAAGGAGCCCATGCCGCCGTCGCGGGGGAGGCGTTCGCGCCACCAGAGGATGGCATCGCCCTTGGGGAAGGAGACGAAGCGGATGGCCTTGAAGTTGGGGCTGTCGTGCAATCCGGCGGGGGAACCCCAGGGGAATTCGCGGTTGGCGCTGCCGAAGGGTTCACTGGCGACGGCGCTAATGTTGTACGAGGGGCTATGGACGCCGGTGAGCAGGCCGTCCCAATTTTGGTAGGCGCGGGGCATGGCGCTGTCGTCGTAGAAAGTCAGGTCTTTCTTTTTCAGATCGTTGAGCCAGGCGTCGTTGGATTTGGGCCAAAAGTTCAAATATTGTTCGTGCGTTTTGTCGCTGACCAGGCGTAGGCGCGCTTTTTCGTCGGCGAACGCCGACGGAGCGGCAACGGCGAATGTGAGAGCAAATAGGGAGAGAGCCTTCTTCATACGTTTTCCTCCATGGGAACAAAACAAAGGTGCGGACACACGCGGGCTGGCCAAACGAAGAGGCCGACCCAGGGCATGGGGAAACAGCATAGGGACGCACTTACCCGCCCGGGCAAGGGACCCAATCGAACCAAGATGTAAGAAAAGGGTTGATAGAGTGAGCCACCGGCCGTGCTTGTGAAACCGGCTCCCAGCCGGCACGAGCAAGACCCCAACATTAGCGCCGCGTGCGGGCCGGCAGAACCTCACAAGTCGCCGGATCGCTACTCCAAGGGGACGGGCGTGATTTACCCATCCTTCCCGGCTTGTGCAGATTAAGCCGGTTAATCGACGCTAACTTCCTACGTCCCGTTTAGGGGTTGCTAACATCGGCGGCAAGGGTGGTCGGGAAAGTTTTCAACGACGAAATCTCGCGTACGAGCCGGACGCGTTAGCGACGGAACGACCGCGACCGTCGCTTACGCGTCCGGCTCGTTCCATTTGCCTCGGACCTTCCAGCCGAGGGTTTTCATTTCAACCCTTGACAGACGCCCCCTTTGCCGCGAAGTTACCTCTATTCCATCCTGAGCGGACATCACCAGAAATCGGACATTTTCATGCACCGCGCTTCGATCTCTCCCGTTGCCAAACGAATGTTGGCCGTCTTCCTTCTTGTCGTGGCGCCGAGTGTACCTCTCGCCGCTCAGGAAACGAAAAAACTCCCCATTCCGTCGCAGGCGGCAACGGACAAGGCCGCCGCGTTGGTCAATGAACTGTTCAAGATCGAGTTAACGCGGGCGGCCAAAGAGGCCGAATTCCTTTCGCCGCTGGCGATTCGATTCCTCGACGAGGGCCGAGATACCCGCGACTATCCGGCGGGCCGTTACGTATTGTTGGAACGCGCCCGGCAGATGGCGTCGAAGGCCGGCGACGGTCCAACGGCGCTGGCGGCGATTGAGGAGATGGCTCAGAGTTTCGACATCGGCGCCGGCATCGCACTGCGGTTAAAGATCGAGGCGCTAGGGTTGGCCAGCGCGGCCGCGACGACGCCCACGGGCTATCAGACGCTGGTCGATCTTTCTTTGGCATTATTGGACGACGCTCTGTCTGCCGACGATTACGCCTCCGCGACCAAGCTCGTTGAGGCCGCCGACGCCGCGGCGCGAAAGCTGCGCAATGTCCCGCTGGTGGCGGCCGTCCGCAAGCGACAAACGGAGGTTACACGTCTGGAAAAGGAATTCGCGCGCTGGAAACCGTTCGCGGATACGCTGACGGCCAAGCCGGGCGACCCGAAGGCGAACCTGGAGATGGGCAAATATCAGGCGTTCGTCAAGGGAGACTGGGAGCGAGGGCTTCCTCTGTTGGCCAAGGGAGACAATGACGCCTTGCGGACGCTGGCGAAAAAGGATCTCGCCGATCCGCGCGACGGGCCGGCGCAGATGGCGGTCGCCGAGGCGTGGCTGGAAACAGCCTCGGGATTGGACGGGACGATGCGCGTCCACGCCCTCTTGCGCAGCTATCACTATTTTCTCCAGGCCCTCGGCGAACTTGACGGCGCGCAACGCAAGAATGCGGAAACGAAGCTGCAAGCGATTCTGAAAAACTTGCCGCCGGAGTATCAAATCGGCGAGATTACGGGCGAACTGCGCAAGTGCGAGGGAAATTCCGGACCGATGTACGGCGTCTCCTTCTCGCCGGACGGCAAGAAACTCGTCGCCTGCGGAGCGGACGGGGCGCTGCATATCTTCGATGTCCGCACCGGCAAGGAATACCGCCGTCTCGACGGGCATTCCGGACGAGTCTGGACCGTCGCCTTCGCGCCCGACAATCGGCGCATTCTCTCCGGCGGCTTCGATTCGTCCATCCGCCTTTGGGATCTGGTCAGCGGACGCGAAACCCGCAAGCTGCCGGGTCACACCGACTACGTTCGCGACGTCGTCTTCAACCGCGACGGGCATCTCGCCTTGTCCGGCGGAGACGACCGCATGGTTCGGCTTTGGAACCTCACCACCGGCACGGAAGTCCGCTCGTTTCCTGGTCACAATCACTTTGTTTGGAGCGTCGCACTGTCGCGCGACGGCAAGAAGGCCCTCTCCGGCAGCCTCGACAAGACCATCCGACTCTGGGACGTGGAGGCGGGCACACTTATCAAGAAGCTGGTGGGACATGGCGACACCGTCCTCTCCGTCGCCTTCACGCCGGATGGACGCAAGGCGATTTCCGGCAGCACCGACAAGACGATCAAGATTTGGGATTTGGAAACCGGTGAAGCCGTCAAGACGTTGACGGGACATAAGGGTTACGTACACAGTGTCGCCATCTCTCCGGATGGGCGCCGCGCGTTGTCGGCGAGTCAGGACAAGACGCTCCGCCTTTGGGATTTGCAGACGGGCGAGGAATTGCGCGTCCTAGAAGGCCACACCGATCAGGTCTGGTTTGTCGCCTTCTCGCGCGACGGACGCTACGCCGCCTCCGCCGGACAGGACGGTTCGGTACGCATCTGGGGCAACACAAAGTAATACTGGCGAGTACGGTGCGGCGTCGGGCGCCTTTTCCACTGACCGCTTGCGGCTTAGCGTCCGCCTCGCCTATCCAGAACTTCTGGTATCCAGCCTCGAAGAGTCCTCCGCCATGAGCCAAGTTTTCTTCGGAATCAGCGCGGAGAACATGGCTCGAAAACTGGGCGAATCGCTTGCGCAGGATTCGCCGCGCGATCCGTTCCTGTCCATCGACATTCTAGTGCCGAACCCTTACCTGGGCAAATGGCTGCGGCTGCAACTCGCTCGACAGCTTAACGTCGTTTTCAATGTTCGTTTCCTTTCGTTCGAACAGGCGATCTGGGATCTGTTGCGTGAACTCGACACACGCCCGCAACCGCCGGAAGCGCTGAGCGGCGAGCTTTATCGCTTCCTGGTGCTCAGCGTACTATTGGAATACCGCGGAAAGGAACTCGACGGCTTACGCGCCTATCTGGGTCACGCCGACAAGGACAGCGTTCCTTGGTGGCGACGCGCCTGGAACGTCTCCGATCGCATGGCCGGCCTGATCCGGGATTACGAATATCACCGGCGCGAAGCGTTCATCGGCCCTTGGCTGGGACATCACCCGGCCAAGCCCACGTTCACGTCGCACGATCAACAACTGGAGCGGGCGCAGGGGACGTTGTTCCACGAGATCATCCGCGAGCCCGATGGTCGGCGCGCGTTTTTGAACAAATCGGCCGGCCACAACTTCAAGACGCTGCCGCAGTATGCGGGCGAACTCATGGAAGAGGTCAAGCCTCCACGACCCGCGGAGCCGTTGCGGCGCGTGACGCTGTTCGGCATCACGCAAATGTCGGAGTTGCATGTTCGCGCCCTCGCCTGGCTATCGGGTTACTTCGATTTGCAGTGTTATTTCCTGTCGCCCTTCACCCCGCTGCTGGACGACGCGCAACCCGAGCGTTTGCGGTCGACGCTGGACGATCTTCGCGCGGACTATGCGCGCGAAGACGCGCTCGGTTTGGTGCGGCGTTGGAAGCGAGCAGGCTTCGAAAGCCTGGGTCGGCTCCAAGATTTGGTGACGCCCTTGGGACCGATTCCTTGGAACGTGGTTGACGAACCGCCGCGCGTGCCGCAAGTGTCGACCGTCCTTACATCGCTGCAGGCCGCCTTGTTGGAGCGGCCGACTGAAAAGAAGCTTCCGCAGGATACGTCGCTGCAAGTCGTCGGCTGCCCCGGCATCCGCCGCGAGGTCGAGACTGTCTACGATTCCATCGTTCACAATCTGCATGCGGACAAGGATCTTCGGCTCACCGACATTGCCGTCTTGGTCACGGACATGGAAACGTATCGACCCGCGCTGAAGGCGCGGTTCGAGCGCGAGGACAAGATCGGCTACAGCCTGATCGATCATTCCGCCGCGGGGGTCAGCCTCTGGGGGCAGGCGCTCCTTAATATGCTGGATCTCGCCCAGGAGAATTTCTCGCGAAGCCAGGTTTTTGAAGTGTTGCTCAATCCTTGCGTGCTGGCCCGGTTGGGCGTTGACCGCGCCAAGGCATCGGTCTGGCTACACTGGGCTGAGGAACTCGGCGTGTATCATGGTTGGGACGCCGACGAACGCAAGGAACGCGGACAGGTTGCCGAGGCCCGCTTCGCCTGGCGGCAAGCGTTGCAACGGCTGCGTTTAGGCCGATACATGGACGCGGACGCCGATGCGGGAGACGGCTCTGTCCGCTTCGGCGAATTGGTTCCTCACCTCGACATCCATAGCGGCGATCGCGAGCAGTTGGACGCGTTCTGCCGAGCCGTCGAAGGGCTTCTGCCGGTTCTCATCCGCTTGCGCTCGGCGCGGGAGAACGGCCGTTGGTGGGCGGAAAAGATTCGCTTTCTGTCTCGCACATTCTTGGCGATTCCGGAAGATCGACCCTCCGAGGCCCGCGTTCGGGAAGAGTTGCTTTCCAGCCTGGAACACCTGGAACTTTGGGACGCCCTGCACGGTAAGAACTCCGAAAAGGCGGCGATTCCCCTGGCGCTGGTGCGCGAGTTCGTCAACTCGGGCATACAAGGAATCTCGGCTAGCCAAGGGCAACCGCTGGTCGCCGGCGTCACCATCTCGGCGCTGCAACCGATGCGGCCCGTGCCGTTCAAGATCATCTACGTCTTGGGCATGAACGAGACGTTGTTTCCCGGCAGGAATGCGCTTTCGTCGCTCGATCTGCGCAGCCATGCTCCGCGCGAACCGGGCGATATTTTGCCGGCCGAGCAGAATCTCCTGCTCTTGCTCGAAGTCGTACTTTCCGCGCGGGGCAAACTCTATTTCTTCTATAACAATCGCGATCTGCAGAAAGACGAGGAACTGCTGCCCGCAATGCCGCTGGCGCAACTGCGACGTTTTTTGAGTGAGAGCATTGTCAAAGAAGAGTTTCAGTTCATCGCGGACGTGCCGCTGCATTCACATGGAAACGTGTTCCATCCCCGCCCGCAACGCGCGTTTGAAGACGTGCTTCAGACGCGAGACGCTTACCCGCGCGGCATGGCTATCCTTCAGGAGATCACGAACGGCAACCTAAAACTCGATCCAAAGCAACTCGCTGATTTGGAGCAATGGCGCGGCACGCACCGGCCCCAATTCGCGATGCCCTCGACCGCCGACGCGCCGACTTCGTCCAAACCGGTGACGATCCGATTGAAGGACCTGCGCGACTTCTTGTTCAACCCGGCGCTGGCGATGATTCGCCGCCGCCTGCGGATCGAGGAAGACCGTGAGGAAGAGGAAGGCCGGGACGACGAACCATTCGTCTCGGCGTTTTTTCCCCGGCACAATATGTTGCAGCACGCGCTGCGCGAAGCGATCCGCCGGCATTTGGCCGGGACGTTGCCAAACGATGTCGCGGCATGGTCTGAGTTCGTCGACCCGGCGTTTCTAGATGCGCAACTTCGCTGCCAGGCGCCGGGCGGCGCGTTTGGCGAATTGGATTGCGCGGAGTTGCGCGAGGAATTTCGGGCGCGCGTGGAGGGCGACGAGAAGTCGCAGGGGTTGAAGGCGTTCCTCGAAGCGCGCTCGGCCGAGTCGTTTCAAGGGCCGATCCTGCTCGGGGAAAGTAACACGCCTGTAGGAGCGAAAGTTCATTTGCCCGCGCTGAGACTGCAAATTCCAACGGCTGGTCCGGCGAACGAATTTCACGAAGCCTGCCTGATCGGGCATTGCGAATTCGCGTGGAAGTCCGACGAGTCTTTGGAACTGCTTTTCTATTCCTATGCCAAAGAGGCTCCAAAAGATCCGCTTTCGAAATCGCTTCTTGATCCGTTGTTGTTTTGTCTAGCCCTACTCGCGCTCGATCCCGCGGACACCGGCGAGTTGCCCCATTGCGCGCGAGACTTGGTGAATAGGCGGTGGAGTTTTCATTTCCTTCACGGGAAGGGGCTAAAAACGTGGACAGTGGAACCCGGAGCGATCTCGCCGACGGAAGCCCGCATGTATCTGACCGACCTGACGGCGGCCTTCGAGAAGGGGGACGCTCGTGAATTGCTGCCGCTGGCGCCTATCGCCTACAAGACGGATCTTTATCAAGCGGCCATCGGATCCGCGGAATCGCAGTTGAGCGAAGCGGAGTTTCAATCGGAACTGCGCGAGGCCATCGAGGCGAGCCGGGATTCTCCGATGGAGTCGAATTGGGACGATCCGCTCTTACAGATAGTAAACGCGGACGTTCCCGAGGATGCGCTCGCACGTTGCCGGCGTCGCTATGAGCCGCTCGTGCGCGGATTGACGGCCGTGAAGGTGGTAGCGCCGAAAAAGCCCCGCAAATCCCGCAAGAAATAATGGCGGAAAAACGTATGAGGCAATTCGACCTGGATCGACATAATTTCGTTGAAGCGTCGGCGGGGACCGGCAAGACGTACAACATCGAGCAAATCGTCCTGCGCCTCTTGACGGAGAAAAAGATCGCACTGGACCGCATCCTCGTCGTCACGTTCACCGAAAAGGCCACGGGCGAACTCAAGAACCGCCTGCGCAAATGCCTGGAGAAGGGACTCACGGCAAACAAGGAGCACGAGGCGACATTACGAACAAATCTGGAGGCATTCGATCAGGCGCCGATATTCACGATCCATGGTTTCTGCCAACGCGTCCTTAGCGAGTTTCCGCTGGAGCAGGGACAGGAGTTCAACTT
>Ga0163144_10001992_pt1 | contig 47759 bp, 43 predicted proteins | sample OliLak19BULKMAT1_FD_123175 | JGI IMG/M metagenome (GOLD analysis project Ga0163144, IMG submission 123175) | Freshwater microbial mat bacterial communities from Lake Vanda, McMurdo Dry Valleys, Antarctica - Oligotrophic Lake LV.19.BULKMAT1 | ecosystem: Environmental > Aquatic > Freshwater >... | reverse complement strand
GTGCCCTGAGGGAAGGAGATCCGGACGGACCCGGTGCCGGTGTCCGCCTTGATGCGGCCGTTGACCGGGCTCTTCGGCCAAGCGAGGCCGATGGAGCCCGCGCCGGTGTAGACGTCGGCGTTGGCCGAGCTTAAGGTCCCCCGAATCGAGCCGGCTCCGGTATTGGCCTGGACGACGCCTGAGACCCCGTCAAGCGTGATCGAGCCCGCGCCCGTGTTGAGCGTCAGAGCCCCTTTGAGCCCGGCCATGGACAGGCTTCCGGCGCCCGAGTCGGCGCTCACGCGCGCGGTCGCGGGCGCCGTCACTTGGAAGCCCGCCTCGCATCCGCGGCTGAACCATCCGGACCGGGGCTTGCTCTCGGCCTTGAGCACGAAGGTTTTGCCCTGTGGCTCCATGGTCAGAAAGCACCGCTCGGGATCGAACCGGGTCACCTCGACGACGAGCTCGCCTTTCCCGGCCTTGACCCCGATGTTCCCGGCGGGGGTGTCGATCTTCAGGGCCTCGACGCCGGCCGCCGGGAACGACTTTGTCAGCGTCCCCTCGGAGGCCTTCGCCCCGGACGCGCACGCCATTACCGCCAACGCCAAAATGATCTTCATGATGTTCTCCTTGGTCCGCCTGGCTTCACCCTACACTACGGGCGGCGGGGAGAATGGGTTTCGTTTTTTGGATGCTATGGCAGATCGATCGCATCCGCGTCGGATCGCTCGCGACCCGACGGACGGCATCGCGCGTGCGCAAGTACGTCCGGACGCACCTGCGCACGGGCGGAGGATGCCCCTTTTAGCGGACGTTCTTGAGGCGCGCTTCGTACACCTCGCGCCGCAGCTCATTGATGCCCGCGCTCGCGCGCGCGGGGTCGTTGAGCCGCTTGACGAGCTCGCGCTCCGAAAGAGGCGGCTTCAGGCCGAGGGCGCTTTGGAACAAAAGCCCCTTCGTGGCAAAGTCGGGCTCGACGCCGATCGTGCTTCCCTCGAACTGAGCGCTGTCGCCGACTGTGCAATGCCCCAGCGGACGGTGGAGGATGGAGGTCCAGGACTCCGGAACGGGCCGGGACGGGCCGCCCGTTTTTTCGTCGAAGCCCAGCACTCGGCCGCCGAGGCGCTCGGCCTCCGCGCGGTCGGCCGGCTTGGCCAGGACGTTGTTGTACACCCGGAGAAAGGTGATGGTATCCGCGACGTCGGCGATCGCGCAGCCCATGTAATAGCCCGCCAGCTCGTCGGCCTTCGTGTTCGGGTAGCGCGCGAGAAGCGAGCCGCCGCGGACCTGGGTCGAAATCATGCCCAGCGCCCGGTGGTGGTCGCCGCCCGCGGAGCCGAAAGGCTCGTTTCCCGACGCGAGGTGGTCGGCCGCCGCGTGGGTCAGCTCATGGATCACGGTGTTGAGCTCGTTCGAGGACAGGTCATAGCGCACGGCGTTGCGTCCGGCGGCCTTGAGGGTGTCGGGAAGGTAAAGCTGGTTCATGATCTGGCCGTACTGCGCGTTGGCCGAGCCGGTGGGCGGGCGGAAGGAGACGTCGATGTGCCCCAGCAGGCCGCGCAGGACCGTCGTGTCGAGGGTCATGTCCTCGAGGCGACGCAGGAAATCGGTCATGTCGACGCCGCCGGAGAGCACCGTGGGCCGCGTGTCCACGGCCGCGGCTTGCGGGTCGGCGACCTTGGCGCTGGCGCGCTTCATGGCGGCGAAGTCTAAGTCTGCCGCCTGTAGCGCGGCGGGAAGTGCGACGAGGGCGAGGGCGGCCCAAGAGGGGTTCACGATCGGAGTATAACCCCGGTCCTGTGAATATTCTAGGGGGTGATTTATGGCTTCATTACGCCGTTGACCTCGGTCGTATTGTATTGGGACACAATACATGAAATGACCTAGAATACACGCATGAAAAAGCCCATCGCGTTCGGCGCCGTGCTGGCCCGCGTCCGCCGCGAGCAGGGGTTCGCCAATGCCCACTCCTTCTACAAAGGACGCGACGGCCGACGGACTTTCGACTTGTCCTTCGCCAATTACATGGCCCTCGAGCGCGGCCTGAGCCTTCCCAAGGCGCGGCGGCTTCAGGCGATTTTGAAGGCCCTGGATCTGACGGACTCCGCGTCGCAGTGGCAGGAGCTCGTCCGGTCCTATCTGACCTGCCTTCTCGGGTCCGACGCGCTTCTTAAAGGGCTCGAGCCCGCTCCGGTGGCGGCGTCTTTGACGAGCGACGAGGTCGGTCGTCAGGCCCTGCATCAGCGCTCGGCCCAGCTTGAGCTGGAGCAGTGGCGCGTGCTCGCCGCGGATCCGACGGCCTATTACTGCCATGTCTATCTCGTCAACACGCCCGGCTGGTCGAGCTCGGACGCGATCGCCGAGGCGCTCGCGCTGCCTGCGGCGAGGGTGAAAAAGGCCTTAAAGGCGCTCGCTAAGGAAAAGATCGTCGAGCACGCCGGCGGCCGCGCGCGCAGCCCGTTCGTCTACAAATACCTGCAAACCTTGCCGCTGCTGCCCGTCACGGTCCATCTCAAGTCGTCCATCCTCAAGAGCCGCGAAGCCTTCGCGACCGGACGCGGGCTGCTGGCGCAGCGCCGAAATGTGACGACGCGCATGACGAAGGCCGGCCTCGACCGCTACTTCCAGAAGCTGTCCGAAACCGTCACCCTGTCGGGCGTGTACGGCGACGCGGAGAAGTCCGACGACAGCGACGTCTATTTCGTCGACGCGCGAGTCTTCAAGATCTTCGACTAGCGCGCGGCGGTTTTCACGATCTTAATCGACTTCAGCGCGGACGCGGCGGCTTCCCTCACGCTCGTGTCCTGATCCCCCGCCGCCGTCATGATGAGGTTGGCGATGATGGGATTCTCCTGATTAAGGAGGCCGGTCGGCGTGTATTGCGTGATCGTTCCAAGCACCCGCGCCGCCTCGGCCCTCACCTTGAGATCGGAGTCGGTCAGCGAGGGAATAAGCGTCGCGCCGATCGGGCTGACGAAGGCGTTGGGGACGAGCTTGATGCTCGAGACCATGCCGACGGCGCGCACGACCCGGACGCGGACGACCGGATCGCGATGCGCGATCATAAGATTAACCAGCTTGTAGATGACCTTGCAGTACTCGTCGTTCGTGATGTCGAGCTGGCCGACCGACGCGATGATTCGCTCCGCCGCCTCGTCGGTCGTCTCTCCTAAGGAGGCGATCGTCAGGCGCAGGACGTCCTCGCGGCTGTGCACGACCCGCGGCCTATCGGAGGTTGCCGCCGGGACGGCGTCCGCCGAGGGCCGCGCGCGGAGGGCGAGCGACTCGATCGCCAAAAGGGAGCCGGCAAAGTCCGAGTCCGAGGACGCCTGAGCCCCGAGCGAGCTCAAAACGGTTCCGAGCGCCAGCATCACGGCGAGGGGCTTGAGGGTCATTTCATTTCTCCATGGGAGCGGCGGTTTTGAGGGCGTTGATGGCGTCCGTGGGCCAGTCGTAATTGGTCTGCAGCCATTCGATGTTCTTCATGCTCAGCGCGCCTGTGTTCAGCGCTTGCTCGAGCTTGGAAACGAACAACGCGAGGGCGCGGCCTTGCTCGGTCGTGTATTTGCGTCCGACCAGGCCGTAGCTTTCCCATGAGCCGGACGGGCCGGTGATCATGATCTTGTAGTGGCCGGGAACGGCCGGCCAGGCGATGAGGTCCGCCTTGTAGCGGGGCAGGCTCATGGCGTTGATCCGCTCGTTTTCGGGAGAGGCGAGCTTCTCGAGCCAGTCGTGCTGGGTTTGGAGCCGTTTGATGTCGCCGGCCCTCACTTTCCCCGCGTCGAGCGCGCGCTTAAGCTTGGCGGCAAACAGCGCCGCGTCCCGATCCTTCCCGGAGGCCAGCTGATCGCCGGAAACGCTGTAGGCGTCCCAGGCGCCGTTGGGCCCGGTGACCGCGAGCTGATGGAAGCCGGGCATGGGGGACCAGGGCTGGAGCGTGACCCGGTGCTCGGTCAGCTTCATCGCGTTGATCTTCGCGAAGCGGCCGCTGTCGAGGTTCTCGGGCCAGGTGTACGATTCTTTGAGCTCCTTGAGATCGGCGAATTTAACCTTACGCGCGTTGAGGGCGAGCTCGAGCTTGGCGACGAACAGCGCGACCTCCTTATCCTTGCCGAGGCCGAGGTTCGTGCCCAGCACGCCGTAGCTGTTCCATGACCCCTCGGGGCCGGTGACGGAGATGTGGTAGTAGCCGGGCACGCCCAGCCACGGCACGAGTGCCGCGGTGTAGCGGTCGAGCTTGACCTCGGCGACGCGATCGAAAAGAGAGCGGGCCGCCGCGGCCGCGGTCGCGGAGAAATCCACCGCGACGGAGGGAGCGCTCATCTCGCCGTTCAGAAGGGCCTGGAGCGTTCCGCCGAGCTCGCGGGCGTCGGTCGAGCCGGCGCGGGAGAGGTCGCCGGCGGCTTCGATCGCCGCGGCGACGCCCTGGGCGGTCAAGGCCAGCGGCGCGGGCTTAGCGACGAGGACAGACGGTGCGGGCTGAGCGACGAGGGCAGTCGGCGCGGGCAAGGCGCCGACGGTCAGCCCGGGCATCATGACGGGAGTTTGAATCATGGGAACAGGGCTGAGGACAGTGCCGAAAGGGACAGTGGCGGGAACGCGCGCGGCCGTGGTCGCAGCGGCGCGGCTGTTCGGCGGGAGAGCGGCGACGCACAGAACGACTGATATCGAGAGGTTTAATTTTTTCATAGTTAATTGCGTGACGATCAGCGGAGGCTGTTGAACTGCTTAAAAGTCAGGACTTCGACGGCCTGCTGCCAGCCTTGCCCGGGAGCGATGACCTTGGTGTCGCGACCCCATTCCGCCATGCCCTTTAACCGGAGGTCGTCCATCGGGCTTCGGCCGTCGTTCTTGACGGCCTGGGCCGCCTCGAGCAAGGTCGTGTAGTACTCGGCCTTGAGCGCGTTGAATTGAGCGAGCATGTCCGCGCCGGGATTAATCCGCAGGCGACCCTGGACGGCGCCGGCGAGGAAGGGCAGCTTTTTACGGACGGCGTCGTACAACGCCTCGCCGCTGATCTCGAGCTCGAAGGGGGCGGTCTTCATGTGGATGGTGCCGGCGAAGTCCGGCGCTCCGAGGTAGGAGGACATCGCCTTATTGAGGAACTTGGCTTCGGCCAAAGTCTGATCGAGCTTCGCGTTCTGGCCCCCTCGCTGGGCCGCCAGAAGCTCGAGCGTCTTGGTGACCGTGTTGAGCGAGAGCTGCACCTGATCCTTTAGCTTGTACAGGGCGATCTTTTTGGCGTCGTCGGTCTCCGTTGATATCAGGGCGTCGATGGACCTGAGCACGCCCTCGAGCTCAGCCTTGGCTCTCTTGAGGTGTTCTTCGCCCTCCGCATCCGGGGCCTGAGACAGGGTGGACGCATAGGCGGCGCTGAGCTTGGCCGCTTGGCTGGCCGACGAGAACGCGTCATTGAAATCGGCTTGGCTCCAGTCCGCCGCCACGCGCGGCTGGGCGTGCGCGCCGGCGGCGAGAAACGAGGCGAGGATGACGGATGCGATTTTGTTCATCCCCTCAGTGTATCGTCCGATCGATGCGTTTACCTGGGCCGAGCGGGGGAGGGCACGGGCGGCAAGAGGCTCATCTGCGGCGCATGAGCGGAAGCGCCGCTAGGTATTGTGACGCAATACATTGAAAACCGACCATGTGCGTCCGGACGCAGTTGACCTGCAAAAAAAGCCGGGCGGAGGTTTCCCTCCGCCCGGCTCGTGGTCACGTAAGTCCGGACGCGACCGCGGGCTATCTTCCGGCGAGCGCCTTCTTGCCCTTCTTCGCCACCGGCTTGGGAGCCGGCGCGGCGGAGGCGGTCTTCGACGGGTCGTAGTAGTCGAGGCCGCTGTGGTCGAGCACCTCTTCGCCCATCAGCACGCGCAAGGTGTTCTTGAGCTTGAGGTGCTGGATGAACAGGTCGTGCTCGGGCTTGAGGTCCTCGCGGCACTGCGGGCTCTTGAAGAAGAACGAGAGCCACTCCTGAATGCCCTTGAGGCCCGCGCGCTTGCCCAGGTCGAGGAAGAGGACCAGGTCGAGCACGATCGGCGCCGCCAGGATCGAATCGCGGCACAGGAAGTTGATCTTGATCTGCATCGGCATGTCGAGCCAGCCGCGGATGTCGATGTTATCCCAGCCTTCCTTCGCGTCGCCGCGGGGAGGGTAATAGTCGATGCGGACCTTGTGGTGGAACTTGCCGTAGAGCTCAGGGTAGAGCTCGGGCTCGAGGATGGTGTCGAGCACCGACATCTTGGAGAGCTCCTTGGTCTTGAAAGACCCCGGGTCGTCGAGCACCTCGCCGTCGCGGTTGCCGAGGATGTTCGTCGAGTACCAGCCCGTGAGCGCCAGCATGCGCGCCTTAAGCATGGGTGCTATCGTCGTCTTCATGAGCGTCTGGCCGGTCTTGAAGTCCTTGCCGCAGATGGGCGAGCCGGTCTGCTCGGCGAGCTCCACGAGCGCGGGAATGTCGGCCGACAGGTTCGGCGCGCCGTTGCCGTAGGCCATGCCGAGCTTGATCGCGGCGTAGGCGTAGATCATCGAAGGCGGGATCATGGGATCGCTGTCCTTGAGGCCCTGCTCGAAGGACTCGATGTCCTCGTGGCACTTCGAGTGCCCGGGCAGGCGCTCCGTCGAGCCGCACCAGAGCATGACGACGCGGTCGCAGCCGTTCTTCTTCTTGAACAGCTCGATGTCGGCCATCACCTGCAGCGCGAGCTCCATCTTGGACTTGCCCTTCTTCGCGACGGAGGGCTTGATGTTCTTGATGTAGGCGGGATCGTAAACGGCGAGCATCGGCTTGATCGCCGAGAGCTCCTTCTTGATCGGCGCGAGCGTGGCCGCGTCGAGCACGCCGCACTTCGTCGCCGCGACGAACATGTCGTCGGTGAAGAAGTCCCAGCCGCCGAACACGAGCTGATCGAGCGAGGCGAGAGGCACGAAATCCTTGATCAGCGGCGAGCGGTTCTCGTAGCGCTTGCCGAGGCGGATGGCCTGCATCTGCGTGACCGAGCCGACGGGAGTGCCCAGGCCTTTCTTGACGAGCTCGACGCCCGCGATGAAGGTGCTGGACACCGCTCCCATGCCGGGGAGGAGGACGCCGAGCTTGCCTTTAGGCGGCTGGATACGGTTGTCGTGCGTGTTCATTGTTGACTCTCCTGAGGTACATCATGATTAGGAAGTAGAGGCATCCGCCGATTGCGGCCGCCCAGAGGAACTCATAGACCATGTCGACGAACGCGAGGACCACGAGCAGATAGATGAAGTCGCGCTGGGCGAGCGCGTTCTCGAGGCGAGACAGCTTGGACTCGAACCCGTCGCCCGAGACCACATCGACGACGCCGGCCTCCGGGGAGCGCACGGCGCGGTGGGCGCGGCGGTGGCCCCAGGCGGTCCACGCGGAGGCGAGCACGCCCGCGTCGGCGACGCCCGCGAGCAGCAGGGTCCGGGGATGGCCGTCGAGCCAGAAGCCGACACCCAGGCAGGTGAACAGCGCGAGGTGCACGAGGTTGTCGCCCCAGAAGTCGAGGTCGGAGCCGAGCGGGCTCTCCTGGAAGCGCACGCGCGCGAGCTCGCCGTCGCAGCCGTCGAGCACCGAATGCAGCCAGATGAGCAGCGCGCCGATCACGTAGTACAGGCGCGTGTCACCGAGGAAGAAGCACGCGCCGATCAGCCCGAGCGTCGTGCTGAAGACCGTCATCTGGTTCGGCGTGACGGTCGTCTCAAGCAGGGCGCGGCTGGCCGCCAAGGACAGATGGCGGTCGAAATGGCGCGCCATGAAGCCGTCCTGCGGCTTGGGCCCCACGGTCATGAGCCAGTCCACGATCGGCGCCTGGGACAAAGGCGCCTCGAGGCGGACGTAGGACCCATCCGGCAGCGGCTGCTTGACCCGGGCGAACGAATCCTCGCGGGCGAGAACCACCTGGACCACGCTCAGCGCCGACGCGTCGTCGTAGCTGACCGACGCCGGGAAGCTCTGCTGAGCGATGAAGCGCAGCGATTCGACGCGGATTAGGTGGTCGCCGGAAACTCCGAGGTAGGGCGGCTCGCACTCGGACAGCGCGGCCTCGCCCTTCGTCACCCAGCGAACATCGAGCCCGGGCGGCAGGCGGAGGACCTTGCGCCAGTCGGCTTCGGGCTCGGGGGCCGCGATAAGCACGGACTTGAGACCGGCCCGGGCCAACGTGAAGAGCTGACGTTCGATCACGAGCATCCCGCCGATGCGCTGCCACAGGAGCTTCGGGTGGGCGACCCAGAGGATCGACCGGGTAAATGTGTTGTCGATCATAAAGCCGTTACGCCTCCGTAGGCGGCGCGGATCGATGTAAGACAGAACGAGGCTTCGTTGAGGTTTTCTCCACGGTTCACGCCCGCGCACTCGCTTTCGAACGACGGCCACATCGAGGCCAGCCATTCGGGGTGCGCGGAACCGCCGGACAACTTTTCGGGGAATCGGATTGTTTCTTCGAGGCCTTCGGCCTTAACGGTGAGGGAGTCGTCGCGCAGTTCGATGGTTCCCTTTTCGCCCGCGACGAAGGCGGAGTTCGAGCGCTCGCCGGCGCGCCACGAGAGATGCATCGTGCCCGAGGCCGCGGGAGCCGTGAAAAGCGCGGTCGCAACGTCGTCCACCGGGCCCTTGGGTTGAAGGACGACGTCGACAAGGGATGTCTCGGCGCCCAAAATCCGTCTCATCAAATAGAGATTGTGCCAGCCGTGATCCACGAAAATACCGCCGCCCGAAATGGCTGGGTCTTTGCGCCAGTCGTTCGGCGAAGCCGAAATCGACGGACGCGTGCGAAGCACGCGAATATCCGCATGACGTATCGGCCCGAGCCGGCCGGAGTTTGCTATCTCCAAAAGACGCGACCATTGGGGTGAATAGGCCCAGTTGTTGATCGAGTACACGCAAACGTTCCGCGAAGCGGATTCCGTTTGGATCTGCGCGAAGATTTCCGGGTCGAGCGTTAAGGGCTTCTCGCAGAGGACGTGGATGCCCGCGCGTATGCCGGACAAAATTCCGTTGCCGTGAAAACTTGGCGGAGAGCAAACGATGAGTGCGTCCAACGATCTCTCCGCCGAAAGCAGCGAATCGAGCGTCTCGTAGACGCGCGCAGACGGCAACGACTTTTTCGCCGCTTCGCGGCGTAATGGCGAGGGCTCACAGACCGCATCCACGGCGACTTTGACCGAGCGCAAAGCGGAGAGATGCGCGCCCTCCGCGATGGCCCCGAAGCCGACTAAACCGACGGAACGGATTTTGCTCAGAGGCTTCGCCTCTTCGCGACGACGGTCATCGCTTCCGCCATGAGATCTAATCCATCCAACGCCTGCTTCTCGGTAATCACGAGCGGCGGGTTGATGCGCAGGGAAGGATTGTAAGCCATCGTCAATACTCCCCGCTTGAGTCCTTCCTCGAAGATTTCTTTGCAGATATTCTTATCGAGGGGCTTTTTGTCCATTGGATTGACCAGATCGACGCCGATCATCAAACCCCGGCCGCGAAGAGAGCCGATCAAAGGTTGATTGGCCTGGATCTCAGTCAGGCGCCGGAGCATCGCCGCGCCTACCGTCGCGGCGTTTTCGACGAGCTTGTCGCGAATGATGATTTTTAACGTCGTGTCGCAGGCGGCCGAAGCCAAGGGGTTGCCGCCATAGCTCGAAGACGACCCCGACGGATTGGACCACGGCTTCGCCGCAGAGATTTCGTCGGTGGTTACCACCCCCGACACGGGAAAGCCTCCGCCAAAACCTTTCCCGATCGTCATCATATCGGGGATAACCCCTTCGTGATCGCACCCAAACATCTTCCCCGTGCGTCCGAACCCCGTGATCATCTCGTCGCTGATGAACACCGCGCCGATTTCCTTCGCGATCTCCTGCACGCCCTTGAAGAAGCCGGCGGGCGGGATCACGTTGCCGTTCGTGCCCTGGACGGGCTCGATGATGATCGCGGCCACCGCGCCGGTCGTCTCGCGCTTGATTTTTTCGCGCAGGAAGGACAGGGAGTGGGCTCCGCAGTCGTGCGTTTCTTTAACGCCGAACGGGCAATTACGCGAGTCCGGATAGGGAGACAAATGAAGTCCCGGCGCCGTGGCGCCGTAGCCGTTCTTGAAGCCGTCATTGAGCAGCCCCATCACGCCCTGGGTCTTGCCGTGAAAGCCTCCCCAGAATCCAATGACTTCGAATTTGCCCGTCTTCGATTTCGCCAAGCGCAAAGCGGCTTCCACCGCCTCGGCTCCGGAGCTGTACAGCTGGCAGCGCTTGAGCCCTTTCGGGGTCACCGACGCCAAATTCTTCAGGAACCCAAGACGATGAGGCGTGGTAAACGACCCCACCGCAGTCTTCGCGGCCTGCTCGCCGACGGCCTTCGCCCAGTCAGGATGGCCGTAGCCAAGAGACGCGACGCCGATGCCCGCGACGAGATCGAGATACTCCTTGCCGTCGACGTCGCGCAGCGAGGCGCCCTTGCCGCCGTCGATGGCGAGCTGAGCGTACAGGGCGATCGTCTGCAGGCCGGGGGCGATGTACTCCTGCTCCTCCTGGAAGAGGGCCTTGGATTTCGGGCCCGCCGAATAAGGGGCGTCGGTCATGGTCTGAGGGGTCATGTCGTTTATCCTTTTTTGCCGGCGACCTGGCGGAGGCGAAGCCGGAGCCGGCGGGCGATCTGGACCGCCGCCTCGGCGCGCACGCGCGCGAAGCTCGGCCAGCTGTTGATGTCGATGATGTAAATCTTCCCTTCGGGGGTCACGATGGCGTCTCCGCCGAACACCTCGACCTTCACGGCCTTCGCGGCGAGCTCGGCCTGGGCGGCGAGATCCTCGAGCTCGAAGGGCAGGCGGCGAGCGGTCGAGGGGTCGTGATAAAACCACGTGAACCATTGGCCGGGGCCGACGCCGTAGAACTTGATGAGGTCGCCGTCGGTATGGCGCTGGATCGCGAGGTCCTTGATCTCGCGGCTCTCGAACTCGCGGCGGATCTTTTCGGCCTCGGCCCAATCCTTGGCGTAGACGACGTCGTAGGCGCAGGTGTTGTGGACGTCGCCGCGCTTAAGCCACCAACCGCCGTCGGCCTCGAACGCCGGGGCGCGCTTGTTGGCGTCGCTCGTGGTGCGGCGCACTTCTGTCGGCGGATAGGACAAGCCGGGCGTGTTCGCGAACGACTCGAGCATGCGCGTGCGGTAGCAGCCGAGGACGGAGTCGGCCGGATTGACCGTGACGACGCCCGTTTCGGCCTCTATCTTCTTGAGGCGCATCAGGCGCGGATACGTCTCGCACATCGGGACGATGAGATCGAAGCCGCGCACGTCCGCGTTGTCGAACTCCTCGGGCGTCATGACCGTGACCTCGGTCTTGAGGATCGAGAGTTGATCCATGACGGCCTTCAGCACGAGCGCGTCGTCGGACTCGCGGCCCGGAGAGTTCTGGATCTCGCGCAGGATGCCCAAGGCTTTCATCGCTTCATCTCCGTTCTCAGGAAGGTCTCGGCCGCCGCGAGGTCCTCGGGGCGGTCGACGTCGAGGGATTTCGAAAGGGTCACGCCCGCGACGACTTCGCCGCCGGCGACGAGGCCGGACCAATAGTCGCGCAGGCGCGAGTGCTCGGCGGCGGCGGGAAGGCGCCTCGCGGCGGCGCGGGTCATGTAGTAGAGGCCGCACGTGACCGCGTCCTTGCGCTTGGCGGCGTCGCCAAGGGCCGTCACGCGGCCGGCGGAGTCGACGTCGGCCCAAAGAGGCTTCTCGTCGTCGACGTGCGCGGTCAGGGCGAGGCCCGCGAGCGCCTTCGCCCGGCGGCATTCGGCGAGAAAGAGGGCGACGTCCCCGGGGCTGATCAGGGCGTCGACGGTGCTGACCGCGAACTCCTCCGCCGTCTCCGCGAGCCGGAGGCTGACGAGGCGAAAGCTCTCGAAGGAGGAGGCGGTGTCGGCGGTGACGAAATCGAACGCGACCTCCGGAAACGCCGCGGACAGGCTCGGCGCCAAGGCGGCTCCGCGGCTGTTGGACAACACGGTGATCGAGGCGGCGCCGGCGGCGCGAAGGCCGTCGACCACCCAGTGCGACAGGGGCCGGCCGGCGACGGGGATGAGGGGCTTGATCACGCTTCCCTGCGCCGCCAAGCGGGAGCCCTCGCCGGCGGCGATGATCGCGGCTCTCATCCGAGGATGCCCTCCAGATCGGCGACGGAGCGGAGCGTCCAGTCCTGGCCCGCGTCGGGCGCCTGGGCGGCCGACGAAATCAGGGCGAGCTTCATGCCGACGCCCGCGCCGCCGGCCATGTCGCGCTTGACCGAGTCGCCGATCATCAAGCACTCCCCCGGCTCGGCCGAGACCGAACGCGCGGCGTGGAGGAAGATCGCGGCTTCGGGCTTGGTCACTCCGAGCACCCCGGAGTCGGCGACGACCGAGAACAGCGGCCGCAGCCCCTCCTTGGCGAGAATCCCGTCGAGATTGCCGTACCAATTGGACACGATGCCGAGGCGGTAGCGCTTGGCGAGCCGCTCGAGCACGGGGGTCAGCCGCCGGAAATGGCCGCGGCAGTCGGCGACGAAGCGATCCGCGACGGGCTCGATGAGGTTGGTCCGGTCCGGGGCTAAGGTCTTGATGACGTCCGCCACCTGCAGGCGGACGGTCTGAGCGAGGTCGAGGCCTTGGAGCGCGTGGCGCCCGGGCAGGTTGTCGTCCGAGTCGTAGAAGGCTCGGTCGAAGCGCTCCTTGGGGACATCGAGGCCGGCTTCCTTATAAATGGGGTGAAAGCGCTCGAGCCAGGTGGTTCCATCGGCATCGAGGGTCCCCCCATAATCGAACAGCAGGGACTTCATTTAAAGATTATACTTCATAGTCCTTTGTACGCCGCGTGACTATATGTGACGTTAATTTGACCAGGTCTTGACAATACCGGGCAAACCTGTTATAAATCCGTGCCGCACACAAAACGCGCCGAGTCCGACCTCCCGGGAAAAACGGGGGGGCGTCGGCGCTTTTTTAATGGCTAGTTGGCCTGGTTGACCGGAAGCAAGGAGATAAATGCCTAAGCTCGAAGGAGTCAAGGAGAAGCTCGGAGCCCTGAAAGGGCTCGCCGAGATGTTCCTCGGCCCCAAGGACGTCGTGGGAGTCGACGTCGGTTCCTACTCGGTCAAGGTCGTCCTCTTTAAGCTCGAGGCCGGCGCCTACCACCTCAAGGCCTGGGGCCATCTGCCCCTTGGCGCGAAGGCGGAGGCCGGCCCCGATGAGAAGAAGATCGCCGTGGTCAACGCGCTGCGCGCCTTCTTTATCGAGAAGGGGATCAAGGTCAAGGACGTCTCCACCGCATTGTCGGGCAACGCCGTCATCGTGCGCTATGTCAAGTTCCCCCGTCTGACCAAGCTCGAGCTCCTGTCGACCTTGGCGACCGAGGCGGAGCCGTTCATCCCTTTTGATATCAATGAGGTCCAGCTGGGCTTCCACATTCTCAGCGAAATCGTCGAGGACGGTCAAAAGAAGATGGAGACCGTGCTCGTCGCGGCCAAGCGCGAGCTCGTGGTCTCTCGCCTTGAGATCATCCAGGGCGCCGGGCTGACCCCCGCGATCATCGACGTGGACAGCTTCACGCTCGAGAACGTTCACGAGAAGATCCGGGACGCCAAGGAAGGCCCCGGAGCCACCCTTTATCTCAATATCGGCCACATGGTCACGAACCTCTCGATCGTCGAGAACGGCGTCACTCGCGTCGTGCGCGACATGTTCATCGCCGGCAATACGATGACGAAGGCCATCATGAAGGCCTTCCAGTGCGAAGCGGCCAAGGCCGAAGAGCTCAAGCACACGCGCGGCGTGTTCGTCGATCCCGCGGAGAAGGAGAAGGCTCTCGCCGACGGCGACCGCGACGGCCTCGGCGTCTCCCAGGCCGTCGGCCAGGTCGCGCGCGATCTCGTCGCCGAGGTTCACCGGTCCGTCGACTTCTACCTGTCCCAGGGCCCCGACCGTTCGATCGGCCGGATCATGCTCTCGGGCGGCAGCGCCCGCCTCAAGAACCTCGACAAGCACCTCGCCCAGGAGCTCAAGGTCCCCGTCTCGGTGCTCAATCCTTTCTCGTTCGCCAAGGGCGGCGAAGGCGTCCCGGAGGCCCTGGCTCCCGCGTTCGGCGTGGCGGCCGGGCTTGCGCTCCGGCAGAACGGGGACTGGGAATAGCGATGATCAAGGTCAACCTAGTCCCCGCTGAGATTCTCGCCAAGGCCAAGGCGAGGCAGTTCGTCCTTCAGGCCGCCGTCATCGGCGGCCTCGTGGCGCTGCTGCTCGTCGGCGTCTCCTTCGGCCATTGGTACGGCAAGCACTCGCTCGAGCTCACATTGATCGACAAAGAAGCCGAGCTCAAGAAATTGGACGCGATCGTCAAGCAGGTCGAGGAGCTCGAGAAGGCCGCCGCCGCCGTGCGCGCGCGCCTCAATGTCATCGAGGATCTTCTTCTTGGACGAGCCTTCTACCCGATCTTCATGTCCGAGTTCGCTCGCTCGGTCCCGGCCGGCGTGAGGGTGAACACCATGGGCACCTCCACGATGTCGCCCGGCACCATCAAGCTCAACATCAGCGGGCTCGCCAACACGCACGACGACATCGTGGCCTGGGCGAAGACGCTGGAGAAGAACGCCAAGTTCGGCGCCGTCGAGCTCGGCGCCGTTTCCGTGACCGGTACGGGCTATTCCTTCGCGCTGACGGCGACGTACACGAGCAAATAATATGGCCATGCAACTCTCGAAGCAGCAGCAGCAATACATCGGCGCGGGCGCCGTGCTGTTCGTCGTCTTCATGGGCGTCTACGTGAAGTTCTTCTGGCTGCCCATCTCGGCGGCGAAGGCCGAGGCGATGGAGAAGATCGAGGTGATCACCGCAAAGATCACGAAGGCCACCGAGCAGGCGGCCCGTCTCGACCGCCTTCAGGCCGAGATCAAGAGCCTCAACGAGCGCGCGGCCGAGGCCGAGAAGAAGCTGCCCAAGACGAAGTCGGTGCCGGACATCCTGCAGTCGATTTCGGCGCTCGCGACGAAGAACCGCGTCGTCATCCAGACCTTCACGCCGGGCTCGACCAGGAGCCAGACGTATTTCATCGAGCTCGCTTACCCCCTCACGGTCAAGGGTTCCTATCATAACATCGGCCGCTTCCTCGCCGCCGTGGGCCTCGAGGAGCGCATCTTCAACGTGAAGGACATCAACTATCCGTCCGCCGACGGCTCGGGCGACATGACCGTGACGTTCACCTTACTCTCGTACCAGTATAAAGGATGATCACAGCCACCCTCGCTTTACTCCTCGCGACGGCCGGTCCCGCTTCCGCGGGGCCGGCGCCGTCGCCGGCCTCCGTCGCGGCGTCGACCTCAGCCGCGAAGGGCGCGATCGGCGTGTCGACGCAAACGGTCTCGAGCATCTACACGGGCGATCGCGTGCGGGACCCCTTCCTGCCTGCCGCGATGGGCGGCACGGGCTCCCGGCGCGCTGAGGACGTCAAGGTGGAGGGCCCGGAGGTCGTGGACATCCACGGCATGACTTTGCGCGGCATCATGAAGGACGCGAAGATCGACTACGCTCTCTTCTCCGGGGAAAACGGCGGCACGTACCTCTTGCGCGGGGGGAAGCTCTACAACGAACGCAACAAGCCGGTCCCGGGCATCACCGGCGCCATCAAGCCCAAGCAAAAGACCGTGGAGCTCATCACGCTCGATAAGGACGTCCAGGTGTTCCGCCTCGGCGAGGATGAGAAAGAGAAGGAGAAGCAGCCCTAGCCGCGGAGAATCTATGATCAACCCCACTATGAAAAAAGCCCTGTCCGCGGCGCTCGCCGTCATCCTCGCTCTTCCCTCGGGCGTCGTCCCGGCCTTCGCCGCCGACGCGGCCGGGCCCGGCTCTCCCGCGGAATTCCAGGGGGTCGAGATCGCAAACGATCTCGTCACGATCAAGCTCAGCACCTCGGTCCTTTATAACAGCTTCCTGACGCAGACGCCTCCTCGACTCGTGATGGAGCTGCTCGACACCCAGCATGAGGGCCCGACCCGGTCCTTCAAGGGCAAGGGCGGGTTCCTCGCGGGCGTGCGCACGAGCCAGTTCGAGAAAACCCCGCGCATGATCACGCGCGTCGTGATGGATCTCGTCAAGATGGCCGGCTACAAGGTGGGCAAGACCAAGGAAGGGCTGACCGTGCAGATCGTCGGCTCGGTCGACGACGCGCCCATCGCCGCGGCTCCCATGGCTCCCGCGGCAAAGCCCGTCGTCGCCAAGCGCGCGGCGGCCCAGGCGCCCGCGGCGGCTCAGTCGCCCGCCCCGACGCCGAGCGTGCTGCCCATCGACGCGGCCGCGACGTCCAACGCGCTGCCCGCGACGGCCAAGGCCGCCCCCGAGCCGGCCGCGTTGCCGAAGCTGAAGGCGCGCTCGACCATTTCAGCCGCGCAGGCGATGAAGCGCGCCGGCCTCGACTCGTCGATGACGGGTGAGCTGGCCGCCGTGGCCCAGGCGTCCGACATCACGAAGACCAAGGTCGCGGTCGCTGAAGAGCCGGAGGAGGACCGTTCCCCGCGCGCCCCCGGAGGCCGCATCTTCCGGGATATCATGAGCCGCCTGCCGCGCGACGTCGTGACCCTCGATTTCGACAACACCGATATCCGCGACGTCGTGCGCCTGCTCGCGGCCAAATCCAAGGTCAACATCGTGTTCGGGACGGACGTAACAGGGACGCTGACTTTGCACCTCACGGATGTGCCTTTCAACGAGGCCTTCCGCACCGCGCTGTCGATGATGAAGCTGACGACGGACCAGGTCGGCGACAACATCCTGCGCGTAATCACCCCGGCCGAGCTGGCCAAGCAGCGCGCGACCTCGACGGCGATCACGAAGGTCTACGTGCTCAACTACGCGAAGGCCGTCGAGGTCAAGGCGACCATCGACTCCGTCCGCGGAGCCGAAGGACGCGGCGGCAGCTCGACTGCGGACCTCAAGACGAACACCTTGATCGTGACCGATTCGCTCGAAGGGCAGCTGTCGACAGAGAACCTGATCTCGCAGATGGACCAGCGTCCGCGCCAGGTGCTCATCGAGGCCAAGCTCGTGGAGGTGAGCGCGGACTCCGGTCTCAACTACGGCGTGCAGTGGGATTACCAAGGGGTGCAGACGAGCAAAATCGGCGGCCAGCAAGGGACCAACCTCTTTGGCACGACGACGAGCCCCCGGAAGGCGACGAGCCCGACCTTGCCTCCATTCGACCAGAACGCGAACATCATCGAGGGCGTCGGCGCGGCCGGCCGCGGCACGGGCGTCAACCTCGCCAACACGGCGTTTGGCGCGCTGACCCTCGGCCGCATCACGAATAACTTCATCCTCAACGCGACCCTCACGGCGGCCGCGACCGAGGGCAAGGCGAAGGTGCTGTCCGAGCCGAAGATCGCGACGCTGAATAATCAGGCGGCGACGATCAACGTGACGACGCAGATTCCCTACACGACTTCGAACGTCGCTGCGACGGGCGCCCAGAGCATCACGGTGACGTATGTGACCACGGGCATCAGGCTCACGGTCACTCCCAGCATCAACGCGGACGGCCGCATCACCTTGGTCATCAACCCCGACGTAAGCCAGCCGTCGGCCGCGGCTCCCGGCGCGGCGCCCGCTATCGATTCGCGCACGGCTCAGACCACGGTGCTCGTGCGCGACGGCGAGACCATCGTCATCGGCGGCCTGATCAGCGACTCCTTCCGCGACACGATCGCGAAAGTCCCGCTGCTTGGAGACATTCCGATATTGGGCTGGCTGTTCAAGAAGAAGACGAAGACCCGGGTGCGCGTCGAGCTCCTGATCTTCGTGACCACAAGAATCCTGCCGGACTGATAGTGCTCGCCGGGTTCGTCGGGACCGTGGTCGCCTCGGGGCTTCTGCTCCGGGGCGCATGGGACCTCTGGGCGCAGTCGGTGGTCCTCCTCGGCCTCCTGGCGGCGTCGTCGGCGTGGCTCTGCGCGCGCCTCGCGGCCGGCTGGCTGCCGCGTCCCGGCTCCAAGCTGCTCGCGTGGGCCGCGGCGCTCGCGGTTCTGTCCGCGCTGTCGGCGTGGATGAGCCCGGTCCCCGCCTACTCTCGTCCGGCCTGGGCCGCGGCCTGCGTGGGCCTCGCGCTGTTTCCGTTCATCTCGGTGCTCGACTTCGAGGGACGAGCGCGCGTCGAGCGCTTCCTGCGCGCGGCGGGCTGGGCGCTCGTTCTGCTCGCCGTCTATCAGCGGCTCGGAGGCGAGACCCGTCCCGCGGCGGCGTTCCTGAATCAGAACGCCTTCGCCGGCGCGATTCTGCTCCTGCTTCCCATCGCCGCGCGCGCCGAGGATTGGGCGCTCGCCGGGGGCCTGCTGCTCTGCCTTTGGTGGGCCCGTTCCGTCGGAGCTTGGCTCGGCCTCGCGGTCGCGCTGATCGCGCACCGGCGCGCCGTCGGCACGGCGGCCTTCTGGCTCGGTTCGGCGACCGGGTTCGTGGGGCTCGTCGCGATGTACGCCAAGCTCCAATCGGCCGAGACCCTGCACCGCGTCGAGTGGTGGAAGGCGGCGTGGCGTATGGCGGCGCAGGCGCCTTGGCTCGGGCTCGGTCCCGGCGCGTACGCATACGCGCTGCCCTCTCACGCGCCGGTCAAGCCCGAGCTGTCCTCCTTATTCGCGCATCAGCATCTGCTCGAGACGGCGGCGGAGCGCGGGTGGCCTTACGCGCTGCTATGGATCGCGGGCCTCGTTTTCCTGCTCAAGCCCGCCTCGCCCTCACGCCGCTTCGGCCCGGCGGCGGCCCTCGTCCATGGGCTCGTCGATTACGCGCTGTCGGTGCCCGGCGTCTTCTGGCTTTTCTGCGCGTCGACGGCGCTCGCAGTCCCCGAGTCGGGGCGCTCGGTCAACGTCCCGCTGCGCTGGCGCCCCGTGCTCTGCGCGGTGATCCTCGCGGCGGCGGGCGCGTGCGGCGCCAGTGTCTGGCGAAGCTGGTCCGCCGACCGTCTGCGCGCGCAGGGGATCGTCGCCGTCCGCGAAGGCCGGCTCGACGACGCCACCGCGAAGCTCGCCGCCTCGGAGGCGCTGTTCCCGCATCCCGAGGCCGCGCGCCTGCGCGCGGAGCTGCTCCTCTCGACGCGCGGGGCGGAGGGCGCGGCCGAGGCGGCGGAGCACCTCAAGCGCGCGATCGCGCTTGATCCGTATCGCGCCTCCAACCGTGTCCTGCTCGATGCCATCGGGCTCGCCGTCGCCCCGCCCGCGCCGGAGACGCGATGAGCGTCGCTCCCGGGAAGATCGGCCGCGAAGCCTTCGCCGCCGCGGCGCTCGCGACGTGCGTCGCCGCGCTCCTCGGCGGCGCGTGGGCGCGCGGCCTCTCGGTGTTCTGGAGCGACCTCACCTACCTCCACCACGCGTGGCGCGCGTCGCCCGCGGCCCTCATCGCGGCCGGGCGGGCGCCGCTCTGGGAGCCGTCGCTGTATTTCGGCATGCCGATGGCGGGCGCCATGCAGGGGGGGCTCTTCTACCCGGGAACGGTCTTCTATTATCTGTTCGGCTTCGCGACCGCGACGGCCTTGTTCCAGGCCCTACACCTGCTCATGGCGGGCGCGCTGTGCGCGCTGTGGTTGCGCTCGTGCCGCCTCTCGTGGGGCGCGAGCTTGGGCGGTGCGATCCTCTTCGCGTTCGGTGGCGTGATGATCGCGCGCCTGCCCTTCCTGAACCATCTCTCGACCTTGGCGTGGGCTCCGGCGCTGGCGCTCTTCTTCCGGCGGCCCGTCCCGCTCGCCGTGACGCTCGCCCTCATGGTGCTCGCCGGCTACCCGACCTTCATTCCGGGTTGCGCCGCGGCGGCATGGGTCGCGGCTTACGCGACGCGCTCCGGGTCATGGTCCTGGCGCGGCGCGGCCGCCGATTGGGGCAAGGCGATCCCGCTCTCGGCGATCCTGGCCGCAGCCCAGCTGCTTCCGGGCCTCGAGCTCGCGGCGTACTCGCGCCGTTCCGCCGGCGTCGCCCTCGAGGAAGCGCTCACGTGGGGTTTCTCGCCGGCCGACCTGCTCCAGTGGATCGGCCCGTTGGCCGTCGGGCTCGAGCGCTTCCGCCCCGCGATCGACTGGACGCTGTGCGTCTACGTCGGGCTCGCGGGTGCTTCGGCCGCGGCGTACGGCGCGTGGGCGCTGCCTCGCCGGCGCGCCCTCATCCTCGCGGCGGCCGTGCTCGCGGTCGTCGTCCTCACGCTCGGCGCGTCGAACCCGTTCTCCGCCATGCTGTGGCGGACCTTGCCGCCGCTGCGGCTCGTGCGCTACCCCGGGAATCTGGCCTACATCGCGATGCTGCCTCTGGCCCTGCTCGCGGCCGCCGGCTTCTCTCATCGCCGCGCCGGGCCGATGCTCGTGCTCGCCGCCGCGCTCGAGCTCATCGTGGTCGGGCGCGGGGCCACGCCGCTGACGGCTCGCGGGCTTTTCGTCGAGGCCGGCCCGCTCGTGCGTTCTCTCCAGGAAAGCCAGGGCGGCGACCGTTACCTGATCTCGCCGAAAGCGCTGCAGGCTTCGAGAGGTGCCAACGTTCACGACTGGAAGCAGCGCCTTTACGGCCTGACGAACGCGCCGTTTCGCGTGCGCGCGGCCGCGAACTTCGGCGAGCCCCTGGTTCCCGCTCCCTCATACGAGGCGATGGACGCCTTGCTGAGCCTTCCCTCGGCCGACGCGGCGGCATCCTGGATGCCTTGGATTGGCGCGTCCCGCCTGCTCACGCCCGACCCGGTTTCCTCGTCGCGGCTGACGGCCGAGGGCCGCGCCCTTTGGGAGATCTCGAAGGTCAAGGGACCGGTGTCGCTCGCTTATCGCCTCGCCCCGAAGGACGGCGCCGGGCTGTCCGCCGCGTGGCCCTCTTCCGCGCCCGACGCCGCCCGCGCGCCGCTCGACGTCCGGCGTGAGCGCGAGGACCGCTTTGAGATCTCGGGGGAGGGCGCCGGCTGGGTCTACGTCGCGGAGCCGCGGTTTCCGGGCTGGCAAACCTCACTCTCCTCGCCGGCCGGGGACCGGCCCGTGGTGCCGGAGCCCGCGCTTGGCGCGTTCCAGAAGGTCGAGACCCCGGAGGGTCCTTGGACGCTGCGCTGGCGCTACGACCCGCTGCCCTGGCGCCTGGGCCTCCTGCTCGCCTGCCTTTCATGGATTATGCTGGCGCGGTCTTGGTATCATCGAGCGGTCGCCACTGGAGAAACTCGATGACCCGCCGGGACTTCGCTGTCGTCGGGACCCTCGCGGGCGCCGTGCTGGCCCTGACCGCGTCCGTTTGGGCTTTCCCCGGCCGCGCGTTCTTCAACCACGGCGACCTGTACGCGTATCATTGGCCGCTGCGCCATCACACGGCCGCCGCGCTGATCGAAGGCCGCCTCCCATTCTGGAACCCGTACATCATGCTGGGCGTCCCGCACGCCGCCAACCCTCAGACCGCGCTCTTCTATCCAGCGTCCATCCTGGGATTCTTGCTGCCGGTCATGACGGCCCTGGCCTGGGATCAGATCCTGCATCTGCTGTGGGCGGGGCTCGGCGCGTTCCTGCTCGCGCGCTTCGCGAGGCTGCCCCGCGCCGCGGCGGCGGCCCTCGCCGCCGCTTACGCGCTCTCTCCGTTTCTCGTCTACCGCGTCACGGCGGGCATCCCGACCTTGGTCGCCGCGCTCTCCTGGGCGCCGTGGGCCTGGCTCGCGTGGCTCTCGGGCTCGGCGCCCCTGCTTGCGGCCGTCTTCGCGCTCCAATTCTTCTCGGGCCACCCGCAGTTCCTCGTCGTCAACGCCGCCGGCATGGGCGCGTACGCTCTCGTCAGCGGCTCGCGGCGCGGGGCGATGCTCTTGGCGGGCGGGGCGGCGGGCGCGCTGGCCCTCGCGGCGGTGCAGTGGCTTCCGACGCTCGAGCTGTTGCGCGGCTCCAACCGCGCGAGCTGGCCGGAGCAGTTCCGCGCCGCCTATTCGCTTCGTCCGCACGACCTGCTGCTCTGGCTGTCCCCGGGCTCGCTCGGCACGCCGCTCAACGGCGGCTGGAAGGACGCCGTGTCGGTCTTCTACGAAAGCGGCGGCGTATGGCTCGGCTGCGTCGCGCTGGCGCTCGCGGCGGCCGGCCTGCTGCGGCCGCTTTCGCGCCGCGGCTCGATCCTGCTCGTGGCCCTCGGCGTCTTGCTCGCCCTCGGCGCCAACGGGCCGTTGGCGCCTCTGCTCAATGCGCCGGGCTTCTCGTTTTTGCGCACGCCGTCGCGTTGGTCCTTCCTCACCTTATGGGGCCTCTGGCTGCTCGCGGGCGCTGGCGCGCGGCGCGTGTATGAGCTTTCGCCGAAGGCCGCGGCGGCGCTGTCGATCATCCCGCTCGTCGTCCTCGCGGAGCTCGCGTTCTGGGACTCGGCGTTCCTCACGGCCGCGGATGCGCGGGCCTTCACGAGGCCGAGCCCCGCGGTCGTCGAGAGCTTGGCGGGGCGCCCCATGCGCGTCCTGACCGATCCCGCGCTCGCCAACCCGAACAAGGCCATGGTCTACCGCATGCGCAACGCGAACGGGTATGAGGCCTTCTATCCCGCGAGCGCCGCCGTCTGGGCCGCCGAGGCCGAAGGCGAGCCCGCCGCGGACCCGAGCTGGGTGCTCGTCTCGCGGTGGACGTCCGCCGCGGCGGCGCGCGCGGGCGTGGCCGCCCGGCTGACCGGCGCGGGCGTCGAGCGCGGGGCCGGGGTGTGGCCGCTGGCCTCTTTCATCGACGTAAAGGGCGCTCGCTTGACGCCCGATCCCGAGCTCGTCATCGACCGGCCCGAGCGCTGGCGCGTGAGCGGCGACGTTCCGAAAGGCGCCGTCGCGGTGGCGTTGTCGGAGACGCGTTGGCCCGGCTGGACCGCCGCCTTCGGCGGGAAGCCTGTCCCGCTCGCGCCTTGGGGGCCCGCGTTCCAGGCGGTCGCGCTCAACGGCGGCGGCGCCATCGAGCTGAAATTCGAGTTCGCGCCGACCCGCTGGTTCTGGTGGGCCGCGCTGACGGCGGCGGCGTGGGCGTTCTGGTTCATCGGACTCGCGAGCCGCTCGGAGCTCCCATGAGCCGAAAGAAGCTCATCTCGGGCGTCGTCGCCTTCGCGATCACGGGCTTCTTCCTGTGGCTCGCGCTGCGCAAGGTCGACTTCGCGGCGCTCGGGCAGGCACTGTCCCAGGCCCGCCTGCGGTGGATCGTCCCGATGTGCGTGATCGTCTACCTCGACCTGCTCGTGCGCGCGCTGCGCTGGCGCGTGCTGCTCTCGCGCACGCGCGCGCTTCCGGCGCCCGTTTGGGACCTCTTCAAGCTCTCGGCGATCGGCCTCGCGGTCAACAACGTGCTGCTCCTGCGCCTGGGCGAGCTCGCGCGCGCGGGGCTGGCGGCGCGCCGCCTCGCCATCCCGGCCGCCGCGGCGCTCGCGAGCGTGGCGATCGAGCGCGCGCTCGACGTCGCCGCGCTGCTCACGATTTTTATCCTCGCCGAGCGGTACGTCGTCGGGGTCGTGCCCGTGCACGTCGTGCGCGCGGCGATGCTCCTCCTCGCGGGCGCGATCGGGGCCTTGATCGTGCTGGCCGCCGCCGAGAGCTCGCTGGCGCCCGGCGGCTTCGCCGAGCGCCGCCTGCGTCCCTGGCCCCGAGTCCACACTTTCGTCGAGCAGCTCGCGCTCGGCGCGGCGGTGCTGCGCTCGCCGAGCGCGGCGGCGTACGCCGCGCTCTTGAGCCTGACGCTGTGGACCGTGGACGCGGGCCTGTACTGGGCGACCGCGCGCGCTCTCGGGCTCGAGGCCGTCATGGACTATCCGCGCGCCGTGCTCACGCTGTCTTGGGCGGGGGCGATCTCCGCGATCCCGGCCGCGCCGGGCGGGATCGGCACGTTCGAGGCCTTCGTCGCGTCGATCCTCCACACCTTCGGCGCCACGCCGGAGGCCGGCTTGGCCTACGCGCTTCTGGCCCACATGGTCATGTATCTTCTGGTGACGGTGACGGGCCTCGTGTTCCTGTCGCGCGAAGGCGTGTCGCTCGCGCAGCTGCGCGAGGAGGTCGAGCGCAAGAAATGAAGCTGAATCTTCTCGCGATCCTGGCGTGCCCCGTCTGCGGCGGAGACCTTAAGTTCGCCGTGCTCGACAACTATCCGCGCCACGACGCCGACGTCGAGGACGCCGTCCTCGGGTGCAAGCTGTGCGCGCGCGAGTACCCGGTCCGGGACGGCATCCCGCGCCTGCGGCCTCCGGAGCCCGTCGCGCGCGCGACGGCCAAGACGCGGGACGCCTTCGGGTGGGAATGGCTGCGGTACCCGGGCTCGCTGCCCGGCGACAAGGAAACCTTTCTCGAGGAAACGCGGATCCCGCCGCACGAGTTCCAGGGCAAGCTCGTGCTCGACGCGGGCTGCGGCATGGGCCGCTATAGCGCCGTCGCGCTTTCGCTTGGCGCCGAGGTCGTCTCGGTCGACATGTCCGAGAGCCTCATCCGCGTCGCCGAGCGGGCCAAGCACGAGCCGAAGCTCCATCCCGTCGAGGGCGATCTCCTCCACCCGCCTTTCAAGAAAGGCGTGTTCGATGTCGCCTACAGCCAAGGCGTGCTCCACCACACGGCCGACACGCGCGCCGCGTTCAAGGCCGTGGCCGCGCTCGTTAAGCCGCGCGGCCTCTTGTCCGTCTGGCTCTACGGCAAGGCCGGCCGATTTGTCGACTTCGCGACCAATCCTCTTAAACCCGGCCGCGACTGGATCGCGAATCACCGCCGCCTCGCGTGGTGGATCGTGCTCATTCGCCATATCATCAGCGACCTCGTGCGCGTGTTCACGACGCGGCTGCCGGTGTCCGTCGTGTACGCGCTCTGCTATCCGCTGACTTGGCTCGGCGTCGTTCCCGGGATCAAGTGGCTGACCTACTCGGTCGATGCCCGCTTCCAGGTGAGGCTCATCGAGAACTTCGATTGGATTTCCCCTCCTTACCAGTGGCATCACACGAAGGAGGAGCTCCTCGGGTGGTACGCGGAAGAAGGCTTCTCCGTGCTCGACGTCTTGCCGCACGGGCTCGTGCCCAAGCCGGGCGCCCTCGGCCGCAAGAGCGGCCCGTGACCCCGCCGCCGCGCGCGCGGGTGGTCATGGTGAGCGCCGGCTTCTGGCCCGCCGTCGGCGGAGCGGAGCGGCAGGCCCTCGAGCTCTCGCGCGCGCTGCGCGCCCGCGGCGTGGAGGTGCTGGTGCTCACCCGCCGCGTGGGCGGAGCGGCGGCGCGCGAGGAGGTCCACGGCGTCGAGGTCCGGCGCCTGCGCGTGTACGGGACCGGCGCGCTCGACTCGCTGTGCTTCTTGTTCGGCGCACTCGGCTGGCTGCTCAAGCACGGCGGCGCGTACGACGCGTTTCACGCGCACCTTGCCGGCTCGCCCGCCCTCGCGGCCGCTCTCGCCGGGCGCTGGCTCGGCAAGCCCGTGCTGGTGAAGCTCGGCGGCGGGAGAGGGATCGGGGAGCTTTCGGCGTCCTCACGCACCGCTTTGGGGAGGCTTAAGCTCCGGCTGCTCACTTTACTGCGGCCGCGGTTTCTCGCGGTGGTGAAGGATCTCGCGGAGGAGGCGCGGGAGCATCTCGACGGAGCCGACATCGAGGTGCTGCCCAACGGCGTCGACACGGAACGCTTCAAGCCGGTCACTTCCGCGTGGAAGGAGGAGCTGAGGCAGGAGCTTGGCTGGAGCGGAACGATTTTTCTGTATACGGGACGGCTTTCGTGGGAGAAACGGCTCCCGTGGTTTAGCGGGCTTTGGATCAAAGCGACGGAAGGTAAAGACGCGACTTTGGTTCTCGTGGGGAACGGCGATGAGGAAATCCCGGAAAATTCCCGCGTGCGGCTCATGACTTCCGTCGACGACACGGCCCCGCTGTACGCGGCGGCGGATGTGTTCGTGCTGCCGTCGGTGTCGGAGGGGCTGTCGAACTCGCTGCTCGAGGCCATGGCGTCGGGGCTGCCGGTATTAGCCAGCGCGGTGGGGGGGACGGCGGAGACCGTGCGGCACGATGAGAACGGGCTGTTGTTTAACGTCGACGATGAAGCGGAAGCGGCGAAGCAGATTCAACGGATTTTAAACGGCAACGAATTGAGAACTCGATTGGGAACCGCCGCGCGGCTCGAAGTCGAGCGACGGTATGCGATCGCGCGGGTGGTCGATAGGGTATTGGAACTGTACACGGATAAAGCATGAGCCGAGGCGAGCGCTTCGCGCGGAATGTCGGATGGGGGCTCGCGGGCCAAGGCGCCGTCGCGGCGATCAACCTGCTCTTGATTCCGCGGCTTGTGAACGGATTCGGAGTCGAAGCTTACGGATTGTACCTGCTCATGCAGTCCGCCGCCGGGTGGGTGGGGGCGCTTCATTTTGGCGCGGGAGCGGGGCTTGTGCGCTACGCGGCCGAATCACAAGCGGAAGGCAAGCGAGGCGCCCTCGATGACTCGTTGAAGCACGGCGCGCTGCTCATCGTGGGGGGCGCCGCCTTTGGCGCGCTGGTTTTGTGGGGAACGGCGCCGCTTTTGGTCGATCGCGTATTTACCGTGCCTGGATATTATCGATCGCACGGGGCGTGGATGATACGCGCCGCCGCGATCGGCGCCGTTTTCGCGTCGGTCACCGCGTGGGCCGGTGCCGCGTTCCAGGGGCTGCATCGATTTCAATGGCAATCCGCCGCGTCGGTGCTGCAGGGGATACTTATTCCGTTCGGAGTGCTGAGCGCGCTGAGCGTGGGCCGCGGCCTCGGGGCCGCGGCGGCGACTTTCGTCGCCGTACATGCGCTCGTCGCTCTTTTCTGCCTCTTCGGACTTAATCGCGCCCGCCACGAAGTGGCCGACCATGGCGGGCGGCTTTCATTCGGACTTTTTTACAGGTATTCGATCGGGTTTTGGCCTGCGGCCCTCGCGCAGATGGTGCATGGGCAATTGGATCGAGCGTTTGTCGCCGGGCTGCGCTCCATGTCCGAGTTCACACTCTACGCCGTTCCGGCGAGCGTGCTTGCGCGCGTGCAGACCCTTCCCGCGACGGCCTCGACGGCTTTGGTGCCGGTGATGGGCGGGCTCGGCAGCCACGAGGGAACGGCGACGCCCGCCCGCCTTTATCTGCGCGCATCTCGCACCTTGATCGGGCTGATCGTTCCCGCTTACGCGCTGCTTTTCTGCCTCATGCCGCAATTCCTTTCGCTATGGCTCGGCGGCAGCTTCGGCGACACCTCCGTTTGGCCCGCGCGCCTGCTCGTCGCGACGCAGGCCGTCGCGCTGTTTTCCTTTTTGCCCGCGTCGGTCGCGGCGGGGCGCAAGGACGGCTGGTGGCCCTCGGCCGCGGGCTGGCTTCAGGCGCTCGTCTGCCTCGCGCTGTGGCCCTGGATGATCCCGCGCTGGGGCCTGCTCGGGGCCGCGCTGGGCGGCCTGATTGCGCAGGCGGTATCCACCTTCTTGTTCGTGACGGTCGTGCACTCCCGGCTGCTCGACTTGACCTGGGCGCGCTTCGCGCGCGAGACCCTGCCGCCCTCCCTCGCCGGCGTCGCCGTGCTGCTGGCGCTTTCGTGGCCTCTGCGCACCCGCGTGACGGGCTGGTTTTCCTTCTTCGCCTTGTGCGCGGTCGCGGGGGCCTGTTACACTATCACCTTCTGGCGGCTGCTCCCCAAGGAAGATCGGAATTTTCTGAGAACGCGGCTGCCCTTCTAACATGTGCGGCATCTGCGGGGTCGTTTACGGCGACGGGCGGGCTCCCGACAAGGGGGTCCTCAAGCGCGCCAATGACGCGATCGCGCACCGCGGGCCCGACGACGAGGGCTATCACCTTGACGGCCCCGCCGGCCTCGCGATGCGCCGCCTGGCCATCATCGACCTGAACACCGGCCATCAGCCGATCTCCTACGCCGACGAGACGCTGTGGGTCGTCCTCAACGGCGAGATATACAACTATCTCGAGCTGCGCGCCGAGCTCGAGGCGAAGGGACACCGCTTCAAGACCAAGTCCGACACCGAGGTCGTTCTTGCCCTTTACAAGGATTTCGGACCGAAGTGCGTCGACAAGCTGCGCGGCATGTTCGTGTTCGCCATCTGGGACAGGTCGAAGCGCTCCCTGTTCATCGCGCGCGACCGCATCGGCAAGAAGCCGCTGTGCTATTCGGTACGCCCCGACGGGACCTTGCTGTTCGGCTCGGAGATGCGCTGCCTGTTCGCGCTCGATCCGGCTCTGTCGCGCGAGATCGATCCCGTCGCCGTCGACATGTACCTGAGCCTCCAGTACATCCCGTCGCCACGCTCCATCTACGCCTCGGTCCGTAAGCTGCCTCCCGCGCACACGCTTACGTGGAGGGACGGCAAGATCTCGGTGGACCGCTATTGGGACTTGCCGCTCGGTCAAAAGCCCATCACCGAGGATTTTGAAGAGGCCAAGGGCCTTCTTCGCGAGACCTTGACCGAGGCCACGCGGCTACGCATGATCGCCGACGTGCCCTTGGGCGCCTTTTTGTCCGGCGGCGTGGATTCCTCGATCATCGTGGCGCTGATGTCCCAGCTCTCGCCAAAGCCCGTGAAGACCTTCTCGATCGGCTTCGAGGAGGAGCGGTTCTCGGAGCTCAAGTACGCTCGGATCATCGCCGAGCGCTACAAGACCGACCACACGGAGTTCGTCGTCAAGCCCGAGATGGCGGACGTCCTGCCGAAGCTCGCCTGGCACTACGGCGAGCCCTACGCCGACGCCTCGGCTTTGCCCAGCTATTATGTCGCGCGCGAGACCCGCAAGTTCGTCACGGTCGCGCTCAACGGCGACGGCGGCGACGAGAACTTCGCGGGCTACGTCCGCTACTTCGCGATGAAGGCCGCGCGCCTGTCCGACTCGCTGCCTGGCCCGGTCTTGAGCATGCTGCGCGCGAGCGCGGAGCTGATGCCCGAGCACGACGCGCCGTTGGGCAACGTTTGGCGCGCCAAGCGCTTCCTGCGCTCGATGCTGTCGGCCGACATGCCCGGCCGGCACCTGAAGATGGTCAGCTTCTTCACGGAGGACGATAAGCCGGCGCTTTACTCCGAGGCCTTCAAGCGGCGCCTGGGCTCCTCGATCAGCGAGGCCCTGCGCTACATCCGCGCGGCATTCGCCGCCTGCGAGGGCGAGGACTTCGTCAACCGCATGCTCGCGGTCGACTTCAAGACGTATCTTCCCGAATGCCTCATGGCGAAGGTGGACGTCGCCACCATGGCCTGTTCGCTGGAAGGCCGGTCGCCCCTTCTTGACCACGTTTTCGTCGAAACCGCGTTCCGCATGCCCGGCGACTGGAAGCTCAAGGGCCTGCGCGGCCACAAGTACATCATGAAAGAAGCCTTCAAGGATCTGCTGCCCGAGGAGATCTCGAGGCGCCCGAAGATGGGCTTCGGCATTCCGCTCGGCGCCTGGTTTCGCGGCGGCCTCAAGGAGTTCTGGGAGGACAACGTCCTCTCTCCGACGGCGCTGGATCGCGGCTACTTCAACGAGAAGACCTTGCGCGGCCTCTGGGCCGAGCACCAAGGCGGCAAGCGCGACCACGGCTACCGCCTCTGGGCGCTCCTGATGCTCGAGCTGTTCCACCGCCACGCCGACGAGGCTCTCCCCGCGCCCGTGCCCTCCCTCAAATAGGGTCAGGCTTCCAAATTCGTTAAATTCGGGGACCTTCGAGCTTGCAAATGTATCGAATTTGGAAGCCTGACCCTAAAATTTAGCCGAGCTTGAGGGCGGACAGGATCAGCTGCACCCCGATGGCCGCCAGAAGAAGGCCCATCAGGCGCGTGATGATGTTGAGGAGGGTGGGAGAGAGCTTCTTGGCGCTGTCGGCCGCGAGGGTGAGCGTCCAATAGCTGATGAAGGCCACCAAGGCGATCAGCACGTAGAAGATCGCTTTCTGCTCGAGGTTCGCGGCGCGGCCGGAGAGCACGATCGAAGTTGTGATGGCTCCCGGGCCCGCCAGCAGGGGCACCGCCAGCGGCGTGATCGCGATGTCGTCCTTGCTCATCCCCTCGGCGAACTCCTCCGGGGTTTCCTTCATCGGGGACTTCTGGGCGCGGATCATGTCGAGCGAGGACAGCAGGAGCACGAGGCCGCCGGCGATCTGGAAGGCGGGCAAGGTGATGCCGAACAGCTTGAAGATGGTCGGTCCCAAGGCCGCGAACAGGGCCATCACGCCCGCGCAGACGATGCAGGCGGTGCGGGCCATGCGGCGGCGCTGCTCGGCCGAGTCGCGCGCCGTCATCGCGAGGAACGTGGGGACCGCCGCGAAGGGGTCCACGATCGCGAATAGGGAGCCGAACGTCAGGAACGCGTATTCCATCATCTGGCCGGTATTTTAGCGTTTCCGCCCTCCGGGACGCCTTGCTCTGGGTCAAATTTCCTACAATCACCCTCAATGGACCGGGAAATCGGGGTCGGCGGCTTCGCGGTGAGCGAATTGGCGCGCCGCTATGTCAATGAGGTGCTGGACTCCAACCGCCTGTCCTACGGCCCCTTCCACCGGCGCTTTGAGGCCGCCTTCGCCGCGGAGCACGATTCCAAGCACGCCGCCTTCTGCAACTCCGGCACGAGCGCCCTGCAGATCGCCCTGCAGGCCCTCAAGGAGAAGCACGGCTGGGCCGACGGGGATGAGGTCATCGTCCCGGCGATCACCTTCATCGCGACCTCGAACATCGTGCTTCACAACCGCATGGTCCCCGTGTTCGCGGACGTAGATCCCCTCACGTACACGCTCGATCCCGTGAAGTTCGAGGCCGCGATCACGCCCAAGACGCGCGCCGTGATCCCCGTCCACCTGCTCGGCCTGCCGGCGGACATGGACCCGATTTGCGCGATCGCCCGGAAGCACAATCTGTCGATCATCGAGGACTCCGCCGAGACGATGTTCGCCAAGTATAAAGGGCGCAAGGTCGGCTCGCTGGGCGACATCGGCTGCTTCTCGACCTATATCGCGCATTATATCGTGACGGGCGTGGGCGGCCTGGCGACGACGAGCGATCCGGACCTCGCGGTGCGCCTGCGCAGTCTGATGAACCACGGCCGCGACTCGATCTACCTGTCGATCGACGACGATGAGGGTGCGACCGGCGCCAAGCTCCACGAGATCGTGGCCAAGCGCTTCCAGTTCGTCTCCGTCGGCCACAGCTACCGTGCCACCGAGCTCGAGGCGGCGCTGGGTCTAGCGCAGCTCGAGGAGAAGGACGGCATTGTGGCTGCGAGAACGACTATGGCCGCGCGCCTGAGCGCCGGCCTGGCCGAGTTCCAGGACAAGCTGCAAAGACCCTATTGTCCGCCGGGACGGGATCATACGTTTATGCTGTACGGCTTGGTGCTGAGGGGCCAGGACAAAGCGCCGTTGGTGAACTTCTTAGAGGACCGTGGAGTCGAGACGCGCGACATGCTGCCGCTTCTCAATCAGCCGGTGTACAAGAAGATGTTCGGCGACATCGAATCGAAGTTTCCCGTGGCCAAGAGCCTCAACCGCTCGGCCTTCTACATCGGCTGCCACCAATACATGACCCCCGAGGACGCCGACTACGTAATCGAGCAGTTTAGGGCGTATTTCCGGTCGCGCTGATGAACAAGAAGGTTTCGGTCGTAATCGATAACCATAATTACGGGCGCTTTCTCAGAGAAACGCTCGATTCGGTCCTCTCTCAAGTTCTCGACGACGTTGCCGTTGAAATCGTTGTCGTCGACGACGGTTCGACCGACGATTCTCGAGAGATTCTTGCTTCATACGCTCCGCGCATTAAGCCGTTGCTTCAGGCGCGGCAGGGACAGGCCATGGCCTTTAACAATGGGCTCGTTGCCGCCACGGGGGACATTATCTTCCTCCTGGATTCCGACGACGTGTTCTTGCCCGGAAAGCTCGCCGCCGTCGTTGAGGCGTTCAAGGACCCTAAGGTCGTCTGCGTCCAACATTTTTTGCATGACACCGACGCGAAGCTGGTCCCCATGCCCCGCCGCTTTCCCGCCTGGCCCGCTCGTTATACCCTGGATGACTACGCCGCCGGCCGTACCGAGTTCACCGCTACTTCTGGATTGGCGTTCCGCCGCGAGGTCCTCCTCAAGCTGCTCCCCATCCCCACGGATCTGTTCTATTACCTGGACGATTTCTTGACCGCCCACGCCCTATTTTTCGGCGAGATCGCCAACATCCCTCAGGTATTCGGCCTTCACCGCATGCACGGCGCGAACTGGTGCGCCGGCGGCCTCGAGGATCCCGCCAAGATCGAGCGCGATTTCCTCGACCGCGCGACGTACGGGGCCCGGCGCGACGCGTGGCTCGCCGCGGCGGGGCGCTCTCGTTCCCCGGAGGCCGTCGCCGAGGAAGGCCTCGAGCTCTGGCGCCGCCGCGTCCTTCTCGAGGCGCTGCGCGCCCGGCCGCTCGAGGCGGCGCGCGCCTGGCGCGAGGGGCTGCGCGGCCTTCCCGGCACCTGGCATGCCCGCTTTCGCGCCGCGACGACGGCGCTCGCGGTCGTGTCGCCGACCTTGTACCTGTCGCTGTACGATTATTATTCCCGGCCATGAGCGATGCTTTCGATCTGACGGTGGTGCTGCCCGCGCTCAACGAGGAGGGCTCTCTGCGCGCGGTGCTGCCTCGCGTTCGGGCGACCTTCGAGCGGCTGGGCCTGCGCGGGGAGATCGTCGTCGTGGACGGGCGCTCGACCGACGCGACGGCCGCCATCGCCGCGGCCGGCGGCGCGCGCGTGCTCACGCAGGAAGGCCGCGGCCTCGGCGGCGCTCTGCGCCAGGGCCTGCTCGCCGCGAGCGCGCCTTGGGCGGCGGTCGTGGACGCGGACGGCTCGCATCCGCCGGAGGTGCTGGCCGACCTTTGGGCGAGCCGGGGAGGCTGCGACCTCGTGATCGCCTCGCGCTACGTTGCCGGCGGCTCGGCCGTGATGGATCCCATGCGCCGGCTCCTCAGCGGCGCGCTCAACGGCGTCACGCGGCGCTTCCTGGGCCTCGCCGTCCTTGATTCCTCGGGAGGCTTTCGGCTTTATCGCTCGGAGCTCGCGCGCGCGGCGTGCGGGGACTCCGCCGCGGACGACTTCACGATCCAGCAGGAGCTGCTCGTGGGCATCCTCGCGCGCGGCGGCAAGGTCCTCGAGGTCCCTTTCCGCTACGAGCCGCGCATCGACGGCGCGTCGAAGGCGTCCGCCTTGCGCCTGGCGCCCGCTTACCTGCGCATGCTGTATAGGCTGCGGAGGGCGCTCAAATGACGACCCTCACGCGCCTCGAGACGCTGTCCGCGGCCGACCGTTTCAACGATGAGGTCTGGGACCGCGTCGAGTCCTTCATCGGGACGGAGATCCTCGAGGTCGGCATGGGGATCGGCATCTTCACGGAGAAGCTGCTCGCTCGCGGCAAGGTGTTCGGCGTCGAGATCGTGCCGGAGTTCGTCGACGAGGCCAAGCGTCGTTTAGGGGCGAACCGCCCCGGCCTCGACTATCTCGTCACGGACATCGGGGCGCCCACCCTGCATGATTCCCTGCGCGGGCGCGCCTTTGATACCATCGTGTGCATGAACGTGCTCGAGCACATCGAAGACGACCGGGGGACATTAAAAAGATTATTGTCCATGCTCAGCTCCGGCGGCCGTCTCATTCTGGTCGTGCCAGCGCACCGTTGGCTCTTCAATCCGTTGGACGCCAACGACGGCCATTTCCGCCGGTACGAGCGGGCCGAGCTGAACGAAAAACTGAGCGAAGCCGGCTTCAACGTCATCCACGAGTCGACGTTCAACCTCTTCGGGATCGCGGGCTGGTTCCTGAACGGCACGATCTTAAGGCGCAAGGACCTGCCCGCCGGCCAGATGGGCCTATTCAACAAGGTCGCCCCGCTGCTGTTCTGGCTTGAAAACCTGGTCGGGCCTCCCGTCGGCCTGTCGCTGCTCGCCGTGGGAGCCAAGCCTTGAACGAAAAGCTCTCGATCATCATCCCCGCCTACAACGAGGAAGACTCCGTCGATGAGATTCTGAAAACATGTCTCGCCGCGCGGGCCGTTTTGATCAAGGACGCGGGACTCTCGGACGTAGAAGTTATCCTCGTCGATGACGGCTCCCGCGACAAGACGCAGGAGAAGGCCCGCCGCTGGACCGAGGCCAAATTGGTCGTGCACGAGAAGAACAAGGGCTACGGCGCCGCGCTGATGACCGGCTTTCGCGCCTCGTCGGGCGACCTGCTCTCCTTCCTCGACGCCGACGGCACGTGCGATCCGCTCGAGTTCAGGGGGCTCATCAAGGCGCTGCGCGAAGCCCGCGCCGACATGGCCGTGGGGGCCCGCCTCCATGAGGGCTCCCAGATGCCCGCCATCCGGACCCTGGGCAACCGCATCTACGCGCTGCTCCTGCGCGGGCTCACCGGCGTGAGCCTCACCGACACCGCGAGCGGCATGCGCGTGTTTAAGCGCGCGCTCCTGCCGCGGCTGGCGCCTTTGCCGACGGGGCTTCATTTCACGCCCGCGATGACGGCCCGCGTCGCCTGCATGGGCGGGGTCTTCGTGGAGCATCCGATCTCCTACGCCGAGCGCGTCGGCGAGTCCAAGCTGTCCGTGCTCGGCGACGGCGTGCGCTTCCTGCGCGTGATCCTCGGCACGGTCTTCGCGTACTTTCCGATGCGCGTCTTCGCGCCGCTCGCCGCGATATGCCTGCTTCTCGCGGGCGCCCTCGGCCTCATGCCCGTGCGCGCGCGCCTGGGCGGCGCCGCGATCGAGGAATGGATGATCTACCGCCTGCTCACCGTGCTGACTTTGTCCGTGTGCGGCGTGATCTTCGCCGCGATCGGGCTGCTGGCGCAGAAGGCGTCGAACGCCGCGCTCGGACGCCCCGCGTCCTGGCTCGACCGCCCGCGCGTGCGGGAGACCGCAGGCCTGGCGGGCGTCGCGCTGTGGCTCGCCGGCGTCGGCCTCAACTGGCCGACGGTGCTCGAGTACGCGGCGACCGGCCACATCACGCGCCACTGGGCCTGGGTGCTCCTCGGCGCGCAGGCGGTCATCTGCGGCACCGTGCTCGCCTCGCTGTCCATCGCGCTCGGCGCGTTCGCGCACCTTCCCCACGAGGACCCCTCGTGAGCTTCTGGCACCGCAAGAAGGTCCTCGTCACGGGCGGCGGCGGCTTCATCGGCAGCCATGTCGTCGAGCGGCTGCTCGCCTTCAAGGGCGTGCGCGTGACGGTCGCGGCCCGCATGACCCCCGAGAACAAGCGCAACCTCGCCGGCGTTCTCAAGAAGATCCGGGTGCTCAAGGGCGACCTGCGCGATCCCGAGTTCTGCCGCAAGGCCTGTAAGGGGCAGGACGTCGTCTTGAACCTCGCCGGCGTCGTGGGCGGCGTGGGCTACAACAGCAAGCATCACGCCGGGCTGTTCCGCGACAACATGACCTTGCAGCTCAATATGATCGAGGCCGCTCGTCTCGAGAAGGTCGCGCGCTATCTCGTCGTGAGCACGGCCTGCGTTTATCCAAGGCTCTGCGCGATCCCGACGCCCGAGAGCGAAGGCTTTCGCGATGCGCCCGAGCTGACCAACCGGGGCTACGGCTGGGCCAAGCGTATGGGCGAGTACCTGGGCCAGGCGTACGCCGAAGAGTTCGGCATGAAAGTCGCCATCGTGCGCCCCTACAACGCCTACGGCCCGCGCGACCACTACGACCGCGAGAAATCCCACGTGATCGCCGCGCTCGTCCGCCGCGTCTGCGAGGGGGAGAGCCCGCTCAAGGTCTGGGGCGACGGCAAGTCCACGCGCGCCTTTCTCTATGTCGACGACTTCGCGCGCGGCATCCTCGACGTGGCCGAAAAATATCCAAAGGCCGACCCCGTGAACATCGGCTCCGCCGACGAGGTCTCGATCAAGGATCTGGCCAAGGCGGTCCTGCGCGCGGCGGGCCACGACGCGAAGCTCGTGTTCGACCCGTCGAAGCCGTCGGGCCAGCCGCGGCGCGCGTGCGACACGACAAAGTCGCGCAAGGTCCTTGGCTTCAAGGCCGAGGTCTCCCTCGACGAGGGCTTGCGCCGCACGGTCGCCTGGTACCGGGAGCACCTCCTGTGAGAGGCAAGCGCCTTCTGGTCCTGCTGACCTTCAACGAGTCGGAGGCCCTGCCCAAGATCTTCGACCGCCTCCCGCTCTCGGCCGCCGACGAGGTGATGGCGATCGATGGCGGCTCCACCGACGGCACGGTCGAGTTCCTGGCGTCCAAGGGCCTCAAGGTCGTCACGCAGCCGCGCCGCGGCCGCGGCGTCGCCTTCCGCCTGGCCCTCGAGCTCACCGACGCGGAGACGATCTGCTACTACAGCCCGGACGGCAACGAGGATCCCGCCGACATCCCCAAGATCTTCGAAAAGATCGAGGCCGAGGGCCAGGACCTCGTGGTCGCCTCCCGCATGATGCGCGGGGCCTACAACGAGGAGGACGTCCATTGGTGGCGGCCTCGGAAGTGGGTCAACCAGCTCTTCACGCTGGCGGCCAACCTGCTCTGGAACCGCGGCCCCTACGTCGAGGACACGATCAACGGCTTTCGCGCGGTGCGCGCCGATTCGATGCGCCGCTGCGCCTGCGACGCCGACGGCTTCCCGATCGAGTATCAGATGTCGATACGCATGATGAAGCTCGGCATGGTGATCGGGGAGATGGCGACGCACGAGTACCCGCGACTCGGGGGCCAAAGCACCGCTGAATCGTGGCCCACGGGCGTCATCTTCGTCAAGACGCTCCTGCGCGAGATGCGCATGGGCCGGTCCGTGACCGCGCCCGGCGCCGAAAAGGTAGAATTCCCGACTCATGGCTGACGCTCGACACGGCCTTCGCGCCGATGCGGAAACTTTCGCCCATAAGGCGATCATCACCTGGCTTCCGCTCCTGTACCTGCTGATCTCTTCGTTGTTCTTCCTGCGCACCTACGACTCCGCGCAGGTGAAGATCTCGATGATGCAGATGGGCGGCGTGGGCCTGCTCACGATGTGGCTCGTCCGGCTGGCCGTCGCGGGCCGCCACGCCCTCAATAAAGAAGACCTGGTGGTCCTGTCCCCGTTCCTCGCCTACCTCTGCTGGGGCGTGTTCTCCTATTGGAAGGCGCCGTATCACATGTCGTCCACCGATTTCTTCCTGCGCCACCTCTTCTACATGATCGTGGCGCTCATCACGATCTACGAGTTCGATGAGGCGGCCGTCGCGCGCCTGTTCAGGGTCATGACCTGGACCGCGTGGATCGCGATCGGCTACGGCGCGCTGCAGTTCGTGGACAACTCGATGTTCCCGCCCGGCCCCGGCAAGGGCATCGACCCGTTCGTCTGGCGCGGCGCGTTCTCCGACCGCGTGTTCTCGACGTACGGCAACCCCAACTTCTACGGCGACTATCTCGTCATCATGTTCCCGATCCTGCTGATGCAGTGGTTCAAGGCCAGGCGCTGGAGCGACGTCGTCCTCATCGGCCTGCTGCTGCTGAGCCTCGTCAAGACGGGGACGAAGGGCGCCTGGCTCGGGTTTGCGATGGTGTGCTTCGTCTTCGGCGTGATCGCCCTCGTCTTCTTCCCCGACCAGACCCGCCCCTACCGCAAGCGGCTGCTGGGCCTCGTAGGCGCCTTGGTGCTGGGCTTTGTCGGCTACACGGCCAAGGACCTCGTCGGCCGGGTCGTCTCGATCAACTTCCGCCTGTTCACCTGGGAGGCGACCTGGGAGATGATCCAGACGAAGCCGTGGACCGGCTCCGGCGTCGGCTCCTTCCCGCCCCTCTACCCCGCCTTCCGCCGCCCCGCGATCTTCCACATCGAGGGCAAGCACAACACCGAGACCGACCACGCCGAGAACGAGTACCTCGAGCAGCTCTTCGACAACGGCATCCTGGGCTTTGGCCTCTTCGTCTGGCTCGTCCTGAGCACCTTGGTCGTGGGCTTCCGTTCGCTCGGGCAGCTCACGACGACCGCCATGCTCAAGGACGGCCGCCCGCCGCCCCGCGCCTACGATCTCATCGGCGTGATCGTCTCGTTCATGGGCATGCTCGGGCACAACTGCTTCGACGTGAGCCTGCGCTTCGTGTCTTCGGGAGTCTACCTGGGGCTTCTCTCCGGCCTCATCGTCAACGTCGCGCGCGGCAGGGCTCTCTTCGAGCTGCACGCGCGCACGCCCGACGCCGACGCCCCCGCGGAGGCGTCCCTCCTCACGACGCTGTCCGAGATGCTGATCTGGCCGCTGCGCCTCGCCGCGGCCGGCGGCGTGCTCTACCTCGCCTTCTTCAAGGGCTGGGCTCAGCTCAAGATGGTCCCCGTCGGCGGCATGTTCGGCGAGTTCTTCATGCTGCAGGGCCCGCTCTCGCGCGTGCCCGGCGGCGGCGAGCTGCTGCAGTGGTGGATCGCCTGGGCCGTCTTCGCGAGCTGCATGCTGTGGCTCGGCTGGGTCATGATCCGCTTGTGCATGCTCTCGCAGAACCCCGTCGTGCCGCTGATCGTGCTCGCGATGCTCTCTCCGCTCTATCAGTTCTGGGGCTACTTCAAGGCGGATATTCATCATAACGTCGCCATCTACTTCTCCAAGGAACGGCAGTGGGAGCCCGCGGTGGGCAACTACCTGATCGTCAACAAGCTCAACCCCGACTTCGTGATGTCGAAGTACTTCCTGGGCAACGTCTTCAACGACCGCTTCAACATGACCAAGGCGTATCTGCCGAACTGGGGCGACACGAACAACGAGCCGCGCGACGACTACGAGCGCGCGATGTACTGGTACGACGAGGTCCGCAAGCTCGCCCCGAACTACGTGCAGATGCACCACCAGATCGGCAACCTGCATCTGCGCCGCGCGGAGTGGGCGGGCAACAACGGCCGCCCCGACGAGGCCGAAAAGTACCTCGATAAGGCGCTGATGCGCTTCAAGCTCTACTACCAGATCGATCCCGTCTTCGCGCCGAACTTCTACCGCATGGCGCAGATATACATGATCCGCAAGGATTACGACAAGGCCGTGAAGACCTACGCGGCCCTTATCGAGGCGCAGCGCTGCGCCGCCGAGGAGCCGTTGCTTGCCAAGGCCTGGATGCGCAATACGATCCTGTCCTACCAGAACTACGAGAACCTCGAGGGCCGCTGGATCCATCGCCACGTCAATCCCATCCGCCCGCGCGAGTCCGCCGAGGCCTTCACGAGCATGGCCAACGCCCTGTTCATGGACAGCCGCTTCCCCGAGGCGGAGCACGCCTATCGTACGGCGCTCTCCTACGACCAGAACTTCGACATGGCCAAGAAGAACCTCGAGGTCACCTACCGGCGCGCGCAGGCGGACGGACGCCTGAAGCCCGTGAAGGTCGAGCCCGGCGCGAAGATCGTCCCCGGGCTCCCGGTCCCGACGGGCTGGCTCGTCGGTCCGCCGAAGAAGTAGCGCGGACGGCTAGGCGGCGCTTTTCGCGCGCAGGAGCGCGTTCTCGGTCGCGATCAGCGGATCGATGAGGCCGTAGACCTCGGCCTCCTCCGCCGTCGCGAGCGCGGGATGGTGGCGGGCCATGAGCCAGGCCTTGCGCGCCTCCTTGGCGACCGACAGCAGCGGCGAGGGCACCATCGCGGCCTTGTAGACGGGCATCGTCTTCGCCTCCTCGCCGAGCTCCTTGAGCATGAACTCGCGGGCCTTCTCGGGCTGGAGGTTCTTGACGAGATAGGACGCGATCTCGCGCACGATCTTGCGCTTCTCGGCCTCGAGGATATCGGGCGGCGTGCCGCCGGCGACCAGGGCGGCCATCCCCTCGGGATACTCCTCGAGCCACTTGTGCGTGACCTGGCCCTCGTGGATGCGGCGCACGGCCAGGCGCTCGTAGATCACGCCCACCTCGACGCCGTCGGCGAGCATGCGCGCGTAGAGCTCGTTGTCGAGGATGACCATGTCGGAGCGGTAGTGGCCGTACTTCTTGTACAAGGCGCGCGGGATCGCGAGATTCGTGGTGAGGTAAGGCAGGAATTCTTCGCCGACCGCGAAATGGCCGGGCACCTTCCCCTCTTGAATCTTCATCCCGGGGGGAAACGCCGTCCCGATCAAGCGGTCGTACCGGTGCAGCCAGCCGTCTGAAAAAACGAAGCCCGCTTCGGGACGCTTCTTGAAGAACTCGGCGAATTTCTCCAGTCGATTCAACGTCCAGAAGTCGTCCGAGTCGATGTTCGTGATCCACGTGCCCGTCGCCATCTCGAGGGCCATGTTCCGGCAGGCCATGTTCCCGATGTTCTTGGGCACGCGCGTGTACTTGAAGCGGGGATCCTTCGTCCAGCCCTTGATCATCTCGGGCGTGTTGTCGACGGAGCCGTCGTCGACGATCAGGACCTCGTAGTCGCCGCACGTCTGACGCAGGACGGTCGACAGCGCCCCGGGCAGCATGTGCGCCCGGTTGTAGGTGGGGAGGACGATCGAGAAAAGAGGCTCGCTCACGCGTTCAGCAACGCCTCGATCTTCCCCGTAATCTCCTTGCCGACGGGGTTGGCCTCAGGCCCGAAGCGCGCGACGACCTGGCCATCCTTGTTGACCAAAAACTTGGAGAAGTTCCATGGTATGTCGCCGTTGAAGCCGGCTTCGGTTGTCAGGTACTTGTACAGCGGATGGATCGCGGGCCCCTTCACGGCGATCTTCGAATAGAGGTCGAAGGTCAGGGCGAACTTCGTGAGGCAAAGGCTCTTGATGTCGGCGTCGGTGCCGGGCTCCTGAGCGCCGAACTCGTTGGCGGGGAAGGCGGCGATGCGCAGACCCTTGTCCTTATATGTCTGATACAGGGCCTCGAGGTCCGTATACTGCGGCGTGAAGCCGCAGAGCGACGCGGTGTTCACGATGAGCAGAGGGTGGCCCTTGTACTTCGAGAGCTTGGCGGGCTTGCCGTCGATGGTGGTCATCTCGAACTCGTAGACGCGGCCCTTCGTATTCTCGGCTTGCATCGGGTTCACCTCGTTCTTCTTGGACACGGCGGCGGCCGCGGCGAATACCGCCTCGGTCAGCTTCAGCTTGGCCTTGCCCAGGATCGTCATCGATTTATTCTACCTTTCATGACGCTCCTCCAGCCACGGATCCGCCCGGTTGTGGTAGCCGCGCGTTTCCCAGAACCCGGGCGCGTCCTCGGCGCGCAGCTCGAGGCCGCGCAGGAACTTCCCGGATTTCCACGCGTACAGGGTCGGAATCACCATGCGCATCGGGCCGCCGTGCTCGAGCGGCAGCGGGGCGCCGTCGAGCTCGTAGGCGAGGATCGCGTCGGGCGTCGACGCCTCGAGCAAGGAGGTGTTCGTCGTGTACTCCTCCGCGCAGTGCTGGATCACGAACGCGGCCGCGGGCTTGGGCCGGACGAGCGAGAGCAGGTCGAGCATGCGGACGCCGCCCCAGCGGGCGTCCATCTTCGACCAGGTCGTCACGCAGTGGAAGTCGCTGACGCTGTCGGTCTTGGGCAGCGCCAGGAACGCGCGCCAGTCGAGGGTTATGGGATTCTCGACCTCGCCCCAGACCCGCAAGCTCCAGGTCTTCTCGTCGAAGGGAGGATGCACGCCCAGGTCGAGCACGGGAAAGCCCTTGCTCCAGGTCTGCCCCGGGGGCAGGCGCTCGCGCTTCTGCGCTTGATCGCGGACGGCCTTGTCCGCCCTGAACCGCTCGAGCATCTTCGCCTTGGCGGCGATCATCTTCTCGTTAAATTCGCGCAACGATCCACCGGGCAGCGGACAGCACGTCGCGGCGCACGACGGTGGGCTTAACCTTATAGGCCTTGTCACGCCCGCCGTAGCCCGTCAGGACGAGGGCCGACTCGCAGCCGGCGCGGCGCGCGCACTCGATGTCTGAGGTCTTGTCGCCGATCATGAAGGAGCGCTCGAGGTCCAGGCCGTGCTCGCGCCGGGCCGCCAGAAGCATGCCCGTGCCCGGCTTGCGCCAGGGATGCGTGCTGTCGGGGCCGTGGGGGGAGAAGTAGATCGCATCCCATTTCGCGCCGGCCTTCGCCAGGCGGCGCTTGAGCTCGGCGTGGATGGCGCGCACGGTCTTCTCCGTGAAGTATCCGCGCGCCACGCCGCTTTGATTGGTCACGATCACGATCTTGAAGCCGGCTTTGCGGAGGAGGGCGAGCGCCTTGGGGGCGGCTTTGTAGACGGAGATGCCCGCGACGTTGTCGAGGTGGTCGCGGTCGCGGATGAGGACGCCGTCGCGGTCGATGAAGACGGCACGGGATCGCGGCTTCATGAGATGATTTTAGCTTTTCGCCGGAGGCCCTGTAGGAGGTTGCGCCCCAGGCCGAAGGTCATCTGAAATTTTTCAAACGAATCCCGGTCGTCGGTGCCGAAGCGGAGCATCGTGTAGGGGTCGGAGCCGGGCGAAACAAAGCCCGCGACCGTGGTCAGGCCGCAGAGGAAGCCGGCGGCCTTCAGGAACGTGGACGTTTCAGCGGAAAAGTCGTCGTAGTCGCCGTTGGGGTAGCAGAAGAGGTCGCAGGGGCGGCCCACGTGCTTCTCAACGAGCGCCTTGGAGCGCGAGAGCTCGCCGGGCGCCTCCCGGCCGAGCAAGGTCACGATCGTGTGAGAGTGCGTATGGCTGCCGATCTCGAGCAGGCCCGAGGCGGCCATTTCTTTTGTCTGAGACCAAGTCAACGGACGGTAATTTTCGGGAGCCGAGTCATCGAGGATCAGCTTGCGGGCGAGCTCGGCCTCGACCGGAGCGATGAGGGCCTCGCGTGCGGCGGGAAGAAGCGACTTCGCCTGGCGCTGTAGGCTCTTGAGCCGCTCGCGGCGGGCGGCGGCGTCGCCGGGGGCGCCCGCGAAGGCATGCTCGATGCGGTCGGGCCAAAGGGGCACGCGCTCGTCGACGAACTCGGTGGCGACGAACAGCGTCGCGGGAACGCCGGCGTCGCGCAGGGCGGGGAAGCCCAAGGTGTACACCGATTCGTAGCCGTCGTCGATGGTGAGGGCGACGGCGTAATCAGGCAAGGCGGGGCCGCCGGATAAAGACGCGACGACCTGGCGCAGAGAGACCACGTTGCAGTTCGCTTTGAGGTATTCGAGCTGGCGTTTGAACGTCGACGCCTGCAGGCGGTTGCCCTGATAGTTCACGATTCCATCCGAGGGACGGTCGGTGAAGCCGTGGTACATGAGCACCACGGCCTCTCGCCGCCGGAGCCAACGGAAGGGGCGGTCGAGACCGAGCGCTAGAAAAGCCTTGAGCGCAGCCATAGTCAGGGAAACATCAAATCATGATCGCTATCGATGCCCTGCGTCGGCAGGGGGGCGGCGAGCTCGGCCGCGCCGTGCCAGGCGTAACGCAGCGGGCGGCAGCGGCGCAGGACGGGCGCGGCCGCGTCGAGCAGGGCCGCGTCGTTGCCGGCCATCCAGAGGTCGTCGGCGCCTTGCTCGAGGCCCCAGCGGGCGAACGCCTTCAACATGCCCGCGCGGGCGAGCGTCGGCCCGGGGCCGACGAGGAGCAGGTGGGCGCGGCGGCGGCCTCGGCTCGTGAAGAGCCGGAACACCGCGCTGACGCCCCCGGCCTCGGCGAGCACGTGCTCGGCCGCGCGAGGATGCTCGATGAGGCGCCAGCGCACCCAGTCCGCGTCGCGCACGACGCGCGTCGCGGTCGAAGGGTCGTCGAGGCGCTCAGACAGGCCGCCCGCGTCGCGCGGCAGCGGCTTCGTCGCGAGCGCCGGCGCGCCGAGCGTGAACGCCTTGACCATCGCGCGGGCCGCGAAGCCAAGGGCCGGGCCCGCGGCCGCCGCCAGGGGCCCCGCGCGGCGGCGCAGGGGCTCCGCCAGCTCGAGCGGGAGGCTGCGCACGCTCGCGTCCGCGCGCTCCGTCCAGCCGAGCTTTAAAAAAACGCGCATCGAAAGGTCGTTGCAGAACGTGACGTGGCGTGGGCAGAGCGCCATCCAAGCTTCGGTCAAGGTCTTGCCGTGGCCCTGGCCTTGGAATTCGGGAACGATCGAGAAATCGACGAACCAGATCGCGGTCTCGAGCTTGCCGTCGAGCGACAGCGTCGTCGGAATGACGCCCGCGTGCCCGACGACGCGCTCGCCTGACACGAGGACGAGCGGCTCGATGCCGGGAAACCGCCCGACGCGGTACAGCCACTCCCAGTGCTCGGCGAGGAACTCCGCCCGTTCCGGAAAGGCGGCGGCGTAAAAGCGGCGCAGGGCGCCGTCTTGTACGCTCGCCGCCTTCCGGATGTCGGGCACTCCTTTAGTGACCTACAGGAGCGGAGCCGTCCTCGAGGTACTCGCGAACCTTGTAGCGCGAGGCGCTCCAGATGAACACGCCCGAGAAGCCGAGCATCAGCGCGGCGAAGAACCAGAAGAACGACGCGCCCTGGAACTTGTTGATCTCGGAGACGTACGCCGTCAGCATATTGCCGGCGAACACCGTCAGCAGCCAGAAGCTCATGATCGTGCTCTTCATGGAGCGTGGAGCCTGCGTGTAGGCGAACTCGAGGCCCGTGATCGAGACCATGATCTCGGCGACGGTGATGAGCAGGTACGGGATGAACTGCCAGCCGATGGAGGGCACGCCGCCCGCGTCGATGGCGGACTGGATGAGGGCCGCCGCGGCAAACGAGCTCGCCGCGATGACCATCCCGCCCGACATGCGGCGCAGCGGGGTCATCGCCCAGCCGGTGAGCTTCTCGACGCCGGGGTAGATCCCCTTCGAGAAGATCGGGATCAGGCACATGACCATGATCGGGTTCAAGGCCGAGATCTGCGAGGCCTCGAACTTGATGCCCAGGAAGTTCAGGTTCATCTGCTGCGCCTGGAGCACCCAGGAGGAGCCGTGCTGATCGAACAGCGCCCAGAACACGGAGACGGTCGCGAACACCTTGAAGATGCCCAGGGCCGCGCGCGCGCCCTCGACCTCGTCGGCCGAGTAGCGGGCCTCGGCGGCGCTCAGGAAGTCGCCGCCCTCCTTGCGCTTGCCGTTGATCGCCGCGATGGTGACCGCGAGGAACCCGGCCTTGCCGGTCTTGCCCGTCGGAGGCACGTTGACGAATTGCTTGCGGCCGGCCCAAAACACGACGGTCGCGACGGCCATCAGGATGCCGGGGATGCCGAACGCCCACGAGGCGCCGTACTTCACGAGCACCCAGGGCGTGAGCAAGGTCGAGAAGAAAGAGCCGAAGTTGATCGCGAAGTAGAAGACGTCGAAGATCTTCGGGACGAGCTCCTTGTTCTTATCGGTGAACTGGTCGCCTACATGAGCTGAAACGCAGGGTTTAATACCGCCGGGGCCGAGCGCGATGAGGCCGAGGCCGAAGTAGATGCCGGTCTTGGTCTCGAAGAGCGCCAGCACGAGGTGGCCGAGGCAGTACACGATGGAGAGCGTCATGATCGTGCGGTACTTGCCCCAGAAGCGGTCGGAGAGCCACGCGCCGAGCAGCGGCGTGAAGTAGCAGGCCGAGACGAAGTAGTGGTAGACCGCCGTCGCCTCGTTCTTGGGCATCGCGAGGTGCGAGACCATGAACACGGTGAGGATCGCGCGCATGCCGTAGTAGCTGAAGCGCTCGCAGAGCTCGTTGCCGACGATGTACTTGATCTGCGGCGGGAACGTCGCGGCCTTGGGAGCCGGGACGGGGAAGGAGGCGGCGTCGATGCTGGTCATATCAGGTTGAACTCCTTGAGCGCTTTCTTGAGGGCGGGGCGATTTTCCGGCGACAGAGGGGTCAGCGGCAGACGCGGCTCGGGGCGGCACGCGCCCATCATGGACAGCGCGGCCTTCACGGGGATCGGGTTGGTCTCGACGAACAGGGACTTGATCAAGGGGAAGAGCTTGCGGTGCATGCGGGCCGCCTTATTGTAGTCGCCCGCGAGCGCCGCCGCGCACAGCGCCTGCGTCGCGCGCGGCGCGATATTGGCGACGACCGAAACGACGCCGCGCGCGCCGATAGACATCATAGGCAGCGTGAGGGAGTCGTCGCCCGACAGGACCGTGAAGCCGGGGATTGCGGCCGTGAGCTGGAGGATCTCCGAGACCTGATCGAGCGAGCCGGCGGCTTCCTTGACGGCGATGACCGTGGGCAGCTCCTTGGCCATGCGCGCGAGCGTCTGGGGCAGGATGTTGACGCCCGTGCGGCTGGGGATGTTGTAGACGACGATCGGGAGGCGGGACTCGCGCGCGACGGCGCGGAAGTGCGCGAAGATGCCCTCCTGCGTGGGCTTGTTGTAGTAGGGGGCCAGCACGAGCAGGGCGTCGGCGCCGAGGCTCTCGGCCTCGCGCGCGGACTCCACGGCCTTCCAGGTCGCGTTGGCGCCGACGCCGGCTATGACGGGGACCTCGCCGCGGGACTCGTCGCAGGCGATCTCGATGGCGCGGCGGTACTCCTCGTGCATCAAGGTTGCCGCCTCGCCCGTGGAGCCGCAGGGGACCAGGCCGCGGGTGCCGGCCTTGAGCTGGCTGCGGATCATGCGGCGATAGCCGTCCTCGTCGAGGCGGCCTTCTGCGTCGAACGGGGTCACGAGCGCCACGTAGGATCCTTCGAGCTTCATAACGAGACCTCTCCCGAGAACACGATCTTGCCCGGCCCTTCGAGCCGCGGCCCGTCTTCGAAGGAGACGGCGAGCGTGTCGCCGCCGCGGACCTTGACCTTCACGGGCGTGCCGCCGAAGCCGAGCACGCGCGCCGTGAACGCCGCCGCGACGATCCCGGTCCCGCAGGCCAACGTCTCCGCCTCGACGCCGCGCTCGTAGGTCCTGACATATAATACGTTTTCGGCGATCTCGACGAAGTCGACGTTCGCGCCGGCGCGGCCGAAGGCCTTGTGGAAGCGCAGCGCGCGCCCGAGCCCCGCGACGTCGACCTTGCCGATGTCGGGCACGAACACGACCGCGTGCGGCACGCCAGTGTCGACGAAATGCGCCTGCAGGGACCGGCCGGCCGCGCGCACGTTGACGCCCAGCCTTAATCCGCGCGGCGCCGGCATGGAGATCTCCGCGCGCCCCCGGCCCGTCAGGCGCGCCGCGAGCGTCCCGCGGCTCGTGCGGAGCTCGAATTCGTCGCCGCGCGTCCAGCCACGAGACGCGGCCCACAGCGCGGCGCAGCGCGAGCCGTTGCCGCAGAACGCCGCGGAGCCGTCCGCGTTCCAGTAGTCGAGGCGGACCTCGCGGCCTCGCCGTGTCATCACGAGGAGGCCGTCGGCGCCGATGCCGGACCGCCGGTCGCAGAGGGCCCGGGCGAGCGCGGGGCCCGAGCGTCCGCGCGGCCGTCCCGACAGGAGGACGAAGTCGTTGCCCGCGCCGGAGAGCTTCCAGAAGCGCAGCTTCATCGAGTAGCCTTCTCCGCCGCGAGCGCGCCGGTCAGGCCGCGCGCCGCGCGCGCCGCGAAGTCGAGCCGGGCGGGCGCGGCGAGCGGGGACAGCTCGAGGACGGCCTTGGCCGGCAGCCCGCGCGCGAGCTGCGCGCGCGCGCGCGCCCACAGGGCCGCGGCGTCGCCGGGCGACTCGCGGAGCACCAGGTCGGCCTCGGCGAGGGCCTCGTCGTGACGCCCGGCCTCGATGAGCCACAAGGCCTTGGCGCGACGGGCGCCGACGCCGGCGCCGCGCTGCAGCGCCTCGTCGAGGGACGCGAACGCTCCGTCGAGGTCTCCGCGCGCGCGGCGCGCGAAGGCGGTCAGCACGCGGCCCTCCGGGTCCTGGGGCTCGAGGGCGAGCGCGCGCTCGAGCGCCAGGTCCGCGGTGGCCCAGTCGCGCTGCGCGAGCAAGGTCTCCGCGTAGGAGCGCCAGACGTCCGCGCGGGCGCCGAGCGCCTCGAGCGCCACCTCGTAATGAGACGCCGAGCGGTCGAGGAAGCCCGAGCGGCGGTCGATCTCGGCGAGGCCGAGGTGGGCGCCCCAGTGCCGGGGCTCGTAGATCAGAGCCTTCAGGAAGAAGACCCGCGCCTGCTCGTCGAGCCCGATGCGGTGCAGG